>Ga0181525_10004638_pt1 | contig 10476 bp, 13 predicted proteins | sample PEATcosm2014_Bin_48_FD_121100 | JGI IMG/M metagenome (GOLD analysis project Ga0181525, IMG submission 121100) | Peatland microbial communities from MTU Mesocosm Facility, Houghton, MI, USA - PEATcosm2014_Bin06_10_metaG | ecosystem: Environmental > Terrestrial > Soil > Wetlands > Peat | place...
CGGAACGGGGCGACCATCAGAACGATTCCATACGCGACGAAGCCGACGAAGCCGAACGCAAAGACCGCCGCAATGCAAATCGCCCAGAGCATGCCGTCGGGTGCATGCCGCCCGCGCACGAGCATGCCGACGATCAACGCGAGAAACACGATCGATCCGAGCGCGGGCTCGATCGCGATCAGTGCACGTCCCCAGAAACCTTGGACGACGATTCGTCGTTCTTCAGGTGTCCATGGTCGACGAACCAGGAGCGCGCGGCGCTCGGCGGCAGTCATGTACCGGTTAATGCGCAAGGGCGTCCTCTTCGCCGTGTTTTGCATGATGCTTTCCGCTGCCGTACCGGCGCCGGCGGACGAGACCTCGCATGCCGCCGTTCCCACGCTGTCGCCGTTTCGGACCGCGGTCCGGCTCAAGCTCGGCGACCAATTGCCCACGACCGCGTTCCTCGATCAAGCCGGCAAGCCGTTTTCGTTCGCGGATTGGCGCGGCGGCTACGTCGTTCTCACGTTCATCTACACGCGTTGCAAAGATGCGCGCGAATGCCCGCTGACGTCAGCCAAGTTCGGACAGCTGCAAACGCGGCTCGGCTCGAGCACGCATCTTGCCGAGATCACGATCGATCCTGAATACGATCGGTCCGGCGTGCTCGGGAGATACGCGAAGACGTATCACTTCAACCGCGTCGAATTGCTGACCGGCGATCCGAACGCGGTGATGGATTTTGCGGCGGAGCTCGGCGTCTCGGCGTTTGCGGATCCGACCTACGGCTTCATTCACAACGAAAATACCGTGATCGTCGATCCGCAAGGCAAGATCGCGGAGATGATCAGCGAGAGCTCGTGGTCGCCCGACGAGATCCAGTCGGTGATCGCACACGACGAAAAGCTCCCGAGCAATCCGATCGCGCGCCTCGATCTCGCGCTCAGCGAGGCTGCCGTTGCGGTGTGCGGAAATTCGGTCGAGGGCTTTTCGGGGCTGCTCGATCTTGGCGTCGTCCTCATCATCGTAATCGCCGGCGGGTGGCTGATCTTTCGATTTGCGCGCATCATCGCGCGCGGGAGCACGTAGCTAGACCGGCGTGTTCAGACGCCTGAACGCGAGCGCCGAGTACGTTCCTACCAGAACCAGGCCGACAAGCGCCGCACCGATTCCCCAGCTCATAGCGCTCGGCGAGGCGCTCGCGGCGTAGATCGTGAGGCCGCCGGTGGCGTTACCGTACTCCGGCAACAGATACGGATAGAGCGTCGCGGCTGCGGCCACAAATAATGACGCAAGAAAGATCGTCGAGCAGACGAATGGTATGGCGCGCGCGTTGCTCTGAAGGCGCAATCGCAAACCAACGAACGCCGCGATCGAGAGCAGCGCCACGAGCGCGAGCCAGGGGCGGGTTGCGACAATCGGACGGATTGCAAGCGTCCACAACGTAACGACGACGTAGAGCGCCAGGACAACGTACCACAACCAGAGGATCGCTCCGCGCGCGCGCGCGGCAAGCTCGTCCTCGGCGACCATGCTCAAGAACGTTGCGCCATGCTGCACGAGTGCGGCGACGGCGAAGATGCCGACCACGAGCGCGTAGGGATTGAGGAGAAACGCAAACGTACCGAAGAAAAAGCCGCTCGCGTGCAGCGGAAGCCCGCGCACGAGATTGCCGATCGTGACGCCGAACAGCAGGATCAAAATCCCACTTGATAGGCTGAAGGCTGCATCCCAGAACGTATGCCAGAGTGGGCTCGGGAAATGCTCGCGCACCTCCATTGCGATCCCGCGGAACATCAGCATCCAAAGCACGACCATGAACGGCAGGTAGAATCCCGAGAACGCCGATGCGTACGCCAGCGGAAAGAGCGCGAACGAAATGCCGCCGGCCGCGATCAGCCAGACCTCGTTGCCGCTGTAGTACGGACCGATCGCGTGCATCGCTGCGGCACGGTCGTCTTCGTTACGAGCGATGAAGGGTGCGAGCGCGCCGACGCCCAGATCGTAGCCGTCGAGCAATATGTACACCGCGATCATGAATGCCAGGATGACGAACGCGACGTCACTCATGCGAGGGACCCAAACCGATCGTGCGCAGCGTAAGATATAAGAACGTCACTCCCAGCACGAAGTACATTCCGGCGAAGCCGATCAGCGTGAACAGCACTTCGCCGGTGGGGACGTTCGCGGAGACTCCTTCACTGGTGCGCATCAATCCATAGATGATCCAGGGTTGACGCCCGACTTCGCTCGTCACCCAGCCCGACTCGATCGCGATATACGGGAAGGGCATCAGCAGCATCAGGGCCCAGAGCATCGCGCGCGTCGTGTCCAGGCGTTTGCGCCACAGGAGCAAGACCGCAAGCGCGCTGATCCCGAGAAAGATCGTTCCGAGCCCGACCATCACGTGATAGGCGTAGTACGTCAGCTCGACCGGCGGCCACAGCACGGTTGCATAGTTCGTCAGCCCGTCGACGTTCGCGTCGAAGTTGCCGTAGGCCAAGAAGCTAAGGAACCGCGGGACGAAAACCGGATCGATCAATGTGTGAGTGTTCACGTCCGGCATTCCGATGATCGCGAGCGGCGCGCCGCGCTTCGTTTCGAACAAGCCTTCCATCGCGGCCAGCTTGATCGGCTGATAAATCGTCACGTCGTGTCCATTGCGATCGCCCGTCGGAAAGATGACAAGCGCCGATGCGATGAACGCCACGAGCGCGCCGGCGCGCACGAAACGCCTGCCGATCGATTCCTCGCGACCGGCAAGCAGATAATACGAGCCGACTCCGGCCACGATGAAGCCGCCGGCGAGCGCCGCGCTGACGATGACGTGCGCAAATTGCCACCATGCAAACGGCGAGAATAGGACGGCGGCGATGCTATCGAGCTCGATCTGGCCGCCGGTTGCCACGTGATATCCAACCGGATGCTGCATCCAAGCATTCGTCGCAACGATGAAGAACCCGGAGATCCAGGAACCGATCCACACGCAGAATGCTGACGCCGTGTACCAGCGCGGCGAAACGCGATTCTTCCCGTAGATCAGAATCCCGAGGAAGACCGACTCGAGGAAGAAAGCGTACATTCCCTCGAGCGCGAGCGGCTGTCCGACGACCGACCCGCTTCTTGCCGAGAACACCGACCAGTTCGTGCCGAACTGGAATTCCATCGGAATGCCGGTGACGACGCCCGCCGCAAAATTGATCGCGAAGATCTTGGTGAGAAAGCGCGCGATCGAATCGGATTCGCGGTCGCCTGAATTCGCCCGATAAACGTACCACGCGATGAACGGCCCGAGCCCGAGCGTTCCGATCGGGAAAAGGTAATGGAACATCACCGTGAATGCGAACTGAATGCGGTCGACGGTGACGACGTCCACGCCCAACCCTCCGATCCGAGCAATTCTCGTTTTCGCAGGCCTTGCCGCATACCTTGGTCTTGCCGTCTGGGGTGAAGGCGGTTTCCGTGCAGCCTACGCGCATCCGGGGTTAGTCGCGCTTGCGGCCGTACTTCTTGCGCTGACCAGCGCGTCGCTGTTCACGGAAGGCAACATCAGTCCGGGCGTGCGCGAAGATCGCGGCAATCGTTGGGTGCTCGGCGCTATCTTGATTATCGCCTTGGCCGACGGCTACGTGCCGGCGCTCTGCGATCGTCTGAATCTGTTGACGATCGGCGGCGACGCCGTGCGATGGATCGGCGTCGCGATCGTGGCCTTGGGCGGATCGTTACGCTTGTGGCCGGTTTTCGTGCTGGGTTCGCGCTTCAGTGGTCTTGTCGCGATTCAACCGGGACACGAATTGGTGATGACCGGGATCTATGGAACCATTCGCCATCCGAGTTATCTCGGTTTGGTGCTCACCATGCTGGGATGGGGTTTTGCGTTTCGCTCGTGGATCGGCGTTGCGCTCGCACTCTCGTTTGTTCCGTTCCTGATCGTGCGCATCATCGCGGAAGAGAAGCTGCTCGGCGAACAGTTCGGCGCCCAGTACGAAGCGTACCGGGCGCGAACGTGGCGTTTGATTCCGGGAGTGTATTAGCCGCTAGGTACTGGCCGGTGCGGGTGGAGGCGGCGGGCCTTGCATACCCGGTCCCGGCGGTCCCTGCATCCCCGGGCCATTGTGATAGCGCTGCATTCCCGGCGGCGGTCCCATGAACGGCATTCCATGCGGTCCGCCGTGTCCGCTCGCGATCATGAGCACAAGCTCGCCGGCGCTCGGCGTGTGACGCTCGTGTCGCGCGGGACGCGGATGCATGCTGCCTTGCGGCTGCGGCATTTGCGCCATCATCGCGTGCATCGCGTCGTGCATCTGCGTCATTGCTGTCTTGTGCGCCGCGAGCACTGCGCTCTTCTCGCCAGGGCTGAGTGCTGAATCGAGTCTGGCGGCCGCAGCCTTGTGATCGGGATCCGGTGCGATCGCCAAGTTCCCGACGATGCTCGCGAGCAACGCGCGATGCGCCGGCGTCAACGCGGCCAGCACTTGCGTGCGCTCGGTTCGATGAATACGTTCGAGCTGCTCGTGCATTTGCTTGAAGCCGGCCATATTAGGATGCGGCCCCATTGGCGGCGGCGCGCCTTGCGCCAAGGCAACAGAAGGTAATGCGATCGCGCACAAGGCCGCGAGCGCGAAGAATCTTTTCATGATCTCAGACTACCAATCAATGCTTAAAGACTGCTCGGAAGCGCTCCAGCCTATTGTGAGACGAGCGTCAGCGTCGACGGGTCGAGCTGGTAGTTGCCAGGGGCTACCATGGAGTTCGGAAACGCGCAGATGACGCTATTATCCGGGCCCCAGATGACGACGAGGTTGGGAGGTCCGCACGGCGTTTGTTGCAGGCCGTAGTCGGCAAGCAGCTGCGCTCCAGCGCTATCCGGCTCGACTTGATACGATTGATAGACGCCGTTGTTGGCGTCGACGATCGATCCGAAAAGAATTGCCGCCGAAAGATCCCCGAACGCCCATGGGCCCCAAAAGCCACCGCCCCAATAGATTGGAGCAGGTGACCACGCGACGCCGCGATTCCAATACCAAGCTCCGCCGGGGGCGTGCGGATTGCGGACGGCCGAGCCGTGGAATCCGCGCGCGACGGGTTGCGGAGCGCGAACGGGACGCTGCACCGGTTGCTGCCGCACTTGCGGCTGTTCCACTGCGGGTCGCGGGCTGATGTCGCGATTGAAGTTGAAGCCTTGATTTTGTGGTTGCGGTTGCGGACGGCTAACAGGCGCAGGACGGCTAACCGGCTGCGGAGCTCGCGAACCGCCTCCGCTGCCTCCGCGATCGCGCTGTGCGAACGCGATGCTCGGTAATGTAAGGAGCAACAAGACTGCGACGATGCGCATCACTTGACCGCGTCCAGTCTACCCGTCGCGCTCACATACGTGCCGCGCACCGTGTGCAAGAAAACGACGACGGAATGCGGCGCGACGATTTGGCTGGAGTGCAGCAGTTGATGCGGGTCGCTCGTGAGATTCACGTAGAAAACGCCGTGCGTGATCGCGATCTGATGCGTGCGATCCGGCCTATGCAAGACGACTTGATATGGAAGACAACGCTGCAGCTCGTGCGGAAACGAGCAAGCTGCACTCGTAATCTGTAGCCGGTCTTTGCGATCGGGACTGCGCAGCCAGAGCGTCTTTCCATTCAGCGTCGCATGCACGTTGTGATACACCTGAATGGAGCCGTCACTCTGTTGCACGCGCACGAGCGTCTCGGCACCCACGCGTAACGGCGCTGCCACTGCGATCGAAGCGCAGACGACGAAGAAAAGAAGAAGGCGTCTCATGCGAGCGCCTTCGGCATGGCCAATATTGACTCATCGGCGCTCTTCCCAGATTTAAGGTTCGCATACGAACGAACGACGACGACGGGGATCCTACTCTTGCGTACAACCTTTTCCGCAACGCTACCCATCGTAAGGCGGCGCAGACCTCTGCGTCCGTGGGTTCCGATCGCAATGAAATCGGCTTGGCCGGTTCTGCTGCATTCGATGATCTTTTCAACCGGATCGCCGAAAACGACATTTTCCGCGACATCCATGACGCCGCCGGCAACAGCGCGCTCGGCCGCCACGCGCACTACTCGATTTCCTTCCGCTTCCCATTCGGCGTGCACGTCGGAGATGTAGGTGCCATACTGCGCCGCATATTCGTAGAGCGATTCGACGTCAACGACGTTCTCGAGAATGAGGCGTCCCTTGGCTGAGGCGGCCAATTCCGTTGCGAGCGCTGCCGCGGCATCGCCGGGCTCGGAATCGTCGACTGCGACGAGTATCGTCGGGGCTCCGGCCGTACTCTTGATTTCGCTTTCGCCGTGGACGACGAAGACCGGGACTGTCGCCATGCGCAGGACGCCTTCCGCAGTGCTTCCCAACATCAAGTGCGGGAGACCGCCGAGGCCCCGAGTGCCCATGACGATTGCATCGACTTTCTCCTCGATTGCGAACGAAACGATCGCGCGAGACGCTCTGCCATCGAGCTTGTAGCCTTTGGCGTCGAAGCCTTCATCCTTCAGACGTTTAGAAGCGGCGTTCAGCACTTCTTTCGCGCCGCAGTCTTGGGTTTCGAAAGTGCCTTGCAAATCGACGCCGAACCCCATCGACGTCTCGGACGCAATCGCGATGTAGTCGACGGTATTGCAGAGGAGAATCTCGGCGTTATACTGGCGCGCAAGGCGGGCCGCAAGGGACATGGCGACGCCGGCGGCGTTCGAGCCGTCCGTTGGGACGAGGATGCGCTGCAAGACGTTATTCGTGCGCGGCATCAGACCGTTTCTTGAACGGTCTCTTTAAAGGTCGCGAATTCTTCTTCGAGAGATATCTTGAGATTCTCGAGCAATATCCGAACCGTCGCCTGCGCTATCTTGTTACCGGCGACGGCGTCGAAGGCTGCGCCAATCCCGCCAAGGGGCGGCGTGTATTCGCCATGGAGCTCGAGCTCGGTCTCTCCGCTATGAGGACGCAGAATCAAGACGCCGTCGAATGTGGGGTACACGCCGCCGTCTTCGGCCTCCCACTCGAGCGACATGCCTTCGTTTTCGCGCCCAGCCGCGAGCGCGTCTTGGCGTTTCGAAGCAAAACTGACGCGAACATTCCGTGAAATCCCGAGCTCTGACGGCAAGCCGAGTGTGCTCAAAGGAACAGTCAGCGTGAGGACATTCTGCTTGCCTTCAATGTAGCGTTCGAGCCCGCTCAGCGCCTCTGATGGTGGACTCGCGATCAAAATGGATTCCCGTAAGAGCGTCATAGTGTCTACATCATACCCCTACGTCATGGAAGAACGCATGAAGACTGTCGTTCGGAATCTGCTCAACGTAGTTGCCCTCGTCGTTTTAACGGCGATGCCCGTGGTGGCTGGGGCCGAGACGGTCGGTTTTCCAAGCCTCGACAAGAGGTTTCATGGGCAGCTAACTGCGACGCTCTATGTGCCGTCCGGGACGGGTCCGTTTCCGGCGATGGTGTTGTTGCACACGTGCGCGGGCATTCAGGCTTACGTCGGTGGGTGGGCGCAATGGTTCGCCGACCAAGGTTACGAGGCGATCGTCGTCGACAGCTTCGGTCCGCGCGGCATTACCAGCGTATGTGGCGTGGGTGGCTATCCCGACGAAAGCGTGCGCGCGGCTGATGCGTATGGCGCGCTTGCGTATTTACGCACGCGTCCGGAAGTCGACGGTAATCGTATCGGCATCATCGGTTGGTCGCACGGCGGCGGCGCAGCGCTGGCGGCCGATGACAAAGGCGAAGCCGACGCGCTGGCGGCCGGAAACGGTTTTCGCGCGGACGTTGCGCTCTATCCGGTCTGCGAGTACATGCCACGCCATACGCTCGCCGCTCCGTTGCTCGTGCTCTTGGGCGCGAACGACGATTGGACCGGCGCCGCGCCTTGCGATCGTGGCGTCAAGGGTCTCGCCGGCGCCGGGCAACCGGCGTCCGACTACGTCTATCCCGGCGCCACGCACTCGTTCGACAACCCGGCCGATCGCGGCGTAACGCACGTTCACAGCCACTACTACACCTTGAACTACAATGCCGACGCTGCAACCGATGCGCGCACACGAGTTGCTGCGTTCCTTACCTCCGCAATGAAGTAGATGATGAAGCAGTTAATGAAGTAGGATTATGTTTCATAATATTCTGGTCGCAATCGACGAATCGCCGCAAGCCGCGGCCGCGCTCGATCTCGCTATCGAGCTCGGCAAGACGCTCAAGAGTACGATCACGCTCGTGCACGCCCTCGACCCCGGCGCAATTGCCTCAACGGCCGACGACGCCGGTGCGGTAAGCGTCATGGAGATCGAGCTCGACGAGCTGCAAAATGCCGGCAAGGCACTGATCGAGGCAACGAGCCAGCGCGTGCGTGACGCAGGCCTTCATGTCGAATCGATCGTGCGCGACGGCGTTCCGGCGCAAACGATTCTGGATACTGCAACGCGCGCGAACTGCGATCTGATCGTCATGGGAACGCACGGACGGCATGGGATCGAGCGCTTCTTTCTCGGCAGCTGTTCAGAGGCTGTCTTACGCGAGTCGCCAATTCCGGTACTCGTCAAGCGGAGTTGAGATGATGCGCTATACGCTGCTCTTCGGTTTGTTTTTGGCGATCGTGGCCGTTGCCGCGGCAAACGCGGCCTCTACATCAAATGCTGCATCGATTACGCGCGGCAAATATCTCGTCACGTTCGGTGCGTGCAACGATTGTCACACGCCGGGTTGGCGCGAAAGCTTCGGCAAAGTGCCCGCCTCGAAGTGGCTAGTCGGGTCGAACGTTGGCTTTCGCGGTCCGTGGGGCACGATCTATCCGGCGAACGTTCGGCAGCGCTTCACGGAAATCACGGAGAATCAGTGGCTCGCGATGGTGCGCACGCGCGAAGGTCCGGAGCCGATGATTTGGCACGATCTGCGCGTCCTCACGCTCGACGACCAGCGCGCGATTTATCGTTTTGTGCGCAGCTTGGGAAGCGCCGGTCCGCCGACCTTGCAAGACGTTCCGGCGCAGGTCGAGCCGAAGACGCCGTATATTACGACGGTGCTACCGACGAAGTAAGTCCGCTCGCACCCGTTTCGGCGGTGCGTGATTTCAAGAACGTCGTCAATCCGAGCGTTGCGATCGCGACGACCGCGAGCGTAACGTACACGTGAACGTATCCGGTTTCACCGGGATGGCTTCCGGCGATACCGCCCGCAAGACCCGCTCCGACGATTTGTCCGATGATCAGGAAGATCGAAAGCAGTCCGACTGCCGTGGCGCGTTGTGTCTCATCGACTTCGCGCGTAACGATGTAACGCGTCGGCGCACCGAGCAATGCACCGAAGCCGACGCCGGCCACGATCATTGCGGTGATCGCGCCGAGCAAACTGCCCATCTCGAATGCAAACAAAAACAAGCCTGCACTCGTCATGACAGTCCCCAAGGCGAGAACCGTTCGGCTCCCGACCGCATCGAGCGCGCGCCCCGCGCCCGGAATCACCATGACAAACATGAAGGCACCGATTGCGGCGATCGCGCCGGCGGCAACGAGCGAAATGCCTTGCGCCGCAACGAGCGCCGCGGGGATGAAAAACAATCCGCCCTCGAGCGCACCGATCAAAATTTCGAGAGCATACGTGATCATGATTTGCCGGTTGCGCAACAATGACGGCGCGATCACCGGCTGCGCGGCGCGCCGTTCTACCGGCACCAGCGCGAGAAAACACGCCGCCGCAAGCAGCAGTGAGAGCGCGGCCGGTGCGTTCGCGGTTGCCGAAGTGGCATCGAGCCGCAAGAGTCCCGTCATCGTCGCCAACAAGCCGACCGCCAAGAGCGCGATGCCGAGTGCGTCCAGCGGGCCGCGCACTGCGGGCGCGAACGCAGGGACGTACCGTTGCGCGAGCACGATCACGACGATTGCGAGCGGAACGTTTGCGGCAAAGATCCAGTGCCACGAGAAATAATGCGTGATCGTGCCGCCGACCAGCGGCCCGATGATCGCTGCGAGCCCCCATGTCGCGGCCACGAGTCCGAGCGCAGCGCCGCGCCGCTCGCGCGGGATGACGTCGGCGATTGCTGCGGTGGCGACTGGGAAAATTCCGCCGGCACCGGCGGCTTGAAGTGCGCGGGCGACCAGGAACAGGTCAAACGAGGGTGCTGCGATCGCAAGCACGCTGCCCGCTGCGAAGATGCCGACGCACAACACGTACACCGGCCGGCGCCCGAATCGATCGGCGAGCTGCGACATGATCGGAATCGCCACGACGTTCGCCAGCAAGTAGAGTGTGAACACCCAGGCGAGCTGGCGCGCGCCGACGCCGAACGTCGCGCCGAGCGCCGGGAGTGCAGGTGAGAGGACGCCGAGATCGAGTGCGCCTGCGAAGACGCCGAGCCCAAGCGTTACGAGGAGCGGCTTATGCGAGGATTCGATCGATCACCATGGCGGCGCAGATCAGCGCCAAATACAACAGCGAGAATTTGAAAAGACTGCGCGCCCAGCGGCGCGTTTCGCCTTGCGTCAGCTTGATCGCGTAGTAAAC
>Ga0181525_10004639_pt1 | contig 10474 bp, 10 predicted proteins | sample PEATcosm2014_Bin_48_FD_121100 | JGI IMG/M metagenome (GOLD analysis project Ga0181525, IMG submission 121100) | Peatland microbial communities from MTU Mesocosm Facility, Houghton, MI, USA - PEATcosm2014_Bin06_10_metaG | ecosystem: Environmental > Terrestrial > Soil > Wetlands > Peat | place...
CGCGCTGCCCTCCCCGCCGGACGCGGCGCTCACCGCACGCCCGCGCCCACCGTACCGCCCCGCCGGCTGCCGACACTCACCACAGCCGCGGCCACACTGGCATGAACACAGAACACGTCATCCCTACCGGTCAGGGCTAGGAGCCGCAGCACCAGCCATGGGGGGGCGGCCAGGACCAGATCGCCGCCGGCCTGCCGGACTAGCCTCTGCACCCTGAGCAAGGCGCTCAGTGAACTGCAATCCAGGAAGTCGAGCGCCGACATGTCGACGATCAGCCATTGGCCCTGCGCCGCCAGGGCCGTGATGGCCGCCTCGGCAGCCGCCGCGCCGGTCACATCCAGTTCTCCGGACAGGGCCATGAGGATACGACCGTCACGGATACTGGCGCTGAGCTTTACGTCCGGCATGATCGCCGCCCTCTGCCACAGCAGCCGGGGCGGGGTCCGGACCCAACGGCGAATTTCTCTTGGTTTGGATTTCTACGTTACGCCGGGAATGCAAGCTGGCCAAGACCTGGCGCCCGCGGCCCAGGGCCAGGCGGGCACGGGCGGGCAGGACGGAAAAACGTAGCCTTCGATCGGCCGGCGCTTCACATCTTTCTAATCGCCTCATAGCGCCGCACGTCCGGTAGCGACTTGACCGCCAGCACCCCGAGCAAGGCTCCGGCAGCTGCCATGGCGATTGCCGTGATGTATCCGAGTGTCCGCATCACTTTCTCCTGCTCTTCAGCGGATCCGCGATCCGCGACATTGATGTCCGTCATTCCGCGACGGGCGGCGCGCCTGCTGGTGACCGGCGGGCGACTGCGCCGCGCCCCGTCGCCGGGGCCAGCGCGCTCTCATCGGCGATGACGTCACCGACAGCCTGTTCGGCCAGCGCCGAGCCACCGAGACTCAGCAGCGCCTGCCGGTACACCCAGGCGGCGTAACGCTGGTGAATGTCCCTGCGGAGCGCCGAGATGGGCGTGACGAGGGCAGCAATCGTGCCGTTCGTACCCAATCCCAGCATGAAAGGCTCCGCGCATCTCAGCGGCACTGCAGCTAGCAGGCGCCATCAGCCACCAAGGTCCGGAGCGGTCTCCCGACATTACCACGGCCAGGTCACGAACGTGAGTGTCCCCGCGCCAGGCGAACGCGGACAGGGCTTCGGCGTCTCCCGCTCCGACGCCGGCTGGCTGCTCTCCTTCGGGATCGCCGTCACCGCTACTCCGTATCTGCAGCCCGAACCCTGGTGGCCGGACCCGGCCTGTCCTTCGCTGGATCGAGGCTGGAGCCGCAGGCACATGGCGGCTGTGGGTCGGGCGCCGACAAAGCCGGCGCCGCGCCAGCGGTTTGGGGGTTCAGTTGAGGGTAGCTAGACCGAAGCCAAATTCTCGAAGATGGCGCAGGAATCTCATAGAAGATCGGCGCCAGGCGCCGACAGGAAAGGAAATTCGATGTATATCGGTATCGGGACGGTAGTCCTCATCATAATCATTGTCCTCGTCATTCTCATGCTACGCAGGCGCTAATTTCTTACGCAGGCGCGCCTACGACCTTAATCCACCGCATGAGCAAGAGCCGCGATGGCCGAGGTTACCTGAGCGGTAACTGGATAGGCCTGCTGGCGCGGCGGTTTTTCTGGTCACGCTGACGGTATCGCTGGCCGTCGCGCTCTCCACCCTCGCCTTTTACATCGCCTACCGGCTCGCCGGGGACTACCTCATCGTGCCCCGGATCATGGGGCGAACCGTGCAGGTGCCCCGATCGTCAGCTTCGCCTCTCCCCGGCCCCGCGGGCCGACATGCCCACCGCGCTCGATCCGGAGGCCTTGGCTTCCGCCCTGGCCGGCGTTTAATCGTCCGCAGCCGGGTTAGGTGGCCGCAGCCGGGTAGAAGGGGCAAATCCAATGACAGGAGAATCTAATGGCTACCTTGATATGGGTGGTGATCGCCATCGTCGTGGTGGCCGTCATCGCGCTGGTCGCGGTGGGGGCGCGCAAGCGCAGAAGCGCTATGCTCCGCGGCCGCTTCGGCCCGGAATACGACCGGGCGGTAGAGAGCCACGATGACCAGCGAGCGGCCGAGGCCGACCTTCGCGCACGCGAGAAGCTGCGGGCTCAGTTCGACATCAAGCCGCTGCCGGAAGACACCCGCCTGCATTTCGCAGCCGAATGGCGTGATGTGCAGGAGCTATTCGTCGACCAGCCGGTGCAAGCCGCGGCTGCTGCCGATACCCTCGTCACCCGCGTCATGGTGGAGCGGGGATACCCGATGCAGGACTTCGGTGCACAGGCCGATCTGGTATCGGTCGATCATCCGGGCACCGTCGAGAACTACCGGTTCGCGCACGCCGTGCGGGAGCGCTCCCAGACTGAGCAGATAAGCACTGAAGAGCTGCGCGAGGCGCTGCTGCGGTACCGCTCCCTGTTCGACGAACTGCTGCGCCCGGAAGGCGACGGCGCAGCGGGCAGCGTCAACGGCCAGGCTCAGCCAGCCGACGTCGGCAGCGGTCAGGACGTAGGCAGCCGTCAGCGCGTGGCAGCCGAACCGGTGCACCAGGATATGGGGACCAGCGGCACCGGTCAGACCGACGGGTTGGCTGCTACGGAAACCGGCGACGCCGATCCGGCGGCCGCGGACCCGTATTACTACGACCAGCGAACAGGCAGGTGAAGTGGACTATGCCGACCAGGACGCCCGCCTCACCGCAGCCGACGACGCCCGCCTTACCGCGGCGGATGCCGCATCCGGGCACGCCGACCGCGGCGATCCGTACGACAGCGTCGCAGCTGCTCCCGAAGCGCGGGCCAGCTTGCTGGAGGATGGCGAACTGCAGAGCATGACCATGCGCTGGAAGGACATCCAGGCGGAGTTCGTCGACGAGCCGCGTAAGGCGGTCCAGGAAGCCGACGCGCTGGTAGCTGAGCTTATGCAGCGGCTCGCCGCGATGTTCGCCGGCGAGCGCGCCGGGCTTGAAGAGCGCTGGGCAGGCGGCAACCGCGTCTCCACCGAGGACCTCAGGCAGGGTCTGCGCCGCTACCGCTCGTTCTTTGAGCGGCTGCTGGCCGCGTAGCCGGCTATCCAGTCATCCACCCGCGCCCACTGGGCATTCAGCCATTCCGTGCGGGCGTCCCGGCCGGAGGGTACGTCTCCGGCCGGGATCCGCCACCAGGTGACCCGCGGCTGCAGCACATGGCCGAGCCGGGCCGCCTGCCTGGCCCGGCGGCGGCGGCCCTGGCGCTGCAGGCGGTCGATGGCGCGGCGGCGGCGGCCAGGGGTGAAGTTACCGCCTTCAGGGAAATGACCAGCGCGTCTCGGTCTCCCAGGCCTGCGGCGAGGCCGCTGATCAGCGCGACTGCCTGGTGACCGTGCCGGTCGGGTTCGACGAAGCTGTGCGGGACCCTGCGCAGCAGCACGTCTATCCACGGATCAAGGGCGAGCATGCGCTTGAGCACGAGCAGCGGCCGCCGGCCCGCATACGCCAGCAAGCCATAGACGAGCAGGAAGGTGTCTCCTGGCCCGGCGTGCCGGGCCAGGACGATGACGGGCCCGGGGACTGCGCCCGCATGGACTTCCTGCAGCTCTCGCCGGTCGACGTGAACTTTCCACGCGAAGCCCGAACAGCCGGCGGGCGGCCCGGTACAGGCGTGCGAGCAGCAGAACGCGCATCTCGGCTCGTATCCCGCTGTGCCTCGACGCCGTCACTATCCGTGGGCAGTGACGGTCACGAGGTAGTTCCGCCGTCGGTGTGCTGACCGGGCCCGGGCTGGTTCCCTGACGGTATATTCGCGTCCAGCAGCGTGGTAGAGCCAGCCTGACGCGTGACCGCATCCTCGGTACGCTCCCGGAGGCGCTTGAGCGATTCACCGTCGCCGAGCGGGATAGTCGCCTCCATGCGCGCGCTAGCCTGCACCTCGGGCAGATCCATGACCGCATCAACCAGGCTCGCCCGGCGGCCAGGAGCAATATGCCCGGCCGACGCATGCAGCGACGCCCGCACGGTTCCATCGGCTCCGGCGTTAGTGGTCACCTCAGCAGCCGCGACCGGCTGGCCGTCATCGCCGACTTCGACGTGCCGGGGCTTATCGGGATTAGTCATGGCGGCACCTCCTCGGATCGATCGCTTGTACCTGCAAAGACAAGCGGAACCAGGCCTAATCCGCCTGGGCTTCGCCTAGCCGGCCCGCACCCGCAACCGCTCCACTGCCACAGATCTCGGTACCCCCTGCCCCCGCCGCCCAGGCTGAAACGGACGTGACCATCCCGGTTCCGCGAGAGCTTTCACGGAGCCCGCGAAGCAGGCCGCGGCAGCAAAACCTGCCGGCCAGCGGCATCCCGTTGAGCTTGCCTCACCCGCTCCCGTGTTGTGGTCTCGGTCGGGTCGAAGTCCTTCGCGACCTGGCTGGCCGGCCGGTCCCCGCCCTTGTAGAGCCCCACGATCTCCGCCTTGAACTCAGGCGTGGACGCACGACGGTGCCGCCCTACTTCTCGACGTAAAAGAGGCGCTTGTTGACGAATTCGTCGATGCCGAGGGGACCTAGCTCGCGGCCGAAGCCGGAGCGCTTGGTGCCGCCGAACGGCAGGTCCGCACCCTCGCCTGCCGGGGTGTTTACGTTGGCCATGCCGACCTCCAACTGCTCGGCGACCTTGATCGCCCGCTCCTCGTCGGTCGACCAGACCGCGCCGCCAAGGCCGAAGTCCACCACGTTGGCGAGCTGGACCGCCTCATCATCGGTGCTGACCTTGTAGACGACGGCGACCGGGCCGAACAGCTCCTCACGGTAGGCCCGCATTTCCGGGGTCACGCCGGTGAGCACGGCCGGGGCGAAGTAAGCGCCCTTACCGTCGTCGAGGGTGCCGCCGACGTGCAGCGTGGCGCCCTTCGATACCGCGTCCTGCACCTGGGCGAGGAGGTTCTCCGCTGCCTTACGGGAGACCATCGGGCTGTAGGAGCGCGGGGAGTCATCGCCCGGCTGGCGCGGTGACATCGCGGTTGCCCGCTTGACCAGGGCAGCCACGAAGCCGTCGTAGATGTCGTCCATAACGATCATCCGCTTGTTGGAGTTGCAGGCCTGGCCGACGTTCTCCATCCGGGTGACCCAGGCGGTCTTAGCTGCGTCCTCCACGTCGTCTGTGTCGAGGATGATGTACGGGTCGGAGCCGCCAAGCTCAAGGACGACCTTCTTCAGGTTGCGGCCGGCCGTCTCGGCGACGACAGTGCCGGCCCGCTCGGAACCGGTCAGCGACACGCCGTGCAGCCGCGGGTCAGCGATCATCGCGGCGACCTGCTCGTGGGTCGCGAAGAGGTTGACGTACACGCCGTCAGGCACACCCGCGTCCTTCATGATCTGCGCGATCGCCAGGGCCGAGGTAGGACAGTTTTCCGCGTGCTTGAGTATGACGGTGTTGCCGACGATCAGGTTGGGCGCGGCGAACCTGGCCACCTGGTAATACGGGTAGTTCCACGGCATCACGCCGAGTATCGGACCGACAGGCCGGTACTCGACGCGCGCGGTGTCATGGCCGGGCAGCGGCTTGTCGGCGACGAGCCCGGGGCCGTTGTCGGCATAGTAGTTGAAGATGTCGGTGCAGAACTCGGCCTCGCCGACGGCCTGCGCAGGTCGCTTGCCCATCTCCTTGGTGATCAGCGCGGCCAGGTCGGCGGCGCGCTCGGTGAACAGCTCGGCGATCTGCTTTACGACCGCAGCGCGCTCGGCGACCGGGCGCAGCCTCCAGGCCGCGAATGCCTCCGTCGCGGCGGCGAGCGCCTGCGCCACCTCCGCGTCGGTGGCGAAGGGAAAGGTCTCGGTCACCTCGCCGGTCGCCGGGTCGGTTACCTGATAAGGCGGGGTCTGCGTCATGCCTGCTCCCGGTGTCGCTGCGGTAAGGGTCCATCCAGACAACGCTACGGGAGCAAGGTTCCCGGCCCAAGACCCCATCCCCCCGGACCGGCGCTTTCATGGCGGGTGATGCACAGCTGATGCGTCACTGAGACGCCGCCTCGCCAGTATGGCCTTACCGAGCCGTCGCAACGAGCGGCGGCCAGGGGAACCGCGACGGCCGATCCTCACCGGGCACGCCGCATCCCCGTCCCCGAACGGAGCCAGTCGTGGCCATCCTTGTCGAGCTAGTTTTCCCGGCCGCTATCACGATCGAGATGATCGACGCCGTCACAGACCAGATGGACGTCGACACCCATATGCCGGCTGGCGGGATCCTGCATGCCCACTACGAGAAGGACGGCCGCGTTCACGGCGTCGATGTGTGGGAGTCGGCTGAGGCCCTCCAGAAATTCATGGAGTCTACTCTGCAACCGACCATGGGCAAGGTTGCCGCGGCACACGGCATCGACCTGTCACAGGCAGGCGAGCCCGAGATGTCGATAACCGAAATTCACCGGCTTGTTCGCTAGCCACTCCTCAGCTGCAAACCCGGCACGAGGAGGACGGGCCGGCGCACGGTCCGGTACAAGAGAGGAAAAAGGGTATGAGTAATGCCCAGCTGATGCGAGATCTGTACGACGCCTTCAACCGGGGAGAAGTTCCCACCGTGCTTGGCGCGATGGATCCCGACATCGAATGGCGACAAGCAGAAGGCCATCCGTATAGCCCCAGCGGCGAGCCCTTTCGGGGACCTGAGGCGGTCCTGCAGAACGTGTTCATGAGGCTCGGAACGGAATGGGATGGCTTCACCGTGACCCCCAAGGAGTTCCACGACGCGGACTCGGTGGTCGTTGTCGAAGCGCGCTACACAGGGACCTACAAGCAGACAGGCAAGAGTCTGGACGCCCAGGTTTGCCACGTGTGGAGGATACGCGACGGAAAAGTTGCCAGCTTCCAGCAATATGTGGACACCGGCCAGTGGCAGGACGTTGTTGGCGCACGTTAGCTGAGCCGATCTCCCTCGGTCATCCCGATCGGCGCCACCCGCGCCATCCTCACCGTCAGCGCCCCGTGCGGGTCGTGCTCTCCACCTTTGCCTTCGAGCACCGACCTGCGCAAACGTGCTGATAAGGTCAGTGTGGGTGGGGTGGTGAGCGCCGGTGCCGGCTGACATCGCGTTCGTGCGCGTGCTCGGACCGATTCAGGTCGTCACCACCTCGGGGCTGGCGCTCGATCTGCCCAGCGCGAGCCAGCGCCGGCTGCTGGCCCGGCTGGCCGTGGACGCCCCGGGGGCGCTGCGGGTAGACCTGCTCTGTGACGTGCTCGCGGTCTCGCCGGGCGCGTTGCGGACGATTGTGTCGCGACTGCGCAGGGGTTTCGGTGACGCCATCGTCGTGGCGTCGCAGGGTCGTTATCGTCTCGCCGCTCCCGTCGACGCCGCCCTGGTCGCCACCTTGCTGTCGCAGGCGCCGGCGGATGACGACCGGATCGGGACGCTCGAACGGGCGCTGGCGCTATGGACGGGCCCGGCGCTCGAGGAGTTCGGGGCCGAGGCGTGGGCTGAGCCCGAAGTCGCCCGGCTGGCTGAGTTGCGCGCGTCGGCGATCGAGGATCACGCCGTCGAGCTGATCGTCGCGCGACGGTGGGCGGAGGCGATTGCGGAGCTCAAGGCGCACGTCTCGGCGCATCCCCTGCGAGACAGGCCGTGGGGTCTGCTGGTCCAGGCGCTCGGCGGCGCCGGGCGCCAGGCCGACGCCCTGGCCGCGTTCGGGGAGTATCGGGCCTACCTGGCCGAGTGGGTCGGGACCGAACCGTCAGCCGGGGTGCGCGGCATCCAGCGGCGGATCGCGGCCGGGTGGGACGGGATCGAGGAGCAGAGCCGGCAGGCGCGGTCCGGGTCACCGCAGCCCGCGGCGCCCTCGTCCTGGCGCGGGAACGGCTGGCTGCCGTTGCAGGCCGAGCTGGCGCGGGGACCGGCCCTGGTCGGCCGAGCCCGCGAGCTCGAGGTGCTGGCCGCCGAGGCGGCTCAGCTGGGCCGGTCAGGCTCACGGACCGTCATCGTGGAGGGAGAGGCGGGGATCGGCAAGACGACCATGCTGGGCGCGTTCGCCCGCGCGGTACGAGACGAGGGCGCAGCGGCGGTGCTCTACGGGCGTTGCCAGGACGGGCCCGCCGTGCCGTTGGAGCCGTTCCGCTCGCTGATCGGGCACCTGGTCGAGCACGCGCCGGCGGACGTGCTGCGGGCACACGCCAGCCGCTGCGGAGGGCACCTGGTCCGCATCGCGCCACGCCTGGCCGACCGTATCGAGCTTTCCGCCGCTCCGGTCAGCGACGAAGCCACCGACCGGCACTTGCTGTTCGAGGCGGTCAGCGATGTGCTGTCGCGGCTGGCCGCGATCAGCCCGCTCGTGGTTGTGCTCGACGACGTTCAGTGGGCCGAGCCGACCGCTGTGCAGTTGCTCCGTCACCTGGGCCGTGCCCTGGTCACTGCGCCGGTGCTGCTAGTCGTCACCGCTCGCGACACCGACGAACGGCGCTCGAGTGAGTTGCGGGCGGTGCTCGCCGACCTCGAGTGCCGTCCCGGGCGCCGCGTCTGCCTGGGCGGCTTCGACGACGACGAGCTGGCGGACCTGACGGCTTCGCTGCTCGCGGTCAACGCGGCCGCGGTGACCCCGGCGGTTTCCGCCCGGCTGCGCGATCAGACCGCCGGGAACCCGCTGTATGCGACCCAGCTGGTCCGTCATTGGGCCGAGTCGGGGTACCTGGCGCTTGCCGCGACCGAGGTCGAGTTCGCCGACGGCGCGACGGGCGACGAGGTCCCGGCGAACCTGCGCAATCTCCTGTGGAGCCGCGTCAGCTCGCTCGGGGACGACGTGGTGGAGGTGCTCTCGGCGGCCGCCGTGCTGGGGACGCAGTTCGCGGTGGGCGCGGTGATCGACATTTCCGGGATCTCCGACAGCGACGCGATGGACGCCCTCGACGCGGCCGAGGCAGCCGGGTTGCTGGCTGAGGTCGCGGCCCGGACCCCGACGCTGCGGTTCGTGCACGTCCTGGTCGCCCGCGCCGTGTACGGCGGGCTCCCGCGCGGGCGGCGGCGCCGCCTGCACGCGCGAGCCGCCGAGGTGCTGGCGAAGCGGGCCTGCGCACCCACGATCCACCTGGCGGCTCAGATCGCGCGGCAGTACAACCTGGGCGGGATGCTCGCCGAAGCCCGCCGCTGGGCGATTACGGCCGGCGATTACGCGGCCGGGCAGCTGTCGCCGGCCGAAGCGGCCCGCTGGTACCGGACGGCGCTCGACCACGGCGCCACCCTGGATGTCCCCGATCACGAGCGCGCTGGTCTGCTCGTCCGGATCGGCCATGCTCAGCAGCAGGCCGACGATCCTGGCGCCCTCGCGACCCTGACCGAAGCGGCTGCCCTGGCCCGTGGCTGCGGTGCGGCCGCGATCGTGGCGCAGGCCGCCCTGGCCACCGACCGCGGGTTCCTCCGGCTCGGCCCCGTCGCCCCCGCGCAGGTGGCGCTCGTCGAGTCCGCCCTCGAAGCGGCCGACGCCGATCCGGCCACGCGCGCCCGGCTCCTCGCCCTGCTGGCAGAGAGTCTCGTCCCCGACGTCGCTGGGACCCGGCGCATCGGGCTGGCCCGGGAGGCCATCGCGCTGGCCGACGCCAGCCCCGATCCGGCGCTTCTCGCCCGGATCTGCTCGTCGGTGCTGTACGCCCCGTGGGGCCCCGACCTCGAGGCGACGCGGCTGCGGGCCGACGTGGCCAACCGGTCGATCGCGGCCGCAGCGGCCACCGGTGACCTGCACCTTGAATTCGCCGTGCACGCCGCGGCCTACACCGTCGCCATCCAGCTGGCCGACCCAGTCGGAGCCGCCCGCAGCCTCGGACGGCTACACGCCATCGCCGACGTGATCGGCGCCCCGCAGATGACCTGGACGGTGGGCTGGCTGGTTCGAGGCGTTCGTCGCCACGATGCATGCCCGCTTCGCCGACGCCGGCCGGCTGGGGCGCGAGACCGAGGCGCTCGGCCTCGCCCTGGGCGCCGCCGAGAGCGTCGCGGTCTTCGCCGGACAGGCGGCCGTGCTGGCCACCATCGCCGGTCATCAGGCCGAGCTGCCGCCGATCGTCGCGCAGGCGATCGGGGCCGGCCCGGTCAAGCTCACCTATCACCTCGCCCACGCCATCGCCAGCGGGCCCGAGCAGGTCGCCAGCGACCTGCTCGGCGAGGCGGCAGCCGACGGATTCCGGAACGTCCCCCCAGACCTCATGTGGCTGACATCCATGCTCGGGTACGCCATCCTGGCGATCGAGCGGGTCGGTTCCGGCGTATCTTGGCACGCCGGGACCTGCCCGGCGGTTGCTCTATGTGTGCGCTCGGGGTGTCAGCCTGACGTTGACGACCGGGTCCACGAGCGGGCCGGAGATTCTAGTGAAATCGCAGGTCAGTGAGGTCTTCACGTTTAGGCCTGGCCTGCGGAAACGGGGTCTGGCTGGCGGGCTGCCCACAGGTTAAGCGTGCCTAGCCCACACTTCAGCAGGGTGCTCAGCGGTTCCAGCGGGGGTCGGCTTCGGCGATGGCGAGGCTGAGGGCTTCGAGTTCGGTGATGAG
>Ga0181525_10004640_pt1 | contig 10472 bp, 7 predicted proteins | sample PEATcosm2014_Bin_48_FD_121100 | JGI IMG/M metagenome (GOLD analysis project Ga0181525, IMG submission 121100) | Peatland microbial communities from MTU Mesocosm Facility, Houghton, MI, USA - PEATcosm2014_Bin06_10_metaG | ecosystem: Environmental > Terrestrial > Soil > Wetlands > Peat | place...
CATGTCGCCCAGAACCGCCACGCGCCGGCCTTGCAACGGCAGATCGCACAGCGTTTCCAGCGCGGCGACCGTCGAATCCGCGTTCGCGTTGTAGGCGTCGTCCAGAACGCGCACGCCGTTCGCTTCCCAAAATTGCAACCGCATTTTCGGCGGCACGCAGGCGACAAGGCCGTCGCGGATTTCGTCGCGCGTCAAACCCATTTCCGCGCCGACCGCAATCGCCAGCAGCGCATTTGTCACCTGATGGCGGCCAAGCAAATTGATTCGGTGCTCGCCGCAAAATTCTTTTTGCGCGGTTGTCACGCGAAACGTCACGCCATTTTTGTCCAGCCGGATTTTATCCGCGCGCCAGTCGTTCTCATTTCCAAGCCCGACGCGAACAACCTTCGCCTTCGTCCGCGCGACAATTTTTTCCGTCCAGCTATTATCACCGTTCACAAATAGTTTTCCGTCCGCCGGCAACAATTCAGCAAGCCAGCCTTCCTCGCGCGCTACGCCCGCGACATTGCCAAAAAATTCCAGATGCTCGCGGCCGATGTTCGTCAGCACGCCGAATTTTGGCCGGATCATTTTCACGAGCGGCGCAAGCTCGCCCGGATGATTTGTTCCGGCTTCCGGCACGGCGGCTTGATGCGATTTTTCCAGCCGCAACAGCGTCAGCGGCACGCCGATGTCGTTGTTAAAACTCGCCTCGCTCGCCAGCGTCGAAAATTTCTGGCGCAAAACCGATGCCAGCAACTCTTTCACCGTCGTTTTGCCATTCGAGCCGCCGACGCAAACAACCGGCAGATCAAATTGCCGCCGGTAAGCCGCCGCCAATTTTCCAAGCGCGATTCTTGCGTCGCCCACAACGAGCGTTGGGCAATCTAGGACTTTGGACCTTTCCACGACTACTGCCGCAACATTTTTCGCCGCGACTTCGTCCAGAAAATCGTGGCCGTCGAATTTTTCGCCGCGAATCGCAAAGAACAAATCGCCAGATTTCGCCTGCCGCGAATCGGTGCAGACATTTTTGACAACGATTGCGTCCCCGCCGCGCCGGATTTCGGCGTCGCAGGCTTCGGCGACAAATTTCAAAGAGCGTTCTTCCACAAAATTCAACGTGAAACACCCGCCGCGACCAGCGGTGACGGCGATTTCGGCTGCATATTTTCATCCGCCGGAATGTTCAGATAGCTCGCGCAACGTTCGGCGACGTTGTGAAAAACCGGGCCGCACAGAGCGCCGCCAAAAGCGTGTCCGCCTTCGCGCGGCGAATCCATCACGATGGAAATGCAGACTTGCGGATTGTCCGCCGGGAAAAACCCGATGAACGATATGACAAACCGGTCGCTCGCATATTTTCCATCCACAACTTTCTGCGCCGTGCCGGTTTTGCCGGCGATGACATAATCCGCGAGCCGCGCCTGCGGAGCCGTGCCATCATCGGACACGACAGTTTTTAACGCCTCGACCATTTGCTTCGCGGTGTCTTCGCTGACGACGCGGCGGACGGCCTGCGGCTCATATTTTTGCACCACGTTCCCGGCGCTGTCCTGCAATTGCTTCACAAGCATCGGGCGCATGAGCACGCCGCCGTTTGCGATGGCACCGACGGCCATCGCCATTTGCAACCGCGTCACGGCCACGCCCTGGCCCATTGGAATTTGCGCGATGGAATATTTTCCCCATTCGTTTGCCGGGCGCACGAAACGACGCGCGCTGACTTCGCCGGGCAGCGCAATTCCCGTGGCCGCGCCGAGGCCGAAATTTTCCATGTAATCAAATAGCCGCGGCGCCTGGAGTTTTATCCCGATTTTTGACGCGCCGATGTTCGAGGATTTTTCCAACACCTGCTCTACGGTCAGGTTTCCAAAATGATGGCCTTCCGCATCGTGGAGCGTGATGCCGCCGTAATGAAATACGCCGTTCTCGCAAAACACCGTGTCGTTGAGCGAGACAATGCGGTCGTTCAACGCGCCGGAAATGACAATCGTCTTGAACGTCGAGCCAGGTTCCATCACGTCGCTGATGACGCGGTTCTGCTCGTTGTTCGTGTTGATGGTTTGCAGGTTGTTCGGGTCAAAATCCGGCAGCGAAGCCATTGCAAGAATTTCCCCCGTGGTCGGGCGAGTAATGATGCCGGTGATGCTCGCGGGCGAATGTTCGCGCATCGCGCCAGCAAGCTCAGCCTCCAAAATGTTCTGCACCGCCGTGTCAATCGTCAGCACCACGCTCAAGCCGTCGCGCGCCTGGACATCCTCGTCGCGGAGCTGCGCCAGCTCGTTTTTCCGGCTGTCCATGCCCGTCACGCGCCAGCCGGACGCGCCTTCAAGCTTGCCGTCGAAAAATTTCTCGATGCCGTCGTAGCCAAAAAGCTCGGAGGTGTTGTTCGTCGTCTGTCGCGTGCCAACAAATCCCAGGACATGCGCCGCGAGCGAGCCGTTTTGATAGACGCGTAACTGGTCGTCCTCTCCAAAAATCGCATATTGCCGCAAGTTCCAGGCGAAGTTCCTGAAATCAGCTCGCCCGGTTTTCGACAATTTGCTTTCGTCAACCGCCAGCGGCAGATTTGTCATCGTGCAATAAATTTTTTGCCACGTTTCGTCGGAAACTTTCCGCTGAAGCACGGAATATTGGTTTGTGACCGTCTCGCCCATTGAATTTTTCATCAGGCGCGGCTGCAATTTTTGCAGCAAATCCGCCTCGTTCATCTGCAACAGCGGCGCCAGCGCGTGCGCCACGGCAGCTTGCTGGTTGCCCATGAGCGAAGGATTTGCGCAAATCGTTTTCACCGGAACTGTCGTCGCCAGAATATTTCCATTCACGTCCAGAATGTCACCGCGGCGGGCGGCCTGCGGAATTTTTTCCTGCGAACTTTTTTCCGCGAGCTGCGTCAATTCGTCGTGGCGCCAGACCTGCAAATCCACAAGCCGGAAACCCAGGCCGACGAATACCAGCACGACCAGCGCCAGCAGCGTCATAACCCGCGCGAGTTGTTGTCCGCGATTTTTCATCCAAAAACGGCCAGCCGCCCGTGGCGATCGGTTCCTCAACCAACGGCGTCACGAGCGGCGGCCAAAATTTTATTTTTATTGCGTCGTTGCGTCTATCGGCCGCGCGGCAAACTGTCGCGTCAATTTTTTGTTTTCCGGCGATGGAAAAATTTGCGGTTCCGCCAGCCGGACAATTTGCAGCGGCTGCGCGGGCAAAAGGCCGAGGTTCAACGCCTTCGCGCGCGCGTCCAAATTCACTGGCGACCGCAATTCCGCCAAATCTTTCACCCGCTGCTCGTCGTCCTTCTGCAATTGCGTCAGATGGATCTCCTTGTCGCTGATTTGTTTTCCAAGCTCGTAAATCTGGCCTTTTTGCCAGACATAGCCCACCGCCGCGCCCGCGATGACGAAGCACGCGAAAAACGCCCCCAGCGCCGGGCCGAACCGGATTGACGCCGACTGACTGTTTCGATTTTTTGCCATCTTAAATTTTCTCCAAAATTCTCAACTGCGCACTGCGGCTGCGCGGATTTTCTTTCAATTCAACTTCACCTGGCAAAATCGCCTTGCGATTCACCCATTTCAATTCCGGCTGGCACGGCTGCCGCAATTCCGGCACGTCCACTTCGCCGCTGAACGTGTAATCACGCGTTTTTTCGCGGCCAAAATCTTTCACCACGCGGTCTTCGAGCGAATTAAACGTGATGACCGCCAGCCGTCCACCCGGCTTCAAAATTTTCACAACCGCTTCCAGCCCGCGTTTCAAAGAGCCGATTTCATCGTTCACCGCGATCCGCAGTGCTTGAAAAACTTTTGTCGCCGGATGCGATTTTTTTCCGCATCTAGGCGCAAGCCGTTCGATCAATTCCGCCAACTGCTTCGTCGTCTCAAATTTTCGCTGCGCGCGGTCGTGGACAATTGCCTTTGCAAACCGCCGCGACTCGCGCTCGCCACCAAATTCCCAAAAAATCTTCGCCAGTTCTTCCGCGCTCAAATCGTTCACCAAAGTTGCCGCCGTCAATTTCTGCCGGTCATCCATCCGCATGTCCAGCGGGCCGTCGTTTTGAAAACTGAACCCGCGCTCCGCCAAATCCAGTTGCGGCGAACTCACGCCCAGATCCAAAAGCACGCCGTCGCAGCCCGCCGACGGAATCCACTCCGCCATTTCCGAAAAATTTCCGCGCCGGATTTCAAAACGCCCGGCGAATTTTTCCGCGAGCCGTTTTTCCGCCGCTTCAACCGCGTCGCCATCGCGATCGCACCCAGACAGCCATCCAGTCGGCGAACTCGCCGTCAATATGCTCGCGGCGTGGCCAGCCCCACCGAGCGTGCCGTCGGCGTAGCGTCCGCCCGCCTTCGGCTTCAGCGCGTCCAGCACCTCCACCGCCATCACTGGTTTGTGAATGAATTCTGGCACTTCGCATTTTCGATTAAAGTGCCGTCGCCTTCAAAAGCCGTTCGCCCAAAATCTCCCACGATTTTTTCGCGGGTTGCAAATCGGGCACGCCCATGCCGCGCGCCGGACGTGATTTCATCGGCACAATTTCCACGTCAGCGTCCGTCAAATCGTTGTGAACCACTTTTACGCTGTCCAATGAAAGCTCGGCCTGCACAGCCGGGCGCGGAAAACTTTTCGCCTCAAGCTGCGGGCCGCGTAACATCGTCATCGGGTTCAATTTCGTCGTCCATGTCGCCAGGGATTTCGGCGATGAAGAAATCGGCGTCATCTTTTGCGTTTTCGCCCAGGCCGGCGTGGAGGCTGTTTCCATGGGCGCGACCGGATTTTCCAGCGGCATCTTCGGCGGTTCGGCCTGCGCCGGGGTTATGAATGGATTTTTCGGCGAACCGAATTTCGGAAGATAAGCCTGCTTGCTTTCGCGATACGCAACCGCGCCGCGTCCGCTTACCAGGTTTTTCCCCGCTGCAAGTAGTTTTCCAAGTTTCATAATTTTATTCCATGAGTTTGAAGGCTTCGGACGCAAGCACCGCGTCTGCAGCCTTGACGTTTTCGTGACGGGACGGATTCCAAATCTCAAAACGGTCGAGCAGGCCGACGAACACCGCCTCGTCCTTGATGGCCGCCGCGCGCGCCATTTCCTCGGGCAGGCAAATCCGCCCGGCCTTGTCCAGGGACACCTGGACGGATTCGCTGCCGATAAATCTTTTCAAAACGGTTTTGTTCGGGTTGCCGTTCGGCATCGTGTCAATGTCCGCCTTCATCTTCGCCATCTGCGCCGGAGGCAAAACGCGCAGGCACGTTCCCGCGTGATGCTGCGGCCAGAGTATGAGCGTCAATTCCGTCCCGGCCTTTTCGGGCCGCCACTTTGCCGGAATCTGGACACGCCGCTTCTCGTCCACTCCATGCCGATAGAGCGAATTGTAATAACTCGGCCCGTCTGTTTTCACCGCGCTCATTTATTCACCAGCAAACCAAAAATGCTTCAATCACCCACAACACCCCACTATTATCCACTTTACCCCACTTCATGTCAACAAAAATGTAACGAAAAAATGACGGTTTATTGGAAAGTTATTCACAATCCAAAACCGTCGAAATCACGGCCAAATCTCAATTCTATTTTTAAAACCACGGTTCTGTTACGTTTTGCGCGCGATGCGAACCGCTGATTTCCATTTTGACCTGCCGTCGGATCTGATTGCGCAACATCCCGCGACCAAACGGGACGCCTCGCGCCTGCTCGTTTTGCACCGGAAGGAAAACCGCGTGGAACACCGGCAATTCCCCGACTTGTCGGATTTTCTCCGCGCCGGCGACGTGCTTGTGCTGAACAATTCCCGCGTGATTCCTGCGCGATTGCGCGGAACAAATGCAAAAAGCGGCGGGAAATTCGAAATCCTGCTGCTCGAAGAAAATGCGCCGAACGACTGGTGGGTGATGATCCGTCCCGGAAAAAAAGCGCGGATCGGGACGCAAATCATTTTGTGCGACGCAACCGGCCAGCCGACGAAAATTACCGCAACCGTTCTGGCGGCAAATTCAGAATGCCACCGGCGCTTGAAATTTTCAGGCACAAATGATTTGCGTGGTGAACTGGATTTGTTGGGCGAAATGCCGCTGCCGCCCTACATTCACCGCGACGAAAAACTGCCGGAAGACAAAGATCGCTATCAAACCGTCTTTGCAAAAGCGAGCGGCTCGATTGCCGCGCCGACGGCCGGCCTGCATTTTACGCCGGAATTGCTCGAAGAAATCCGCGCACGCGGCGTAAAGATTTGTTTCGTGACATTGCACGTCGGACTCGGAACTTTTCTTCCAGTGAAAGCAGAAAATCTTTCCGCACACAAAATGCACGAGGAACAATTTGAGATTGGCGAAGAAACGGTCCGCGCCGTGAACGAGGCAAAAAAAACCGGCGATCGCGTAATCGCAGTCGGAACGACAACGGTTCGCGTTCTAGAAACGGTCGCGGCGCGAAACGCTGGAATAATCAATGTTTATGAGGGTAAAACAGACATATTCATTTTTCCGCCGTTCAAATTCAAAATCGTGGACGCGCTGCTGACAAACTTCCATCTGCCCTGCTCCACCTTGCTGATGCTCGTGAGCGCATTTGCCGCGCCGGATGAAATTCGCGGGCGCGAAATGGTTTTGTCCGCCTACGCGGAAGCGGTTCGCAAGAGTTACAGGTTTTTCAGCTACGGTGACGCGATGTTGATTTTATGAAACAGAAACTGCCGTTTGTCTTTTCCAATTTCGCGATGACCGCCGACGGCAAAATCGCCTTTGCAAGCGACAATTTTGTCCCGTTCGGTAGCGCGCGCGACCGCGAGCACATGATGGAATTGCGCGCGACGGCGGATGCAATCATCTGCGGCGCGGCGACAGTGGACGTGACGGAAACAGTCCTGGGAACGGGCGGAGAAAAGTTTCGGAAACGGCGGCTGAAAAACGGGCTGTCTGAATTTCCTTTGCGGATCGTGGTCAGCGGCTCCGGTTCAATTGACGCGGATGCGCCCATTTTCAAAAACCATTTTTCACCGGTGATTGTTTTGACGACGAAGCGGATTTCAAAATCAAAGCTGAAGCAATTGCAGGTCGTCGCTGATGAGGTAAAAATCTTCGGCGAAGGCGAAATTGATTTTTTCGCGGCCTTCGCCCGGTTGCGTAAAAAGTGGAATGTGCAACGTTTGCTGTGCGAAGGCGGCGGCAAGCTGCACGGCGGATTGATCCACGCCGGTTTGGTGGATGAATTGCATCTGACGGTTTGCACGAAAATTTTCGGCGGTCGCAACGCGCCGACGATTGCGGATGGCAAAGGGTTTTTAACCTTGGCGGACGCGGAGCAATTCACATTGAAGTCAATGAATCGAGTTGGTGGCGAGTTGCTTGCCATTTTTTCGAAAAAATAAGCCGCTCGATTTGTCGGAGTTATTCACAATGCCTTTCCAGACGACTTTAGACACGATCAAGTTGTTTGTCGCAAAATGCTGCAAATGAAAGAATTAAAAAAGGCAGGACGGCTTCCGCCATCCTGCCTTTGAGGATTATCCAGGTTGCAGACTATTGAGTCTGCAAGATATAGAACTGCGCCGCATTGGTCGCATTCGGGTCGGAGAATTGATAATTGCCTGGTGACACTTCCGTGGCCGTGCCGAGGTTCGACCATTGGCTGAGCGGAAGCGCGACGTTGGTCGTGGCCAAGACCGTGAAGCTTGCGCCAGGCGTGTTGGTGAAGGTGAAGCTGAACGGCACATTGCCGCCACCTGATATAATTCCCGAACCGGAACCGAACTGCGTCGGAGTGACTGCCAGCGTGTTGAAGCTGATGTCACCGCCGAGACCTGTTCCCGCGCTGTTGGTGGCTACCAGTTGATAGTGATACGTTCTTCCCTGCAACAAATTGGACACAACAATCCCGAACGTGCCGGTGACGGAAGTCGAATTTGTGACTGTGAAGTTGCCGTAGCTGGTGTCGGCTCCAAATTCAAACCAGTAGGCTGTCGTGCCGCCGTTCGGATTGACTGAGCCGCTAAACAGCGCGCTGCCGGCGGTGATGTTGGAGGCGGCCAGTGTGATGACTGTCGGCGCTGTCACGACCTGATCAACCGTGATGCTGGTGCTATCAACCGCGCTTGTCAGGCCGCTGCTGGTGAATGTCAACGTTAGGCCGCTTTGCGCCGTCGCCGGTGCTGCGAGACCGCTGAACGTGGCCACGCCATTGACAGCCGTGGCCGTGACTGTGCCCGTCATCGGACCCGTGCCCGTGCCCACCATGGCTGTTACGACGGTTGAATTGTTGGTTCCCACCAGATTGCCGTTGGCATCTTCGATATAAACCACCGGCTGTGTGGAGAACGTCGCGCCTGCGAGAACGGTCGAGGACGGTTCATTGGCCACCACCAACTTGCTGACAGCGCCGATGGTAACCGTCTGCGCAATCGAGTTGGTGCTATAACCTGTAGCACTGATCACGATGGTCTTCGTGCCGTTGGTTTGGAGCAGTTGCGACTTGGATAGATTGAACACAATCTTGCCCGCTTGGGTCGTGTCATACGCAGCGCTCGGCAAGGTCTGACCGTTGACCGTGATGCCGGTGATGGCCGCACGCCAAGCCGGATCATCCGGGGTGTTTGTGACAGTGATGAGATTGTTCACCAGAGTCGCTGCCTGCGCCGTAAGAATCGGCGGCGGAATCAGTTCGGTGGCATTCGGCGTCTGCTGTGGCACAAACGTGAGCCCCGCGATGTTTCCGTTGGTGGAGGTATAAATCGTGTTAGTCGAGATGAGGTTGAGGGTTCCGCCAGCCATCTGGTCAGTCAAGCGGATGATCTTGTTGGCACCATTGACGTAGAACAGATACACGCCACCGCTGCCGTTGGTGGTGGCGAACAACGTATCGCCACCATCCGTGTTAGTCCAGGAGCCAATGTTTATCCAATTGAAATCACCCGCAATGGAACCGGAACCCGTCCCATTGGGTCCAGTCATGTTCCACTTGCTGATGACCGCCACATTGTTAGACACCTGATCCAGAACGTAAAGGATGCTATAATCATTTCCGTTTGTGGATACGATATAGAAATCCTGGGCATACTGATCCGAGGCCGGCGTTTCATGCCCGATGTTAAAGACAGAATCAGGATTTTGGCTGGAGGGAGGGGTTGTGTAGTCCAAACCAGTCCCGTCGGCATTGTAGCCACTCGAGAAGATAAACACGGATGCGGTGGGCGGGTTGGCCACTTTTGCCGTTTCTACCCAGCACACGCCGCCAAAGGATCTGGTGCTGATGTTGTTTTGCTGATAAAGATTATAGTTATAAGTGCCGTTATCAGCGATGTATAGTCCGCCTTTGTCATCAATGAGGTAGTGGCTACTGTCGGGGCTGCACGCTGCACGAGCCTGGCTGCCACCATACGAGTTGGACACATATTTTGCACGCAAGGCGAAGCCGTTGGTGTAATCCAAGGTGCCCACCCCGCGGTTCAGATTGAAGCCTTCATCCGGGTTCGCCACCGAACTACCATCCGTATAGCCTGGGAAGACTATTTCAGTGCCGTTGTCATTGAGAGTGAGGTGGCCTCCAGAACCGGCGTTGTCCGTGCGCAGCGCGTTTGTGCCGGTGGCGCTGATGGGAACGATGTTGACCGGGCTGGTCTGGCTGGCGGCCGAGGGTTTGACTTCAATGAAGCTCATCGTCGAATTTTTTGCCGACGTGTCCGCTTGAAGAACCACCAGATTGCCAGGCGTGAATGGAACGGGCGGTTTGCCGATGATGAAGGGAGTTGAATTGGTCACTGCAATCGGGCCATTTGCAACCGTGAACGTGATGGCCGCATTGGCAACCGCCATCGAGCCGCTGACGGTGGCGGTCAGATCGGTATAGGTGCAGGCACCGTTATAGATGGCTTGTGTGATGGAACCGCCCAGCACCCACGTCGGCGGCGAATTGCTGACGGTGGCCACCACCTGCATATTGGGATAGGTGTTGGTGGTGGGATTATAAAACTGGTCAATGCAAGTGAACGAGGGGTTGACTGTCAAGGTGCCGGTGCTGGCCGACGGGCCGGCGGGCTGAACGAAGTTTAGCCTCACGAACACACCGGGTGTGACCAATTGCGTGACCTTGGCACTGGTGTAGTTGGTGGCAAAAATGACAATGTAATCAGTTCCGGCCACCGTCAGCGGCGCTTGATTCGTGTTCTCCCCAGGCTGTGCAATCGGCGTAAAGACGATATTCGACGAAGTAATCGTATAACTGGCATGATTGGTCAATTTAACCCCATTGACATAGATGGCACCGATGTTCTGGCTCCAAGCCAGATTGTTCGCAAAAGTATTCGTGAAGGATTGATCCACCGTGGCCGAGGCGGCGGGCGTGATGGCTGGCGCGATACTTCCGGTATATTTGCCGTTGACGGCCACGTTGTCCAAACGACAGTTGCCGGAATTGTTGTTGTAGGGCTGATAAAGATAATTTACGCAATCCGCGCCGGTGGCGGCATTCACAATCCGAAAACCGAAGTGCGGATTGCCGG
>Ga0181525_10004646_pt1 | contig 10459 bp, 11 predicted proteins | sample PEATcosm2014_Bin_48_FD_121100 | JGI IMG/M metagenome (GOLD analysis project Ga0181525, IMG submission 121100) | Peatland microbial communities from MTU Mesocosm Facility, Houghton, MI, USA - PEATcosm2014_Bin06_10_metaG | ecosystem: Environmental > Terrestrial > Soil > Wetlands > Peat | place...
AGATGCCCGTAGCTGAATGTTTGTTCCATTCTGGGAACGAATAAGCCGCGGCGCGAGAACACAGCTCTGTAGTCGAGGCTCTCAGGTTTTGTCTTCTTGACTTCTATGAGCTAATACCAACGTGTCACCCCGTGCCAATGTATAACACGCGGCTTTAGCGCTCTCCATGTCAGTGCGAAGTTGCTGAGTCGGGTTTGATTTCATAATTGAAATAGTCGATTGTTAAAGTGGCAGTTCCGCCGAATCTGACTTTGGTTACGCTGGTGTCGTGCGACGGAAGCCAAAACTCGCCGATCTTGGCATAGAAGTGTTGAATGTCTGTGTGGACAGTCCAAAAAGATGGATTTCTGCCCGGTTGGGCGCTGATCTGTGCCACTGCGAAGTCACTTGCATCCACCCAAATCTTGCCGCAATACAGATATTTGTTGTCCGTGCGAGGCGTTACCGAAAGGACGTACTGATTCCGCCCGGCATTTGCATCTGTTCCCACAAGCCGGAATTCATAGTTCTCCGGAGTAAGCGCTGTTCGCTGATGGTTACTACCGCCGGCGGCATCGCTTTCGCCTTCGAGAAGCTTCTTGAAGACACGGTCAATGATCAACTGGGAACCGCTTTCACTGATGATGCGAAACTGCTTTTCGCCGGGCGCACGGTAGGATGTTTCAACATTTAACTCGGCTGATCTCTGCGATGGAAATCCGCGATATTCAAGGCGATAACGGCGATACCCGGTGAAGGCTTGCAAGTCCCGGGCACGCTCCTGGTTCCGTTGGACCATTCGGCGAACGATCTCATTGGCGTTCAAGTCCGCTGGGATATCTGCACTGGAGACCAATTGCGACGCTCCCAGGGAGACAACAAAAAAAGCAAGCAGGTGGATGATAAAGGAACCGCGCTTCATAACAGTCTGATTGTAGGCCTCAGTCATCTGTTGCTCACCGATTTCGTCCGAGCACTGCCGCGGGCGTCCGTAATGGGGGTAGCGCACCCGAGCTGGAAAAAGCGGACAATAGTAATAAATACAATGAGGGGTCGAGCCTCTGATTCAGGAGGTTCAATGATGAAGCGCAATGTCGGCGGGAAAGACCAAACAGTCAGGTTCATGATTGCCAGCGCGGGTGTCGCAATCGGGCTATTTGCAAGCGCGGTTGGCTAAAAGCACTCGGATTCAGTATTGGCGGAGCCGAACTGGCGACCGCGATAACCAGGTACTCGCCACTCCATGAGTGCTTGGGCAGAAGTACCCGCTGAGCTGCAACAATTCAGGTTGGCGGCAGACGGTTTGACTTTTAGGAACCGAGATCCCATCGGACCGCAGCGGTGCTGGAACGCTTTCGTTTCTTTGCTGTTACTCGACGAATTGTGAATGGAAGGTTTTGTTCACACCGCTGTGTTCTCCGCTTATTCCTATCGCCCGGATCAATGATTTAGAGGGTCGTTGGGCATCCACTCTGTTCTGCTTGGCAATCGAGCGCGGCTTCCGTATGATTCCAGGTGGCATGAAAATGGCTGACTTGGTCGCTTATACCAGCTCGTACTCTGGTGTACCCATTTCGCTCCATTGCCAGGGATGCACATGCCACTTGTGTGATCACCCGCGGCAAGAGGATGCAGATGCCTGAGAATGCCGTCTTCCAACCCGGCCTGTTCCAGTTCCTGCGCCAGCTAAAGCGACATAACGACCGCGAGTGGTTCGCCAAAAACAAGCTGCGGTATCAGCAGGTCGCCGTCGAACCCGCTCTGGAGTTTATCAACGGCTTTGCCCCGCATCTGGCTAATTTGAGCCCACACTTCGTCGCCGATGCCCGTCCCACCCGAGGTTCGCTGTTTCGCATCTACCGGGACACGCGCTTCTCTGCCGACAAGATTCCCTATAAGACGCATATTGGAATTCACTTCTCGCACGACTGCGGCAAGGATGCCCACGCGCCGGTGTTTTATCTGCACCTGGAACCGGACGGATGCTTCGTGGCCGCGGGAGTATGGCACCCGGACAATCGCGCCCTCACCAGAATCCGGACGGCGATTGTCGCTCAGCCTGAGCAGTGGAAGAAAGTGACTCGCAATCTGGAACTTGAAGGCGAGAGCCTGACTCGACCTCCCAAAGGATTTTGCTCGGAGCATCCGCTGATTGAGGATTTGAAGCGGAAGGATTTCATCGCTTCGATGGCGCTGACCGAAGAGCAGGTTTTAAGTCCGGCGCTCATGCGGAATTTTGTTGCCGCGTGCCGAAAATTGGCGCCGCTCGTAGCATTCACAACGACGGCGCTGGGCTTCAAGTTCTAGCCATAACCTCACCGTTAGCCACGCTTGCGCCAATCATTTCTGCTTGCGGGTTTGCGAACCACAACAATGGCTTTCTTCGGCTATTCTCAGGCTGGCGGGCGTAGGACTGCCAATCGACTTCAGGCAACGCAGACAAGTCGAGATGGTGAGCCCGTTCGGCACGGTATTATGAACGAAGCCGGGAGCTGGTGCAACGGCATTTATCCGCGTCCCTTTCTTTTCCGTCATAGCAAGCCTCGCAAGAACAGCCGTTCCAGATTGAGTGCGGCAAAAGAGATTAGCACGGAGTTGTATCGGATGGGTTACCATTTTTGCCTTATAACACCGTCTGTCCCCACTGCGCCCGGCCACCAGATACGCTGGTCGCGCTTTCTCAAAAGCAACCTGCTATGGTGGCGGAATCACTTCGTGACGAGGCTTCCTTCAATCGAGGTACGCTTTTTCGGTACGCAGGACGGCGTGGTAATGGCTGGCGGTGAAACCTTAGTGCCACATTGCTGAAAGCCCCTCGGTATTGAGGGGCTTTGTGCTTCGCACTTACCGACACATCAACTTAATGATAAAAAGAATGCGAGATCAGGACGGCTCCGAGGCGCTATGCTGGCGAATCGCAATACCCCTGAAAAGGTCCGGCTACGCATTCCTAGCTGCGCGTCTGATTCGATAGGTAAAGCTGTAGGCCCATTTCCGTGACGGAATGAAGTTGAGCTTCCAGAAAATCAACGTGCCGCTCTTCATCCTTAATCATTCCTTCGAACAAAGACCGGGTACCATCGTCTTTTACTTCCAGGCAAATCTCGGCGGCTTCGTTGTAAACCTTGACGGCATCAAGTTCGTCGGCAAGATCAATTTCGAGCTGGGTCTGAACGTTCGTCCCCAATTTGGGAATCAGCGCGACATTGACGGCAGGCGTGCCATCCAGAAAGATAATCCGTTCTATCAGCCCTTCGGCGTGCTTCATTTCTTCGATGGCTCGGGCTTTCGTGAGGTCGCCAAGGCGCGGATAGCCCCAGTTGTGGCACATCTCGGACTGTGCCATGTATTGCGCGATTGCCGTCAGCTCAGAACCAAGAGCTGCGTTGAGTTGCTGCAGTACCTTTTCGTTTCCAATCATGCTTCGCTCCCCGTCTGATCGTGAGAACACAGACACAGAATTCTACCTCTACTTACCTCCGCCGGGTTGAATTATGCAAGGTTAGCAACTCCAATGCTCGACAAAGCACTTGCGGACGCCAACCCCGGAGTAATCCAGGGTTGGAAACGGCAAGAAAATTGCCTCCGGGATCGAAGAAGGAGGCGAAATTGGCAACATCGGGACAGTGACTCTGCATCACAAGTCCAGATCGAAACTGTTGCACCGTTCCCGATCCACCAAAGGAGACGGGCGTGAAGGCAAGAATTCTACGTGTACTGCGCAGTCTGCATGGTGATGAATCCGGCCAAGATCTGGTCGAGTATGCCCTGATAGCGGCCTTGATCGCAGTCGGTGCCGTCGCCGCCATGGATACCCTAGCCACAAGCATTAGCTCGGCGTTTTCCAAGATTGGATCGGTTTTAACCAACGCAGTTTAGGTGCCCGGAGGCTCCCGCCATCGCGGTTCCTCCGCCCCACACAACGCGCGACTACGCACTCGGGCAACACGAGCACCATAGTCAGAGATGTTGTTGCCCGGCTGCGGCACCGTAAAGCCGCGCTCGCAGCCGGTGTGCACGGCAGTCGACAGGGCATCTGCAGGAAGAACCTGCCAGACGCTCTCCCGTGACCGTTCGCGATCCCTATTTCCCCATCGTCTTGACCAGAGGCCGCAGTGATTCGGGAAGTTTGCGGAAATCCGCCGGGCTCACGAGGGCTGGCGAAATCGGCGCAGGCCCCTTTTCTTTCAGCATCGCAGTCCCCGTGGGGCTGAGCAGCAACTGTAGAAACTTGATCGCGTTCTCCCGGTTTGGGGCGTTCTTCATCAAGGTGATACCCCAAGCTACCCTAGTGCCGGTAACCGGTACGGACCGCGCGCTGCTGGGGGTATCCAGCCCCGGCAACACGATAACCGCATGCTCCCGGTAATAGGCATTCTTCGCCGGGTCGGACATATTGATCTCATCCGGCACGTTCACATAGCGGAAATCCGGATTTTTGCTCGCCATGACCTGGGCGCCGTGTTCATACATGAACTGATAATCGAATCGTTTACCCAGTGAAGGCCCTGCGGACGGATCGAAGCCGGGGATCACCAGGTGCTCCAGCAGGTCGTTGTAAAGGTTCGGAACCTTGTAATACGCCTCCATCAACTGGAATATCAGGAAGGTTCGGTAAGCGCCGGGATCGAGATACGGGATCCCCCCCCCGACTTTCACTCCAGGCATCAGCAGGTTCTCATACCACTTCGCCGTCGCGTTTGGAATCGAGACAGGTGGATTGAACGGCTGATTGGGATCGGCAATCGGGGGCAACTTCCTTTCCGCAACGCTGCTCGCCGAGTACGCCAGCACCATCTTCCCCTGGGCAAACACGATGTTGAAATTCGCATAGCCCGCCGGTTTCATGAACACATCTATATCTTCGTAGTCCGCTGATGCGTAGAGGTCGCAGGCGTGCCCCCCTGCGGTAATCTGTCGGCCCATATCCACCCCTCCGCCGGTCACATCTGTTACCTGAATACCGGTCTGGCAGGTCAACTCCGCAATCAGCGGCTTGAACGTGGGCGAGAGGCTGCCGGAGCGATAGATGATGAGTTGCTGACCGGACGGTGGTACGCAGCTTGGGGTCTCGGCCACAGCAGCCGATGCGACACAGAGCGTGAGAACAATTAAAGCGGTCGCGGATGCGCGAGTCCGCTGCAGTATGTTTCGAGACATGCCATTTCTAGACATAGTGACTCCTCTAAAGGTTGTGAACTCGGGCGAAAAAAGTCCGGACACGCAATCTGCGCGCCCGGACTCGATCCATAACGTACGGTAAAACGACAATCCGGCTCTAGAACTCGTACCGCATGGTCGCCGTGATCAAGCGCGGCTCGCCCATGTGTGCAAGGTCGGCGGCGCTCTGTCCCGTGATGCTGCCCGGTCCCAGTGTCGACCAGTAATGCACATTCGAGACGTTGTTGAAAGTGACAATCCAGGTAGCCACTTTGCCAAAGACCCTGGCGGTGTAGCGGCCACCGAGATCAAAGGTGTTGTATTGGGGCACGTAGTAGCTGTTCATGTCGTTGACCGGGCGGCGTCCTACGTGCTGCCAGTCAAAGTTGAAGTACGCGTGGGTCAGCTTCGGAATCTGATACTCGGCAAGGATGTTGGACTTGTAATCGGGGAAGCCGACCATAGTCTTGTCATTGGTTACGTAGCTTTTGCAAACCAAAGCGGCTTTGTTACCCGTGGGAGCGGCGCAGGTGGCCGACGCATACTGATTGCCCGCTGGCACAAGAACAAAAGTGTCCGTCAGCTTGGGATTCAGTGCGGTAATTCCGCCGGTGATCCTCAGGCTGTGGGTGATGTTGCCGGAGAGCATGGCTTCCGCGCCGTAGTTGATCTGCTGGCCAACGATTTGGTCGTTTTCGCAGATCTGTCCCGCGATGAGAGTTGCACCGCCGCAATTGTAACCCGCAGTGGATGACGTCTCGACAACATCCGCAAAAGGCCGCCGAATGCGGAAGACGTCGGCTGTGAAGTTCATCCTTTGCGATTGCACCTTGTAGCCCATCTCGACTTCCGTGCTTCGGTAGGGAGCAAGGGGCTGGAGGGCGTTGGCGACTATGACGCCCGTGGCAAGCGTGGGATTGGAGCTTCCTGGAGCTGTGTCGGGAGCCTGAACGCTATCCGCAAAGGTTACATAAGCGGTCTGGTTGGCAGTTGGCTTGAACATCACGCTGCCGGTGGGGCTGGCGGCCTGAGACATATAACCGGCAGTTGAGCCCACTCCGGCAGTCTTGTAGCTGCTCGTCCAAGTCCAATCCTGGCTGGCGGCCACTCTCACAAGCCAACGCGGGGTGAGCGTGATGGTATCGCCAAGATTGAATCCCTGCTGATGAATGACGCTGCTGGCGTAGAGGCTGAATTTGCCTGTGTAAGGTTGATAGCCTGGATTGGCATCGATCAGCGGATGGGCGATGTTTGTATAGCAAACGGAAGAATTGCCTTCCTGGCACAGGAATTGCGCGCCTAGCGCTCCGTTCGCAGCAGTGAGGGAGGTTATGGGAGCCCAGGAAGCGAACCTGTAGCCGGTGCTTCCGATCACCACGTCGTGACTGATTTTGCCCGTCTTGAATTTGCCGGTCAGGTATCCCAGGTCGCTCTTGACCTGGAAACGGCCAGCGATCGTTCCCTGGAATATGTTTTCCGCTTCCGTCTGATAATCGCCGGTGGTGTCAAACAGCGCGTTGACCGCCGTGGTGAGGTTGCGAACCCCGATCTGGTGCAGAACTCCGAGATTAAGGTGCCAGTTCTGGCTGAAATCGTGCGACACATGCACTTCGCCAACCTGGTTGTTCGTGCTGGAGCCCAGGAAACGCTGACCGTAGCCCTCCTGAACCGGATCGGGCGCCGCTGTCGGCAGCGCAGAATAACACCCTGCGTTGTACTTAGTGGTGCAAGTAGCGGTTGGATTGAGGGTTGGATTATAGGAGAACCAGCCGGGGTAGCCATGCTGGAAGAGGTTGTAGTAGCTAAAGTTGCCTCCAACCGTGGTATGCGCGAAGGGACGCACATCCAGCGCGATTGCGCCTAACTGGCGGCGAAGCTGGCTATTGGTGACGTAGCCGGTACCGTCGCCCACGACTCCATTCACGCGATAACCGAACATCTCGTTCGGGCCCACACGCCCGCCCAGATCGACGTGGCCAGTGGTGACGCTGCGGCCTTCATAGTCGACCTCGGCCTCGTGGTAGGTTTCCGTGGGGCGCTTGGTGACGAAGTTGAAAGTGCCTGACGGGTTGGAGGGACCATACATGGAGCCGCCCACACCGCTGAGAACTTCAATATTCTCGAACTCCTCCAGCGCAAAAGGTACGGTAACCGCAAACCCCAATCCATCCATGCGGTCGCCCTGCATGTTGGTTCCCTGCATGCCACGGGTTTCAGGGCGCAGAATCTCCGGGCCCTGCATCTCCTGGAAAGAGACCAAGGGTTCGTACTTGGCAATTTGTTTGAAGTTTCTCGCGTCGGTGTCGTCGATCAACTGGCGGGAAATCACATTGATCGTATAGGGAAGGTTCACAATAGGCGTCTGGCCGAGCGGCGTGGCCGGCGCGACCGTGTCGACGCGATAGGCGTTCTCGAACGAACCGGCCGAGACGTTTACGGTCTCCGTGTTTCCGGCCAGTATCAGAGAAAAATCGGAGTTGACAGTCTTGCCGGCTTCCACCTTGAGCTCCGCGCTCACGCTCGGCTTAAAGCCTTTGGCGTCGGCTTCAACGATATAGCTGCCCGGCTGCAGAGCCCGGAACGCGTAAGCGCCCTGGCTGTTGGTGACGGCCGTGAACTTCGCCTTGGTCTGCAAGTTGGTGAGGACCACCTGGGTAGCGGAAACTACCGCCTGATTCGGATCTTTCACCGCACCCGTAATCTGCCCTGTGCTTGCGGCGGTCTGCGCAAACGCGGACGAGGCGAACGCTAGCAGAAAAATAAACAGCAGGAACTTCTTCATAGATTTTCAACCCTCTTAGTTGATCAACGTACAGTTACTCGAGCTGCTGCGACTGCCCGAAACGATCTAGGCGACTGGAACGCGATTCTTTTTACCGAGTCACGTCACCGTTTGATTGTAAGTTGCAAGAGACAAGGTACTCTGCTTGTAACACTTCTGCAAGCACCACTTTCTTTGCAAAGTTAGAGCTGTCTTGCATATATAACACAGACAACCAAACAAGACATCACGGGCAAGAGAAGACCACTGGAGTGTCCCTTGTTTTCATGGAGTTGCTTGTCTGGCCCGCCTTTACGCTTCGCAATTCGATGGTAATCGAGGCTTAAAACTAAATGCGCGATCGGCAACTGGGTCAGCTGATCACCGGTCAGATTCCCTGCGAACAAGCCCTGTGGCGCTCGTGAGATCCAAGCCACTGACTGGGCACCTCAGCCTTCGATCTCACGCCACTCCCCCGCTCTCCTGCACCTCTTCGCCGGTGGTATCATCCAAATCCTATGAACCTGTTCGATTCCTTTCACATCCGCGATATTTCTTTCCGTAACCGCATTGCCGTCTCCCCTATGTGCGAGTACTCCAGCGAGGACGGCTTCAGCAATGACTGGCATCTGGTTCATCTCGGTTCCCGCGCCGTTGGTGGCGCTGGCACGGTCCTTACCGAAGCCGCCGCGGTCACCCCGGAAGGACGGATCAGTCCCTCCGACCTCGGAATCTGGAAAGACGCGCACATCGAAAACCTCGCTCGGGTGGTTCGCTTCCTCCGGCAGCACGGAGCCGTTGCCGGAATTCAACTCGCCCATGCCGGCTTCAAGGCTTCCACCGATGTCCCTTGGCGTGACACCGGTGAGCCTGTTCCCATTGACCAAGGTGGCTGGCGCCCCGTCTACTCCTCCACATCCAAAGGCTTCACCCCGGAATCCATTCAGCCTGAAGCACTTACCATCGAAGGCATCGCCCGCATCACCCAAGCTTTCGCCGACGGAGCCCGGCGTGCTCTCGAAGCAGGCTTCGAGTTGATTGAAATTCACGGAGCCCACGGCTACCTGGTGCACCAGTTCCTCTCTCCGCTGGTCAATACCCGAACCGACCAATACGGCGGCAGCTTTGAGAACCGCACCCGCATCCTCCGCGAGATTATCGAAGCCGTCCGTCGAGTCTGGCCCGAACGCCTTCCCTTGTGGCTCCGCATCTCCGCCTCGGACTGGACCGAGGGCGGTTGGAATATCGAGGATTCCATCGCGCTCGCCCGTCAGGTCAAACCGCTTGGCGTTGATCTCATCGACGCATCCTCGGGAGGAATCGTTCCGTCCGCGAAAATTCCTCTTGGCCCGGGCTATCAAACTCCCTTTGCCGAGCGCATTCGCCGCGAGGCTGGAATCCTCACCGGGGCCGTCGGCATGATCCTCGCGCCCGAGCAGGCCCAGCACATCATCGCCACCGGACAGGCCGACCTGGTGTTGCTGGCTCGCGAATTCCTCCGCGAACCCTACTGGCCGCTCCACGCTGCACACATCCTTAAGCAAACCGTGCCGTGGCCCAAGCAGTACGAGCGTGCCCGCTGGTAAAAGAGCGTGCAAACGAAAGACGGCAGGTTGCGAAGCCTGCCGTCCATTTCTCTCTGAGTGCGCTTCTACTTACCAGGTGTTGTAAGGAGTGCCCTCCGTTGATTCCGCGCTGCTGCCGCTGTGCACGTCCACAATCCCGGGAGCTGTCTGGTCGATGGCCATCAAGGAATCCTCCTGCTCGGGAACCCAGGTGTCCGTCGAATTCGTGATCGGATCTTTGGGAACGGTTTTTATATAGCCTGCGGTTGCCAGATCCTGCAAAGACTGCGGCGCCTTCTGCTTATCCAGCGTGTACTGGTCGATGCTGCTGCGCAGCGTGAACAGGTCATTGCGCAGCACCGCCTCGCGCGCCCGCCATACCGAATGCTGGTAGTTCATCGCCGCAATCGACGCTAAGATACTGATGATCGCAATCACAATGATCAGTTCGATCAAGGTGAATCCCGCGACCTTGCTTCCGGATTTCCTTCGCTTCAGAGTCATTCCCGCCGCTCTACCAGTCCGCGTACTTCGTGCCGTCCAGCGCCGTGCCCTGCGATTTCGTGTATACGTCAAATACCGATTGCCCGCCCCACGATTCGGACGTCGGTTCGTCTTGCATCGAACGCATGCCCCATTCCGTGCTGTGGGTCATCGGATCTACTGGAATCCGCCGCAGAAAGCGCACCGTCTTACCGGAAACGTCCACGCCCTTCACCAGCGTGTCCAGGTCTGGTGGATAACCCTCGCTGCCCAGTTTGATCTGAAAGGCCCCACGATCCGCCGCATCCTTATAACGGTCGATGGCGTCGCGCATCTCCCACAGGGCTGCCCGCAGTTCCTTCTCCCGTTCGCGCTTCACTACCGTGCGGGTGATGGGTAGCACTCCGGTTGCAAGGATCGCCATGATCGCGATGGCCACGACCAACTCGACCAAAGTCATTCCCGATTGCCGCTTTTTCTTCAAACTCCCCATCCACCTAGCGTATGTTGA
>Ga0181525_10004647_pt1 | contig 10458 bp, 7 predicted proteins | sample PEATcosm2014_Bin_48_FD_121100 | JGI IMG/M metagenome (GOLD analysis project Ga0181525, IMG submission 121100) | Peatland microbial communities from MTU Mesocosm Facility, Houghton, MI, USA - PEATcosm2014_Bin06_10_metaG | ecosystem: Environmental > Terrestrial > Soil > Wetlands > Peat | place...
GCCACCCCACTCGGGGTCGGCATCGACCTCATCGCGGCCGTGCCCAGCATCGTCGTCGGGCTCTGGGGTCTCTATGTGATGCAGCCGGTGTTCCTGCGCGACGTCGAACCGTTCATGCAGAAGATCCCGGTGGTCAAGCTCCTCTTCAAAGGCGTCGCCGAGGGGCCGAGCCTGTTCCTCGCCGGCTTCGTACTGTCGATCATGATCCTCCCCACCATGGTGGCTCTCACCCGAACGGCGCTGGCCGGTGTGGGGACCCTGGACCGGGAGGCGGCCTTCGCTCTCGGGGCCACGCCCTGGCAGGTCATCCGCAAGATCGTGGTGCCCGGCGCCAATTCGGGCATTCTCGCTGCCGCCACCCTGGCTCTCGGCCGGGCCGTGGGCGAGACCATCGCCGTCACCCTCCTCATCGGGAACGTCACCCGGATCACCCACCCATTCTCGCTCCTCAACCCCGGTGCCACGCTGGGCTCGATCATCGTGCTCAACTTTGGAGAGTCAGGGCAGTTGCCGCTGCTGAAGAGCACTCTGTTCGCTCTGGCGGTCGTCTTACTGATCATCACCATCATCGTCAACGTCGGCGGCCGGCTGATCGTCCGCAAGAACCGTCAGTTCCGGCTGCCATGAGCACCGACCTTTTGGAGGCACCCGCCCCGTCGGGCAAGGACCCCGTGGCGGCCGAACGGCGGCAGCTGATTCAAGCGGCAGCCCGGGGGACACTCAAACGCCGACGCACGGTCGCCCTGGGCATCCGGATCCTTTTCGGAACCTGCATGATCCTCACGCTCGTGCCGCTGGTCGCCCTGGTCGGTTACGTGAGCAAGCGAGGTGTCGGGGCCCTGTCGGTCGCCTTCTTCACGCATACCCCGACGCCCGAGGGGATCCCCGGTGGGGGCATCTCCAACGCCATTGTGGGCAGCCTCCTCATCAACGGGTTAGCCCTGGTCATCGCCATGCCCATCGGGCTGTTGGTGGCTCTGTTCCTGATTGAGCGCCGGGGGCCGGTCGCCAACGTCATCCGCTTCGGCGCCGACGTGCTCACGGGTATCCCGTCCATTCTCATCGGTCTCTTCGCCTACGCCATCATCGTCGCGCACACCCACTTCTCGGCCTACTCGGCCAGCGTCGCCCTCGCCGTGCTGATGCTGCCGATCATGATCAGGGGTGACGAGGAGGCTATGCGGACCATCCCCAACGAGCTGTGGGAGGCCGGGCTGGCTCTGGGAGCCCGGCAGTCGCGCGTGGTCCGGTCTGTGGTCGTCCGGGGGGCGATCCCCGGACTGGTGACGGCCAACCTGCTCGCCCTGGCCCGTGCCGTGGGCGAGACGGCGCCACTGCTGTTCACCGCCATCGGCAGCCAGCTCTTCAGCCTCTCTTTCAACCAGCCGATGAACGCCATCCCGATCGTGATCTACCAGGACGGCACGACCGCCTTCAAAGATCTGCAATCCGATGCCTGGGGGGCCGCCTTCGTTCTCATGGCCGGCGTGCTCGTCCTCAGCATCATCGGCCGCACGTTCGCCGCCCGGCTGACCAGGAAGAGTCGATAGTGTTGCGCTACCCCAGGGGAGAAGGAAATGACTGACACCACGTCCGCCGTCGCCGCACGGATTCAACAGGAGGTCCTGGCGCAGGGACCGGGATCCGTCGATCTGCTCGACGCCCCGGCTGCCGTCACCCTGACCGACGTCGCCATCGACTTCGGCCCCGTCCATGCCGTGCGCCGGGTGACCTTCCCGTTGGCGGCCAACCGGGTCACCGCCCTCGTCGGGCCGTCGGGATGCGGCAAGACGACGGTGCTCCGGGCCATCAACCGCATGCACGACCGCTCCGGCGGCAAGGTCTCGGGGTCCATCCGCTTGGGCGATCAGGAGATCTACGGACGCGACGCCCAGCCGGAGCTCATCAGGAGCCGCATCGGGATGGTCTTCCAGCGCCCCAACCCCTTCCCCACCATGAGCATCATCGACAACGTCACCTCGGGTCTGCGCTTCAACGGCATCCGCAACAAGAAGGTGCTGGCGGAGGCGGCGGAGTCGGCCCTCAGTGCTGCCGCCCTGTGGGAAACAGTCAAGGACCGTCTCGACCAGCCGGCCGTGCGACTCTCGGGTGGGCAGCAGCAACGGCTCTGCATCGCCCGGGCCCTGGCCGTCGAGCCCGAGGTGCTGCTCATGGACGAGCCCTGCTCGGCCCTCGACCCCATCTCGACCTCCGCCATCGAGGAGACGATCGTCGAACTGGCCTCCGAAGTCACCATCGCCCTGGTGACCCACAACATGTTCCAAGCCACGCGCTGCGCCGACCTCACCGCGGTCTTCCTCCTCGACGACACCGACCACATCGGCGAACTGGTCGAGTACGGAGCGACGCAGCAGATATTCTCCGCGCCCTCGGACCCGCGTACCGAGCAGTACGTCACCGGCCAGGTCAGCTGAGCCCGGGGCCGGGCCCCCATTCTCAACTATTACCAGTGTACAAGGTGGATTTATTCCGCTACCTTTCCCAGCCGGGAATGGCGCCCGTTACAGGGCCAACGGAACCCGTTGTGAAACGCAACACGCATTGAAGTTCATGCTGACGACACCTCTAGTTTGCCATTTGATCGAGAGAAGTTCAGCTGGGCCAGATAGGAATACCCCGAAAGATGACGGCGGCCTGGATCTTCCCGGGCAACCACGAGAGGAGCGGTTCGTGTCCCACGATGTCACTGGCAAGGCGGCGGTCCCAAGCCCGGCCCGACCAAACCGGCGGACCCGGCGCAGCAGGCGCTGGGCGTCTTCGGCCGCGCTGGTCGGGGCCGTCGGCGTCGGGGCGCCCCTGGCGATGATGACCACCCCGGCCGCGGCAGCCACGCCGACGGCTAACGGCTACACCCTGATCAACTCGACGGGCGGCGTGTTCGGGTTCGGTGCCTCCCCGGCGCCGGCGCTGGGGGGCACGCTGGGCGAGACGAGCTCACCGGTGGTCGGCATCGCGCCGGACACCACCGGCAAGGGTTACTGGGTGGCCACCGCCAATGGCGGGGTGTACAGCTTCGGCGACGCCAAGTTCTACGGGTCGGCCGGCGCCATCGCGCTCAAGGCGCCGATCGTGGGTATCGTGCCCACCAGCGACGGCGCGGGCTACTACCTGGTGGGGTCCGACGGTGGGGTCTTCGCCTTCGGTGACGCCAAGTTCTACGGGTCCGCCGGGTCCCTGACCCTGGCCTCCCCGATCGTCGGCCTCTCCATCACCTCCACGGGTTTGGGCTACTACCTGGTCGGGGCGGACGGCGGCGTGTTCACCTTTGGCGACGCCGCCTTCGCCGGCACCTTGTCCTCGACCTTCGGCGGGCCCTCCCCCGACGGTCCCGCGGTCGGCATCGCGGCCAACCCGACCGGTCCGGGCTACCTGATCGCCACGGCAGAGGGAGCGATCGTCTCCTACGGCGGCGCGCCGTTCTACGGCTCGCCGGCCCTGAGCGGGGTGACCCCCAACGAACCGCTGGTGGGCGTCACGTACGCGCCCGACGGGACGGGGTACTGGGCCGTCGCGGCCGACGGCGGGGTCTTCGCCTTCAACTCGTCGGTCACGTCGGGTACGGGATCGTCGTCCACGCTCGTCACCACCGGGCACGCCGGATTCTTCGGCTCGGTTCCGGGCGTGATCGGGAACTCCGGCATCACCAACCCCGACACCGTGGTGGGCATCGCGCCGACCCTCTGAGCACCCCGACACCGCCGGCGCGCCCGCGCCGGCCCGTGCACACTTGTGAGAAGAGCCCCTCCCTTCGGAGGGGCTCTTCTCGTCTCCCCGTCGCACGGCCCGTGCATTCCATTCGGAGTGGTGCGAAAACGGCCGCCGCCGCCTGTCGAGGACCTAGTCGGGAACCTGATGGGACGTGGCCCGGTGACGGCGCTGGCGCCGGCGGTGCCGCCGGTTCGTCGCCACGACCCGGGACGCCAGGGCGTGGGCATCGGCCGCTTGGCCCGGCGTGCACGGCCGGGACGTGTAGCAGGCCATCTCGACCAGGGCGGCGAGGTCGGCCAGGGCCCCGGCCTCTATGGGCTGGGCCATATCCCGCTCGAGCGACTGCACGCGCGCCGCATATTCGCCCGGAGTCTCCTCGACCCGTCGCCCCAGGCCCCGACGGCGCAGCGCCAACAGCGCCACGTCCCAGGCGCGCACCACGCGCTGGTCGGGAGGGAGCCGGGCGTCCCGGGCCGACACCAGGCGGCGCCTGACCCAGATCACCACGGCGGCGAGCACCAGCAGGCCCCCCAGCACGGCCACCGGGATCCACCACGACACGCCGTTGTGCCGCCGCGCCACGTGGTGATGGCTGCGGTGGTGCGGCACGGGGGTGGGCGGCGCCTTCACGATCGTGGTCGGCGTCGGCTGGGCGGGGACGACACCCCCGGGCCCCAGCACTCCTGCCGCGGCCGGGGTGCCGGGGGTCGGCTCGACCGACACCCACCCCGCTTCAGGACCGAGATACACCTGGGGCCAGACGTGGGCGTCCGCCCCGGTCACGGTGAACGAGTCGCCCGGCCCGGCCCGGCCCGGGGTGAAGCCGGCGACGAGGCGGGTCGGGATCCCCAGCGTGCGGGCCAGCACGCCGTACGCGCCGGCGAACTGCACGCAGTAGCCCGCCTTCGTCACGGTGAGGAACTGCACCAGCGGGTTCGAGCCGGTCGTCGCCGGGGGCGACAGGGTGTAGCGGAACTGCCCGGAGCGGAACCAGTTGACCAGGGCCTGCGCCTCGGCCGCCGGCGTGCTGGCCGTCCCCACCGCCTGTTCGGCCAGCTGGCCGACTATCGCCGGCTCGGCCGGAAGGGCGAGGTAGCGCTTCAGGCGGGGATCCGAGGTCGCCAGCTGCGGTCCGCCGGACGGAACCGCCGTATCGAACCCGGCCCGCACGGTGTACGTAGTGCCGACCGTGCTGGCGGCGGCGGCCAAGACGCCTTCCTGACCGACCACGGCCGCACCGGCCAAGCCGTGCACTTCCGTGGTCATGGGAGGCGCCGGGAGGAGGCGGCTGATGAAATCGGCGATGGCCACCTTGGCTGTGAAGCTGTGCTGGGGCGCCGGGGCCGGGAGCGTCTTGGTCCCGATCGACGCCGCGGTGGCGTGGGTGGACGCGGTCAGGGCATCGCTCACAGCCGCGGTGGGGAGCCACGCGGCGCCGTCGAACGTCGACAGGGTGGCCACCTCCCAGTAGGTGGAGACCGGCGACCGGGCCGTGAAGATCACCACCTTGGACGCGGAGACCTCGGTGGCCCGGAGATGGTCGACGAGTGAGATCCCGGTGATCGGGGCCACCTCGGCGGCCGGCCCCGGCGTCGGATTCCTCGGCTCCCCGGGCTTGTTCGGGTTGACATGGAAGACCGTGAGCCGCATGCCGGAAAGCCCCGCCCCCGCCGCGATGGCGACCGCACCCACCAAGAGGCACCCGGCCAGTGCGCCGAGCCCGCGCCGGTAGCGGCGCGCCCGCGAGACCCCGGCGGCGGCGTTGCGGTTCCCGGACAACGCCGCGGCCGCGGGCGGGGCCAGGCCCGGGCCCGCTGGGCCCGTCGAGGCCGCGGTGCCCCGGTCGGCCAGGGCCACGAAGGCCAGCACGCCGACGAGGTAGGAGGCGAAGGCGGCCACGCGACCCTGTTCGGCACTCACCAGCGCCGTGTACACGAAGATGGCCAGGGAAGGGGCCAGGCACGGCGAGAGCGGCCCGCGGTCGGCCGCGACCGAACGCCGCCACTGCATGGCCCAGATCCCCCGGGTGAGGGCGGCGCCGAGGCCGCCGATCGCCCCGAGAATCCCGACCATCCCGTTGGACAACGGCAACGGTGTCCCGTCGTTGGCCAGGGCGGACTGCGCCACGCGCAGTTGCTGCGACAGTTCGGCGGCGTGGAAGAAATGCGGCGAGGCGGGGTCGAACAGCGTCGGGTCGACCGCAATGGCCAGGGCCCACAACGAAATGGCCCAACCGAGCCCGACGGCGAGGATCCCGTTGATGCGCAGGCGCAAAGCCAGCGCAGTGGCGACGTCGGCGACGACGATGCTCACGACGATGGGGACGAGGACCCGGTCTCCTATTCCGTGCACGACCAGGCGGCTCAGGGCGACGGCGACGGACGCCGAGAGGATCAGGGGCCCGAAGCTCGCCGCGCCGACGGGTCCCGTCAACCGGGGCCGGTGCCGGGCCGATCGGCGCCGTCCGAGCCAGGACCGGTTCTCGCCCCGGCGCAGCGGGACCGACGTCATGGGGCGATCACCAGATGGGCGGACCCGAAGGGACCGGCCATCGTCCGTGCGCCCTCCTCGGTCGTGACCAACAACTGCGTTCCCGCCCGCAGAGGGAGATCGCGCTCCGCCGGTCCCGTGGGGACGACCCGCCGGAGCCAGCGGCGCCGGGAGGGGACCGCCGGGACGCCCGTCTCGACGCTGGCCACGGCCCGCAACAGCGCCAACGGGCCGTGCGGTCCGGGACCGATGGCCATCTGCTCGCCGGCCGTGGTCGAGAGCTCGACCAGCGAGCCCAGGGCCAGGGCCGCCAGTCCGACGCCCGCCACCGTGGCCAGCACGCTCTCGCAGCCGTCGGGGCCGAGGAGGGAACGGACGTCGGCCACCACCCGCACCCGGTGCGACCCCGAGTCCTCGAAATCACGTACCATCAACTCGTCGCGGCGGGCCAGGGCCGGCCAGAACAGCAGGCGCAGCCGGTCCCCGGGGACGTAGGGGCGGATGCCGGAAAAATCGCCGAGGCTGTCGCTCCCCCGGCGGGCCACCGGGATCAGGTTCTGCGACTCCTCGGCGCCGGTCTCCCCCCGGAGCAGGTTCTCGTCGAGGTCGACCGCAAGGGGCGCCGGATAGACGGTGACCGTGGCCCGGGGGCCCGTCGCCACCACACGTGCCACGAGGCCGAGGCTGTCGGCGCACCACAGCCGGAGCGGCTCCAGGGTGAAGACACCACGGCTCCAGGTGGGGGCCACAGAGGAGAACGACGCCGTAGCCCCGCTCTCGAGCGGCGGCACCCGCCGCACGAGCGCCGGGTTGGGGAGGGGGCGTCGGCCCTCTCGAACCCCGGCGCGGAACCAGCCCAAATCGGGCGCCTCCAGCCATACCGGGCTGGTCCCGCCGGCCGCGGACGATCCCACGGTGACGCGCACGGTCAGCAGTCCCCCCACTTCGACGTCGCTGGCGGCCAGGTCGACGCCGACGCGCCACACGTCGCGGTCGCGGCCGGCCCGGTAGGCGCATTGCACCAACCCGCCCATGAGAAGCAGGAACAGCGTGATGGAGAGCAGGACCAGCTCTTCGGCCCCGAGGAGGGCCCCGGCCAGTGCGCTGAGCGGGGTGAGGCCGAGCGCGATGAAGCCGCGGGTGGTCAGGGTGGCGCGCCGGCGCGCCAGGCCGGACCGGCGCCTACCCAGCGGCAACGGGGGCGCGGACGGGCACCGGCGTCGTGGCCAGGAGCTCGGCGATCAACGAGGACGAGGTGGAACCGCCCAACTCGGCCGACGAGGTCACGGCCAGCCGGTGCCCGAGGACCACCTCGGCCACGGCCTTGACGTCGTCCGGCCGCAGATAGTCGCGGCCCGCGGTCACAGCGAAGCCACTGGCCGTCCGCAACAGCGCCAAGCCGGCACGCGGCGACGCGCCGAAGAGCAGGCTCGGATGGTGGCGGGTGGCCTGCACCAGATCGAGCACGTAGGCCCGCACCTCGGGTGCGACGAAGACGTGGTCGACCGCGGCCGCCATGTTCTTCAGCATGGTGGCGCCGCCGATCACCTTGAGAGACTCCGGGCGGGGTCGGGCCCCGGCGGTGGCCAGCAACCGGTCTTCGGCCTGGCGGCCCGGGTAGCCGATGCTGGTCCGCAACAGGAACCGGTCGCGCTGGCTGAAGGGCAGGGGGTAGGTGCCGGCGGAGTCATAGGGGTTCTGGGTGGCGATCACCATGAAGGGCTTGGGGAGCGGGCGGGTGACGCCGTCCACACTCACCTGTCCCTCTTCCATCGCTTCGAGCAGGGCCGACTGGGCCTTGGGCGAGGCCCGGTTCAACTCGTCGGCCAGCAAGATGTTGGTGAACACAGGGCCGGGATGGAAGACCGGCGTCATGCGCTCGCGGTCGAGGACCATGGCCCCGATGAGGTCCGAGGGCAGGAGGTCGGCGGTGAACTGGACCCGGCGGCAGTGCAGCCCCAGGGTCTGGGCCAGTGCCTTGGCCAGCGTGGTCTTGCCCACGCCGGGCAGGTCTTCAATGAGGAGGTGGCCCTCGGCGGCCAGGCAGGCGAGGGTGAGCCGCACCACATCGCGTTTGCCGTAGAGGACCGAGCCGACGTTCGCCGCAACCTCTTCGAGTTGGCGGGCCAGTTGCTCGGGGGCGCCGACGGGCCGCTCGTCACCGGCGGTAGTCATCGGCGGACATCCTAGGGGAGCGCCGAGGGGTCCGATCTCCGGAGACCGGGTTGCGTGACGACACGGTAACGGCAAGGTAAACGGGCGGGTAAACGGGCGGCCAAACGGGCGGCCGGAACCGATCCCCGTAGGCTGGCCCCCATGCCGGGCAAGATCCTGGTGGACATCACCCCGCTGCGCGAGAGCCGGGACTTCAGGCTGCTGTTCACCGGCCAGTTGATCTCCATGCTGGGTACACAGCTGACCGTGGTGGCCATCCCCTATCAGGTGTACCGACTGACGCACTCCTCCCTCCAGGTGGGCGCCATCAGCCTGGCCCAGCTGCTGCCCTTCATCGCCGGCGCCCTCCTGGCCGGACCGCTCGGCGACTCCCTCGACCGCCGGCGGATCATGCTGTTCACGGCGGCCGCCCTGGCGTTGACCAGTGCCGCACTGGCCCTCAACGCCGCCGTCCACCACCCCTCGCTGCTGGCGCTCTACCTGATCAGCTCCCTCGCCGCCGCTTTGAACGGCTTCTCCAACACGGCACGCATGGCCTCGGTCCCCGGACTGGTCGAACGGCGGCACATTTCGGCGGCGGCCGCCATGATGCAGGTGACCTTCCAGGTGGGGACCGTCGTCGGCCCCGCCCTGTCGGGACTCCTCCTCGGCCTCGGCCTCCCTCTCGTCTACGGGATCGACGCCGGTACCTTCGTGGTGGCGATGGTGGCCACCTTCATGATGATCCCCATCCCGCCGGCCGACGGCCCCGCGCTCAATCCCTGGGAGTCGGCCAAGGAGGGGATGCGCTTCTTGCGCAGCCGCCAGGCGTTGCAGGGCGTCTACATCATCGACATCAACGCCATGGTCTTCGGCATGCCCCGGGCGCTGTTCCCGGCTATGGCCGGCTCCGTCTTCGGGGGCGGCACCATCACCTTGGGCTTCCTCTATGCCGCCCCCGGCGTCGGCGCCCTCATCGGGGCGGTGACCACCGGCTGGGTGGCCAACCTGCGACGCCAGGGCTGGGCCGTGATCCTGGCCGTCATCGCCTGGGGTGCCGCCATCGCCGTGTTCGGGTTGGTCCATACCTTGTGGGTGGCCCTGGTGATGCTGGCCATCGCCGGCTGGGCCGACGTGATCTCCGCCGTGCTGCGCAACACCATTCTCCAGACCAGCATCCCGGACCGCTTCCGCAGCCGGATGTCGTCCATCCAGATGGCCGTCGTCCAGGGCGGTCCCCGTCTCGGGGACATGGAGTCAGGGGGTGTGGCCACGGCCACCAGCATCGAGTTCTCCGTGGTCTCGGGCGGATTGGCGTGCATTGCGGGCGCCGTGCTCATCGGCCTCTTCATGCCGCACTTCCGCGACCACCGCCCCGGTGCGATCGACGAGGTCCCCGTATAGTCACTGCCGTGACCTTCGCCCAAGCGACCTGGGGGGAAGTCGACCCGGCCGCGTTCAGGCGGATTGCCGTCGTCAGCCCCCATTTCGACGACGCCGCCATGGGGGCCGGGCACCTGCTGGCCAGCTATCCCGACACCACGGTGGTCACCGTCCTGGCCGGTCGGCCCCCGGCCTACCCCGAGGTGCCCTCGGAGTGGGATGCCCTGGGCGGGTTCAAAGCGGGCGACGACGTCGTGGCGGCACGGCGCCTGGAGGATCTGGCCGCGCTCGAGGTGCTCGGGTCCGACCACCGTTGGCTCGACTTCCCCGACCACCAGTATCTTGCGCCGGCCGATCGACCCACCCCGGGCGACGTGGCGCCGGCGCTCGGTGCGTGCCTCGCCGCGCTGGACCCGACCGCGGTCTTCGTCCCCATGGGCCTGGGCAACCCGGACCACGTCCTGACCCACGAGGCCTCGCTCCTGGTGCGCCAGGAGCAGCTGGGCCGGGAGTGGTTCTGCTACGAGGACCACGGCTACAAGCACATCCCGGGCCTCTTGGCCTGGCGGGTGGCCAAACTGCTCCGGGCCCAGCCCTGGCCCACGCCGGCCATCGTCCCGCTCGAGCCCGACGAGGACCGCAAGCGCCGGGCCATCTTCTGCTACACCAGCCAGATCCCCCCGCTGGAGAACGAGCACGCGC
>Ga0181525_10004648_pt1 | contig 10457 bp, 9 predicted proteins | sample PEATcosm2014_Bin_48_FD_121100 | JGI IMG/M metagenome (GOLD analysis project Ga0181525, IMG submission 121100) | Peatland microbial communities from MTU Mesocosm Facility, Houghton, MI, USA - PEATcosm2014_Bin06_10_metaG | ecosystem: Environmental > Terrestrial > Soil > Wetlands > Peat | place...
AGGGCCACGCGCTGACGATGACGATGCTGCAAAGCAGGCGCCCGACGCTGTGGGACTTGGAGGCGGAGTTGAAGAAATTCTCGGTGCCGCTCCTGGTGATTTGCGGCGACGAGGACGAGACCTGTCTCGACGGCAGCGTGTTTCTCAAGCGCACCGCGCCGACCGCGGCGTTGTTGGTAATTCCGCGCTCCGGACACACCATCACCAGCGAAGAGCCCGCCGCCGTCAACGCCGCGCTGGCGGAGCTATTCGCCGCCGCCGAGGCCCGACGCTGGCTCGCGCATAAGCCGCCGGTTTGATGAGCGGGCCGGGCGGGACAACGTCTAGTCGGACGGTGCCTTTCGCCGCCCCGTTTCGGCATCCGGCATTCGCGGTCATCTGGACGGCAACGTTGGTCTCCAACGTCGGCGGTTGGATGTATAGCGCCGCATCCGGCTGGCTCATGACGACCCTCAATCCCGATCCATTGATGGTGGCGCTGGTGTCGGCGGTCAGTTCCCTGCCGATCTGTCTGTTCGCGATTCCGGCCGGCGCGCTGGCGGATATTTTTGACAAGCGCAAATATCTGATCGTCGTCGAAATCCTGACGACGGCGGTGTCCGCGGTCTATGCCGTGATGGTTGGGCTGGGTTTGGCGACGCCCGGCAATCTGTTGCTGTTCACGTTCCTGATCGGCGCGGCCGGCGCTTTGACCGTTCCGGCTTGGCAGGCGGTCGTGCCGCAACTCGTGCCCAAGGACGACCTGCCGCCCGCAATTGCCGCCAACAGTGTCGGCGTGAATATCTCGCGCGCGCTCGGTCCCGCGCTCAGTGGCGTGACCATTTCCAGTTACGGCATCGTCGCGCCGTTCTGGCTCAACGCCATTTCCAATCTGGCAGTCGTAGGATCGTTGCTGTGGTGGCGGCCGGCGAAAAAGCGCGGCACGCTGTTGCCGGCCGAGCGGTTCGGCCAAGCCATCTTGGCCGGGCTTCGCTATGCCAGGCACAATTCGCATCTGCGGGCGACGCTGATACGCGCGACCGGGTTCTTTCTGTTCGCCAGCGCCTATTGGGCGCTGCTGCCGCTGTTGGCGCGTGAGCAAATCGTGGGGGGACCGGGGCTCTACGGCGTGCTGCTGGGCGTCATCGGGATCGGTGCCGTGGCCGGAGCGTTTTTCCTGCCCTGGCTGAAGGGCAAGCTGGGACCGGACCGGCTGATGGCGCTGGGCGCGCTCGGCCAAGCTCTCGCCATGGTGCTCTATGGTATCGCCCGCGAACCGGCGACGGCGTTGGTCGCGAGTGTGATCGCCGGGGCGTCCTGGATCGCTGCATTGGCGACGCTGAGCGTATCGGCGCAGGTTGCGCTGCCGGATTGGGTGCGGGGGCGGGGCCTTGCCCTCTATACGACCGTATTTTTCGGTTGCCTTGCGCTCGGCAGCGCGGTCTGGGGTGAAATCGCCGGCCTGATCGGGCTGCCTGACGCGCACTTTGTTGCCGCAGCCGGTGCCGTCGCCGCCATCGCGGCGACCTGGCGATGGAAATTGCAGACCGGCGCGGGAAGTGACTTGACGCCATCGATGCACTGGCCGGCGCCGCTGACCGCGCAGACCATCGGCAGCGACCGCGGTCCGGTCCTAGTGACGGTCGAGTACCACATTCGGCCGGACGACCGCGAAGCGTTCCTTGACGCCCTTGCCCGACTGGAACATGGCCGGCGCCGCGACGGTGCCTATGCCTGGGGTGTATTCGAGGACGCAGCGGAACCGGGGCGCATCCTCGAAACTTTCCTGGTCGAATCGTGGATGGAGCATCTGCGCCAGCACGAGCGCGTCACCAACGCCGATCGCGTGATGCAAGACGCCGTGCAAAAATTCAATTTGACGGGGCCGCCGAAAGTGACGCATTTCATCGCCGCCGAAGCGTAAAGTGCGGCCGGCGGCGACCGGACTTGTTTCTACTTTTTCGCGCTCGGCATCGCCGCCGACAATATCGATTTTGCGATCGCGTCCCACGCCAAGTTCTTCATCGCCACCAAGGGTGGATTGTCGAGCACGGCGACGCTCTCGGCGCGTTGATTGCAGCCGGTCACCAGGACCGAAATCTTGATGTCGCCATCGGTGTAATAGACGTCGCCCTCGCCATTGTGGCCGTCGGCCGTCGGACCGATACCGGTGACCTCATAGATCGTCTGGACCACTCGCGCAGCCTGGAGGTCGGCGGTGAGCAAATCGCGGTCGGCGTCGATATCCGGCCCAATGTGATGGGTCACGCGCGCGTCGTCGCGGCTAAAGCCGACCCCGCGGTCGAACGTAACAGCGCCGAGCCACACCGCGCGGCCTTCCTGGCCGCGCTCGAGCGCGCGCCAGAAGCGGACATGGTGGCGGCGGTCCGCGCTGATGCCGACCGGCTTTTCGAACGCGAGATCTTGCCGCTTGCCGTTGTAATACAGATGGCTGACCGGCGCGTCGCGATACGGCCTATCGAGCAGCACGCTGCCGACGATCTCGATGCTCGATCGCAGGGTGATCGGATCGGCCGGATACCAGCCTGCCGCGTTCATGGCGCAGAGGATATCATCGCGCGATCCGACCAATCCGACGTTGATCGGATCGCCCGGAATGCCGCTGGCCGTGCGCGTGACCATGGTCAGCCCTTCAAGACCGTGCTGGTGCTCGTAATGCCGCCAAGTCAACGGCAGGACGATGTAAGCCAAAAGAAAATACAGCCCGGCGATCATTCCGCCGGCCGTGATCAAAAGTGCCCCCCATTTGATGTGATGAGCGCGAATCTGCATTGTCTGCCGATCACCGGGCCACGGCGGTCCGGATCGATCTCTTCAGGGACTTGGGCGTGCGGCCCGGACCGCGTAGCGCGGCTTGCAGGTCGCGCAATTGTCTTTTGGCGGCAACCGTCGCTTGGGTCTCGATGCAACGATACTTTTCGATCAATGCGCGACCGAACGGCGTGAGCACGGCGCCGCCGCCCTGCGCGCCGCCGGGTTGCTTAGCGACGACGGCGTCGCGGAAGCAGCGATTGAGATCCTCGACGAGAAGCCACGCACGCCGATAAGACATGCCGAGCGATCGGCCGGCTTGCGAGATCGATCCGGATTTATGGATCGCTTCAAGAAGCCGGATTTTGCCGGGGCCGAGCGCCCGGTCCGCGCCAAAATCGACCCGTACCGTCAGCCGAACACCGTTCATCGAAATCTCGCGTCAAAGAGCGCCGCTAGAGTAGCATCGAAGCCGAATTGCCCTGCAATAATTTGCGCAGCCGCTGCGGCGTGACTGGAAGCTGCGTGACCGCGCCAGGCTTGCCCAGGGCGTCGTCGATTGCCGCGGCAATGGCGGCGCCGACGGCATTGGCGCCGCCTTCGCCGGCGCCTTTGACGCCAAGCGGGTTCAACGGACTCGGCGCGTCTTCAGTGATCAGCACTTCGATCCGCGGAATTTCGCGCGCGGTCGGCATCAAGTAATCCGCGAAAGTAACGCAAAGCGGCTCGCCGCGCGCGTCATAGAGGAACTCCTCGAACAGCGCGCCGCCGAGGCCCTGCGCCACGCCGCCGGCGATCTGGCCGTCGACCAGCATCGGGTTGACCGCTTTGCCGATGTCATAGGCGACGAAGTAGCGCTCGATCGCGACCGCGCCGGTATCGCGGTCGACGCGCACCACCGCGAAGTGAATGCCGTAGGGATAATTCATATGCTGCGATTCAAACCAGCCTTCGGCGGTAAGCCCCGGCGTGGCGTCGCCGAGAAGCTTTGAGCCGGGGTTGAGCGCGCGCGCGACGTCGCCGAGTGTCACCGAAGGTCCCTGCGTTGTATTCTTGCGCATGACCTTGCCGTCGACCACGTCAAGAGATTCGGGCGCGGATTGCAGAAGACCGGCCGCCGCCGCGATCGCCTTGCTGCGCAGCTTTGCCGCCGCAATGCGGGTGGCCTCGCCGGTCATCACCGTGACGCGCGAGGCGAATGTGCCCATGCCGTAGTCGATCCGGTCGGTCTGGCCGTGCACCACGCGCACGCGCCGGTAATCGACGCCGAGCGCGTCGGCGCAGATCTGCGCGATGACCGTCTCCATGCCCTGACCGACCGAAGTGGCGCCGGTCACGATCTCGATCTCGCCGCTGGTGTCGATGCTCGCGTGCACCCCGTCGTAAGGCCCAAGTCCGCTCTTTTCGACGAACATCGCGAGCCCGGCGCCGACAGTTTCGCCGGCGGCGCGGCGGCGCTTTAAGTCTTCCCGCAAGCTTTGCCAGCCGACCGCCGTGAGTGCCTTATCGAGGAGGCCGGCATAATCTCCGGAATCGTAGGTCATTTCGGTGCCGAGCGTGTCGAGATGGCGCGCGAACGGCATCTCAGCCGCGGCGATCAGGTTACGGCGGCGGATTTCGATCGGATCGATATGCAGCTCGGCGGCGATCGCATCCATCAGCCGCTCGCGCACGAAAGTACTCTCGAAGCGGCCCGGCGCGCGATAGGTGCCACATGGCGTCTTGTTGGTGAGCCGGATGCGGCCTGCCATGCGATAGGCCGCGACGCGGTAGGGGCCGAGCAGCATGGTGGCGGCGAGATCGGGCACCGTCGCGGCATGCGTGCGCACATAGGCGCCCTGATCGTGAAAGAATTCTCCGTCGATGGCAAGGAGCCGGCCGGCTTCGTCGACCGCGGCGCGAACGCGGTAATGCTGCTGGCGCGAATGATTGGCCGCGATCAGGTGCTCGCGGCGGTCCTCGATCCATTTCACCGGACGCCTAAGCCGCAGCGCGGCGAGGCAGGCAAGCACGTCCTCCGGATAGAGTTCGCCGCGCACGCCGAAACCGCCACCGGTGTGGCCTTCATGCAAATGCACGGAGGAGGCGGCGCGACCGAGCATGCGCGCCAGCGCGTCGCGATTCCAATGCGGCACTTTGGCCGCTCCGAACAACTCAAGCACATCCCGCCCGACATCGAGCCGCGCGATGGCGCCGCGCGTTTCCAAAGGCACGCCGCTGTGCCGCCCGATTTTCAGTTCGAGCGTGACGGTCGCGTGCGCTCCGGCGAAGGCCGCCGTCACGTCGCCGTAGCCTTTGCGCACGGTGGCGGCTTCGGTCGAATGGCCGGCGTCGAATTCACCCTCCGGCGCGTCGGCCGCGAGCAGTTCCGGCAAAACCTCGATCTCCACCTTCACCAGATCGGCGGCGTCTTCCGCACTGTAGGGATCGGCGGCAAAGACCACAGCGACCGGCTCGCCGACATAACGCACCAGCTCCGTCGCGAGAATCGGCTGGCGGTAAGGCTCAAGCCCCTCGATTCGCGTGAGGCGAAAATCGATCGGCGGAATATCGGCGACGTCGGCTCCGGTCCACACCGCCATCACGCCCTCGGCGGCCAGGGCCTCCCGCACGTCGACCGAGACGATCCGGCCGTGCGCATGCGCGGAGCGCACCACGCGCATATGCAATTGATGAGCGAACGAAATATCGTCGGCGAAGCGTCCCCGGCCGGTGACGAGCGGCCGGTCCTCAAGCCGCGGGAGCGAACGACCGACGAAGGTCATGATGTTCAGGCCGATCTATGCGAATGGTTCATAATGCGTCTCGCTCCGCAGCGATTGCGTCGAGGTAATACGTCTCGTTGACGCGTCGCACCGAAATACTTTCGCCGACGACGTCGACTTCGTTGAGGCAGCAAGGATCCTGCGCGACGCGCCAATAGGCGGACAGCGGCTGGTCGAGGAATTCAAGCAACAGCGCGCGGTTCACGCTGTCATGGCCGACCAGGACGATCGTCTCGTCAGGATGGCGGGCCAGCACCATCCGCAATACGTTGCCCGCTCTCGCCACCAAGTCCTGCAGCGATTCGCCGTTTGGGAAGCGCACGAGCTGCGGGCTGGCGAACCACGCCTCGAACAAGCCGGGATTGAGCGCCTTGGCCTCGGCGAAGGTTTTGAGTTGCCATGTGCCGTAGTCGATATCGTTGAGATCGTCACACGTTTTGGCGGCAATGCCGCAGGCCCTGGCGATGGCTGTTGCGGTTTCGATGCAGCGCGCCATCGGGCTCGTATAGATATGGCTCGGCCGCCAGCCGGCGGCGATACGTTGTGCGACGGCCGCGGCCTCGGCGCGGCCGCGCGCGGTCAGATCGAGTGGCGCGCGACCGCGGAACCGCTCGGGCTTGATGCCTTCGACGTGGCCGTGCCGGGTCAGCAGGATTTTGGTCATGCCGGATGGCTATTTCCATCCCAGCCGATCGAGAATGGCGCGGCCCATGACCCATTCCTGGTCCTCCGCCGAGAGAAAATCGAGCGTCTCGGTGAAGTGCGTGATGCGCTGCTTGTAGGTTGCCTTGTTGTAGGAGTTCGTCAGGTCGGTGCCCCAATAGCAGCGGCGCGGGCCGAACGCGTCGAACAGGCGGCGGATATGCACGGTCATGTCGCGGAACGGATAGGCCTCCGCCGAATAGAACGGCGTGGTCGAAAGCTTGACCGAGACATTCGGATATTTGGCGAGCGCGGCCGTCTCGGCAACCGCCTCCGGCAGCTTGCCGGATTTGGCGACCTCGCCGGTGGTGCCGAGATGATCGGCGATCATGGTAAGCCTCGGATAGCGCTCCGCGACACGCGCAAAGTGCGGCATCGGCGCGCCGTAAAACATCACCGGAAGATTGTATTTCTCGGCGGCCGGCCAGAACCAATCGACAGTGCCGTCGGTCAGCCAATGCCATTGCGGCGGATGAAAAGTCACCCTGATGCCGAGCATATTGGGCTGCTTCTTCCAATCCGGAAAAAGCTTTGCTATATTCGGGTCGTCGACCGGAATGCGGCCCATGACGGCAAAACGCGCCGGATAGCGGCGCACGGCCTCGAGCGCGTAGTCGTTGCGATCGCCTTCCCAGGACGGCGGCACGATGATGGCCCGGTCGACGCCGGCCTCATCCATCATCGGTACGAGCTTTTCGATCAAGAACGGCTCGGGAAGCTGAGCCACACGATTGGGCAGCCACGGCCGATCCGGCGTGTTCGCCTTCCACAAATGAGCCTGGGCGTCGACGATCAATTTTCCCTCCCGGATTCTGCCGCAAGATTTGCAACCGGAGTCTGCCGCGCCGCGCCGGACACCGCAATGCCGCTGAATTCACTCCGCTACAGGCGGCGCAGCGGCAGCGACCAAGCCAAAAATGCGCCGACGCCGGTGAATGTGGCGATGGTGATGAAGGCGGCGCGGAAGGCTTCGCCGATCTCCGCTTCGACGATAGCCTGGCGCGCCGGCGCCAGCGTCGCCAGCGCCTCGGGTCCCTGTTCGATAATGGTCCCGAACAAACTCGCGGTGTCGCGGTCTGTCGCGGTAAGAATCGAGAACAAGATCGCGGCGACCGTCGCGGTGCCGAATGCGGCGCCGACCGAGCGGGAAAATTGCACCATGGCAGCTCCCGTGCCCAAAAGCCGCGGGCCGGATACCGCCTGCACAGTCACCTGGACGACGCCCATGACCGTGCCCATGAACAACGCGATGATGCAGAACGTCCACGCCATCTCGCCGGTGCTCAGATGCGGGAGCCAGAAGGCGAGGAACAGAAGACCCGCGGTCGCGCCTATCAATCCGTAGCTTGGAAATACCGCGGTGCATCCCGTCCTCGTCACCATTTGCCCGGTCAGCATCGAGCCGATTCCGATACCGGCGGTTAGCGGCAGCAGGATCAGGCCGGTCTCGGAGGGCGACGTGCCGCGGATAGCCCGCAGATAGATCGGCAGGAACGTGATCAATGAAACCAGCGCCGCGCCGTGGCAGGCCGCCATGGCGTCGCTGCGCCAGATCGAAGCCTGCCTGAAAAGCTTGGGAGGAATGAGCGGCGAGGTGGTCAGGCGTTCCTGCCAGGCAAGCAGGCCGAGCGATACCAGTCCGAAGCCGAGGAGGCCCAATCCCATCGGCAACGCGCTCAGTTGCATGCGCTGCACCTGTTCCAACGCCAGGATGACCGGGCCGACGAAAAAGATGAACAGCACCAAACCGGGAGCATCGAACGTCGTGCGGCGGCGATCGCCCTGGCGTCCGGGAATCCGGAATACGAAGGCCATGGCGATCAGCCCAAGCGGCAGGTTGATCAGAAAGATCGATTGCCAGCCGAAAGCCTGTGTGAGATAGCCGCCGGCGACCGGCCCGAAAGTATTAGAGCTGACCGCGATGCCGGCGAGGTAACCCTGGTAACGGCCACGTTCGCGTGGCGCGATCGATTCGCCGATCAAGGCTTGCGACAACGTCATCAGCCCGCCACCGCCGAAACCTTGCAGCACCCGGAATGCGGTGAGGAGTTCGATGTTGGGGGCGAGCGCACAAAGCAGCGAGCCGAGCATGAAAATGCAGAGCGCGACGATCATCATCCAGCGCCGGCCGAACGTGTCGCCGAGACGGCCGTAGACCGGCGCGGCGATGGTGTTGGCGATAAGGTAGGAAACCACCACCCAAGAGGCGCGCTCGATTTCGCCAAGCGATGACGCGATTGCCGGCAACGCGGTCGCGACGATGGTCTGATCCGCAACCGCCAGAAACATTGGCAGCATGATCGGGGGGAAAACTCTGAGGAATTGCGAGCCGGCGGAGGGTGCCCCGAGTTCAGGCGCCGTCGTGCCGCGTTCCGCCTCAGTGGCAGGTGTGGCCGCGGCCGACTTCGCGGCCGCGCCTTCGGCAAGCTCCGACTGTTCCCGGGAGTCGTTCACTGTGCGATTTCTGGCGATTGATTCGTCACGCGGTCGGCAGGGTGGCCTGGGACGCCGCCTCGGCCAAGAGGGAAAGGGAGGCGATTTTCCACCTCTTGCAGGTTCAAGTCACGGCAAAATCCGGGCGCCAAGGCGTCCGTCCGGGTGAGCATTTGGAGTCAAATGAGGGTCTGAAAAAAGCACCGGCCGCCAGATCGGGCGGCCGGTTATCCTTTGCGTCAGCGCGTTTTGCCCGACTACGTATCAACCGACGTAATTGACGCGTTCCTGTTCGCGCGCCTCTTCGTCAGTCTTCGGCTGAGCCGGCAATTGCAGCACCGTGGCCTCTTGGCCTTCGCACAACAGCGTCAGCAGCACGTCGCGCCCATCCGGAAATTCGAGCGCATCGTGATGCGCGGCCATCTTGTCCTTGTTGACTTGGCGAAAGATGGCCGTTTGGTGGTTGATCGTCTTGGTCTTCCAGCCCAGCAATCCGGCCGGCAGGCAGGCCACGTCGCCGGCAAACGCCAGCTCCGTGCCGGGCAGGATACACACCGCCATTCCTGGGTCGTCCGAGGCGGAGAACCCGCGGGTTCCCGTCCCGAAGTCACGCGTCACGAGCTTGTCACCGACTTTCGCCGGCCTCGACCGCACACTTTGAAGGCTAAAGTCACACATTGGCGACTCCTTTCTTCCCAGATGGATCTTGTGCCAGTCAGCCCCGCAAACCCCTTGGACAACATCAAGCAAGATTGGTGCCGCTGTTTGGCGGGAGCGGGACAATTCATCGCGAGCGCGCGATTGCGCGCGGCCTTGGCCCATGGCGGATTCGCGGCGCCGGGTGGAAGCCGTCACGGGACGAGCGAGAAGTCCCCGCGGGCAGGCGCATTTTTCGGCAGCTTGCCTTCGACACAGGCGGGCGCGGGACGGCTGTCGCATTGCGGACATGCCGCGCCGCCGCAGCTTTATTGGACGGTGATGCCGCCCACCATCCCGTTCCAATCGTGATCGGCGCATCGCAGATCGTACGTGCCGGGCTTGCCCGGGGTCAGGAAAACATCCTTGCTGTCACCAGGCTGCATCACGACCTCGGTGCGCTCGCGATTGAGAACGCCGGGATTATCGATTTTGGCGGCGGCGAAAAATATCGGCGCGGTGAATTCGTGGGTTTCCTTGCCGTGGTTCTCAAGGTGCAGGCGATAGTGCACGTCATGTTGAAAGGTCAGGTGGTCCGGCATGAACTTGTAGTCGACCATGGTGACGTTCACGCTGGGCAGGTCGGGTGCGGCGGCGCCGGCACACACTCCGAGCATGATCAGCAAACCCAGTGCCGCGACATTCCGAATCATGAATCCCGTCCCCTGGGCGCGCGCCCATATCGACGTTTCCTCGTCGAGTGCAAGCTTCTGCGGTTGGACCGTACTGCTTCGCCTCGTTGAACGAACAAATATTCGGCGGAAAAAGTCCGCCGACCGCACGAATGACTTGTGTTCAATGTCCCGCCGCGGCGTGGGCTTGATTCTGCACGCGGCGGACCAGAATGAGGACCAACGGGATCATCAATGCCGCGGTGATGGCGCAGACATAGAACACGTCAATGTAGGCTAGAATCGTCGCCTGTGTACTGATGAGCTGACCGATAAAACCCATAACCTGACCGTTGGCTTCGCCGGCCGAGGAGCCCTGCGCCATGAAGTACTTGGTCATTTGTTGCACGGTGGAGTGAAAGGCCTGCGACGACGGAATGGTGTTTTCAGCCAGCCGCGATTGATGGAATTGGGTGCGTTGGGTCAGCACGACATTGGC
>Ga0181525_10004649_pt1 | contig 10453 bp, 8 predicted proteins | sample PEATcosm2014_Bin_48_FD_121100 | JGI IMG/M metagenome (GOLD analysis project Ga0181525, IMG submission 121100) | Peatland microbial communities from MTU Mesocosm Facility, Houghton, MI, USA - PEATcosm2014_Bin06_10_metaG | ecosystem: Environmental > Terrestrial > Soil > Wetlands > Peat | place...
AGCAGCCGGAGCTGAAGCGAGGTACTCACTAAGTTCTCTCATAATCGAATCTTGCATGGTGAGCTCATCGCCGTAATCAATCAACTCTCTCAAAGCCTTCTCTGCCTTGGCCGTGAGATCTGAAACCTGCCGCTCAAGACCATTGGTATATCGTTCTTCTTCGACATGATGTTCTGGCTTTTGGTCCTCCGGGATATCCTTGCTCTTCCTTGATTCCGCGTGTCTTTGGACAGCAGTTTGGTGCATAGCGAGTCTTTCATTATTGTCGGCTGCTGCAGTAGTAATCGCGTCCATGGCACCAGTGAGATGCTTCTTGTACTTCGAAAAATCATGATTGACTCGCAGGTTATCGATGGCTTCTTGAGCAGACGCTGAAAGAGGGCAAGACGGCGGCTCGTAGGGAGGAAGAGGTGTGGGTAGGTAGTCTGCTTCAGTTTCCTGTCTTGGCTGACGGTTGCGAGGGACCGGAGATGACTCTTCGTTCTGACGTCCTCGCTGGACTAGCCTTCTGGCAGTCGACATATTGACGGTATTGTTATTTTTATTCTTATTCCCAAGCCGGCAGAGGTTGAATGTTGGTTGAAAGAAGATGCTGTGGTTGACGCGTCAGAGGAAGTCGCGCCTAGGCTCACCACACAGGACGGAGTCCGTGAGTAGTTAGTGGTTTATTTAGCGTGGCTAGCCCCCTGCAGCTCCCGCAGCCCTACCGAAACTGAGGATTTCTACCTCCGTACCTCTTCAACATTCACCGTCCTTCACTTCAATTACCTACTCATAGTTTAAAACAGGTCACAGGCAGGTGCAACTTTACGAACAAATGACGCTTTTAACATTGAGAACACTAATTGAACCTATATTGCAATCGTTTACCCACACAAGACATCTCAGTGTCTTCTGAATCTGCTTTGCAGTCAGCTCTAGTGGGCTCATCTTCCTTACAGAGACTACGTACGTGTCTCGACAGATGTGAACCCTGTGAGGCTGTGTTCAACGCCGGAAGTTCTGCACCTTTCTCGCTCTCGTTGTAACAGCGTCAAATCAATTCAGTCCCAGCTTTGGCACTGTATCTCTTTGCCGTTGTCATGTGAACATCCGCTTTGACTTCCATCTTTACTTCATATCTGGGACTTTGTCGCCATATCGCGTGATTACCTAGTCCCTGATCTTGAATGACGACGAATCATTCATCGGGCGTGACTGAACAGGCACCAGTATCCACAAGGAAGTTAGCAGCACAGGTCACGATGCCGTGTCGACGACCTCATCGAAAGTCGAGGCTAGGGTGCACGATGTGCAAGTCCCGACGCACAAAAGTGAGTTGATCCGAGCTGTTCATGCAATAAGTATTGACATTAGAAAGTGTGATGAGGGACGCCCAAGTTGCTTAAACTGTAAGAAACATGGCGTCCTATGTGATTTTGAGACATCAGGCTGGGCATCTACAAGTATTACTATGCCACCTGTGATGATCCCGCCGCTTCAGAAGAGGGCAAGCCCGGAAGTCGCCCCATAGAACATTATTCGCCGTCGGGTGGTCGACTTGTATAGAATTATAGAATGGAAATGCCGCTTCTTCCAACCATTCCAGAGCCACTAGCAACGCACCAAGTCCAAAGTCCTCTTCTTTGGTACTTTAATGGATGGACACTCCCAGCGAGCGCGACTCTTGGAGCTGAGGCTGCTGCACCATTATGCTACAATGACTACTCCTTACGTTCCAGGCTCGGAAATTGGGAGACATCCTCATCTCAAGTCCAGGAGGTAACGTCTACGCAAATTGGATGATGAGACTTGCTCTCGAAACACCTAGTGTGATGGACGCAGTCCTAGGATTCTCTCCTTTCCACCTCCGCTATATCAATAAGCTTGATAGAGGCGTCCAACGCCTCACTCATATTCATGACCCGAGCCATCTCACAACACGCGAAGAATATCCGCTCTGGGATAACGCGTGAGAATGCAGAAATCTGCTTCGCTACAAGCACGCTTATAGCTTTCCACTCATTCAGCACCTACTTCCTGACACGTGCCGAGGAACTCAATGTCGCCCCAGTCTTGCCATTGCATTGTTCAACCATTGGCAAGGCGTTCGTGTTGTTGTAGCAGAAGGGTGGATCAAATCAAGACCGAAGACATCAAATCTATTTTACTTGCAAAAAGCGGATCCATGAAGGGCCTGTTACTTTCCTCCAGCGCCCCGTCACCGCACCCGTTCTCATTCCTGGTTGCGGAGCTGGACCGCGAGACCACGGATCAGGAGATAAACTCTGCGTACGACTCTGCGCTTGCATTGCTTGCAAAAGCGCAAGCCCATCTCGTGAAGCGAAATGTCTTCAAAATTCACCGCCGTGGTGACAAGCAGCTTCATTCAGTTACTGGAAGAGAAAGATCCGAGAACCCTCTGTATTTGTGCTTACTTTTTCGTGTTGACGAAAAAGCTGAATACAATTTGGTGGTTCGATGGTCAAGCAGCCCCGAAATTTTGGAATTTGATGACCTTTATTTCGGAGGAGTGGAAGCCGTTGATTGCATAGGGTGTGAGCCAGATTGAAGGAGGCACTCGGCCTGCCCAGACTTGGACCCTTGGGCTACAACCGCCAGCTGTAACTTGAGTGGCATCGGTACGGTGGTTGAAACAATACATGGGTCGAGAACCGCATTGCCCAACCTGTTTGGACTGGGACGGCATTCCAACTGATGAAGTTCTGTCTTACGGAGAGAATGGGGTTAGAAACAACAATGGAGCAGGGCTGGAGTGGACGAGTCGAGAAAGCGGTAAGTTTTGGTGGAGTTCCCATCGAAGAAACGAAATCATCAGTGCACACTGGGTGTATCGTCCGTACGCATCGCAGGGATATAAGAAATAGTGTACAGACTCCTCTTCTAAAGTGATTTGAAGAGGAGACGAGGCTGTAATTGCCGCTAAACTAAGCACGCATCTGGGGAAAAGCCCTCTGATGTGTGCTGCATTTGCTGCCAGAAATGTATTCAAGCTCATGTTCCAATGTCTCTTCTGGGATCCCAAAAGAGCTCGGAGTGCCAAGGCCAGCTTCGCATACAACTCACCGACTGCATGTTTAGATGAGACCGCCTTTTCATCTGACATACACCGTACAGGTTTACAATACTTTGGTGCTAGGATGTTCACACCGGCCCGCGGTGGACAAAAAATGCGGGAGCAATTAGCGATCGCACCAAAACCGAGTGTTTTGCACCGGGGCTTGTTCAACGTAACAAACTCCTAAGAAATAAGCCAAAAATATATCCGCAGAATTCAGAAGCTCTAGATTAATATATTTGTGTTTCAAAGGGTAACATCGCGTTGCGCTGTACTGAAACGGTCGCAAAGGGGGGTTCATTAATGTGTCCTACTTTTGGTGAGGAAGCGGCCGCTAATTAAGCCTCCCTTCCCCCTTTCAAGCTTATCGCAGCTTATCGGCGGGACTTTTCTTTCAATTTCTCATCGCACAGCTCAACGTCCTGCATACAACTTTCTCCAGCCATTGAGACCTCTTTCCTTCTTGTATTACTACTTCTATGCCATAGATACCCAACAAGCTTGTCGATCTTCTCAATTTTCGATTGCCCATTCGAACTGGACCCGCCTCGCTCTATACTCCCAAAGACCGCTACAATGGTTCGAAGATAACGTCTGCAGACAAGCAAAACCAGTTAGAACGAGCGCATGCTGAAGACCCTTAATAGAGTTCAGCAGGCCTTCCCGCTATCCATCGGATGCCTCACTTCAATGCGTCTTTATGTGCCAAAGGCACGGCGCGGATTGCGCAGAATCAATCCAAATCCCCCACTGCCCGGTCCAAAACATATTGCTTTTCCAGACCATGGCCATCGCGAAATTTAGGTATGTGGTGCAGTCTGACGCGGAGATATTTGGCAGCCGCCCGGAGAAGAGGCACAGGCACAGCCGGTGTCGGCCTGGTCCGTCCCAGCCTTGCATCGCATGGGTGGGATATCATGCGCATGTGCTGTTTTCTTTCCTTCTCCCATAGATTTTATATACCGCATCCCAGGTGAATTTTTTTTCGTCATCTGATTTCTAACACATATTTATACCTAGATAAACTTCAACGCTCATTACCAATTTCCTCCATATTGCTGACAACCCAACATCGCACGATGTCTTCCACCGCTCACCTTCGGAGTCTGAACATCAACAACATAAACCCCCACGTGAAGGAAGCTAAGTACGCAGTCAGAGGGGAACTTGCTGTTCGGTCGGAGGAGTACAGAGCCAAGCTTGCAAAAGGCGCCACTGACATCCCCTTCGAGAAAATCATCTCTGCGAACATTGGAAACCCCCAGCAATTGGATCAGAAGCCGATAACCTTCTTTCGTCAAGTTCTGAGCTTGCTTGAATACCCGCCGTTGTTGGAACATGAGGATGTGTTGCTGAATCATTTGGGATACAAGAGCGATGTTATCGAGAGGGCGAAATGGCTCCTGAAGACTGTGGGGTCTGTTGGAGCATACAGTGCTAGTCCTGGTGCTGTAGGCATCAAGGATAGTGTTGCAAGGTTCATCGAAGGTAAAGCTTCTGTCCCCGAATTATATATAAATCTGACCATAGGATCTAGAACGAGATGGCCATCCAGCAGACCCGAAAGATATCTACCTCTCCGCAGGCGCCTCTTCAGGCGTCAATACTCTCTTGCACATTATCTGCGCCTCACCGAACACTGGCGTCCTTGTCCCTATTCCACAGTACCCGCTCTACACTGCTTCACTTTCGGTTCTCAATGCAAAGTGCGTTCCTTACTACCTCGATGAGTCAAAAGGCTGGGGAACAGACCTCGAGGCTATCAAGTCTGCATACAAGAAAGCTGTAGAAGAGGGAATTGATACGCGAGCAATCGTCATCATCAACCCTGGAAATCCAACCGGTGCAAGTCTTTCAGAGGAAGATATCAAAGCAGTTATCGAGTTCGCCGCTGAGGAGAAGCTCGTAGTCATGGCCGACGAAGTCTACCAAACCAACGTCTTCATCGGAAAATTCCACAGCTTCAAAAGCGTTCTACGAAATATGCAAAAGGATGACCCAGAGAAGTACAAGTACGTTGAGCTTGCTTCTCTGCACAGTGTATCCAAAGGCATGGTTGGTGAGTGCGGACACAGAGGTGGATATTTCGAGCTCGTTGGCTTTGACCCGGAAGTCGTGGAGCAAATCTACAAATTCGTGTCGATCAGCTTGTGTGCTCCTGTCATTGGACAATGCTTGGTAGAGTTGATGGTCAACCCGCCGAAGGAGGGCCAGCCTAGCTACGCCCTTTACAAGCAGGAGTGGGATGGTATTTTCAGCGGTCTAAAGAAGAGAGCTACGGCTCTGTATGAAGCTTTCAAGGAGATGGAGGGAGTTGAGTGCCAAGATCCTCAAGTACGTATACATCTTCTCGTGATTTATCTATTTCTAACTCGGTCTAGGGTTCCATGTATCTCTTCCCGACTATCAACCTTCCCCCAAAAGCTGTCGAAGCAGCAAAGAGAGAAGGCCGCTCTCCAGACGAATTCTACGCTTTCCGTCTCCTCGACGCCACTGGAGTCTGTGTTGTCCCAGGTGCTGGTTTCGGCCAGAAGGAGAACACCCTTCACTTCCGAACTACATTCTTGGCTCCTGGCACTGAGTGGGTAGGAAGAATCACCAAGTTCCATAAGGACTTTATGGATGAGTTTAGATGACCGGTTCGATACTTCATAAATAGCATTCGAGATTATCGGGAGTTGCGGCGTATGATATCTTAGAGGTACTGGGTAAAATGGAAAGAATTTTCCCCTCTTGAATATAGACTTTCTGTGAGAAACCCTGCTGGTCATATTTTTGGGTTTCACTGCACTCGCCATCTTGACATAAGATTTGGCACGGAAATATTTGTCTGTAGAAGAACACCCTTCAAAGAAGGCCCAGGCTCATGTCACAAGTCGATGAACTGGGGTAGATAAGGAAGAAGATGAAGTACTGGCCGTAAATAAATGTTTGTCTGCATTTAATATCAAGTGCTATGCCCCCAAACAACGCCGTATCCGCTAATGCATTGTCCATAATGACCCGTATACTCGTACAATCATCTACGCCCAATTCCCGTGTATGTGCTTAAGGTCTTATCTTTCGAAAGCAATGCAAATCCGATGTCTCCTATGCAATTACCAATCAATCCATCATCTCTTCCTCGTCATTGGCTCAAATGCATCATCATCGTCAGAAATCTCGTCGTCACTCAATTCTCTTTGCGTCGAAGTCTTTGGCTGAGTTGCCTGAGAGAAGCTGAGTTGCGTCTGTCGTCCTTTGGTTGCAGCTCTTCTTGGATGCGACTTCGGCAGTGCAGGTGCTTCGTCCATCATAATAACATCGGAGTCATTATCTTCATCGTCACTGATTTCCGTAACAGCTTTCTTGCGTCCTTTCGCAGGAGCCTTTGCCGGAGCCTTGGCCTTTGCTGGTGCCTTCGGCTTCGCAGGAGCTCTCTTTGCAGGAGCCTTTTTGGCCGCCGTCTTCTTCGTCGTGGTGGAGATTACCGATGCGTCGTCATCACTCACAAGAGAGGTAGCCTTCTTGCGTCCTCGACCAGCGGGAGCTGCATCTGCTCCATCTTCTCCATCCTCAGCTCCACTAAGTTCAATAGCACCGGGTTGCTCCTCCCAAGGACCATGCTCATCAGAATCCCAGGTTTGGGGTCGCGGCTTGATCTTCTTATTCTTGGACTTTCGCTTCAAAACACCAGCCTTAAAGAATTCCTCCTGTTGCGTACGAATACGGTCCATGTTAGATTCCATTTCTCCGTCATCTGAATCCGCATTCGTCAGCAGTAATTGCTTCACTTGTACCGCCAAGTTTTCGTCGACGAAGTTCTCCATGGCATGCTTGTCCTGCTTATCCACGAATTGGTAAACTGCATCTCCAAAGGGTTCTTGGGGGAGAATCTTGAGTGATTGCGCAGTCAGGAAGTCGTGCACCAGTTTCTCCACCTTGATAGTTTCCATGGCGTTCTGGGCAGCTAGGACGGCTTCATCTGGCATGTCCTTTTGGGCCTTGTCTCTCTCTTTAAGCGTTCAGTAAGTATTCAGGTCGCAAAGAATAATTTTACCACTTACTAGCGCCGGTCTTCTTTCGGTAGAACTGGACAACATCGCCGCTGTTTGCAACCTTGCCAACAAATCTGTTCGAGAAACGTTGTGGATTTTCGACATCAAACTTGCCTCCGTCTGGTGCTGAATACTCAATTTTCAGTCTGATGAGTGGTAATGGAATGTCTTCAGATTGAACATCTTCCTCCTGAATCGCCAGCCACTCATCCGTGGCCTCCTGGATGAGCCCATTAACAACCTCGGTCAACTTCATGCCCAACTTAGCTCTGTTGTCCTTGATCTTGGCAAGTGCTTTGAATCGATGATCTGTAGCAAGGACCAATTCTTGCGTGATGAAGGGCCGCACAGACTTAATTCGATGGGTCTCGACGCTAAATTCCTTGCCAGTGATGCTGACAACTGCCACATGTTTCGGAACGGCCTCTCCTGGGACCAAAGAGGTCGCTACCGATGATCCAGGTTGCATGACTTGAAAGCCCCTTTCAGTGTTGAGGCGTGGTTCGATCACACATTCATGTTCGTGACCCCACACAACGAGGTCAAGGAAGTCGGGGAGGAAGTTCTCCGGGAGGTAATTCGTGTCACTATGAGCGTGGTGATTCTGATGGACAGCCATCAAGTGAAACCAATCCTTCTCTTGCACAAGGGGTTTATAAAACTTGACGTTGTTATCTCGAAAGGTTCTGAAAAGTCGCTCGTCTCTCACGTTACTCAAACCGTGTAGAGCGAGCTTTGTTGAGCCTTTTTGCAGCAGAACCGGCTTAACCTCTATCTTGTCGTTCTGAGCAATGCGGCCGAAGTAATTCAGTAGTCCAGAGACTTGCAGGAGGTCCAAGGAACAATAGTTGCCGTCTCCAGACGGGTCATCATGGTTGCCATGGATGGAGAAGACTGGTATAGCAACATTAATATCAGGGTCTTCGTAGTTGACATGAGTGAAAGCGCCGTCGAAAATGTCGCTTGCATCGCAGAGCAACTGAAGCTCACATGGCTTTTCTCCTAAACAGTTCTGTCGAAGTGATCGCATGACCTGGTACATGGACTTTCGAGAAGGTTTGTTGTCATGGAACAAATCACCAGCTAAGAGCACCATGTCGACCTATGAATGATCAGAAGGCGGTCCATTCGACTTGACGTTATACATACATCTTCAGTTCTCGCGAGTTGCATAACTTCGTCGAAACTCTGCCAGCTATCATCCTTACGAATGGGATCTCGCTCTTCATACCCCACGTGGCTGTCAGTAGCAACGAGGATACGAATCGTATCCGCGGCTAAGAATGGTTAGCAAGAGCGCATAGTTGAACACAGCAAACGGACCGGAAGGCATCTTTTCTTGTCGTTTAAAGTGGCGTACCACCTAGCATCCTCTGGATTTCGTACTGATTACGAATTTTGATAGAAAGGAGGTTGTAAAAGGTGATCGAGACGGAAGAATCTGTGATTTGTTTGGTGGAGTCTTTGTGACCCGCGGTGCTGGTCTTCCTTAAATGCTCCCAACCTGGACCTGGGGAGACGCGAGCCGCGAGGCGAAATTTATAGCGCGTTTACGAGTACCCCTGTAAATTTAGCGAGGTATCTAAATTCGGGGGAATTCTGAGGCGACGAGCATCTTTGGAGGCCAAGATTCTCAATCAACCAACGCTCAATTGAACAATGTTTCCCACCAGAGCACTTCTTGCGCGCTCGGTCTGGAAAGGTCTGTCCAAACTTGACCGCTCACGCTCTCTGATCTAACCGCTGACAATTTGTTAGGACCAAATATTGTGCCGTAAGACTTCCAAAGCTTCCAGACTCCCTTCACCTTCTTACTCTCCTCCCAGACTCCCAATTCAAAGAGTTCCTGCAGGCCAGAAAGTACCACCTATTAGGACACAAGCGCGATCGGCGACTATTCTCCCGAACTTTGTGGGGCTTATATTCCAAGTACACAACGGCAAAAACTACCTCGATGTAGAGATTACAGAAGACATGGTTGGCCACAAACTCGGAGAATTTGCAGCGTAGGACCTTTCTTCACTGCAGTTTAATGGAATGAATCATACTAATGAGTGCTAGGACGAGAAAACCATTCTCATACAAGCAAAGCAAGAACAAATAGATTTCATTGATACAAACTGAGGGAAGGCATTATGAATGGAGCACAGCATTGTCATTTAAGGGTATAGGTGTACCTTACAAGGCATAAAGTGTATATTAGGAAGAAGGAGATGGCGGTTCATTATGACCATTGGAGTAGAAGGTGCGAACATCACCAATGTCTGCAGAATGCCCACCTGTCACATCTCGGCCACAAAAATGCAAGCAGTCGGAGGACGTCACGAGCAAAGTCAGCTACACAGCGTCGAGATATTTTGTTTATTTGTGATACCGTCCGAAGAATCCTCAACCAGTTGCCGAGTGGTAATGTCAAATATAAAGCTCCCAGCAAAACCATTTCAATGCCTTTCTTTAACGCCGTATAGTTGGGGAACGCCACCGATCCAATTACCAGATTTATCCTTCTCAAACCCAACCTGCATGTCGAAACGCCTCATCGATAAAATTCGCCCCTCTTGACATTGACTCCATATTCCCCAACTGCCATCCCCAAATCCTCCATTGTGAGTACAGTCCGGTTCTGGCTACCGCCTTGACCACCACCACCATAACCTGGACGCTGAATACCCAGTGGTCCACCTCTACCTTGCTGTTCCTTGCTACCAGGGGCCGCCGCAGGTTGGCCGGGGACGGGGAAGCCTGCAGCAGCTCCAAGATTACCCATCGGATTGTTTGCATTCGAAGAATTTGAGGATCGGATCCGAGAATATTGATAAGCGTCCGCTGCAATATCTGCAATGAACTTTTGTGTAGCAAGCGCAAGAAGACGAGCGAGACGTTGGTCGGTTTGGGGCGGTGGAGGAAGACCGGCTTTTGTAAGATAGTAATTGGTCACAGCATCTGGAATCTATTGCACCCATTAAAACTGGAGTCATGCATGAGTTAAGCTCACTCACTATTGGGGCATAGTCATCCATCTTAGCAAGGAACTCCTTCAATGAAGCATCCTTCCGCGTCGGAAGCTTGGGCTCGGGGGCTGGCGCAAGGGGATCAACCTCTTCATCAGTCCGATCGACCGGGAGCAAATCTTTCGAAGGATCAGGAGATTCTGCGTTTGCCATGATCAAGATGGAATAATGTGTGGAGTTGAGTGATGTCGTTGCGGGGAGGTGAGGTTGATATTGGAGGCGGGCACACGTGATCTCTGAGTAACCCTCCAAAAAAAAAATCTTTTGAAGGCTTAAGATTCAGCCTTGCGACAACCTTGAAGTAAACATATCAACACTCCCAGTCAGCACCCGACCATGGCTGACCG
>Ga0181525_10004650_pt1 | contig 10453 bp, 9 predicted proteins | sample PEATcosm2014_Bin_48_FD_121100 | JGI IMG/M metagenome (GOLD analysis project Ga0181525, IMG submission 121100) | Peatland microbial communities from MTU Mesocosm Facility, Houghton, MI, USA - PEATcosm2014_Bin06_10_metaG | ecosystem: Environmental > Terrestrial > Soil > Wetlands > Peat | place...
CGGCCATCTTACTGCTCGAAGTAGTTCACGCCGCCCAGCTGGATCTTCTCGCCGGGAGCGATGGTGACGATCGCCTTCTTCCAGTCGGTCTGGACGCCGGAAGACCGGCGGCCGCGACGGGCGAAGTTCTTTTTCTTACCGCCGACGTTGACGGTGTTGATCTTGACTACGGTCACGCCGAAGATCTCGGCGACCGCGTGCTTGATCTGCGTCTTGGTCGCCCGCGGGTTGACCTCGAACGCATACTGTTGCACCGCGGTGCCGGCCATCGATTTCTCGGTGATCAACGGCGCCACGATGATGTCACGCGCTTCCATTTAACGGCGCTCCGTCCCGGACTCCGCGCCCCCCACCGCAATGCGGTGGGGCCCCCGGGCGTCCGAGCCCAGGAGGATAACGGCGAGGCGAGATTCCCCGAGGGGGCTCGGATTGAACATCACTTCGTTTCCTTGCCGTGCGCGGCGACCAGGTCGTCGTGGGCGGCGGTGGTGAGGATGAGGCGCGCGTAGCCGACGACGTCCTTGACGTCGAGGGCACCGGTGTGCGTGACGGTCACGCGTTCGAGGTTGCGCAGGCCGCGGTCGAGCACCGGGCCGACCGAAGCCAGCTCGGTGGCGGCGTAGACGACCAGCGTGCGATCGCCGGTCTTGGCCGCCTTGGGCGAGCCGAACAACAGCGTCGCGAAGGCCTTGGTCTTGGGCTCGCCCAGACCGCCGGCGTCGAGCACCGAGACCGCGCCGTGCTGGAACTTGTCCGAGAGCGCGGCGACGAGGGCGGCGCGGCGTTCCTTTTTATTGAGGCGGCTGACGTACGAGCGCGGCTGCGGGCCGAACACGACGCCACCGTGCGCCCACTGCGGCGAACGGATCGAACCTTGACGGGCGCGGCCGGTCCCCTTCTGGCGCCACGGCTTGCGACCGCCGCCCGAGACTTCGTCGCGCTTCTTCGTCTTAGCCGTCCCGGCTCGCGGGTTGGCCAGCTCGCGGAAGATCGCGCGGTAGACCGCATTCGCCTTGCTGCCGATCGCCTCGGCGAACGCCGCGGGGACCGGCGCCGCGCGCAATGCATCCGACTTCGGCGCCGCGGTCGACGTCTTCGTGACGGTCGGCGTCTTGGTGGCGGTCGGCGTCTTCGTGGCAGTCGAGGCCTTGGTGGCGGTCGACGTCTTGGTGGCGGTCGACGCCTTCGCTGGCGACGCCTTCTTCGCCGGCGCGGCCTTCTTCGCGGGGGTCTTGCGGGTCGGTTTGGACGCCGGCATCAGGCACCCGCCTGTGACTTGACGGACTGCTGCACGATCACGAGGCCGTTCTTCGGTCCGGGGACGGGGCCGCGAACCAGCAACAGGTTGCGCTCGGCGTCCGCTCGGACGACTTCGAGGTTCTGATGCGTCACGCGGTCGACGCCGTAGTGGCCGGGGCGGTGGCTGCCGCGGGGCGTGTGTCCGGCGTTCGTGTCGCCGTTCGAGGCCGGCTGACGATGGATCATCGAGCCGTGGCTCGCCCCGCCGCCCCGGAAATTCCAGCGCTTCATGCCGCCGGCGAAGCCGTGGCCCTTCGAGATCCCGACCACGTCGACGCGGTCGCCTTGGACGAAGCCGTCGACGGTCACGGTCGCGCCGAGCTCGATACCGTCGATCCCGGTCCGGAATTCACGGATGTGCCGCTTGGGCGCGATGCCCGCGCGCTTATAGTGACCCTGCAGCGCCTTGGTCAGGCGGGCGGGCTTCACGTCGCCGAACGCGAGCGCGACGGCCTCGTAGCCGTCGGTGTCTTTCGTCTTCTTCTGTACCACGGTGCACGGACCAGCTTGAATCACGGTGACCGGAACGCTCCGGCCGTCCTCCGTGAACACGCTCGTCATCCCGACCTTCCGGCCGATGATGTTCTTCACGTTGATCGATCCCTTTCAGGATATCCACGGATCCAGGCGTTTCGACTATCGCCTTTCGCCAGGCACGCCAAAACGGCGTCCGCGGCGCGGACCACAACCGCCATAGTGTACAGGAGCGCCGCAAGAGCGTCAAGGCCGTCGCTGCCGGCCCCGACCCCGTATCCACGGGGGCCGGCGTTTGTCGCGATCCCCTCGCCGGGCCCTCTTTTTAGTCCAGGTCGAGGCCGACGTCGAGGGCGGGCGCGCTGTGGGTCAGCGCGCCGACCGAGATCAGGTCGACGCCGCTTTCGGCGACGGCCCTGATCGTCGTCGCGTCGATCCCGCCGGAGGCCTCGAGCAGCGCGCGGCCGGCGGTGCGGGCGACCGCCTCGCGCAGCTGGGCCGGGCTGAAATTGTCGAGCAGCACGATGTCGGCCCCATGGGCGAGCGCCTGGTCGAGCTGTTCGAGCGTGTCGACCTCGACCTCGATCTGCACTAGATGCCCGGCGCACGCGCGGGCCGCGGCGATCGCCGGGACGATCCCGCCGGCGACCGCGACGTGGTTGTCCTTGATCAGGATCGCGTCGTCGAGGCCGAACCGGTGGTTCGCCCCGCCGCCGTGCCGGACGGCCGCCTTCTCGAGGGCCCGCAGTCCCGGCGTCGTCTTGCGCGTGTCGACGATCGTCGCGCGCGTCCCGGCGACCAGCGCGACCAGCCGCGCCGTCGCCGTGGCGATGCCGGAGAGCCGGCCGACGAAGTTGAGCGCCGTCCGCTCGCCGGTCAGGATCGCGCGCAGCGGTCCGCTGATGGTCGCGACGGTCGCCCCGGGTTCGACCGCGCCTCCGTCGCCGACCGCAATCTCGACCCGCACCCGCGGGTCGAGCAGCGCGAAGACCCGTTCGAGGACCGCGACCCCGGAGATCACGCCGCGGCTTCGCGCGACGACCCGCGCGCGACCGACGGCGTCGCTGGGCACGATCGCCTCGGTGGTCAGGTCACCGGCGCGCCCGAGGTCTTCGCGCAGGGCGCCGCGCACGAGATCGTCGGCCAGCAGCGCGATCACGAGGTTCGGGCCAGTGCCGGCGGAGCGACGAAGCTGCGCCGCGCCCAGCGCGGATCGCTGGCCGGGTGATCGGCGCGAAAATGCGCGCCCCGGCTCTCGCGCCGCGCCAGCGCCGCGCGCGCCACCGCCGCCGCGACCAGCGCCGCGTCGGCGACCCGGTCGTCGTCCGCCGCGCGTTCGAGCGCGACGAACGTCTGCAGCGCACGCGTCAGCCCGTCCTCGTCGCGCACGACGCCGAGCCCGGTGCTCATCGCGGCGCGCAACGGTCGCAACGCCGCCGCGCAGTCACCGTGGCCGGCGGGCGCGCGCCCGTGCATCGCGCACCACGCCGCCGGTGTGCGCGCCGAGGCGGTCGCGGCGACATCGCGGCCGGCGCGCGCACCGAAGACGAGCCCTTCGACCAGCGAGTTGCTGGCCAGCCGGTTCGCGCCGTGCAGTCCGGTCGCGGCGACTTCGCCGCAGGCCCACAGGCCCGGCAGGCTGGTGCGCCCGTCGGTGTCGGTCGCGACGCCGCCGATCGTGTAGTGCGTCGCCGCGGTGACCGGCAGCGGCATGGTGCGCGGATCGAGTCCGGCGCGCTGCGCGACGGCGAAGATGCCGGGGAACCGCGCCGGGAACCGCTCGCCGAGCGCGGCGCGCGCGTCGAGGAAGACGCGGCCGCCGGCGGCCTCGCACGCGCTGACCGCCCGCGCGACGACGTCGCGCGGCGCCAACTCGCCGCGCGGGTCGACCCCGGTCATGATCCGTGCGCCGGCCCCGTCGACCAGCAGCGCACCCTCACCGCGCACCGCTTCGCTGACCAGCGGGAGCGGATCGGCGGCGATCCGCAGCGCGGTCGGATGGAACTGCACGAACTCGAGATCGGCCAGCGTCGCACCGGCCCGCGCCGCGAGCGCGATCCCCGCGCCGCGTGCACCCGCCGGCGTCGTCGTGCGCGCGAAGAGGCCGCCGAAGCCGCCGGTCGCCAAGATGACCGCGCCGGCCTCGACCACGATCTCCTCGCCGCCCGGCGCGAGCAAGACGGCGCCGGCGACACGCCCATCGGGACGCTGCAGCAGCGCGGTCGCGCGCAGCCCCGCGCGCAGCGTCACGTTCGGGCGCGTGCGCGCCTCCGCCACCAATGCAGCGACGATCGCGGCACCGGTCGCGTCGGCGGCGTGGACGATGCGGCGCTGTCCGTGCGCGCCTTCTAAGCCCAGCGCCAACGCGCCGCCGGCGTCGCGTGCGAACGGCACGCCGAGGCGCACCAGCGCGTCGACCGCCGCCGGCGCCTCGTTGGCCAGCGTCTCGACCGCGTCGCGCGCGACGATCCCGGCCCCGGCCGCGACGGTGTCGGCGGCGTGCAGCCGCGGCGAATCTTCGCCGCCCAGCGCGGCGGCGATCCCGCCCTGCGCCCAGGCCGAGGCGAGGTCGCGCCCCAACGGCGTCTCGCTGGCAACCAGGACCGAGCGCCCCTCGACGGCGAGCGCCGCCGCCAGGCCGGCGACGCCGGCGCCGATCACCAGCACGTCGGTCTTCATGCCAGCGCCATCATCCGGTCGAGCGCCGCCTGCGCGCGCACGCGCACCGGCTCGTCGACCAGGACTTCGTCTTGCAGCGTCTCGAGCGCGCGCAGGATCTTCGGCAGCGTGTTGCGCTTCATGTGCGGGCACAGGTTGCACGGCCGCACGAAGGCGACGTTGGGGAACTCGGCCGCGACGTTGTCGCTCATCGAGCACTCGGTCAGCATCACGACCCGTTGCGGCGCGCGTTCGCGGACGAACTCGATCATCGCCGAGGTCGAGCCGGCGAAGTCGGCGGCGGCGATCACGTCGGGCGGGCACTCCGGATGGGCGATCACCACCACGCCCTCCTCGGTCTCGCGCAGCGCGGCGACGTCGATGCCGCGGAAGCGTTCGTGCACTTCGCAGTGGCCGGCCCAGGCGATGATCTCGACCGCCGTGTTCGCCGCGACGTACTTCGCCAAGAACTCATCCGGCAGCATGATGACTCGCGGCACGCCGAGCGCCTCGACGATCCGGACCGCGTTCGACGAGGTGCAGCAGACGTCGGACTCCGCCTTGACCTCGGCCGAGGTATTGACGTAGGTGACGACCGGGACGCCGGGATACTGCGCGCGCAGCGCGCGAACGTCGCCCGCCGTGATCGACGCGGCCAGCGAGCAGCCGGCGCGAGCGTCGGGGACGATGACCCGGCGACTGGGGTTGAGGATCTTCGCCGTCTCGCCCATGAAGTGGACGCCGCAGACGACGATCACGTCGGCTTGGGCGCGCTGCGCCTCGCGCGCGAGCTGCAGCGAGTCGCCGACGATGTCGGCGACGCCGTGATAGATCTCGGGGGTCTGGTAGTTGTGGGCCAGCACGATGGCGTTGCGCTCGAGCTTGAGCCGGTTGATCGCGTCGACGTAGGGCGCGTGGACCGGCCACTCGGCCGGTGGGATCACGCGCGCGACCCGGTCGTAGATCGAGCGCGTGCGCTCGGCGATCTCAGGGGTGAAGGGCAGGAGCTCGACCATGGCTGACCTCAGGGGCGGGGGCGTGGGTGGCCCTTCTACTGACTTTGAGTAAAAGCCTCGGGTTGCGCTTTTTCAGCGAATCCCGATCCCGGGATCCTGGCGCTCGGCGAGGACGTCGGAGCGGAACCGGAACAGCTCGGCCGGCCGCCCGAGCGTCGAGCGGCGCTCGCCGGTCCCCTCGACGATCCCGGTGTCCTCGACCAGCCGACGAAAATTCGGGCCGTGGATCCGCATCCCAGCCAGGGCCTCGACCGTCCGCTGCAGCTCTGAAAGGCTGAAGGCGGGCGCCAACAGCTCGAAGACGATCGGCCGGTACTTGATCTTGCCGCGCAGCCGGCCGATCGCCGTCGCCAGGATGCGCCGGTGATCGCCGTCCATCGGCGCGCCGAAGGCAGCGAGCGACTCCCGCGCCTCGGCGACCCCGCCCAGCTCGAAGAGCAGCTCGTAGCGCTCGAGCACGGCGTCGCTGTTCCAGGCCGCACCGTCGAGGCCGAAGGCGATGCGGGCGCGCAGCGCGAGCGCAGGGTCGGCCTGGGCGGCGACCCTCTGCGAGACAAACGGGAGCACGGCCGCGTCGAGGAGCGGCGCCCGGCCGGCGCGATCGTCCTCCCAGGGGAGAAAACCGTACCAGTCGCGCCAGGCAACGCCGCCGGTCCCGGCGGCTGCGCCAGCGCCGACCAGCGCCAGATAGCCGACGCTGACCAGACGCGGGCCGCCGGCCGCTTCGCGCGGGTCGCGGTAGCGGTCGCCGAAGGTGTAGAGCTGCTCCAGGTAGCCGACGCGCAGCGCGGTCTGCTCGACGATCAGCCGCCGAGCGGCGAGCTCGAGCGTCCGGTCGCGTTCAGGGACGAACGGCCCGGCGGGGAGCCGAGGGGCGGCGCCACCCTCGACGGTCAGCACGCGCGGCGTCTCGTCGTGCATGGAGACGACGACGGCGTCGAGCCCGAGCCGCACCGCTGTCCCATCGCCCTCCATGCGCCGGACGTTCGCCGCACCGGCGCGCGCTTCGTGCCAGGAGGGGCCCGCCGCCGCCCGAACCGACACGCTCATGAGTACGATCGCGGGCCCGGTGCAACGCGCCACCCCGCCGGCGCCCAGCCCGACGGACTTCCTCGGGATCGACGCGCTACTGAGCGACGAGGAGCGGCTGATCCGCGACACCGCCCGCGCGTTCGTGCGCGACCGCGTGCTGCCGCACGTCGCCGAGTGGTTCGAGGCCGGCACGTTCCCGCGCGAGATCGCCCGCGAGCTGGGCCGGCTGGGTTTGCTCGGGATGCACTTGAGCGGCTACGACTGCGCCGGCGCGAGCGCGGTCTCGTACGGGCTGGCCTGCCTGGAGCTCGAGGCCGGCGACTCCGGCTTTCGTTCGTTCGTCTCGGTGCAAGGCTCGCTGGCGATGTTCCCGATCTGGGCCTTCGGCTCGGAGGAACAGAAGCGCCGTTGGCTGCCGGCGATGGCCACCGGCGAGCTGATTGGCTGTTTCGGGCTGACCGAGCCCGACTTCGGCAGCGATCCGACCGGGATGCGCACGGTCGCGCGGCGCGACGGCGGCGACTACGTCCTCAACGGCACGAAGATGTGGATCACCAACGGCGGCATCGCCGACGTCGCGATCGTCTGGGCCAAGCTGCAGGGCGAAGACGACGGCGGGACCGGCCGCTCCGTGCGCGGCTTCATCGTCCCGAGCGCGACGAAGGGCTTCTCGACGCGCGACATCGAGCGCAAGCTCTCGCTGCGCGCCTCGGTGACGAGCGAGCTGATCCTCGAGGACGTCCGGCTGCCGGCCGACGCGCTCTTGCCGCACGTGACCGGGATGCGCGGTCCGCTCTCGTGCCTCAACGAAGCGCGCTACGGGATCCTGTGGGGCGCGCTCGGCGCCGCGCGGACCTGCTACGAAGCGGCACTCGCGTACAGCAAGACGCGCGTGCAGTTCGACAAGCCGATCGCCGGGTTCCAGATCACGCAGCAGAAGCTCGTCAACATGATGCTCGAGCTCAACAAGGGACTCTTGACCGCGCTGCACATCGGTCGGCTCAAGGATGCCGGCAACGCGCACCCGGCCCACGTCTCGTTCGGCAAGCTCAACAACGTGCGCGAGTCGCTGGCCATCTGCCGCGAAGCGCGCACGATCCTCGGCGCCAACGGGATCACGCTCGAGTACCCGGTGATCCGCCACATGAACAACCTCGAGAGCGTCCTGACCTACGAGGGCACGAGCGAAGTCCACACGCTGATCCTCGGCCAGGCGATCACCGGCGAGAAGGCGTTCAGCTAGCGCGCAGTATGGGCATCTTGATTCGAGTGCTGAGGCTGATTCTGGCAGCGTTGTTGAGCGGGGTCACGGCAGCTTTCGGGGGAGCTTGCGGTGGAGCGATAGTAGGGGTGCTCTTCTCTCTCGCATTCAGGCTTCCGCTTCCACGTATCGAAGGGGGTCAGGCGACACTGGCGTTCATGGCAATCTCCGCCGCTGCGGGATTTGCGGGTGGATTTTTAGGAACCTTATGGTGGCAAAGGCGGCGCGTGTTGCAACCTGAAGCCTATAGCACCACTTCAAGGTAGGTTCCGAAGCCGGGCAGGTGCTCGACCCGCACCGCGCGCGAGAGCGTCTCGATCAGGAACAGCCCGCGTCCGCTCTCGGCGAACGCGTTGACGGGCGGCGCAGCGTCCCAAAGGAAGCCGGGGCCGCGGTCTAGGACGGCCAGCACAAGCTGCCCTTGCGCGCGCCACAACCCGAGGTCGACCCGACCCGGCGTGTAGCGCGCGACATTGCCGACGACCTCGCCGAAGACCATCTCGCCGGCCTGCCGCGCCTCGAGGCCCAGCCCTTCGCCGACCAGGCGCGCGACGAACGCTTCACGTGCTGCCTGCGCGGCTCGGCCGTCGTTGGCATCGAGCGTCCAATCCGCGCCACCGCCCGCGCGCAGGGTCAGGATCGCGACGTCGTCGCTGGGATCGTCCGGCACCACCAGCGTGCGCAGCAGCGTGGCCGGCTCGCTGCACAACCGGAAAGCGGGATGCGCGAGCGTTTGGGCGACGAGCCGTTCGCCGGCTTCGATGTCGCGGGTCGTTTCGATCAACCCGTCGGTGAACGCGACCACCAGGTCGCCGCGGGCGAGCGTGCGGCACTGCGTTCGCAGCAGCTCGAACGACGCCAGGCCGAGTGGGACACCCGCCTCCTCGAGCCGGTCGAGCGTACCGTCTTCGCCGCGCACGTACGGCGGCGGGTGGCCGGCGTTCGCGTAGCACAAGCTCCGGGTCGCGCGCTCGAACGTCGCGACGAGGGCGGTCACGAAGACCTCCGGGTGCTCGCGGCGCAGCACCGAGTCGGCGCTGGCGAGGGCTCGCGCCGGCTCGCGCTCGAGGACCGCCAGCGCGCGAAACGTCTGGCGCATCTTCCCCATCGTGACCGCCGCCTCGAGGCCGTGGCCGGCGACGTCGCCGATCGAAAAGCCGAGCGTCTCGTCTTCGAAGGCCAGCGCGTCGTACCAGTCGCCGCCGACCGTCAGATCGTACGTCCCCGCGACATAGACGCCGTCGAAGGCGGCATCCGGCGCTTGCGGCAGGGCCGCTGGGAGAAACGAGGCTTGCAGCGTGCGCGCGACTTCCCGTTGGCGCTCGTACAGGCGCCCGTTGGCGACGCCGATCGCCGCGCGCTGCGCGAGCAGCAGCGCGAGCTGCTCGTCCTCGTCGGTGAAGGCGCGCCGGGTTTCGGTCATCGCCAGGGCCAGCACGCCGAGCCGTTCGTCCTCGACGCTCAGCGGGACGAACAGCGACGCTTGCACGGAAAGCGCGGCCAGCAGCGCGGGCTGCTCGGGATCGTCGATCGCCTCGAGCGACGGCCCCTCGACGCGAATCGGGCGGCCCGTCGCCGCGACCATCGCGCGGTCGTCGTCCTCGGGGACCGGATAGCGCCGCAGGTACTCACGGGCGATGCGCAAGCGCAGCGGATCGGTGTGCGCGATCGCGACTGGGCGCAGCCGCTGCGCCTCGTCGTAGACGTAGATCGTGCACCAGTCCGCCAGATGACCGACGGCGACCTCGGCCAGGCCTTGCAGCGACGCCTCCATGTCGAGCGTGCCGGCGAACGCCGCGCTGGCCTCGACGACGACGCGCAACGCGTCCTCGGCCCGCTTGCGCTCGTCGATGTCGGTCGCGGTGCCGATCCAGGCGGTGACGCTGCCCTGCGCGACGATCGGCGCGCCGCGATTGAGGAACCAGCGGTAGCTGCCGTCGCCAGCGCGCACCCGGTGCTGCGCCTCGAAGCCGCTTTGCTCGGTCCGCGCGCGGGCGAACTCCGTCAGCAGCCCGGGCAGATCGTCGGGATGGACGACCTGCGACCAGCCATGCTCGCGCACCTCGTCTAGGCGCAGGCCGGTGTAGCGTGTCCATGGCGCGTTCACGTACCGCAGCCGTCCAGCCGCATCGGTCACCGCGACCAAATCCGGCAGGCCGTCGGCGAGCGTGCGATAGCGGTGCTCCGAGGCGACCAGCTCGCGCGTCGTGCGGGCGTGGCGAATCGCAGCGGCCGTGCGCGCGGCCAGGTCCAGGTAGAACGGCAGATCGTCCGCTTCGAACAGCGTCGCGTCCTCGCCGAGCCGGCCGAGCGCGATCGCGCCGATCCGGTGCGGTCCGTCGGCGAGCGGGACGACGATCGCGGAGCGCACGCCGATCGCGTCGTGCAGTCGCTCGGCCACCGCCGACCAATGCGCCGGCGATTCGGGCCGCGTGAGCAGAACCGTCTGGCCGGTCGTCGCGACGTGCCACGAGGTCCCCTCGAGCTGTGCCGCGTCGCGATACTGCTCGCGTGCCGCGGCCAGTGCCGCGCGAACCGAAGCGGGCCCGGCGGTCGCGACGCTCTCGAAGGCACCGTGCTCGTCGAACAGATCGATCGCGGCGTAGTCGGCGTGGCGCGGTACGACGACCGCCAACAGGGCGTCGATCAACGCCTCGGCGTCGACCGCCGAGGCGAACAGCGCGTTGACCGAAGCCAACAGCGCGCCGCGCTC
>Ga0181525_10004652_pt1 | contig 10448 bp, 10 predicted proteins | sample PEATcosm2014_Bin_48_FD_121100 | JGI IMG/M metagenome (GOLD analysis project Ga0181525, IMG submission 121100) | Peatland microbial communities from MTU Mesocosm Facility, Houghton, MI, USA - PEATcosm2014_Bin06_10_metaG | ecosystem: Environmental > Terrestrial > Soil > Wetlands > Peat | place...
AGGTTGGGGGGGGGGGGGGGGGCGAGGGGGGGGGGGCAAGCGGTCGCAAGGGGGGGGGGGTTTGGGGGAGGGATCGTTCCCCCCGAGACTTCGCTGCCCTGGAGGCGTCCGAGTGGCGAGTTGAACTTCCGGGCGTGAGACCAGAGGCGGCCGCGCGTGCCGTCGAGGGCTTTCTCGCCCTGCGCGAGGCGCCCGTGGAGCGCCGTACGGACAAGCTGGTCCGGCACCTGGATGCCCGCGCGCCCGTGATCGAGATGGACGTCATAGCAGACGATTCGGTCCCGGCAGACCCTGACCGCGGTCACCGTGCCGCCGGGACGGGTGGGATAAATCCCGAGGATTGTGCCATTCTTCGAATGGTTGTTTTGCATACGGCGCCCGCCGTGCGGCCCGAGGATGTGCTAACCGCATTGCGCAGCGGGCATGGCATCGTGCCGTCGTCACCGCCACTGACTACCAGGCTGGCGCAGGGTTCGCGGACCTCGCTGGCCGGGAAGAACGTGTCATGACGGCGTCGCCGCGATGCCGGGAAGCCGTTCCCGCTAAGACAGAGATAGAGGCAAGGTGCCACCGGGCCCGCGCGGTAGCCGCGCGAGCTCAGGGCCGCCATCACGGCTCCGCCTGCGCCTTCGTTAACAACGTGCTCCCGCGCGGCATGCGGGCCAGTCGCGAACAGCCGCCACTCGGCGGCGCATCGCGATCCCGCGCGCCCGGGAGCCTGACTGGAGATTGCCCGAATGCTCGACAACGAGCTGAACGAAACACAGGCCAATGACCGGGGCACGGGCGGGCGTGGTTCCGCCGAGCTGACCAGCGGCGTACCCGCGGCGCTGTTCCAGCCGCCGCCGGTGGTCTTCCAGCCGCCCGCGGTGCGGCCGGAGCCCGTGCGGCCGGAGCCCGTACGGCCAGAATCTGGTCGGCCAGAATCCGGTCGGCCGGAGCAGGCCCAGGCGCCGGCCAGGTCCCAGGGACCGGCCGGAGCGCCGGGATCATCCGGCGGCGACGCCGCCGGTCCTGGCGACGATGAGGACGGCGCGGGTAACGGCCGCCGCCGTCGCCGCAGGCCCGCCCGCAGCCAGCCAAGGACCGGCGAGGCCGGCGACGGCGCGCAGGAAAGCGACCCGCAGCCGGCCGCTCCACAGCCTGCGGCGCAGGCAGGCCAGCCCGCCCGCACCCGCACCCGCAGCCGGAGAGCGGGCCCGGCCAAGGACGCCGCCGAGGCGGCGCCTGCCGACCAGCCGGAGCCGGCCGATGCCGCCGACGGCGCCGCGGCGCCCGAGGCCGGGGACGACGACGCCGGCGACGGCACGGCGCGCAGGCGCAGGCGCAAGCGCCGCCGGGGCTCGGCCGACGGCGTCGATACCGCCGCGCCCGATGACCCGCCGGACACCGTGGTGCACGTCCGCGAGTCGAACGGCACAGCCGGCCAAGGCAGCACCGCCAGCCCGGTTAGCACCGACGACGTCCGTTCGGTCAGGGGTTCCACCCGGCTCGAGGCCAAGAAGCAGCGGCGCCGTGAGGGCCGGGAGACCGGCCGGCGCAGGCCGCCGATCGTCACCGAGTCGGAGTTCCTCGCCCGCCGCGAGTCGGTCGAGCGCGCCATGGTGGTCCGCCAGCGCAAGGACCGCACCCAGATCGCCGTGCTCGAGGACAACGTGCTGGTCGAGCACTACGTGAACCGGGCCAGCAGCCAGTCCTACGTCGGCAACGTCTACCTGGGCAAGGTGCAGAATGTCCTGCCGTCGATGGAGGCGGCCTTCGTCGACATCGGCAAGGGCCGCAACGCGGTCCTGTACGCGGGCGAGGTGAACTTCGACGTCAGCGGCATGGAGGGTCAGCCCAAGCGGATCGAGTCCGCGCTCAAGGCCGGCCAGTCACTGATCGTGCAGGCCACCAAGGACCCGGTCGGGCACAAGGGCGCCCGGCTGACCAGCCAGGTGAGCCTGCCAGGGCGTTACCTGGTCTACGTGCCCGGAGCGTCCATGACGGGGATCAGCCGCAAGCTGCCCGACATCGAGCGAAACCGGCTCAAGGGCATCCTGAAGAAGGTCATGCCGGAGAACGCGGGCGTCATCGTCCGCACCGCCGCCGAGGGCGCCGCTGAGGAGGAGCTGGCCAGGGACGTCGCCAGGCTGGCCGCCCAGTGGGAGGCGATCGAGAAGAAGGCGAAGACGGCCAGCGCCCCCGCGCTGCTGTACGGCGAGCCCGACCTGACCATCCGCGTGATCAGGGACGTCTTCAACGAGGACTTCAGCAGCCTGGTGGTGTCCGGCGACGAGGGTTGGGACGTGGTGGACGAGTACGTCAGGTACGTCGCCCCGCATCTGGCCGACCGGCTCACCCACTGGCAGGAGAACCGCGATGTGTTCGCCGCCTACCGGGTGGACGAGCAGCTGGCCAAGGCCCTCGAGCGCAAGGTATGGCTGCCGAGCGGCGGATCGCTCGTCATCGACAAGACCGAGGCGATGACGGTCATCGACGTGAACACCGGCAAGTTCACCGGCCAGGGCGGGAACCTCGAGGAGACCGTCACCAGGAACAACCTCGAGGCCGCCGAGGAGATCGTCCGCCAGCTCAGGCTGCGCGACGTGGGCGGCATCGTCGTCATCGACTTCATCGACATGGTCCTGGAGAGCAACAGGGAACTGGTGCTCCGCAGGCTGCTCGAGTGCCTTGCCAGGGACCGGACCAAGCACCAGGTGGCCGAGGTGACCTCGCTCGGCCTGGTGCAGATGACCAGGAAGCGGGTCGGCGCCGGCCTGCTCGAAGCCTTCTCGGTGCCGTGTGAGTGCTGCAACGGGCGCGGCGTGATCATCACCTTCGAACCGGACTCCGACGGGCACGCCACCCACCACGTGCACGGCCGCAACCAGCAGGACGGGTCGCGGCAATCGGGCGGCCGTCCGCCGGCCCCGTCCGAGCGCCCCCAGCAGGCGGCGGACGGGCAGGCAGCGGACGGGCAGGAACCCGACGAGCTCCAGCCGGAGGCGGCCGCGGCATCCAACGGCCAGGCCGAGCCCGCGCGCCCGGGATCCGGCTCCAGCAGCAATGGCCGCCGCCGCAGGCGCCGCTCCGGCAGTTCCTCGGCCACGCCCGCCAACGCGACGACCACCGACGCCGTGCCCGCTGACGCCGTGCCCACCGGCCCGGGGCCTGCCGACCCGGGGCCCGCCAGCGCGGGGCCCGCCAGCGCGGCGCCCGCCAGCGCGGCGCCTGCCAGCGCGGCGCCTGCCAGCGCGGCGCCCGCCGGCGCGGGGCGCGTCAGTACGAGGCCGGCCGGCCCGCCGACGCCGCCTGAGGCACCCGCCATCGCCCTGCCCGAGCCCCCGCAGGCCCAGGACGGCGCCGCCTGAAGCTGACCCAAAGGTCCGAGTTCGTGGATGGGCCAAGGTCTGGTAGCCTTGGCGGCTGGGAGTAGCCCGCTGCGCGGGTCCCGTCAGTGCAAGCGAGCCGCCGTGCTGACCACCGGTGTGCCGGGGCACGCAAGGAAAGAGAGTACTCAGGTGTACGCGATTGTGCGCTGCGGCGGCAGGCAGGAGAAGGTCGCGCTCGACGACGTCGTGACCGTCGACAAGCTGCCCGGCGGGACCGGCGAGAGCGTGACGCTCCCGGCCCTGCTCGTGGTTGACGGTGACCGGGTTATCAGCGATCCCGCCGAGGTGGGCCGCTACCTGGTCACCGCCGATATCGTCGGTGACGCGGCCGGCCCCAAGATCAACATGATCCACTACCGGAATAAGACCGGCTACCGCCGCCGTCTGGGCCACCGCCAGCGGTACACCCAGGTGCGGATCACCGGCATCGGGCCCGAGGCCAAGGCGGGCTCCAAGAAGACAGCCGCGACGGCCAAGAAGGCGGAGGAGGACTGAGATGGCACACAAGAAGGGCGCGTCATCCAGCCGCAACGGCCGCGACTCGAAGGCCAAGCGCCTCGGCGTCAAGCGTTACGGCGGCCAGCTGGTGAACGCGGGAGAGATCATCGTGCGCCAGCACGGTACCCACTTCCACCCTGGCGACGGCGTCGGCCGCGGCGGTGACGACACGCTGTTTGCGCTGGTCGAGGGCACGGTCCAGTTCGGCCGGGTCCGCGGCCGCCGGGCCGTGAGCATCGTGCGAGCCGAGGTCCCAGCAGCGGTCGAGCCGCCGGCGTAGCCCGCCGGAGGCAACCGAGCGAGCAGAAGGCGGGCCGGGTCACCGGACCCGCCTTCTTTCCTGTCAACGACCTGTCAAGCAAGAGAGCAAGAGATCAGCACGGGAGAGGAACATCGTGGCGGAGTTTGCCGACCGGGCCACGCTGCATGTGCAGGCGGGCCACGGCGGGAACGGCTGCGCCTCCATTCACCGGGAGAAGTTCAAGCCGCTCGGCGGCCCTGACGGCGGCAACGGCGGCCGTGGCGGCGACGTGATCCTGCAGGTGGATCCGTCCAGCGCGACCCTGCTCGACTTCCACCGCCGCCCGGTGCGCCGGGCCGGGAACGGCAGGCAGGGGGAGGGCTCGAACCGCACCGGCGCGGCCGGCGCGGACCTGGTCATAAAGGTCCCGAACGGGACCGTGGTAACGACTGGGGACGGCGAAGTGCTCGCCGACCTGGTCGGCGACGGCGTCAGCTTCGTCGCCGCCGCGGGCGGCCGGGGCGGGCTCGGCAACGCGGCGCTGGCCTCGCCGCGCCGCAAGGCCCCCGGGTTCGCCCTCAAGGGCGAGCCGGGGGAGCAGCACGACCTGGTCCTGGAGCTGAAGACGATCGCGGACGTGGGCCTGATCGGCTTCCCCAACGCGGGCAAGTCCTCGATCATCGCGGCCATGTCCGCGGCCCGGCCGAAGATCGCCAACTATCCGTTCACCACGCTGATCCCGAACCTCGGCGTGGTGGAGGCCGGCGACACCCAGTTCGTGGTCGCCGACGTGCCCGGGCTGATCCCGGGCGCCAGCCAGGGCAAGGGCCTCGGCCACGACTTCCTCCGGCACGTCGAGCGCTGCTCCACCCTGGTCCACGTCATCGACTGCGCAACCGAGGAACCGGGCCGCAGTCCGGAGCATGACCTGGCCGTGATCGAGCATGAGCTGTCCGCCTACGGCGAGGCGACCGGCGCCGAGCTGGTGGGAAGGCCGCGCCTGGTCGCACTGAACAAGATCGACGTGCCGGCCGCCCGCGAGCGGGCCGACCGGGCGAAGACCGAACTGGCAGAACGCGGCTACCAGGTCTTCGAGATCTCCGCCGCCACCGGCGAGGGCATGCGCCCGCTCGGCTTCGCGATGGCCGCGCTGGTCGCCGCTGACCGGGCCGCGCGCCCGGCGGAGGAGCCCGCCGAGCGGCCCAGGGTCAGGGTCCGGGTGCGGGCCGCCGACGAGCCCGGCTTCGAGGTCATCAGGACCGGCGAGGACAGCTTCCTCATCGTGGGCGAGAAGCCGCGCCGCTGGGTGCAGCAGACCGATTTCAGCAACGACGAGGCGGTCGGCTACCTGGCCGACCGGCTGGCCCGGCTGGGCGTGGAAGAGGCGCTGGCGCAGGCGGGCGCCGAGCCCGGTGCCGAGGTGCTGATCGGCGACCCCGACGACGCGGTGGTCTTCGACTGGGACCCGACTGTCCCGATGAGCAGCGGCGCGCGGGGACCGAGGAGTGTCAGGCGCGGCCCCCGCGGCAGCGACCCCAGGCTGCTCCAGTGACCGAAGCGACCCAAGTGACCGAAGCGACCCAAGTGACCGAAGCGACCCAAGCGACCGCAGGCGAGCGCCTGGACATCGCCGGCGCCGCGCGGGTCGTGGTCAAGGTCGGTTCCTCCTCCCTGACCACGCCGGACGGCGAGATCGCCGGCGACGCCATCGCCGCGCTCGCCGCCACCCTGGCCGCGCGCCACCAGGCCGGAACCCAGCTCGTGCTCGTCTCCTCCGGCGCGATCGCGTCCGGCCTGGCCCCGCTCGGCCTGACCCGCCGCCCGAGCGACCTGGCCACCCAGCAGGCCGCGGCCAGCGTCGGCCAGGGCCTGCTCATCGCCAGGTACGCCGCGGCGTTCACCGCGCACAACATCCGCACCGGCCAGGTGCTGCTGTCCGCCGACGACCTGATGCGCCGGACCCACTACCGAAACGCCCAGCGCACCCTGGACCGGCTGCTCGAACTCGGCGTACTCCCCGTGGTCAACGAGAACGACACGGTCGCCACCGATGAGATCAGGTTCGGCGACAACGACCGGCTCGCCGCCCTGGTCGCGCACGTCACCCGGGCCGCCGCGCTCATCCTGCTCTCCGACGTCGACGGCCTGTACGACGGCGACCCGCGCCGCGCCGCCGCCCGGCGCATCGAAACGGTCCGCGACCCGGCCGACCTGGTCGACATCAGGCTAGGCCGCGGCATGAAAGCGGGCCAAGGGGGACAAGGCCAAGGACAGGGCATCGGCGGCATGGCGACCAAGGTGGAGGCGGCGCTTATCGCCTCCTCGGCCGGCATCCCCGCCGTGGTCACCGACACGGCGAGCGCCGCGGCCGCGCTGGCCGGCGCGCCCGTCGGCACCTACTTCGCCGCGGCCCGCGGCCGCCGCCCCGCAACCAGGCTGCTGTGGCTCAGGCACGCCGCGGTGGCGCGCGGCGACCTGCGCCTGGACGCCGGCGCGGTGGCGGCGGTGCTGACCCGCCGCGCCAGCCTGCTGCCGGCCGGCATCACCGGCGTCGCCGGCGCGTTCGACGCCGGCGACCCGGTGAACCTCTGCGACGAGAGCGGCACCGTCATCGCCCGCGGCCTGGTGAACTACGACGCCGCCGAGATCCCGGGCCTGATGGGCCGCTCCACCAGATGGCTAGCCAGCCGCCTAGGCCCGGAGTACGAACGCGAGGTCGTCCACCGCGACGATCTAGTTATCGTCTGAAGAACCCGAGCCGCCGCCGCGGTTCGAAAGACGGTCGAACAGGCCGCCGCCCGCCCGGGCAGCACCCTCGGCTACGCCGCGGAAGATGCCGATCAGCGGGTCCTGGGACCGGTTCCACGAGTCCTGGTAGGACTTCGCGGCGTTGCGGATCTCGTCGCCCACCGAGGCCGTGCGGTCGGTGTCCCGGCGCGGGTAGTCGCCGCCGAGGATGCGCTCGTACTCCCCGTCGGACGCCCAGTGGTCGAGCTCGGCGAACCGCACCACAGCGAACGGGTGGGTGGTGCCCTGAAGCTGCAGCAGCTTGAGGAAGCTGTCGCGCAGGTCAGGCACCGCGTCGTACTCGCGCGCCTGCTCGTGGAAGGCATCGGAGTTCATCTCGGCAAGCCGCGAACCGCCCGCCGTCTTCATCAGCGCCCGGCGCGCCGCGTCGACGTCCTGCCCGGCGAGCAGCCCGGCCCGGTCGGCGGACAACTCCGACTTGCGGTACCACTCCTCGAGGCCCCAGATGATCGCGCGCAGCCCGATGTAGCCGATCGGCATCCAGGCGATCCGCGCCGCCAGCTTGATCAGGTTGTACAGCATGGTCCGGTACACGGCGTGCCCGGACAGCACGTGGCCGAGCTCGTGCCCGACGACGAACCGGAGTTCCTCGGCGTCAAGCAGGTCCACCGTGCCGGTGTTGATCACGATGAACGGGTCGTTGGTGCCGAGCGCCATCGCGTTCACGAACGGATCCTGCGTGATGAACAGCTCGGGCACCTTGTCCATGTCCAGGACGTAGGCGCCGTCGCGCAGCATCTCGTAGATCTGCGGGAACTGCCGCTCGGAGACTCTCACTCCGCTGGCAAGGAACTGAAGCCGCATGGCCCGCTCGTTGAACAAGCCGTTGAGCAGCTTAAGCAGGGTGTCGAAGCCGGTGAGCTTGCGCAGGGCTACCAGCGCCGAACGGTCGGCGGGATGCTCGTAGGCGCGGGAGGAAATGCCGGTGAGCCGGACCCGCGCGCGATCTGGCACTGATGAAGTCATATCTCGTATGGTAGCCCGCGCGCCGGCCACTTGGACCGTCAGACAAGGCCCACTTCAGAGCGGGCCGGTACCATACATGGGATGAGGGCGCACTAGCCATGCGGCGTATCGGAGTGATGGGCGGGACGTTCGACCCGGTCCATCACGGTCACCTGGTCGCCGCGAGCGAGGTCGCGCACATCTTTGCGCTGGACGAGGTCATCTTCGTGCCGACCGGCGAGCCCTACCAGAAGACGTCCAGGCAGGTCTCGCCCGCCGAGGACCGGTACCTGATGACGGTGATCGCGACCGCGTCCAATCCTCGGTTCCGGGTGAGCCGGGTGGACATCGACCGCGGCGGGCCCACCTACACCATCGACACGCTGCGCGATCTAGGCGCCGAAGCGGGCCCGCAGGACGAGCTGTTCTTCATCACCGGCGCCGACGCGCTGGCCGAAATCCTCACCTGGCACGACGCGGACGAGCTATTCGGTCTCGCGCATTTCATAGGCTGTACCAGACCAGGTCACCGGCTGTCCGTGGCGGGCCTGCCCGACGGCAAGGTAAGCCTGGTAGAGATACCGGCGCTCGCCATCTCCTCTACCGAGTGCCGCGCCCGGGTCGAGGCGGGGGAACCGGTCTGGTACCTGGTCCCGGACGGGGTCGTGCAGTACATCGCCAAGCGCGGCCTGTACGCCAAGCGTGACGACGAGACCCAAGGGTAAAGAAGTACAAAGCAACACAAGGTCAACCGAAGGAGGCCGGCAAGCACTCGTGACAGCCACACCGAGGGCCGTCGAGCTGGTGGAGACCGCGGCGCTGGCCGCTGCGGACAAGCTGGCGGACGGCATTATCGCCTATGACGTGAGCGAGCAGCTGGTCATCACGGACGCGTTCGTGCTGTGCTCGGCGTCCAACGACCGGCAGGTCCGGGCCATCGTCGACGAGATCGAGTTGCGGATGCGCCAGGCCGGCGCGGGCCTGGTCCGCCGTGAGGGCGAGCGCGAGGGCCGCTGGGTGCTGCTGGACTACCTCGACGTGGTGGTCCACGTGCAGCACTCCGAGGAACGCACCTACTACTGCCTCGAGCGCATCTGGAAGGACTGCCCGCAGATCACGCTGCCGGAGCTCGTGGCCAATCCGGGGAGGACGAACTGAACGACCGGATCCGCCTGGTGCTGTGGCGGCACGGGCAGACCGAGTGGAACGCGCAGCGGCGGTTCCAGGGCCAGAGTGACATCCCGCTCGACGAAGCAGGCCAGGCGCAGGCCGATCGCGCCGCGCGCCTGCTCGCCGGGCTGCGTCCGGACCTGATCGTCTCCTCCGACCTGCTCCGCGCCTCCGCCACCGCGGCCCCGCTGGCCAGGCTGACCGGCCTCGATGTGATCCTCGACAAGGACCTGCGGGAGCGGCACGGCGGCGCCTGGGAGGGCCTGAGCGACACCGAGATCCGCACCCGGTATCCCGCCCAGCACGCCGTCTGGGCGCCGCCGGAGGGCGAGCCGACCCAAGTGGTCGCCGACCGGGTCGCCGCCGCGCTGCAGCGCGCAGCCGCCGCCCTGCCCCCCGACGGCCTGGCCGTGGCGGTCAGCCACGGTGCCGCCCTCCGCATGGGCATGTCCCGGCTGCTCGGCCTGAGCGAGGAGGAGTTCGGCGTGCTCGGCCCGCTGTCCAACTGCTCGTGGTCGGTCCTCGGCACCCGGCACGGTCGCTGGCGCCTGCTCGAGCACAACGCCGGCACGCTGCCAGAACCGATCCTCAGTGACGACCGCTGATGGAAAAGAATAATTATTCAGAACGAGCCGTGCGATCCGTCTCGGTCACCTGGTACGGGCAGTCGGGCTTTCGTCTCGCCTCCGGCGAGGCGGTCATCCTGATCGATCCCTTCCTGACCGACCGCCCCGACCGCCGCTACCCGCCGCCAGCGACCGCGGCCGACTTCGCCGACCTGATCGGTTTCTTGTGCACCTTGAAATAAGCGCCCAAGGGATTTCGGGGAAAATAGCCTCGGCATAAGTCGTGAAAACCAAAGCGGCGGAAAAGCGCCGCAGTCCAAAGAAGTCCCGGGCTTTTGCCTCGTGTGGAGTGCGGCGCTTTTCCGCCGCTTTTATTTCCTATGCTATTCCCTATATACTGCGCAAACGCTGGCGCAGTGCGCTTTCCGGCGGTCCAGATCCGCGGAACATCAGCCCGGCGGCGGAGTTACGCCCCAATCTCTTGTGCACTGCGATTGGCGATGATCCGAACTCCCTCCTGCTCCCACCGTCTTCCCGACCCGGTGGCTCTCGCTCCATCCCACGAGGGAACCGCTCTGATCAAGGAGGCCCGGGTTCGCGGATTTTGGGGATTCTGCCCATGAAGGCCTGGTAGGAGGATTCGCGCGGGGAAGCGGGATTTGCGGATTGCATCGAGTATGGGAAAAGGTGTCAGGTACGAATGGCACGAGGATAACCCAAAACCTGTCTAAATAATGACTTAAGGCGTACAAATTTACAGGTAAAGCTATCCTTTATTGTATGGTATTATCCCTCGTTTGATCAAACTCTTGGCCTTCTTACGGGTCATTTTCAGCGGGTGCGATC
>Ga0181525_10004654_pt1 | contig 10441 bp, 5 predicted proteins | sample PEATcosm2014_Bin_48_FD_121100 | JGI IMG/M metagenome (GOLD analysis project Ga0181525, IMG submission 121100) | Peatland microbial communities from MTU Mesocosm Facility, Houghton, MI, USA - PEATcosm2014_Bin06_10_metaG | ecosystem: Environmental > Terrestrial > Soil > Wetlands > Peat | place...
GGCGTCTTTTAGCCACCCTTGAACGTCGGCAATAAACTCGGCCGCCGCAGCGGCAACGGTCGTTTCGCTTGCGGCGAGCAGCCGTTCCTGAGGCAAGTGGGCGTGTCCGAGCGGAATGCGCGCCATAAACGTGCTGCCCTTGCCTAGCTCGCTGTGAACCGTTAGCGTTCCGCCGTGAAGCTCGACGAGCTCCTTCGCGAGCGCTAGACCGATGCCGACGCCTTCGATCGAGCGTCCTTCGCTACGATCGACGCGATGAAAACGCTCGAAGATCCGCGTAAGCTCGGCGGGCGGAATGCCGACGCCCGTATCCGTCACGCTCAGTTCGAAGAATCGTTCGTCGCTGGACGCTCGTACCTCGATGCTCCCTTGCAACGTATATTTCACCGCATTGGAAACCAAATTGGTGACGATGCGCTCCCACATCTCCCGATCGACGTATGCGACCGCCTCGGTCTCGGCGTTATAGTCCAGCCTGAGACCGGCGCGCGACGCCGAGCTTTCAAAGAACGCGACCAGTTCGCGCGTCGTCTGTGCGAGCGCCGTCGGAGCGAAACGTCCTTCGGCACGGCCGGCTTCGATTCGCGAGAACGTGAGGAGCGAGTTCACGAGATTGAGGAGACGCAAGGCGTTTCGTCCGCAGGTGTCCAGCGCCTCGCGAATCTGCGCGTCCGTCGATTTTGCAAGCGCCTCTTCCAACGTTCCGAGAATGAGCGAGAGGGGCGTGCGAAACTCGTGGCTGATGTTACTGAGGAACACCGACTTCGACCGATTGAGCTCTTCTAGCTCGCGCGCGCGCTGCTCGGCCTCGCGCGCGCGAAGCACGCGCTCCGTGGTTTCCGTGACGGCGCAAAATACGCCGCCGATTCCGGATTCGTCTCGAATCGGGCTATACGAAAAGGTGAAGTAGTATTCGCCCGGATTCCCGTCCCGAACGAGCGGGAGCATCATGTCCTCGGCCCAGGTCGCCTGACCGGTCTGCAAGACGCCCTGCAGCATCGGCCCGACGCTATCCCAAATCTCCGGAAAACAATCCGCGCAGCGCTGGCCAAACGCCGCCGGATGTTTCTCACCAAGAATCGGAACGTAGGCCTCGTTGTACAGCTGAACGAGATCGGGGCCCCAAAAAATGATCATCGGGAAGCGCGATTCGTAACAGATACTCACCGCGGTTCGCAGACTCTGCGGCCACGCCGAGGGTGGCCCCAGTGGAGTAGAGGCCCAGTCCCGGGCTGCAAAAGCCGGCTCTATCCCTAAATGCGCTTCGAGGTCCACCTAACGGGCGTCGTTCCTTCCTATCCACCCCTTATCCCGTATCCGCCCTTCCGGCAAACCACCATTTCCGGATAGTCTCCGCTGGTTATCCGCGCTATGCTCGAGAGTGCATTTTGCTTTTATAAGGAGCGATCGATCATGGGCGGTCCCTTACCAGTCGTTGAAGCACTCCGCGAGGCCCACAAAAACTGGGGCTGGTACCTAGCGCTAGGTATCGTCCTTATCCTTACCGGGCTCTATTGCATGTGGGCCGAGGGTATGGCGACGGTGGCCTCGATCGTCGTCTTAGGTGCGATTCTGCTCGTCGGCGGCGTCGTCCAAATTGCGAGCGCGTTCGCCGCAAAGAACGCCGGCAGCATCGTTCTGCTCTTGCTCTCGGGCATTCTGGAAATCGTCGTCGGCTTGATGCTCCTCGGACATCCGGGCATCGGCGCGCTAACGGTGACGCTCTTCATCTCGATGCTGCTCACCTTCGGCGGAACCTTCCGTCTGGTATCGGCCATCATCCTAAAGGTTCCGCACCTCGGTTGGACGGTGCTCAGCGCCGTCATCACCATCTTGCTGGGCATCATGCTCTGGCTTCAATGGCCGTTCTCGGCACTCTGGTTCATCGGATTCGCAGTGGGCGTAAGCTTCGTCTTCCAAGGCGCAGCCTGGACATCGTTAGCCTTCAAACTGCGCTCCCTTCCCGGATAGCTACTCCGGCGGTGTGTTGACCGTCAACCAGAATAGGCCGATACGGTGGACCACGCGCTCGAGTTCACCTAAGTTTACGGGTTTCACCACGAAGCCGTTGGCGCCGAGGCGATAGCATTCGCCGATGTCGTGATCTTGGGTCGACGAAGTAAGAACGACGACCGGCACGGTGTCGGCGCGATCGGTCGCGCGCAATTCGCGCAAGACTTCGATGCCGCCGACCTTCGGCATCTTCAAGTCGAGGAGCACCAGCCGCGGGCGCGGATTGGACTTCAGGAACTCGAGCGCTTCCTCACCGTCGCGCGCCCACTTCACCACGGGCGGCGTGTCGAAGCGCGAAAGCGTTCGCATCGTCATCTCGGCGTCGAGCTCGTTGTCCTCCACGAGAAGCACGTCGACCCCGTCGACCTTTGTCACATCGAATCTCCCCTTGGCAGTGCGAACGAAAAGACCGCGCCTTCATTCAACGCGCCGTTCGCCCAGACGCGCCCACCATGGCGCGTGACGATCCGTTCGACGATCGCCAAGCCCACGCCCGTTCCCGGAAACTCGTCCGCGTGGTGCAGACGTTGAAAGACGCGAAAGAGCTTATCGTAATGCTTCATGTTGAAGCCGACACCGTTGTCTTCGACAAAGAAGATTATCTGATCGGTCTCGGCCTTGCCCCCCACCCGAACGACGGCGGGCGTACGACCGGATGAGTATTTCAACGCATTGGAGATAAGGTTTTCCCAAACCTGACGCAGTAGCGTAGCGTCGCCGTGTGCGGCCGGCAACTCCTCGACGCGCAAGTCCGCCTCGGTCGCAGCGTGCTCGAGTTGCTCAGTCGCGACCTCACGCGCCAGCGCGGTCATATCGACCGGCGCTTTTGCGAGCGCCTTACGTCCCAGCGCGGTGAACTTCAGCAACTCGTCGATCAACAACGCCATGCGAGCCGCCGCATCTTGCACGATCTTCAGCAGTCGCCGTCCCTCGTCGTCAAGCGCCGGCGCGTACTCGCGGTGTAGAATCTCCGAGAATCCGCCGATCGCGCGCAGCGGAGCGCGCAGATCGTGCGAAATCGAGTAGCTGAAACTTTCGAGTTCGCGATTGACGGCGCGGACTTGCTCCTCGGCGCGCTTGCGTTCGGTGATATCAACGATCGCTGCGAGCACGAACGTGCCGTGCTCCGTCGCGATTGGATTGAGCCCGATTTCGATCGGGACTTCCGAACCATCGGCGCGCACGCCGAACACATCGCGTCCGGCACCCATGGAACGCTTTTTCGGGGCAGCCATGTAGCCGCCGCGAAGACCTGGATGCGCGTCGCGAAAGCGAACGGGAACTAGCGCTTCTACCCGGCTCGCAAGCAAGGCGGCACGCGAATAGCCAAACAGGCGCTCGGTTTCAGCGTTGGCTAAGACGATCTGCCCAGCGCCATCCACGACCACAATCGCGACCGGGGCGGCGTCCAAAATGAGCGCAGCGCCCGTCTCTTGCCATACAGTCACCCTAGCGCGAGGCTTCGATTGCAAGAGGGCGGAACCTTGAATCGATGCGTATCCACATAGCGGCGACGCTTTTCGGCTGTGCGGTTCTTGCCGCGGCCTGCGGTGGGGGCGGCAAGTCGGGCATGATCCCCACGGCCGGCACCGCTCCCGGAGCCCCGACGACCACGGGCCAGACGACGCACGCGACGATTTCGTTGTACGTCCCGCCGCCCGCACGCCAAGCCTCGCGCCATCCGCTCTACATTTCGTCGAACACGCAATCGTTCGGCGTCGTCGTGGTCGCGACACCGCTCGCGTCGCCGCCATCTCCGGCACAAGCGCAAATCTTCCCGGTCGCAACGCCCAGCCCGTGCGTCACGGCTTCAGGCGGCGGCTATTCGTGTACGCTCGTCGTCACCGCGCCGCTCGGCCAAGACTACTTTTACGTGGCCGCATTCCCGCAAGCGAGCCCGGGCGCAACGGCGGTTCCGATCTCCGAATATATGGCCGGGCCCATCACGATCGGCTCGAGCCCTTCGCCCGGCGCATCGCCGTTGTCGTTCTCGCTGAACGCGGTCGCGAACACCGTCGCGGTAACCGTCCCGAGTCCCGATCCGGGCAACACGCCGAATACACAAGTCTTTACCGCGGGCCTCGCATCGCAAACGTACCCGCTTGGTATCGTTGCTTACGACTCATCGAATAACATTGTTTTAAGCGATCCGACGACGGTGTTTGCAAGTCCAGTCGTCGTGACGGTTTCGCCCGCATCGGCCGGCGTCGGGCTTATCCTCAACGGAACGTGCCCGTCACCGTCGCCCGTTCAGGCGGCGCACAAACGCGAACGGCTGACCTCTTTCCCCGGCGGCCCCGCATCCGTCAGCATTACCTGCGCCGCCGACTTGAGTAACGTCTCCTTCGGATACACCGGCATCACCTCGCCCGATCCGAACGATCACATCACCGATACGTTCACCATCAGCGCGTCGCAGGTCGCATCGCCCGGTCCGTCGCCCGCCAACGTGGTGCTCGCGAGCAGCATCCAGACGTGGCAACTTGCGAGCATCGGTAATCCGCTAAGCGCGGTCTACTTGCTGCCGATGTCGACCGGTCCATTCTTATATCTTGCAACCAACAGCAACGGCACGATGGCAGGCACCTTCGATCCGGCGTCGCAGACCGTTAGCGCTTCAACCGCGTTGAACGGTGCGGGCGAACTCTATGGTGCCGCGATCGCACCGTTCGGAAACCTGTGGACCAACAACTCGGGTCCGCTCGACTGTTACGCCTCCGTCGCGCAGGCGCTTGCCGGCGCAGCGCCGTCGCCGTCGGGCCTGTATCCGGTTGCTCCGAACGACGATGTACTGTACCCAACGAACATCACCGTCGATAGTGCGGGTAATGTATGGTACGTCGCCCTTGACGAAGGCGTCACAACGTATGCGGGATATTTCAGCACGGCCTCGGGATGCTCGACGTCGATTCCAAATCCGATCGTCGCGCAGTTCTCACTCACCGGTGACACCGGCGATCAGTATCCAACCATCGTCCCGCTGCCCGGCGGCGGCGTCGCCATCCAAACGGGTGAGAGCTCCGTCACTCCCGCTCTGGTGTACACGCTGACGACGAACACCGCCTCCGGTAACGTTTCTCCGGCTGCCACGATGACGCTCGCGAACGGCATCGGCTGGGGGCTTGCAGCGGACGCGGCGGGCACCCTATATGCAGCGGCCGCCGACGATGCGACCGCGGGTAATATCGAAACGCTTGCTTCGGGAGCGAGCACCTTCGACACGTTGCTGGGGTTGCCGCCCACTCCGCAGGGGAGCTTCCCGTTTCCCCAACCCTACACGCTCTCGGCCTACTCGCCGAACGGTACGGGCGCGGCCGACCGTCTTATGTATAACGACGCCGCCTACACGGCGTTCGGCCTAATCGAGGACGTACCGGCGGCGCCGCTGCCGATTCTCGTTAGCCTTCCCAATGCATACGACGTGTTGCAGGGGGCATACACGACGGACGGCGCCGAGTACGTGCCCTACGTTGACAATTCGTTCAACCTGCAGCTGGCGCGCGTGCTTCCTACCACGACGTGGTCGGTGCCGAATCTGCAAGTCGCGGCCTTCACCTGCAACACCAGTGATGCGCTGCTCACGGTTCTCGAACGCGGCGATAGCGGACCATTTTCCGTCAATATCACCGGCACGTCCGGCGTCACGAGCACGCCGCTGCCGGGAGCCGATCACGACGCGTACCTGACCGTTCCGGGCAGCTATCCCGCCTTCACTGCGACAATAACGGATAACCACGGACGCAGCCAATCGGTCGCCGTCACCACCTTGTCCTCGAATGGCTACAACTGCGGTATCGCGCACCGGCGCAACCTGCACGCACCACGCACCTTCCGTAAACCACCGGGGAAATAAATGCGCATACACGTAGCAGCCACGATCTTTGGTCTGGCCGTCTTAGCCGCCGCCTGTGGCGGCGGCGGCAAGTCGGGCGTTCTCCCGGCCACCGGCGGCGGCGCCAATCCGGGAGCGCCGACGAGCTCGGGTCAGACGACGCACTCAACGATCTCGCTCTACATCCCGCCGCCCGCGCGCCAAGCCTCACGTCATCCGCTCTACATTTCCTCGAACACGCAATCGTTCGGCGTATTTGTGGCCGCAACGCCGCTTTCGTCCCCACCGTCGGTTTCTCAAGCGCAGATCTTCCCGGTCGCAACGCCAAGCCCGTGCGTGGTTGCTTCGGCCGGTGGCTATTCGTGCACGCTCGTCGTCACCGCACCGATCGGCGAGGACTATTTCTACGTCGCCGCATTTGCTCAAGCGAGTCCAGGCGCGAACGCGGTTCCGATTTCCGAATACATCGCCGGGCCTATTACGGTGAGTCTGAGTCCCTCGCCCGGTGCGTCGCCGCTGTCGTTTTCGCTTAACGCCGTCGCGAACAGCATTGCGGTGACGGTGCCGAGCCCGGATCCCGGCAACACGCCGAATACACAGGTCTTCACCGTTGGCGTCGCATCGCAAGTGTTACCGCTCGGCATCGTCGCCTACGACGCATCGAATAACATCATCCTCACCGATCCAACGACGGTCTTCGCCGAACCGGTCGTGGTGACGGTGCAGCCGTCGCCGCCGGGCGTCGGCCTCGTGCTCGGCACCTCTACGTGCGCGTCGCCGTCGCCGACGCAAGCCGTGCACCGCCGGCGCAACGTCCAATTTAGCGGCGGTTCCGCCTCGGTGACTATCACGTGCGCGAGCGACTTGAACAACGTCACGTTCGGATACGACGGCACCATCACACCCGATGCCAACGATCACATTACGGATACGTTTACCATTGCCGCCGACCAGGCAACGCCGGGGCCGACGCCCGCGCACGTCGTGCTCGCAAGCAGCATGGGGCAAGTGACGCTAAACACGGATACGTACGTCAACGCCGCGTGGATGCAAACGCTTCCGAGCAGCGCTCCGGATGCCGGGTATCTCGCCTATGTCGCCGACATGGCTCCGACGCAGTGGATCATCGGTACCTACGATCCGGCAAACGGCGCCGTCAGCCAAGGAGTCCTGGCCGGAATCAGCTCTCCGTCGGCGTGGGCGTTCGCACCGAACGGCACCGTGTGGACGATCGACTCGGGTGGCATCGACTGCTTTACGTCGATCTCAGCCGCTATCGGCGGATCGGCGGAAAATCTCCTGAACGTCAAGCCGATCGCGCCGACCACCGGCGATACGCTGTATCCAACCAACCTCGTGGTGGATAGCTCGAACAACGTGTGGTACACCGGCTACGACGACGTAAGCGAATCGCCGCCCTCGTATACGGGATATTTCCCCGGTACCCAGGGCTGCGCTGCGCCGAGCGTCAATCCGCCGACCGCGCAGTTCACGCTCAACAACGACACCGCCGACTACGATCCCTACGTGAGCCTTCTCCCGAATAACGCCGGCGTTGCGGTCGTCTCGTCGACGTACTACGATACGAACGGCATTTACATCGTGAACACCACCGGCGCCGGCACGGTCAACCCGGTACTCACGCAGCTTTCCGGTAGCGTGTACGGAGTTGGAGGAGCGGTTGACGGCGCCGGCAATGCGTTTGCCGAGTATTCTGGTTTCGGCATCGGCGCCGACGTCGAGGTCCTGAGTCCCGGCGGCTCGTCGACGACCCCCCTGCTGTTCTTGCCACCTACGCCGGATGTGTCGCTGCCGTCCCCGGAACCCTCGGGGCTCAACGTCTTCTCTCTCTCGAATGGCGTTGGAGCCAATCGCGGGATGTACACCGACACGGCGTACCACGCGCTCGGCCTCATCGAATCGATACAGGGGTCGCCAATGCCGATCCTCGTGTCGCTGCCGAACTCTGCCGATGCATTCGAAGGCGCATATAGCACGACCGGCGACGAATACGTTCTCGATATGGACGGATCCGAGAACCTCAACGTCGTGCAGATGCTCCCGACCACTACGTGGTCGGTTCCGAACATCACGCTGAACGCTGCCTGCAGTGACGCAGCGTTGCTCACGATTCTCGAACGCGGCGACAGCGGGCCGTTCACCGTGAACATCCCCGCTGCGGCCGGCGTCACCTCAACCCAGTTACCCAACGCGGACCACGACTTCTGGCTTTCGATTCCAGGTGGCTCGGCAAGTTTCACCGCAACCGTCACGGACGCACACGGACGCACCGAGAGCTTCGCAGTAACCTCGGCCCCGAACTACGACACCTGCGGCGCCGCCCACCGTCACCCGCCAGGCGCCCCCGCCCACCATACGAAACCTCCCTTGTCACCACGAGCGTAGCCCTCATCATCCCGAGCCCGTCGAAGGAACGATCATGCGCATTACTGTAGCTGCTGGTGTATTTGGTATGGCCGTCCTCGCCGCTGCGTGCGGCGGCGGTGGGAAGTCGGTCATTCCGCCGGCGGGCACCATCGCGACGAATGCTTCGCCGACGCCGGCTGCAAAATCGAAGCGCAGCATGGCGATCGTGCTGAACATTCCACCCGCGAGCAAACAATCGAACGCGCGCAAACCTTTTTACGTCTCGCCGAACACACAGTCGATCGCGGTGGCGGTCGTGCCAAACGGCTCGGGAACCCCGACCCCGCAAGAGTTACAAGTCTTTCCGGTAGCGACGCCGAGCCCATGCGCGGTCAATCCGACGACCGGCGCCGAAAGTTGCACGTTCGACGTCGTCGCGCCCTTCGGCACCGATATCTTTTACGTCGCGACCTTTAACGTCGCAAGTCCTAACCCAAACACCACGCCGCTTGCAAGCTTCGTCTCCGGTGCAATCGTCATTGCCAGTGCCGCTCCCGCTCCGACGCCGCTCGCATTCACGATGAACGGAATCGTGAATTCCGTGGTGGTTACGGTGCCGAGCCCCGATCCGAACAACACCCCCAACACACAAGTCTTCACGGTTGAAGTCCCCACGTCGCAGCCGCTCGGCATCACGCCGTACGACGTGAGCGGTTCGCCGATTCTCTCCGATACGTTCCTCGTGCCAATTGGGCTGAACGTAGCGCCTGCGAGTGACGGTGTGACGCTGGCCATTGCCTCCACCTGCTCCAGCGGATCGGGCGGCAGCGGCGCGGGCGTCACCGTCGGCTGCGCGGCCGATCTTTCGAACGTTAAAGTCGTGTACGACGGCAGCGTCCACCCCGACTCGAACGACCACATCATCGATACGTTCGCAATCGCCGCGGCGCAGAATCCGTCGCCCTCGCCGTCACCGGCTATCGTTGTGTTGCAGGGCAACGAGCAAACCTACACGCCAAACGAGGGTGGAGCGAGCTACAGTGCGACGTATTTGCAGGCGTTAAGCGGCAACGTCGTCGCCTATATGCTCGCCGGTAACGGCGACACGACCGCCTCGTACGGAACCATCAACGTGAGCACGGGTGCGCTCTCGACGCCCGTCACCCTTAATAACACATATCCGCTCGGCTTCTTCGAGATGAGCGGCGACGGCAGCATCTGGGTCGCCGACGCGCTCAACGATGACATTCTCTGCTATACCGCCGGTAGCTCGACGCCGACGACGACCGTGCCATTGTCGCCGATCGTTCCCGATGACGTATCCTTCGACGGGACCAAGATCTGGTGGACGGCGTCAAGCGTCACCCCGCAGAATTATGCATACAGCGCCAACCTCACGGGAACGTGTACGATTGGAACCCCGACACAGTACGCGCTGCCCACACTGTACCAAGACCCAACGCTGCTGATCAGCCCGTTCGCGGCCGGCGGCATCGCCATCGACGGCGTCGCGGACGGCGACTTCTACACGGTCACGAGTTCCGGTACGTTTACGACGCTCAACCCCGGCTTCACGGGCGGGAGCGGGTTCGGCGGCGGCATCGCTGCGGACGGAACCGGCGTAACCTACGCCGCGTTCAACAACACGACGAATGGGTACGTGATGTCGCTCGCATCGATCACCGCCACCCCGGCGCAGCTCGTGACCTTTGGAAACGTGCACTTCGGGGGCTTGGCCGCGTTCGGTCCGAACGGGACGGCCGCCGATCGCATCGCCTACGCCAATACAACCTACGACACCCTGGACATCATCGAAGGCCCGAATGGTGCGTCGCCGATCATCGTGCCGGCGACCATCGGCTACGTCTCGTTCCTCAACGGTCACAACGTGGCGATTTCGACCAACGGCGCGACGCTCGCCGGATTCTATAGCCAGGCGCTGACGCCGGGTATCGCGCGGCCGCTGTTCACCACGACGTGGTCCGTGCCCGTCACGCAACTCGCATTCGATGACGTGCTTGGGATATACGAGCGAGGCGACAGCGGCCCGTTCACCGTCACGCCGGTCGGTACGCCGCCGAGCTGCTTCTACGCCATCAGCCCCGTCACCGGAACCGATCACGCATTCTTTGTCGAGACAAATTATATAACCGGCAGTTGTACGGTGACGCTGCAAATCACCGACAAGAACGGACGCTCGCAATCCGTGACCGTGCAAGCCCCCGAAAA
>Ga0181525_10004655_pt1 | contig 10439 bp, 9 predicted proteins | sample PEATcosm2014_Bin_48_FD_121100 | JGI IMG/M metagenome (GOLD analysis project Ga0181525, IMG submission 121100) | Peatland microbial communities from MTU Mesocosm Facility, Houghton, MI, USA - PEATcosm2014_Bin06_10_metaG | ecosystem: Environmental > Terrestrial > Soil > Wetlands > Peat | place...
AATTGAGAATGCCACACCCGGCTGCGATACCGACCAGCATCCATACGGCCACCAACGCCGTATTAAAAGATGTTGCCGGCGACCCGCCACTTCGATGAGAAGTGGCTGCGAGATATCTCATAAGATGTTCCTCTTGGCACCAGTGTCGTTGATTTCTTCCCGATAAAGATCAAAGTAGGCACTTGTCATCCTCTCCAAGGTAAAAAGAAGCTCGGCTCGTTTAGCCGACGCGAGGCCCATGGCCGTCAATAAGGATTCTGAAGTCAGGATCGCTTCTATGGCATCGCTAAACTCTCGGACATCACCCGGCCTGGTTACATATCCGGTCACCCCATGCTCGACCACCTCAGGCACTCCTCCGATTCTGGTAGTCACTACGGGCAAGCCGCAACTCATGGCTTCCATCGGCACTAGGGGACAGTTATCCGCTTTGGTGGGATAAACGAGGATATCGGCAGCTTGGTAATAGGTTTCCAGCCCCTCACGGGTATCCACAATCTGTGTCAGACATTTATCGAAGAAGCTGGAAACTTTCTTTATTCCGCCGACAACTACGAGATGGAACTTGTTGGCAATAGGCCCGTCAAGAAGGTTTGTTACCGCAGCCAGTAATAGATCCGGATCCTTGTAATAGGAAGAATTCAGTCCGCCATTTACCACATAAAGAATGATAAATTTGTCAATCGGCAGTTTGAGGCGATCTCGAGCGGCAAACTTGTCTCCCCTGTGGAATCTCTTCGTATCGATCCCGTTAAAAATGACACGACAGTCGAAATCTCGAAAAACTTCGCTCTTTTGCACAAGATCGCATAACCATTGTGAAGGAGTGACCAATACAGGTTTTGCCTTAGAAAATATTTGTTTTTTTCTGTTGAGGTTGTAACTGGCAGCATCTCTTCCCATACTAGGATATCGTTCTAAATCACAGCAAGGATGGCAATCGTGCATCCATTTGTCGCAATCAAATACATAGGCACAATGACCGGTGAAATACCAGCAATCATGCATGGTAATAATAACTCTAGCACGTTTGGCTATGAAAGGAAGTAAGCCTAAATTAAAGTACTTACCATGCACATTATGTATATGAACCAAGTCCAGACAGTCGATATTTTGGCGCAGCCAGGAACCCGCCATCCAATAGAGGTGAGCTTGTACGCCGGAGTGTCTTTCAACCGAACGGATGCATCGATAGGCAAATCTCCGCATGCCGTTTTCCGGGACCAGACCGGTAACTCTTGAATCGTCACCATGCTTGTATCCGACAAGCATTTGGGAGTCATGACCTGCAGCAAATGACGAGCGGTGCAGGTCGTAAGCGATCCGTTCGGCACCACCGCCATGATCCGCCTCTGAAACCTGTAATAATCTCATGCGCCTTTTCCTCCACAAACCGGATAAAAACTAGTTGACGGGCAGTCGTATCCACCCCTTGGGATAGATACCTGTGGACTTCCTGCCATGCAACCAGATATTCGGGATCGTCACAATTTTGTCCGGATTGGAATTGAGCCAGGCTCCCCACCAACTGAAGGTGCTGTTGGCGATGATATTGTGCTTGCAGATGCTCATCAGATACATGTCGAGATAACTGCGCGCGCCCTTGTTGTGGTCAACATAGGTAACGTTGCGTAAAGGGAAATGCTCCTTTACCCACGGGATATCATCGGAAAAGACGAAAAATTCAGGATTGGTTACCCGCTCCATAATACAAGCCACCGCATGCCGGTAATAAACGAGCGAGCTTAGCACCGAGTGGGTCTTTCCATACTCTTGACCGTAGAAATCGCCCCGGCGTATGTGGATACTCACTGAGAAGGTCGATCGGATTTTTTCCACCAGTGCGACATTATCCGGATCCTGTGGCAATCTGAACCGAAATACCCTTCTTAACTCATCGCGATAATCGCCGAAATAGCTTTCCACTTGCCAGACACCCTCTATCAGACTCTTTCGCTGTTGGAAAATCAGGGGATCGTATTCGAACTCCTCTTTCTCCCGGTAAAGGAGTAATCCGCGGATCTCCATCCGGGGGATTATTACCCGAAAAAGCCATTCACATAACCTGTTACGGTAATATGGCTCCATTCTCGTAACGATATTGCTGAGGGCTTGCTGCGGAAAATGGAACGGCAATTGAAAGGCTTTCCAAAGATCAAATCCGTTATGATGATAATCATAAAAATAGCGCACGAAGGATATGCGTGCCCCGATACCACGTTTAAGGAAGGCCGTGTATAGGGCGTACTGAAACATTTGGTTTCCCAGGCCGCCGTAAATGCAGATTTTGTTCATATCTCGTACCTTCAGGCGTACCAGACCTTCGCCGCACTCTTGTTTATTAATACTTGGTAATATTGAATGGGCGCAATAACAACCCCGAACACATTGGAGATGATGGAGGAAATCAGTATTCCTTCCATGCCTATTCCTAACCTCAGAATAAAGAATAAAGACATCATAATAAATATCACCGGTGAGATAAGGGATGACACAAATTGTATTTTTAGTGCCCCGATGCCATTGAGGACTGAAACAAAAATATTGGCAAACATACCGGTTATGACAAAGAGGCAGCAAAGCAATGAAACATTGAAACTTACGTGTATTTTATTTTTACCAATCCACAGATCGTACATCGTGCCGGAAACAGCCAGCATCAGTAAGGCCGCCGCAACGAAAGCCACCAGCACGTATAGGTACTTGTTCACTACATGCTTGATCCAGTCCTCGTCCCCCTTGTTGTATGAATCTGTCACACTCGACCAAAGTGGGGCAGTCACGATGGTGAATGTCATCTGCAGGACGTTGAAATACTTGTAGGCAATGTTGTAGACGGTAACTTCGGTGACGCCGAAGTAATGGGCGATCATGAACGAGGTGGTTTGGTACTGGATGATGAACGCCACGTACGGAATGAAGAACTTCACGCCCAGTCCCATGATGTCCTTTGCCTGGTCTTTTCTGGCCAGTCGGAAAGAAGGGGCATAGGCCGAATACTCGGAACGGTAGAGATAGAGATGGGCGAGCAACAACACCACGAGGGTGGGCAGGCACAACGCTATTGTCAGATTCATGAGAGAGCCGCGGACGGTCCTGGTAAGCACGAATATTGCGACCAGGGATGCCAACTGACCCAGCATGTCAACCAGCGATGAAAGGGCCGGCTTTTGATCGGCTGTCAGCAAGGTGTTCACGATCCTCAAAACGAACAGGCAACAAAAGTACGTGATGACGATGGCGGCGACAGCGCCAACCCGCTCTTCTACAACGTTGTCGATGTTCAACAACGCCCCCCAGTCGATAAACAGATTAGCCACTAAAAGGATTACCAGCAGTGATCCGAAGATGGCGCTCATAAACACATAGGCAGTGCTCAGGTAGGCCCGCGCAAGCTGGTCGTCCCCTTTGGCCCTTGCTTCGGCGAATTTGTTGCGCAGGCCGTTGGTGAACCCGATGTCGAAAAAACTGACCCAACCGACCACCGAACTGAGAGCCAGCCAGATGCCGTAGCGGGACGGATTGACGTAGTTGATGGTCAGCGGGACCATCACCAGGCTGATGGAAATGCTGAAGCCTTTGACAAACAGCGACCCGATGATGTTCTTCTTGGCCAGGATGCTTCTCGGATTTCCCTGCAGAAGGTATTTATTGATTATTCCTGTCATGCTGGAATTAAACTCCTCTAAGAAACAGTCCCGTTATCCGGGCACGGATATATCCATGATTACGCTGTTACATCAGCTTTTTAAGTTGTTTTCGAGCCCTTAGAATTTCCTGAGGTAAATTGGCCATGAAAACCATTCTGCTCTTCAGGAGTTCCCTTTCGCGGTTGTATGCCAGCCAAGCACTGGGGCTTTTTAACAGATCCTGTGTCAGCCTGAAAATGAATTGCATACCGATTTTTTGGAATATCGGGGGGGGAGCCACCAGATCGCCGATAAGCCATTTGAACGCGGCCCCCGCACCGATCATGACACCGCGGTCAAGCTTGGAAACATTTAGACTCATCCATTTTTCCTGCTTTCTGCCGCCGAAACTGACCCATACGATGTCCGGCTCGGCCTTCCGGACACGCTCCATTATGAGCCTGTTGTCTTCCTCCGTGAACTCCTTGAAAGGGGGACTATACCCTGTTATGTCGATGCCTCTGTTCAATTCCCTGGCTTTGGAGATGACTTTCGCAATGGTCTGTTCCGTATCGCCCAACAGGTAATGCCGGTAGCCGGTCAGATCGGTCAGCAGGCGTTCCATCAGGGACGCCCCTGATATTCGCTCGATTTCTTTACAGCCGACCATCCAGCCATACCACGCCAACGGCGCGCCGTCCGCCAAAGACAACAGGGAACCATTGATCGCTGACCGCATCCCTTCATCCTTGGTGGCAGCGTATATGTTCCCGACATCGTTGAGGCAAACGTAGCCCCGTTCGTTGTGTTGTATGGTTTTTATCAGGACATCACGGACGTCCCGATAGCCTATGTTGCTTATCTTCACGTTGCCGTATTCGATATATGCAGTATCTTTATATCTCATGACATCAGTTCCCCAATCACTGCCATTCCTCAGCCGGCTGAGATACGTCAAGCCTTTTGACATGCGGTTCTCCGGGCAGCTCTTTTTGAAAATCCGACCACGTTTCAAAACGCTAACATAATGCTTCGCCGATAGGACCTTCGCCAATTCCTACTGAAGAATTGGTTACTGCAGCTCAGCAATGTTAATAGGCGCCTTTCCCACGGATAACCACACCGGGTGTCGCCAGGAGAAGCTTGATATCGAGCCAGAGCGACCAAGTCCGGCTGTACTGGAGGTCAAGCCGCACCATGTCATCGAACGTCGTCATGCTTCTCCCCTTGACCTGCCACAACCCTGTAATTCCCGGCTTCCTGACTAAAATCCGGTAGCGATGCCAGGGGGCATAATTATCGACTTCATAGGGTATCGGTGGTCTCGGTCCCACCAGGGACATCTCTCCTTTGAGTACATTGAAGAACTGGGGGAGCTCGTCGAGGCTTGATTTGCGCAGGAAATTACCGATCGGGGTTATTCGCGGGTCGTCCACCATTTTAAAAACAACCCCCTCACTGCCCGATGACGGCCCTCCTTTTATATCGTTCACGATAAACTTCTTCATGTATTCCCGGTGTATCGAATCATTATTATTGACCTGCATGGAGCGAAATTTCAGGATCGTGAAAAGCCTGCCGTACTGGCCGACCCTCACCTGTCTGAAGAAAACCGGTCCCGGAGAAGTCAGCTTGATGAGTGCCGTAATGAAAAGAAACAGCGGAGATAAGAGGAGGATAGCCATGAAACTGCCAACCAGGTCCATGAACCGTTTACAACCCTCAGCGACGCGGGTAGCCGTGTCATGCGGATAAACTTCCGGGTAGAACAGTGGATTGAACCAGTCCCCCTCTTCCTGCCCACCGTATTTATCGGGAAAGACCAGAACCGATAGACGTATTTTCTGATACACCGACGGAAGGAGCTTCGCCTTTATGCATCCCCGAACCTTCAATTCGACCGTCTGCATGGCCTGCTTGACGTCGTTGCGCGCTATGTCGGTAAAGACAATACCCAGCAGTTCCGAAGCATTTAGCCACCCGCAGACGTCCGTCTGCCGTATGACGCCGGGTATCGGCTCGGTAACCACCGCAAACGCGTGAGCCCGTTCCTCCCTATCCACAATGTCGGTAAGATCGAACAGCATGAGCAGGAGGGGTTCTCCCGAGCGTTCCGCCCGTTTTCTTTCCCGGCTGAGCACTCGCTTGAATTTTTCTTCATCGAGGATTTCCTGCGCCAGTGCGGCTGTTATGCACGTATAAACGGAAATGGCCGCATTCGTCTCACTGTTTCCTGTCATGACACCCCTCCCAAACGGTTTTTATCGCTAACTCTTAAAAAGCCGTTGGTATATAAATTCCGGAATATAGTATTTCCTCTTATTGAAAACGACTCCGAGGATGTTTCCGCCATTTCTGACGATCTTGTTCTTAACGTTCTCGACTACCTGCTTCCGTGTGCGCTCGGCTTCCACAATTAAGACAACACCGTCCGTAAAACGGGATATGGCAATGCTGTCGGGCGAAGTTATTGCCGGTGAGGAATCGATAAGTATGAAATCGAACTTGTTCTTCAATCCATCCAGGAAACCGGTTGTCGCGGGATGATCATTGACATTCTGGGTCATGACGTGCTGCGGCGAAATTGGAACAAGAAAAAGCTTCTTGTTGCCAGCCTTGTTACAGGCCTTGTCCACAGACTCCCCCTTCCCCATGATATCCTTCCAGCCGGCCCCGCCCTTGATGTCAAAGAAATGATGCTGGGATGGGTTATGGTGAGCCGCATCCATTATGAGCACCGACTTGTCGAATTTGGAGGTAGCCATTCTTGCAAAATCGCGAACGATGGTGGATACTCCTTCTCCACCCTGAAGCCCAATGAACTGAATTGTCTTTGCAGGAGTTGGAAGCAGATACTCGATATTCTGGTACAGACAAAACATCTCCCTATCCATGTCAAGGTCGGCACTGTTTCCAGATCGTCCCACCTTTAATGGAATTTTATTTACAGAAATTCCTTCCTTAGCGGCAACCTCTTCCGGCAAAGATATCAGGGGACCAAGTTGCGATCCGATCTTTTCACGCTGCGCCAGTTCGAGTGCTTCGTAAATATTGCTCATAGCGGTTCTCCCGATTGTTTGTGGGGTAATTTCATTACCCTGACAATTATTTGTCCCTTGCCGGGAAATAAATTATCGTGCCTTCCCGGATCACATCGATATTGGATATCCCGGGGTTGCGCTGTTTGACCAGTTCAAGCAGCTTCCGGTCGACCGAGCCATACGTTTCCGTAACAAGCTTTGTAAGCGTATCCCCTCTTCTGGCAACCCTTTTCACTTGGCTGTTTCCATTCAACGAGCCGCCCTCCAACTCAGCTTTTTCAATTTTTGCTGTAACGCGTTTTGCGGCCGCTTCGGCCGGTGCGGGCCGAACTGTATTAACGCTGCTTGCAACAGCAACCGGCACAACCGGCTTATTGTCACTTATGGATGACGCCTGTACAGGGAAGGTAAGTCCATTTTTCAGATAAAACAGCCCGGCAGCGACCACGACGACAAGAACGGTGACAAAGGCTATCTCCCAGCCCTGCCCGACCTGCCGTTCCCCTTCTTGCTCAGCAATGATCTCTCGCGCAACCTTGGATGTAACTTTTTTCTGCTGATTGCCGAAAGAGCTGACAAGGCAGTTATCGCAATAAATATTTATGATTCTGGGAATTCCATATGACTTCCTGGCTATTAAGTCCAGGGCGCCACTGGTAAAGGGATGATAATCTTTTATCAAAGACTTTTTTAATCTGTGATTGATGTATTCAAGACTCTCCTTTTTGGAGAGTGGGAATATCTTAACCCTGATGGCGATACGCTGCTTGAGCTGCCGCAATGAATATACATTGAGTTTTTCTGCAAATTCCGGTTGGCCGCTCAACACGATCTGGATAAGCTTGTCCGTGGAAGTTTCCAGATTGGAGAGCATTCGGAGATTTTCCAGGGTTTCCACCGGCATGTTCTGTGCTTCATCAATGATGAGCACCACATTACGGCCCGCCTTGTACTCGTCGATCAGGATCATATGGAGCTGGTTGACCATTTCTGAAACGTCATTCGATTTTGGAATCTGCCCGATGCTCTGATAAATAGTTCCCAGCAGGGCTTTGAAAGAAATGTTCGAGTTGAATATATAGATTGCCCTGACGTTCTGCTTGTCGATCCTGCCCAGAAAAGACCGAATGATCGTGGTTTTGCCCACTCCGACTTCACCGGTAATTTCAACGAAACCTTTCCGTCTGATGACGCCGCAGATGATCGCAGCCAACGCCTCTTTGTGGCTGGGGCCGAGATAGAGCAGGTCCGGGTCGGGTGTAATGTTGAACGGTTCTCTTTTCAGGTTGAAAAAATTAAGGTACATGCGCAATTATTCCTCTTTATAGGCGATAGCTGCCAGCACCGGCAGACAAAGACGATTTTCCACTTGCTCGGGTGTAGAAAAGCTTTGCGACGTTGACTCAGACAAAAATGCCAATCCTAAACCCGAAACCATACCAACTACTATTGCCAGTGCGATATTCATCCGCTTCTTCGGTTTTACCGGTTCAGGAGGAATGATGGCTTTCTGTATGACACTGATATCGGCCATCTTGAGACGATTCATGTCGTCGGTTATGCGAGCTTCCTCTGCCTTCTCGGCATAGGTCTGAAAGTTTTTTTCATTAATTGTCTGTTCTCTCTTTAATTGTTGCATTTCTTTTTCGGAATAATCTAGGGAACGAACCTTCCCATCGACTTCGGCCAGTTGCTGATGCAAGGCCATTGCCTTCCCCTTCTGAGCGTTTAACTCCGTCTCCGACTTGATCAGCTCGATTTCCGTGTTTTGATATACCTGGTTGCCCGTTTTCACCTTGCTGTTTATATCCGCCTCCTGTTCTTTCAGGAAATCCTTGACCATTGCGATATCCTTGCGCGTGTTCACTACCAACCGATTATTCTCGGTATATTTCTTCAACAGATCCTGTTCATTAAGCTGCAGGGCAAGCAGCCTGGATCTGGCATCCACTAATATCTTCTCTCTTTCGGAATTGGTATAATGAGTCGTGTTATTCGAGATGTTCTTAATATTCTCTTTCAGGGTTGCTATTCTTTTCTGCATCTCAAACATTACGTTTTGCGTGTACTTCAGGGCCGTATCCAATTCGCTGCGCTGCCTGAGAAGCAGGGACCTCTGCTCGTCAAGGGAGAAAACCCCTTTTTTCTGCTTGAAGGACTGCAGACTGTTCTCTGATTCCTTCAATTTTCGGTCATAATTCACAAGTTGAGTCTCCAGGAATGAAGATTTGGGATCACTGAAAACCTGAAGATGTTTTTCCTTGTAGAAATCAATAAGTCGGTTAACGGCATCGGCTGCTATAAACGGGTCCTTATGCCGGAATGAAACCTTTAACACACTGGATTTTTGCATTCCTTCCACTTTAAGCACTTTTTGGAATCTTTCTATTGCGGCATCCATCGGTTTCAACTTCGCAGGAGGATTTTTCAGGAGTTCCGGATAAATTTTTTCCAAAGTCAGAGTCGCAATAACTTTCTCGATTAAATCCCTGTTTTTCAAAATCTGTATTTCGGAGTTGATTACTTCTTCCTGGTTCAATGACATGATCGGTGAGTTATTGCCAATTTCGGGTCGGTTCATGTACTCCCTGCCTATTTTGACGAGAATACTCGCTTCAGATTCATAGACAGGAGTGGTCAGGAATGATGCGACGGTCACGGTCACGACTACGGCAAAGAAAACGACCAGAATCATGGTTTTGTTCTTAAACACAATGGTAAGGAACTCTCTCAGGCCTGTTACCTGTCTTTCCTGAATGTTATCCGGGTGTTCCATGATAGATACCTCGTTAATAGATTATAGAAGTGTTTATGCCGTAGGTGACGCCTAGAATAGCCGGGATGAGCCTGCGAATGTATTGATCCACCCATACATCCATGTTGGCTATGGTAGTTTTGGGCACATACACAATATCATTGGGCTTGAGGGTAACATCCTGGCTCATGTCGGTGTTGTCTAATGCCTTTTTCAGATTGAGTTGCATAGCGACCAGTTTATTATCGGGAGTCCGACGGATGACGATTACTCCGTCGAGCAAAGCGGTGTCTTTTATTCCACCGGCCTGCGATATTGATTGCAAAACGGTCATTGGATCGGTTAGCGGAACGAGCCCCGCTTTAGTGACCTCTCCGTCAACAAACACCCGTTGGGCACTGAAAGTGCGGACAATGACGGCGATCTCAGGCTTGCTGATCTCGGCGGAGTATTTATTTTTGAGCTGGTCCATAAGTTGCTGGGGGGTCAGGCCGGCGGCCATAATATCGTTGACCAACTGGAGGGAGATACGGCCGTCGGGACGAACTATGACCTGTTCATTCAATTCAGGGTTGTAAAAGAATTTAACATCCATCTGGTCGCCACTCTGAATCCGGTACTCCGTGGAAAGTGCCGGAGGCGATGGCGTTGCGGCCGGAGGGAGGATCGGATTTATTACCGTCGTAGCGCATGCTGATAATGCCATCATGAAGATTCCCAGCTTTAAAACACAAAACGCTTTCATAACGGCTCTCCAGTTTATTTTTTTTCTGATTAACTAAAAAGCAGCGTAAGATTGATGCTAATCAGATTTTAATGTTTATTTAAGCCTACACATTAATCTATTAGTCTCAACGACCTTTTAGGGTATATTCCAATTACATGACGTGTATTTTTTAGAACACTAAAGTGTTAATACAAAAAGGTATTATTAAGTGTTAATACAAAAAGGTATGATAAATATGACAGACCGTCCCTGAAAGTTGGGTCGTGCCTTAACACCGCATGGAACAC
>Ga0181525_10004656_pt1 | contig 10438 bp, 8 predicted proteins | sample PEATcosm2014_Bin_48_FD_121100 | JGI IMG/M metagenome (GOLD analysis project Ga0181525, IMG submission 121100) | Peatland microbial communities from MTU Mesocosm Facility, Houghton, MI, USA - PEATcosm2014_Bin06_10_metaG | ecosystem: Environmental > Terrestrial > Soil > Wetlands > Peat | place...
GGGCCGTACTCCGGCTTCGCCATCCCGGGCGTGGACAGGATGGCGACCCTGACCCTCGACGGCGTGAACTTCAGCGGGGCTTCCGGCGACGACGGCGGCGCCATCAGCAACAAGGGACACCTCACCGTCAACGGCGGCGTCTTCAGCTATAACAGCCTTCTCCGCGAACAAGGCCTACGAGGGCGGCGCCATCTACAACCATGACTCGGCGACGATCGACGACAGCCTGATCATGTCCAACGAGGCGCACCGAGGCGGCGGCCTCTACAATGACTGCGACGGCGGATACACGCTGTCGGGGACGACCTTCCGGAAGAACGTGACCGGCAATATCTACGTCCGGGGCTGCTAGCGCAGTCGCGGCAAAGGGCCAGATTCAATTGAAATCTGGCCCTTTGCTCTGTTTATCGATAGAACCCGGATATTCCGACTTGCTGGCGCTTCGAATCTTGGTGGCGGCGTGGTACGCTTTCGTAGAATTCCTGGCCCGCAGGCATCGGGGGATTTACTGCGGTAGACCATCGGGAAACCGGTCATTCATGGCCTGATCTACGGGGGATTATTCAATGCATCTCAAACCAGCACGAACCGCGGCTACAGCCGCCGCCATCGGCGGGGTCCTGGTCCTCGGCCTCGGATCCGCCCAGGCGGCCATGGCCAAACCGGACAGCACCTACCACGTGTCGTGCAGCGCGGACGCGCTCGCTTACGCCCTCTCGCACGTGAGCAGCGGCGGCACCCTGTTCCTGGCGGCCGGCTGCACCTACTACCTGCCCGGCGGGCTGACCGACAACGTCGACATCCTGACCATCGTCGGCTACAGCACCACCCTGCGAGGCGGCGGGCCGGACTCCGACTACAGCATCCTGACCGTGAACTGCATGAAGACCCTCACCCTGGACGGCGTGAACTTCACCGAGGGCTCGCAGGAGGACGGCGGCGCCATCGACAACGGCGGGGATCTCACCGTCAACGGCGGCGTCTTCAGCCGCAACAGCGGCCAGTACGGCGGCGCCATCTACAGCGAAGGCAACAGCAGCATGCTGGCGATCAACAATGCCGTCTTCACCAGCAATGACGGCAAATACGGCGGTGCCATCTATTCCGATGACGACTGTGCGACCCTAACCGGCGACCACTTCAGCCAGAACAAGGGAGAGGATGGCGGCGCTCTTTACGCCGAGGACAACGTAACCGTGGCCGATAGCACGTTCCTCGGGAACACCGCCGAGGACGGCGGCGCCATCATCAACTATGAAGACCTGAGTCTGACGAATGTGACCGACGTGCCCGGCAGCGGTAACACCTTCACCGGGAACCAGGCCACCTGGGGCGGCGCCATCTACAACGGTGACTGGGTGGGCGTCGGCGAGAGCCTGATCGCCTTCAACGCGGCCCACGACGTCGGCGGCGGCATCTACAACACCTGCAATAGCACGATCACGGATTCCGGCTCGACCATTTACGACAACGTTACCGACAATATCTACTACGTGGGCACCTGCCCGTAACAACAGTACCATAAAGGGCCGGATTCATTGAATCCGGCCCTTTACATTCTGTCCGCTCCGAATTTAGCTGCGGCATGGTAGGCTACCGCCGGAATTTCTGAACCGCAGCCATCGGGAAATTGACTGCGATAGGCCATCCACAAACCGGTCATTTCGGTCTGATCTACAGAGGATATTCAATGCACCTCAAACCAGCAAGAACCGCAGCCAGAGCCGCCGCCATCGGCGGCGTCATGGTGCTCGGCCTCGGATCCGCCACGGCGGCCATGGCCTCGCCCGACGCCTGGCAGGTCCCGTGTAATACGAACGCACTCTTCTACGCGCTCGCCAACGTGGACAGCGGCGGGACCCTGATCCTGGCGGGTGGCTGCACCTACTACCTGCCCGGATCGCTGGTAGATGGCACGGATAACCTGACCATCGTTGGCAACGGCGCCACGCTCGAAGGCGGTGGGCCGAACTCCGACTTCGCCATCCTGGGCGTGGACTGCATGGAGCACCTCACCCTCGACGGCGTGAGCTTCACTAGGGGCTGGGCCGACGACGACGGCGGCGCCATCGACAACAGCGGATACCTCACCATCAACGGCGGTGTGTTCAGCAATAACGGCGGCGGGGAAGGCGGCGCCATCGACAGCGGCGGCGTCGACTCCTCGCTGACGATCCACAACGCCGTCTTCACCCGCAATTCGGCGAGCGATGAGGGCGGCGCCATCGCCGACGACAGCGACACGACCATAGTCGGCGCCAGCTTCGGCGACAACAACGGCTACGACGGCGGCGCTCTCTACGTCGACGGCGAGACGACCGTGGTGGAGACCTCGTTCCTCGGAAATGTCGGTGAATACGGCGGCGCCATCGACAACGAGGACGGCCTCATGCTAGGGAATATTGAGGGCGTAGCCGGCAGCGGCAATACCCTCGAAGGGAACAAGGCAGACGAGGGCGGCGGCATCTACAACGATGGCGGGGCGTACGTCGAATTCAGCCTGATCGTCTCCAACGAGGCGCACCGAGGCGGCGGCATCTACAACACCAATTGCGGCGATCTCCTCGGCCTGACGGGCTCTACCCTTTACAGCAACGTGACCGACAATCTTTACCAAGAGAGCGGCGCCTGCTAGCAGCAGCACCTGTAAGGGCCAGATTCATTGAATCTGGCCCTTACTACGTATAACGACCTAATGAGATATTCGCCGTGCTCCTCAATCCAAACGGGGCATGATACGCTACGCCGGAATTCCTGGTTCGCAGGCATCGGGGGATTGACTGCGGCAGACCACCGGAAAACGGTCATTTAAGGCCTGATCTACGGGGGATGATCCAATGCATCTCAAACCAGCAAGAACCGCGGCTACAACCGCCGCCATCGGCGGGATCCTGGTCCTCGGCCTCGGATCCGCCCAGGCGGCCAAGGCCAACCCCGAGAACAACGTTGGGTGCAGCGCGGACGCGCTTGGCAGCGCGATCAGCAGCGGCGGCACTCTGCACCTGGCGCCCGAGTGCACCTACCGTCTGCAGGGCACGCTGACCGTGAGCCACAACACTACGATCTACGGCGACGGCGCGACCCTCGTGGGGGGAGGGAATCGCTCCCCCCACTTCAGCATCATGACCGTGGATAGCGCGAAGGACGTCACCCTCTACGGAGTGAACTTCACCGGGGGCTGGACGTATTACAACGGCGGCGCCATCGACAACGACGGAGATCTCACCGTCAACGGCGGCACCTTCAGCCATAACTACGCCGGGACCCACGGCGGCGCCATCGACGTCGAGGCCGGTTCGCTGACCATCAACAACGCCGTCTTCATCGACAATAACGCCTACCACGGCGGTGCCGTCCATACCAACGGCGACGTAATAACAGACATAACCGGTGCGCGCTTCAGCCAGAACGAGGCGCTATCGGGCGGCGCCATCTACAACTTTAACGGCGTAGACGTGACCGACAGCACGTTCGCCGGGAATACCGCCGAAGATGGCGGCGCCATCTACAACTATCAAGGCAGCCTGACGCTAGGGGATGTGCGGGGCGTACCCGGCAGCGGTAACTCCTTCACCGGGAACATAGCCGACGATGGCGGCGCCATCTACGACTATGGCGATGCCACCCTAGACGACAGCATGATCGTCTCCAACGCGGCGCACCAGCTCGGCGGCGGCATCTACTACTACTGCGGCTCGATTACGCTGTCCGGCTCGGCCGTTTACGACAACGTGACCGACAATATCTACAACGACGGCTGCTGACACAACCGCGGGAGAGCCATGTTGGCCGAGGTCACTGGGCCAGGCCGCGCCGCCGTGACGCGACCCGCCGCGGAGGGGCGCGGGGTGACGGCGCGGGCGCCCCCGGGTGTCAGGAACCCCTAGCGCACGGCCAGCCCGGCGGCGATCACGAGGATCACGGCGAATGCCAGGAGCCGCAGGGCGGGACGCCGCCGGGTGGCGGCCAGGATCAGGCGGAACGCGCTCTGGGCGGTGCGCGCCACGACGTAGGACAGGCCCACCATGGGCAGGATGAGCACCGCCGCGGAGACGACGGTGACCAGCCCGGAGGCGATCTGGGCGTGCCCGAACTGGGCGGTGAGGGCGTGCAGCTGAGTGAGCAGGGACCGAGCGGATGTCCGGGCCAGGCTGGGACCGTCCAGGACGATGAACGCCAGCTGCAGGACGAGCATGGGCACGACGATCAGGACCCAGATCGTCAAGGAGATCCGGGCCGAGCGCTTGAGCTTGCGCAGCCGGGGATCGGCCGGCCGGCCGGGAATCAGGCTGCGCAGCGTAGGCCCGATGCGGCGGAACAGGTCGGGCAGGCCGATCAGGTCGGCCAGGATGAAGTACCCGTCGAACCGCAGGGACGGCAGCAGCTGCTGGACGATCTCCAGATGGATCAGCACGATCGCGGCGACCAGCGGCATGTACCCCGTGGCCAGGTAGCCAGCGGTCAGCAGCAGCACGAAGATCGCGTTGAAGTAGACGCCGCCCAGGTCGGTACGGAGCCGACCGGCCCGGCCCAGCCGGTAGGCGTCGGTGACGTTGGTGAAGAACGCGGGCCAGATCAGGTAGATCCCCATGCCGATGACGCCGGGACACGCGCCGCCGTACCGGCAGGCGGCGGCGTGGCCGCACTCGTGGAACAGCATGGAGGTGATCGACAGGCCCAGGACCAGCAGCACCAGCAGCGGATGGAGCAGCACGTACCGGGACGCGGATCCGGCCCGGCCGGTGCCGAACAGCCAGGCGTCCGAGGCGATCAGCGCGGTCAGCACCAGGGTCACCACGACCGGGCGGAACAGCGGGCGGAACACGCCGGCCAGGACCCGGACGCCCGCCGCGGGAACGATGGTCCGGCGTAGTTTCAGGGTCAGCAGGCCGGCGTCGGCCCGGGGCGGTCCGGCTGGGCCGGCCGGGTCGGCCGTGGCCAGCAGGCCGAGCGGCGCGAGCTTGTGGGTCAGCAGGTACTCGATGTTGCCGACGCTCACCGCACGGCCGAGGCCGTCGGTGACCTGGTCCGCGATCTCGCTGGTGGTCCGCTCACCGTCGATCGCGCTGACCACCAGGTAAAGCAGCCGCGACAGGTGGGCCACCTGGCCGACCGCGTTGCGGGCCAGATAGGTGGCCTCGGCCAGACCCGACCCCTGGTACTCGCCGATCAGCTCCACCCCGGCGGCCAGGCACGGCACCGCGGTGCCGGTCTTGTCCGGGCGCGGGCGGTAATCCCCGATCCAGCATTGATCCGGCTGGGCGGCGATGGGAGGCACCGGAACGGCCCGGTCCCCGGACAGCGCCCGGCGGGGGCCGCCCGAATGGTGGCCCCCGCCGGAGTGCATTGCGGGCAAGAACGATCCGCAGATCAGCCGCCGCCGCCACCGCCACCGCCGCCGTGGCGGTTAGAGCTGCCGATGACGACCGTCTGGATGTTGACCGCTACGTTGACCGAGTGGTGGGAGTGCGCCTGCAAAGCGATCGCGGACCCGATGTTGCCGATGACGATGGTGCCAAGGGCCTCACGCTCGGGCAGCAGCTCACCGGTCTCGGTCTGCAGCTCGTCGATGCTCAGCTCGGACATGGTGGTTTCCCTTCTTCCTATCGAGTGGCCCGGTACCGCGCTTCGCGGCAGCCGGGTGGCGCACGTGACAGTTAAGACGAGGATGCCGAGCCACGTGCACGAACTGGGGCCGAAGACAACGCTAAGGTCACGTCCGGAAAGGCTGGCCCATATCGGCACAAGCTCAATTCAGTACTCAATTCCCGCCGCCCCCCCTTGCCCTCAACGAGCCTTCGCATGCCCCCGCTATGCGGTGCAATCTTTCGCGCAGCCGACTTTCGGTCGCGTCGCTGGATCGCGGGATAAAGGTAACAGACTCCCGCTATGCAACGCAACCTGAGATTCAGTAATTTTCGGCAGGCTCAGATATTCGGGTAACCTCGGGCCAATCGGGATAGTTCGGCGTGGATGCTGGCATAACGAAAAGGACTGCCGGGCGCCTTTCATCGTTATGTCGTCGTGACCTTACCAGGCTAGCATCACCCGGGCAGCGCTTTTTCAAAGAACCATCAGGTCCGCTTCGGCCCGATATGACGGATGCATAAACAATGATGAATTCATGACGCCGGGGAAATGGCCGCGGGCGATAACCGCCGGACGTAAACCGGTCGCCATCCTGGCGCGTCGTACGTACCGGCCAGGCGAAGCAATAAATTGCCTGGCCAAGCGAGGAAAGGATCACTATGTTGCCCAGAATGAGGCATGGAGTTTGGCGGCTGCGCTCCGGAGCGCTCACGCTGGCGCTGGCGGCTTTTGTCCCGCTTGCCGTTCCTGCCGCCGCTTCCGCGAGCGTCGGCCCGGGCTTTGCCCTGGGCTTTCTGGAGCCCGGAAGTTTCGTTATCCACACCGGGCGTGGCCCTATCGTAAACCAGGTCCAAGCGGATTCCGTAGCCAGTCAGGCGAAGGTCTTCAGGGTGCGGTTCCAACTCGGTGTGTCGCCCGGCCCGGTCGTCGACGCGGTCAATCGCTCGCTAGCGCTGACCAGCAAGTGCAGCAATTGCAACGCGATCGCGATCGGCTTCCAGATCGTCACCACCACGGAACAGGATCTAGTCTCCCTTGATGCCACTAACGTGGCGATCGCGACAAATTACGAGTGCACAGGGACCTGCGATGCGGAGGCCGACGCCTACCAGCTGGTGGTCGCCACCGACACCCCGCGGGCCATGCCCTTCGCGGGGCTGCTGAACTGGCTACAGTTGGGCGCGCTGTACAACGTGCAAGCCCAGTTCGACGCCCTGCCGCAGTCCGGCCTCGACCTGTCCCAGATCCAGGCCGAGTGTGAGGACCTGGTGAACCAGGCCGTGACCATCCTGCAGGACGCCAGCTACCAGCCGTCCGCGCCCACGTTTTCCCCGGCCGTGAACGGCGCCGGGACCAACGCCGCGCTGACCCAGAGCGACCGGCCGGTGGTCAAGCTGTATCACGACTTCCAGTCCCAGCCGTCCTCGGGCGGCTGAGGTCCGGTCATACGAACGGTGAATCCCGGGCCGCCAGGGAAGGCGGCCCGGGATTCATTCTGTCCGGGGGAAAGCAGCCTCCGATGCGGTGTACCTGGCAGGGACCCGCGAGCGGTTCAGGCCAGTCCGCCGGCTACCTCGGCCGCGATCCTGGGGTCCACCCGGACCGCGCCCGCGAACTGGGCGCCGAAGCTGGCCGGGACCACCTCGACGTCCAGGCCGGGCTCCGGCGCCTGGATCATCCACCCGTTGCCGAGGTAGATGGCCACATGCGAGATGTAGCCAGGGGCGGTCGGGTCGGTGTGATAGAAGAGCAGATCGCCGGGCTCCAGTTCGCTGACCGGCACCGCTGGCCCGGTCCTGGCCTGATCGGCGGCTACCCGCGGCATCGAAATGCCGGCCTGGGCGAAGGCCCACTGGACCAGGCCTGAGCAGTCGAACGACGTAGGCCCCGAGGCTCCCCACACGTACGGCAGGCCCCGCCTGCTCTCCGCCGCCTGCAGGGCCGCGGTCAGCTGCGACGTCGACATGAACTCGGTGGCCACCCCGTCGCCTGCCGCTACGCCCACGCCCGACGGCTGGGCCTCCTCCGTCACCAGCGGCTCGACCGCCGCGCCGCGCGGCAGCACCGCCCTGATCCGCGCCTCGAGCGAGGCCACGCTCGCGGGCGGCGCGCTGACCACGATGGCGTTATCGGCCGGCATGCCGAGCGACCTGGCCACCGCGTCCGACACGACGGCGTCGACGCCGCCGATGCCCACCGTGCCGAACGCCACCACCGGCACCTGTTCCTGCTTGCTCCCCGCTACGGTGACGTTGCCGCCGAGGGAGAGCCGGTCCAGCGTGCCCATCGTGTAGGAGACGGCGACACCGCCGTCGGCCACGTCCTGCCACAGCGAGTTGGACGCCGCCGTGGGCCGGGCGGCGTAGCCGCGGAAGGTGGACGGGTCGACGCCGAGCATGGCCACGTACCGGCCGTTGACCTGGATCATCGCGGCCTCGATGGCCACCGTGCTGGTCACCCCGGGCAGCCGCGATACCGCGGTCTGGACCTGGCCGGCCAGCGAGAACGGCGCGACGACCAGCAGGTCGGCCTGCCGCAGCCCGCGCAGCGGGGCGACCTTCGCCGACCCCGGGGACCCGCGGGCCGCCCCGGCGGACGGCCGCGCGACCGGCACCGCGAACGAGCTGTCGCTGGTCCCGGCGCGGCCGCCGAGCAACGGCACCACCGGCGAGGCGCTGCGGCCAGGCGCGGGCCGGGTGGCGGGGACGACGGGATTGGACCCGGGTCCGGCGGCCGGCCCGCCGCCGACCGTCGCCACGAGCACCCCGGCCAGCGTCCCGGCCACCGCCAGCACGCCGACGAGGACGGGCAGCCGGTGCGGTGAACGCAAGCACTGCCGGGTTCCCCTGGCTCCCCCAGATGCGCCGGCCCGTATCCGCCGCCAGCACCGCCGGGCGGCGGCCGTGATCAGATGCATCGCCTCCACCATGCCGCATGGCGCCAAGAGCCGTCCAGTCGGCCTGGACCGGTCGGCCGGCTACGACACGGCGAGCGCGTCCCTGAGCTGCTGCGGCGTGGTGACCGGTGCCCGGCAGGCGAACTCGCGGCAGACATAGGCCGCGGGTGCCCCGTCGACGAGGCCGCGGCCCTCGAGCAGCGCCAGTTGCGCGCCGGTGCCGTCGCCGAAGGCGACGACCGCGCCGGCCGGGGCCGCGTCCAGCGCGGTCCTGTGCAGCTCGCCGGTCCGCTCATCCTCCGCGGCACCGACGACCGCGATCTCGACCGGCCCGGCGAGCACGGCCTCGGCAACGGCGAGCCCCGCGCCCGCCGCCCGCGGGTACCTGGCCGCGATGGCGGGCAGCACGCCGAGCCCGGCGAGCGCGGCCTCGCGGTGCCTGGCCGAGCCGGTCAGCGTGGCGTAGCGGAGCAGCGCCCCGGTCACGGCGAACGTGCCTGACGGGGTGGCGTTGTCGGCCGGGTCGGCCGGACGGAAGATCAGCGGCTCGCCGTCGGCCGCCGTGTCGTAGAAGCCGCCCGCCCTGTCGCCGAACTCCGTCAGCGCGACGTCAAGCAGCTGCTCGGCCAGCGCCGCCCAGCGCCCCTCGCCGGTCATCCCGGACAGCACCAGGAATGCCTCCGCGACGCAGGCGTAGTCCTCGAGGATTCCCGCGGTGTCCCCCGCGGCGCCGTGCCGCGAGGTGCGGATGAGCCTGCCGTCCACCAGGTGCACCTCGGCCAGCAAGGCGGCCGCGTCCAAGGCGGCCGCGGCCAGGTCCGGCCGGCCGAGCAGCACCCCGCATTCGGCCAGGGCGGAAATGGCCAGGCCGTTCCACGCGGCGACCACCTTGTCGTCCCGGCCGGGGCGGATCCGGCCCTCGCGGGCCGCCAGCAGCGCCCGCCGGACCTCGGCGAACCGCCTGGCGTCCGGCGGATCCGCGGGCAGCTGCAGGACGGAGGCGCCGCGCTCGAAGGTACCCGCCCGCGTGACGCCGAAGATCCGCGCCGCGTACTCGCCGTCCTCGCGCCCGAGGACCGCGTCGAGCTCGGCCGGGCGCCAGACGTAGAACCGTCCCTCCTCGCCCTCGCTGTCGGCGTCCAGCGAGGCCGCGAACCCGCCCTCGGGCGTGAGCAGCTCCGACCGCAGCCACGAGCACGTCTGTTCGGCTACCCGGCGGGCCAGCTCCGATCCGGTCGCGCGCCACAGGTTCAGGTAGACGCGGGCCAGCAGCGCGTTGTCGTAGAGCATCTTCTCGAAGTGCGGTACCACCCAGTCGGCGTCCACCGAGTACCTGGCGAATCCGCCGCCGAGCTGGTCGTACAGGCCGCCGCGGGCCATCGCCTCGCAGGTGCCCTGCGCCATGACAAGCGCCTCGGGCGAGCCGGTCCGCTGGTGGTAGCGGAGCAGGAACTCAAGCACCATCGACGGCGGGAACTTCGGCGCGCCGCCGAACCCGCCGCGTTCGCCGTCGTAGGCGTCCTCAAGCTCGGCCACCGCCGCCGCCGCGACCTCGCCGAAATCCGTCCCGGAGCCCGCGCGCAGGGCGCGGGCGGTGGCCACGGCGTTCTGCGCCAGCGCGGCGGCGACCTGCTTGGCCTGGCCGTCGACGCCCTCGCGCTGGGTGCGCCAGGCCCGGGACACGTTCAGGACCAGGTTCCTGAAGTGGTCCGGAGGGAAGTAGGTGCCGCAGAAGAACGGCTCCTTCTGCGGGGTCATGAACACGGTCATCGGCCAGCCGCCCTGGCCGGTCATCGCCTGCGTCGCGGTCATGTAGACGTCGTCGACGTCGGGCCGTTCCTCGCGGTCCACCTTGACCGCGACCACGTGCTCGTTGAGCAGCGCGGCCGTCTGCGCGTCCTCGAACGACTCGTGCGCCATCACGTGGCACCAGTGGCAGGCGGCGTAGCCCAC
>Ga0181525_10004657_pt1 | contig 10435 bp, 9 predicted proteins | sample PEATcosm2014_Bin_48_FD_121100 | JGI IMG/M metagenome (GOLD analysis project Ga0181525, IMG submission 121100) | Peatland microbial communities from MTU Mesocosm Facility, Houghton, MI, USA - PEATcosm2014_Bin06_10_metaG | ecosystem: Environmental > Terrestrial > Soil > Wetlands > Peat | place...
ATTATCGCCAAGATCAGCCAGGAGACGCTTGCGGAGATGATCGGAACGACCCGGTCCCGCGTGAGTTTCTTCATGAACAAATTTCGAGAACTTGGCTTCATTGACTACAACGGCAGCGGCCTGGAAGTTCACACCTCATTGTTGAATGCCGTTCTGCACGATCAGCCGCAAATCAAGACTTGAGTCTGCCATGTTTGAAAATGACATGTGGATCTGGCGAAGTTAGGCGCGATTTCCGGTTTGAGGGTACGTCAGCGACTTCCGTTCTTACCCTGAAACCAGATCTTTGGTCAGCATTTGGCCTGACTCAATTCGACGGTCGTTATCGACATTGTGTACAGTTTCGGACACAAGTCTGGACACCTGCCATATTATATCTCATAAGTTGCAATCTCTTGAGTCGCTATCTCAAGGCGCTCAAGGTTTTTCTGCCTCATCGGGCCCTTTTGAGCGCCCAGTACTCGCACCCGCATGCTGTCCGGGAGGCCGGAAAATCGCATGCGAATGTGCATCACACATGCAATCAACTTTCGACGGAGTTGGTCGTGCAAACAGATGCAAAGCGTTCTTCGTTTGATGTGATGGGCTTACTCGCCCAACACAACGCGCGATGGAGCCTGTCGAAATGTAAAGAAAATGAAATCGTCTACTCGCAGGGCGACCCGGCGGATTCAGTCTTTTACGTCCATGCCGGCCAAGTCAAAGTTACCGTCATTTCTAAGCTTGGGAAGGAAGCCGTCGTCGCAATCCGGGGACCGAACGAATTTTGCGGCGAAGGAGCGCTGAATGGGACGCCGCTGCGGCTGGCGACAACCACTACAATGTCGCCATGCGAGATCATACGGTTGGAGACGCCAACCATCTTCCGCCTGCTTCATGAGAACCAGAAGTTTGCCGACTATTTTCTCACCCATCTTTTGACGCGGACCGCCCGCGTCGAAGCGGATCTAGTCGACCAATTATTTCATGCTTATCCGGTTTAGACACACAGCTCTACATCTTGTGGTCATGACGCTGTGTCCGATTTTGTTTCAGGACGCCGCGCGTTTTGCGCTCCGGGTATTTCTTTCCGCAGAAGGGGCAGTAGCTCGCCACCATACTCATCGAAGGCGTCCGTTTTCGGCGCTCAACCTTGGCGATTTCGACAAGAGCCGGGGCTTTATCGCCCTCAAGGAGATTTCGGGAAAGCATGTAATTGTGCTTCCGAAGATGGCCGTCGATTTTTCCAGCGCATTTGCACATTCATTTTCCCTTCAACATCTAGTAGGTCTCAGCGTTTGTGTGTGGCAACCGGATAAGCATGAATTATTTAATTCCAGCGAGATGCGGCTGGCGCGGGCTCTTCTGCTTTTGGCCAACTATGGCAATGACCTTGGTCAGGAACCGATGCACGTAAAGGTGAACCAGGAGACACTTGCCGCAATGATCGGAACGACGCGGTCTCGCGTGAATTATTTCATGAACAAATTTCGGAGGTTGGCCTTGATCGACTACAACGGCAAGCTGGAAGTTCATAAGGCCCTGCTGAACTTCGTTCTGAATGAACGACCACATATTGAAACCCAGAACGAAGAGGCTGCCACTGAGGTGGCCTAGGAAATTGGCGCTTGCCATCCCCACAGCCGGCAATGAGCGGCATGGAACGATTGGCGCGAATATCGCGCCGGCTTTACCCTTCGCATTGGGAGGAAGAACGCTAGCGCGTGATATTCGACATCGCAGTGGATGCTTTAGCTGTAGTTCGGCCCCGGCCGAGGATGTGCCAATCGGGCTCCAGTTCGCTGAAGCAGGTTGTCCATCAATCCTGGCCGATGAGCCTCCGATATTCCTTTTCGGGTACGCCGTAGGAACCCCGCGCCATCCGCTCAATGCCTTTGCGATTGCGAACGAGGATCCGATTTCGGCCGGTGTCGATCAGCTTACGGCGTTTGAGACCCTGAAGTGCCTCGGTGACCCCAGGCCGTCTAACTCCCAGCATCAGTGCCAGAAACTCGTGAGTTAGCGGTATCGTGTCATTACCGATCCGATCATGTGCCATCAGAATCCACCGCGCCAGACGCTGGTCAATACGGGCGCAAGCGTTTGCGATCGCGGTTTGAGTGGTCTGCACCATGAAGGCTTGGGCGAACTTGAGCAGCAAGCCGCGCAAGGACTCGCTCGCACCCATTGCCTTGCGCAATTCCTTGGCAAGTATGCGCTGTCCTTCCCCGGCGACCTGTATGTAAGTGGAATTTGGTGATTGATCGCCACCTAGCACCACGGCTATCCCGCTCATTCCCTCACGGCCAATGAGACCAACTTCGACTTTCGTGTCGTCCGGTTGGATAGCGACAACGGATGCGATGCCAGCCTCCATGAAATAAACCGCGCTGATCCGTCGGTTGGGTTGTTCCATATCCTTGAAAACTGCCATCGCAATTGGCTTTAAGTGCGGTCGTAACAATGCGAAATCACTAGCCGACATTGCGGCCAATAGCTGATTACGAGGTAGGGGACCTTTACGATGCGCGGAGACGGATGCCATTTGCTCTTTATCCCATCAAGGGGCAAGAGCACATCAGGGTCTCTCATACGCCTGCGCCCGGAGGCCACTGCTGGCGTTAGACCTTAAATAAGCTTTGGCCGGCCGATAACAAGCCATCCTGCAATCACAATACAAGAAATGCGGATCGTACCGTCGCGCGACCGTTCAGTAAGTTAGGCGCTTTTGCAGGAAAAACGTATGGCACTTGTTAATTGTCCGCTTTGGGTCACGTGTGGACGGCGCGATGGCAAGAACTTTCTGACGTTGATGCAGCATTGGTCGGGTGCGGTCACGTGTCCGGCCTGTTGATGCGGCGCGGATGGCCGCTGGCCCTAATGCTCTGCGCGGATCGGGTCCCAATCGTTCACATGCACTTAGAAGTGCGATGACCCAAACGGGCTCTCCCGATCCCCGGAACGACCGTATCTGCATTACGTCGTCATGCCCTCGCCAATTCGTTCAATCTTTCAGCTCCCTGTTGTCTACGCCGACTTCGGCAGCAGCTTCACCTCCTTGCATCGCTCAACGTTCGCTTTAACGCAACCACCCTATGGCACTTCGATGCCGCAGAGTGGGCGCCGTCCACAGCATCATTAGCAGAAATCGTCGCTCTGAATTTCAACGTCTGCTTTTCATCTACAAGCGGACATAGCGAACCGGTCTCTGCATTCAGCGAACCGAGTCTCCGCCAACGAGAGTTTCGGATATTGAAAATTCGCGAGCGGAGACCGGCGACGAAAACAGCCGGAGTTTTGTCGGAAGAGCGCAAATTATACGTAGCGGAGACCGTTAGATGGGCGCCTAAACCGCGGAACTGTCGAGCCTTTTTCTTCAATGATAGGAATGGCTTAGGGAGACGGTACTGGCTGGCTGAGTACGCAGTCCATCGCGAACCCGTCTCAGCCCCGAATTCCCTGCTAACAGGGAAATAAACGGGGAATTTTGCCGAATTCGGCCGCTCGCTGCGATTTTTGTGCCGGTCACCACGCAAATTTAATGGGTTGCGCAGAAATTCCCCACTCAAGAGAACAGGGAATTTTCAAATCGATTGCAGGGAAGATTTCTCGACGAACAGGGAAGTAACGGCACGTCCGGATTTAAATTCCGGTAGGGACAACCATCGAGGCGCTTTCGTCATTTCCGCCGATTGCCCGAAACCAACTCAATCAGCGGCCGTCGTAGGAAAAGCTCTTACGTCCCTTCTGAGTCCGAGGAGATCGATCTGAACTAATGTTCGGCCTTGGCTTCATCCTTCAACGGCGCAAGCACTAGACGCCGACCAACCGGGAAGAGCTGCACGTCGTAGCGCTGGACCACCCAGCCCCAGATTCCCGAGGGCGCCTTGAGCATCACCGCGATGGCGATGAGGCCGAGCAGGATCAGATAGTACGTGCCGTAATCGGCCAACAATTCGCGCAGCACGATAAAGACCAGCATGCCAATGAACGGTCCCTCCAGCGTGCCGATGCCGCCGATGACCACCATGAAGATGACCACCACCGTCCAGTCGTTGATGCTGAAGCCAGCTTCGGGCGAGATGCGGAGCTTTTGCAGGAAAATCAGGCCACCGATCAGGCCGGTGCAGGCGGCGGTGGCGATATAGATGATGAATTTGGTACGAAAAGTGTTGACGCCGAGGCTCGCCGACGCCGGCTCGGAATCGCGGATCGCCGTGAGCGCAAGACCGTGGCGCGACCGCAACAGCAGATAGACGATGGCGAACACCAGCGCCGAGCACGCTAGCGTCATCAGATAAAGCATCATGTCGCGGCCGGCACGATCGGGCGAGATCTGGCGCAGGATCGCCGGCGTCAGCGACAGGCCGGAACCGGCGCCGAGCACCGCAATGAGGCTCGCCGACAGCGCGAACACTTCCGAGACCACCCAGGTGCCGATGGCGAAATACGCCCCGCGGAGCCGAAATACCGCGAAGGAGACCGGAATCGCCATCAGCCCAGCGAACGGGCCTGCCAGCAACAGCGCCACATAAACATTCATGTTCAGCGGCCCAGTCATATAGAACAGCGCGTAGCCGCCGAGGCCCACGTATGCCTGCTGGCCGACCGAGACGAGCCCGGCATAACCGGCGAGCAAATTCCACAGCTGCGCCAGAGCCAGGTAGTAGGCCATTTCGCCGACCAGGCGCATGTCGCCGGGGTCGCTCCACCACGGCATGGCGACGAGCGCTACAACGAGCGGCAAAGCGCAAACGGCAAAAGCGCGACTGGCCCTCGTTCCACGCTCGACCCGGACGGACTCCATCTCAGTCCCTCGTCCGTGGAAACAGCCCGCTCGGGCGCACGATCAGGATGGCGAGAAAGGCGAGATGGCCGGCGAGAGTTTGCCAGTTCGGGTCTACCGCCGCGCCGATCGCCTGCGCGATGCCCAGAACCATGCCGCCGATCAGGGTACCCCACATGTTGCCGAGCCCGCCGATGATGACGGCCTCGAAAGCCAAAATCAGCCGGATTGGTCCCGCCGAAGGCGCGAAGATCGTGCGGATGCCGAACAGGACGCCGGCGATCGCGGTGAAGACCATCGCAATCCCCAACGCCAACGCATAGAGTTTGCGGTTGTCGATGCCCATCAGTTCGGCGGTATCGGAATCGTCGGACACCGCACGAAACGCGCGGCCGAGCCGTGTGCGGTAAAACAGGAGCTGGAGGCTCGCGATGGCCAATATCGCCACCGCGAAAACCAGGAGCGGATAAACGCCGATCGACAGGCCGCCGGGAAGCCGCAGGCTTGCCGTCTCGATCGCTCCTTCCTGAAGGCGGTGATCGTAGGCGCCGAAGCCCTGCAACAACCCGTTTTGGATGATGATGGAAATGCCGAAGGTGACGAGGAGCGGCGGCAAGAGGCCGCCGCTGAGCGTTTGATTCAACAGCCCGCGCTGCAGGGCATAGCCGAGCGCGAACATCACCGGTACGACGATGACGAGACTCATGAACGGATCGAGGCCGGTGTACCAGGTGGCGACCAGTCCCACGTAAGCCGCGAGCACGATGAGGTCGCCGTGTGCGATGTTGACGAGGCGCATGATGCCGAACGACATCGACAGGCCTATGGCGAAAAGGGAGTAGAATCCGCCGAGCAAGCCGCCTTGTATGAGAATATTGATCCAGTTCATCCGGCTCACACTCCGAAATAAGCCGCGGTAATTGCCGCGCGGTCGAAACCCTTGACCGACGCGGTCAGCGCCAGATGGCCTTCCTGGAAACAATAGAAGCGCGCCGAGGCGTCGAGCGCCCGGTTGATGTCCTGCTCGACCAGCACCACCGTCGTACCCTCGGCAGTGACGGTGCCGAGGCATTGGTAAATGTCCCGAATGACGACGGGAGCCAGCCCGAGCGACAGCTCGTCGCAGAGCAGAAGCCGCGGATTGGACATCAGGCTGCGACCGACGGCCGCCATTTGCTGTTGGCCGCCCGACAACGAGGGTGCCGGCAAATGACGCAGATCATATAGCCGCGGAAACAGTTCGTAGACGCGTTTGAGATTCCACGGTCCCTTACGCTCGCTATGGGTGCCGAGCAGAAGATTTTCCTCCACCGAAAGGCTGGGAAACAGCCGCCGCCCCTCCGGCACCATGGCGATGCCGAGCCGCACGATTTCGTGCGGTGTCTTGTCGCCGATCGGCTGGTCGTCGAACATCACCATCTCGGGCGCGCTTTCGATGGTGCCCGCGACCGCGCGCAGAAAGGTGGTCTTGCCGGCGCCATTGGCGCCGATGATGGCCACCGTCTCGCCCTGTTCCACGGTGAGGTTGATCTCGAACAGCGCCTGGAAGTCGCCGTAGAAAGCCGACAAGTTCTGCGTGCGCAACAGCGTCATGAGACCGGAATGCCCATGTAAACTTCGCGCACGCGCGAATCCGCCATCACCTCGCGCGGATCGCCTTGCGCGAGGATCTGGCCGAAATTCATCACGATCAAACGGCTCGCCACGGAGACGAGGGCGTGCACGATGTGCTCGATCCATACGATCGTGGTGCCGCTTGCGTGAATGGCTTTGATGGTCTTGACCAGTTCGCCGCACTCATACTCGGTCAGCCCGCCCGCGATTTCGTCAAGCAGCAGAAGCTTGGGCTGGATCGCCAGCGCGCGCGCCAGCTCGAGCCGTTTGCGCTGCAGCAACGTAAGCGTGCGCGCCGGCATATTGGCTTTGTCGTAAAGCCCGGTGACTTTGAGCACGTCGCTGCGGCGCTTGTAGCTTTCGCGCTCCGTGATGCCGCCGCCGTATATCGCCCCGACCAGAAGGTTTTCGAATACGCTCATATTCGCGAACGGATGCGGGATCTGATACGATCGCCCGATTCCCAGGCGCGAACGCGCGTGCGGTGGCATTGTGGTCATATCCGAACCGTCGAATTCGACCTGCCCGGCCGTCGCCGCAGCATCGCCGGTGATCAAGTTGAAAAGCGTGGTTTTGCCGGCGCCATTGGGTCCGATCACGGCCAGCGCTTCACCGCCTTCGACGGCGACGTTGACGTTATCCACGGCTTTGAGTGCGCCGTAATGCTTGGACAAGGCCTGAAGCTGGAGGAGGACTGTCATGAAAAGTTTTCACCGGCGACCGCCGCACCGTGAGTGCGGCGGCCGTTGTTCGTTTCGCCTGTGATGTGTGCTTCGCCCCGTGACCGTATCAGGAATATTGTATCGCCGAGAACGACCTGTCGAGCGGGATGTTCGGCGCCGTCTTGTTGAAGACGATATTGAGATCGTACTTCCATTTGGTGCCTTTTTCCCATTGCCCGCCGACGAGCGGCGTGATGCACACATTGGGAACTGGATTGGTCGGCCCGCCCTTCCAGGTGATCGGACCAACGATCGACTGGTAATCGGTTTGCGCGATGGCATCGCGGATGGCGCTGGCTTCGAGCTTCTTGGCGCGCTTTAGCGCATCGATCGCCACCTCGAGATTGGCGTGCTTGAAGCCGAGCGGCTGGGTCCACTGCTTGCCACTCGCTTTCTCGTAAGCATCACAATATTGCTGCGCCGTCTCCCCGGTCAGGCTCGACTTGAAGGGATGGTGATGCGACCACCACACCTCGGTTGACATGCCTGCGCCGCGATCGCCAAGCGCCTCGACGGCGGTCGGGAACAACAGCGCCTTCGGCGGCGTCACGATCTTCGGCCGATAACCCTGCTGCGCGCACTGCGTCCAGAAAATCGCGAATTGCGGCGGGTTGAAAATGCCGCAGGCGATATCCGCATTCATATTCTTCAATTGAGTAATCTGCGCCGTGAAGTCGTCGGTTAGCGGCGGATAAAGGCCGAGGTAATGCACGTCGAAGCCGTGGGTCTTGATCGTGGCGGGAAGCCCGTGCTCGGGATTGCTGGCCGCGACGCCGTCGGGATCGTTGGTCAACATCACGCCCACGATGTTGTTGGTCGGAATCGACTTCCACATCTCGGCGAACATGTTGGCGACCATGCCGAAGCCCCAGAAGAAGTGATAGGTCCATTCGAAGCCCTTCTTCGGATCGCCTTTGCGACCGAAGAACCAAGCCTCCCAGGGGTCATCCGAGGTGATGCAGGGCACGCCGGCAAGTTCGCACTGGTCGGCTACCGGATTGGTGGTGTCGGACGTCGACGAGGCGACCACGAGGTCGACCTTGTCATTGTTGATGAGCTGGGTCGCGACTTCCGACGCGCGGTTCGGATTCGACTGGCTGTCGCGGTTGAGGATTTGAACGGGGTGCTTCTCGCCGGCGACGACGATACCGTCGCCCAAAGCCTTGCTCACGCCCTCGGCAACCCATTTGGAGGGCTCGCCGAACGCAGCGATCGGGCCGGTTTCCGGGGTGATCATGCCGATTTTGATGGTCTTGGCGGCCGCGCGCGACGACTGAAAGACCCAAGGCGTTGAGATGGCGGCGGCGCCGCTGGCCGCGGCAAGCTTGAGCAGCTTGCGGCGTTGGATGCCGCTTGATTGCCCCTTCGGTTCACGTTCGATCTTCATTGGATGATCCTCCCTTTCCCATTTGCCTTCCCCTGGGGCCTATTCGATTGACCGGTGGGACGGACCCCACAAAAGTCCCACAAATAGCGCGACGAGGCTACCCTTTCCATTGACCCTTAAATGCCGTCCCACACTCGTTGCTATCCCGCTGGCTGCCTTCAGTTTTCATTCTCCGCGGGACGTTGCTTTCCAAGATCTTGCATCGATTTGAGATGCTGCACCACTTTGCCGCGTAACGCGGTCTGTTGTGCGGTGCTCCATTTGCGGAACCCTTCGCCGGTTTTGAAACCCAGCTTCTTATCGGCCACGAGTTTCTGCAGATAGGGCGACGGCCCCGGCCGGCTGTCGATCGCCGGCAGCACGATGTTGTGGATGGCGAGCGTCAAATCGGTGCCCACCTGATCGGCGTTCTCCAACGGGCCGAGAACTGGCAGACGCCGGCCGAACGATGCCTTCACGACGGCATCGACCGTTTCCGCGTCGCAGATGCCGTGCTCAACTAGCGAGATCGCCTCGCGCCAAAGCGCGTGCTGCAGGCGGTTGCCGATAAAACCGGGTACATCCTTTTTCACGTGAGCGGGCTTCTTGCCGGCGGCTTCGTGCATCTTCATGGTCCAGGCGACCGCATGCGGCGCCGTCCATTGCGTCTCGATCACTTCGACCAGCGGCATCAGAAACGGTGGATTCCACCAATGGGTCCCTAGCGCGCGCTCGCGCCTTGCCAGTCCCTGCATGATGGAGGTGATCGGAATCACCGAGGTGTTGCTGGCAAGAATGGTGTCGTGGCCCGCATGGCGTTCGATCTCGGCAAACAATTTCTGCTTCAGCGGCAAATCCTCGAACACCGCTTCGACGACGTAATCGGCATTGCGCACCGCTTCGGCGAGATCGGCGCAGGGGCATACGCGCGCCGCCGCTTTTTCGTCCTCGCCGAGGTCGCGCAAACTCGCGGCGATGCGCGCTCGCATGGTATCGAGAGTCTGCGCCGCCGCATCGGTGACGGCCACATCATGGCCGGCGAGGGCGAAGACTTGCGCGATGCCGTGGCCCATGAGGCCGGCGCCGACGACAGCGATGCGCGCTTTTGCCATGCTCTAGCCAGCCGTATAGCCGCCGTCGGCGTACAGAATGTGACCGGTGTAGAAGTCCGATGCCTTCGAAGCGAGAAAGAGGAGCGGGCCGGCGAGGTCGGACGGCTCGCCGAGCCGGCCTTTGGGAACACGAGCGAGGAAGCCCTTGCGCACCGCCGTGGCACGTTCGTTGTCTTCGAACATCCATTGCGTCAGCGGCGAGCGGAATACCGTCGGGCCAAGCGCATTGACGGTGATGCCGTTCTCGCCCCATTCGCAGCCGAGCGCCTTGGTGATGCCGTCGACCGCCGACTTCGACGCGCAATAGGCGGAATAGCCGGCGGGGTGGCCGAGAAGCCCGCGTGCCGACGACATCAGGATTACTCTGCCGCCGCCCCCCCGTTTGATCATCTGCCGTCCAGCTGCGCGCGCCATCAACCAGGATTGGGTGACGTTAGCGTAGATGATTTCGATAAAGTCCGCCGCCGGCTGATCGACGATTTTGGAAACCTTGTTGAGGCCCGAGGCGACGACGAGGATATCGACGCAGCCGAATTTATCCACCGCCGCCTTAACAATAGCGTCGCAATTGGCTTCCGAGCCGGGACGTTTCGCTACCGTTTCAGTGTTGGCACCAAGGTCCCTGCAGGCCGCAGCGACGTTTTGCAATTCCGCGGAATTGCCGGCGGCAACGACGACGTTGGCGCCGGCGCCGGCCAGCACTTTGGCAGCGAGCGCGCCAAACGCGCCGGAGGCGCCGGTCACGATCGCGGTCTTGCCGCGAACGTCGAACAGCGAAAGCGGGTTCCTCAAAAAGTCTTCCGACATTGCGTCTCCCTCGATGCCCGCAGCGTCACTTCGGCGCCGGCGCAATGGC
>Ga0181525_10004658_pt1 | contig 10433 bp, 9 predicted proteins | sample PEATcosm2014_Bin_48_FD_121100 | JGI IMG/M metagenome (GOLD analysis project Ga0181525, IMG submission 121100) | Peatland microbial communities from MTU Mesocosm Facility, Houghton, MI, USA - PEATcosm2014_Bin06_10_metaG | ecosystem: Environmental > Terrestrial > Soil > Wetlands > Peat | place...
GGCGAATTCGACACCGGTGGTGATGCGAATGCCCTGCTCCATCGGCGCCAGGCAATAGCCATTCTCGGCATCCAGCACCGGGCGGCCGAGCGAAGCGTTGCCCTCGGCGCGAAAATGGCGGTGATAGCCGCGCTTGACCGCCAGCGGCAATGTGATGCCGAGCGGACCGAGGACGTCGGGCAGCCACGGGCCGAGCGCGACCACGACGTCGGCCGCATCGAGCGGCCCGGCCGCGGTGTCGACGCGCCAAAGCGACTGCGCGCGATGCAGTGTGCGCGCGTCGCCAGCAAAAGACAGCCCGCCCAGAGCGGCAAAGCGCGCGGCATAGGCGCGCGTCACCGCGAGCGGATTCGACACGCTCACCGCGCCGGTCCAATGCACGGCGTGGTGGAACGCCGGCTTAAGCGACGGTTCGAGCGCACGCGCCGCGTCGCGCTCGAGCGGGACATTGGCGATGCCGAGCTGCGCCGCGAATTCGAGCTCGCGCGACTGGCCGGCAAAGGCGCGATCGGTGCGGTAAAGTTTCAGCCAGCCGGTGTGACGCAGATAACGTTCCGCCCCGGCCTCGGCGGCGAGCGCCTCGTGCTCGCTCACGGCGCGCGCCATCAATGGCCGCATCAATTTCGCGGTCTCGAGCAAGCGCTGCGGCTGCGAAGCAGCGCGGAACGCTAAAAGCCAGGGCGCGACCTTCGGCAAGAACGAGAGGTGATAATTGGCGATAGGCGAGCGTTTGAGCGCGATCCGCACGAGCGTCGCCCAATCCGACGGAAACGCCGCCGGAAAGATGGTGTTGCCCTCGATGATCCCGGCATTGCCGTAGGAGGTGCCCTCGCCCGGCCCGGCGCGATCGACCAGCGCCACCGCCAGCCCGCGCTTGGCGAGGTGCAGCGCCACCGACGTGCCGACGATTCCGGCCCCAAGCACGATGACATCGGTGCGCGCCACGAAACCCTCATTCTCGCTAAAGCCGCGAGTGTATCTGGCGAGCGTCGCGCTGGCTGGCAAGTGTCGCCCGCGGCCGCTTCCGGGACCGATTCCGCGCGTTGCCCCGCAGGAAATGACGTGTTACGCGAAGCTGGAGCCTCAGGCTCCAGCCGTTTACCGCGCATGATCTTTTCCGAAAACCGGCGGCCACTTTTCGGGATCATGCCGTAAGCTTCGGAGAATCCGGTGCCTCGTCCGCTTGTTATCGCCCCTTCGATTCTCGCCGCCGATTTCGCCAAATTGGGGGAGGAAGTGCGCGCGGTCGACGCCGCCGGCGCCGACTGGATCCATGTCGACGTCATGGACGGCCATTTCGTGCCGAATATCTCCATCGGGCCGGATATCGTCAAAGCGATCCGGCCGTACACCAAAAAGCCGCTCGACGTGCATCTGATGATCGCGCCCTGCGACCCTTACCTGGAAGCTTTCGCCAAAGCCGGCGCGGATAGCATCACCGTGCATGTCGAAGCAGGTCCGCACATCCATCGTTCGCTGCAGGCGATCCGCGCGCTCGGCAAGAGAGCGGGCGTGACCATGAATCCCGGTACGCCGGAAAACAGCATCGAGCGCGTCATCGATCTCGTCGATCTCATCCTCGTCATGTCGGTCAATCCGGGCTTCGGCGGTCAGAAATTCATTCCCGAAGCGGTCGAGAAGGTGCGCAACGTGCGCGCCATGGTCGGCGCGCGCCCGATCGACATCGAGATCGACGGCGGCATCACGCCCGCCGTCGCGCCGGACGTCGCACGCGCCGGCGCCAATGCCTTCGTCGCCGGCTCCGCGGTGTTCAAGGACCGCACGCCGGCGAGCTATCGCGCCAACATCTCGGCGATCCGCCAGGCGGCGGCGCTGGTGCGCGGGGAGGCTGCATAATGGGCATGCTGGTCGACGGCCACTGGCGCGACGAGGATCCGTCCACGGAGACCGGCAAGGCCGGCAATTTCCAGCGCGTCGACAGCGCGTTTCGCGACCGCATCACGGCGGACGGCTCGTCCGGCTTCAAGGCCGAGGCCGGGCGCTATCACCTCTATGTCGCCTATACCTGTCCGTGGGCGCATCGCACCCAAATCTATCTGGCGCTCAAAAAGCTCAAAGGCGCGATCAGCGTGGCGGTCGCGGTTCCGGGCCTGCGCTCGGAAGGCTGGACGTTCGAGGACAATCCGGCATTCCCCGATTGCACGCCCGACCGGGTCAACGGCTTTCGTTATCTGCATCAAGCCTATGCCGCGAGCAATCCGCACTACACCGGCAAGGTGACGGTGCCGACGCTGTGGGACAAGAAGACCGGGCGGATCGTGAACAACGAATCCTCCGAGATCATCCGCATGCTCAACACGGAATTCGCCGGCGTCGGCGCCGACCCGGCGGATTTCTATCCGAAGCCGCTGCGCGGCGAGATCGATCGTATCAATGCCGAGGTTTACGCCAACGTGAATAACGGCGTTTACCGCTGCGGCTTCGCGAAATCGCAGGCGGCGTACGAGGAGGCCTATGACGCGCTGTTCGCGACGCTCGATCAGGTCGAAGCGCGGCTCGGCCGCCAGCGTTATCTCGCCGGCAATCGGATCACCGAGGCGGATTGGCGGCTGTTCCCCACTTTGGTGCGCTTCGACGTCGCCTATTTCTCGCTGTTCAAGTGCAACAGGAACCGGATCGCCGACTATCCCAACCTGTTGAATTACATGCGCGAGCTTTACGCCGTGCCCGGCGTCGCCGAGACCGTCAAACCCCGCTATTACGTCATCGGCTACTATTCGATCGCGCGCGTCAATCCGACCGGCATCATCCCCAAGGGAACGCCGGTCGACTATCGGCAGCCGCACGACCGCGCAAGGTTTGCCGCATGATGTTTTGCGGCGCGAACATGAAGCCTGACCTATGATCCCTCGCTATACCCGCCCCCAGATGGCGGCGATCTGGTCGCCGGAGACGCGCTTTCGCATCTGGTTCGAGATCGAAGCCCACGCCGCCGACGCCATGGCCGGGCTCGGCATGATTCCGAAGGAAGCGGCGAAGAAAATCTGGGACAAGGGCAAGGCGGCAAAATTCGACATCTCGCGCATCGACGAAATCGAGCGCGAGACCAAGCACGACGTCGTCGCATTTCTCACCCATCTTGCCGAACTTGTCGGACCCGAAGCGCGCTTCGTGCATCAGGGCATGACGTCGTCGGATGTGCTCGACACCTGTTTGAACGTGCAGCTCGTGCGCGCGGCCGACCTGCTCGTCGCCGACGTGGACGCGCTTTTAGCGGCGCTCGAGCGCCGCGCGCGCGAATATAAATTCACCCCGACCATCGGCCGCTCGCACGGCATTCACGCCGAGCCGACGACGTTCGGGCTGAAGCTCGCCGTCGCTTTTGCCGAATTTGCCCGCGCCAAAAGTCGCCTGGAAATGGCGCGCAAGGAAATAGCGACCTGCGCGATCTCCGGCGCCGTCGGCACGTTCGCGCAGGTCGATCCGCGCGTCGAAGCTTATGTAGCAGAGAAAATGGGGCTTAAGGTCGAGCCGATTTCGACGCAGATCATCCCGCGCGACCGCCATGCGATGTACTTCGCAGCGCTTGGCGTCGTCGCATCGTCATGTGAGCGATTGGCGACCGAAATCCGCCACTTGCAGCGCACCGAAGTCCTGGAGGCGGAGGAGTTTTTCTCCGCAGGTCAAAAGGGCTCCTCCTCCATGCCGCACAAGCGCAATCCGGTGCTGTCGGAGAACGTCGTCGGTCTCGCCCGCATGGTCCGCGCCTACGTCGTCCCGGCGCTGGAAGATGTCGCGTTATGGCACGAACGCGACATTTCGCATTCATCGGTCGAGCGCATGATCGGGCCGGACGCGACGGTGACGCTCGATTTCGCGCTGGCGCGGCTTGCCGGCATCATCGACAAGCTCATCGTCTATCCCGAAAATATGCGAAAGAATCTCGACCGCCTCGGCGGCCTGGTTCATTCGCAGCGCGTTCTGCTCGCACTTACCCAAAAAGGCGTCGCGCGCGAGGACGCTTATCGCCTGGTGCAGCGCAACGCCATGAAAGCGTGGGCCGGCGAAGGCGATCTCCTCGCCTTGCTCGAAGCCGACAAGGACGTGCGCCAGCATCTAAGCGAGGCGGAACTCGCCGCCAATTTCGATCTCGATTTTCACTTCGCCCATGTCGACACCATCTTCGCCCGCGTGTTCGGCAGCGCGTGAGCGGCGTTAACCATATTTAATTTACGCGTTCGCCAGCGCCGACAAAGCCTTCCTTGCCTTGCCCGACTCAGCCGCGTGCCGTACGTTAACCCAACCGACGCAGGAGATGGGTCATGGGCCGCTTGGTGCAAAAGCCGAAATTGCCGGAGGCTGAGCCGCAAGGCGGCGGCGACTTCGGCGGCATGTTCCAATCGCGCGCGCGGCCGGCGCCGACCGTTGCTGCGGGCGACGACTATCTCACGCGCATGGTCAAATATATTCCGGCCGAAATCATCGGCTGTTCTATGCTGGTCAACGCAATCCTTGGCCAAGCGATGGTCGCCGGTGACGGCAATGCCACCATGGCCGGGTTTTCCGTGACGGGAATCGCCGCGTGCGCGCTCCTCGTGGGTCTGATTTTAACGCCACTGTTCTGCTGGTATGTGCGCGAGGACGGCGACGCCTGGATCGTCAATGCCGTCGTTTCCACGGTGGCCTTCCCGTTCTGGGCCTATCTGATGGGCGCGGTCGCCTTCGCCAAATTCCACGACGGCAACTTGGCGGCAATCCTGATCCTGACCTTTACCGCGGTAAGCGGTCTGGTGGCGCCGATAGCGGATCGGCCCAAGCCGCAGGAGCAGACAAACGCCAACCCTAAGGACGGGCCGCGGCTGGTCGAGAGCCTGAAGGCCTAAATCCAATCAGCCGGGCGGAGATTGCGGCCGCCCAATTCCTCGTGTCATCTGTCCCGCGATGGCGGCACGCAAAACCATTCTGGTATTCGATTCCGGGCTCGGCGGCCTCACCGTCTATCGGGAGGTCGCGGCGGCGCGGCCGAACGCCGATTTCATCTATGTCGCCGACGACGCGGCATTTCCCTACGGCGATCTCGAAGAGACCGCGCTGATCTCGCGCGTTGTCGATCTCATCGCCAAATTGATCGACGCAAGTCGGCCCGACCTGGCCGTGATCGCCTGCAACACCGCTTCGACCATCGCACTGCCGGAATTGCGCAAAACATTCGCGCTGCCTTTTGTCGGTACCGTGCCGGCGATCAAACCCGCTTGCGCCGCATCGGTGACGCGGCGGGTCTCCGTGCTCGGCACCGACGCGACCGTGAAGCGCGAATATACCCGCGCGCTCATTCGCGATTACGCACAGGATTGCGAAGTGACGCTGGTCGGCTCGACCAAGCTCGCGGCCTATGCGGAAGCCGAGCTTCACGGCGCGCCGGCGAGCGACACGGCCATCAGCGCCGAGATCGCGGCGTGCTTCCGCGACGGCAGCAAGCAAACAGACACGGTCGTCCTTGCCTGCACGCATTATCCGTTGCTGATCGACCGGCTGCGGCAGCTCGCGCCCTGGCCGGTGAATTTTCTTGATCCGGCGCCGGCGATCGCGCGACGGGTCGTCGATCTTCTCGGCGTGGCGCCACCGTCGGCCGAAAACGGCACGACGCGCGCGATTTTCACGTCGGGCCGCACGCCGCAAAAAGCGCTGGCGCGCTTTGGCATCCGTTCGCACGAGCCGGCTTCGACTCGCTGACAATCGCCCAATCGCGCGTCAGCCGTTGCCCGCAAATAGAGCGCGCGCCGCGTTGTTCCTTTCGCTAGGCTTTGAACAGCCGATGCCGGGAATGATCAGGAGCCAAGATCATGACCATCGCCATTCCATCGGAAAGTGCAGCTTCGCGTCCCAACCGCTGGGGCCAACTTGCTCTCGGCGTCGTCGCCATGATGGCGATTTCCAGTCCGCAATATACCTGGACGTTGTTCACCGGACCTCTCAATACGAAACTCGGAACGACACTCGCGGAATTGCAGTGGACGTTCTCGCTGCTTGTCATCCTGCAAACATGGTTCTCGCCGTTCCAAGCCTATCTGGTCGACCGCTTCGGCCCGCGCCTGCTCATTTCACTCGGCGCGCTGCTGTCCGGCGGCAGTTGGATCCTCGCCTCCTCGGTCGACAATCTCTGGGCGCTCTATCTGACCTATGGCGTGATCGGCGGCTTCGGCACCGGCATTATCTATGTCGGCATTATCGGCCTGATGGTGCGGTGGTTCCCCGACCGCCGCGGCCTCGCCGCCGGACTTGCCGCCGCCGGTTACGGCTTCGGCGCCTTCTTCACCAGTTTCCCGATCGACAGCATGATCAAGAGTTCGGGCTATGCTCATACGCTCTTGGTCTGGGGCTGTATCCAGGGCGTGATCGGCATTGTCGCCGCGCAAGGCTTGCGGCTGCCGCCGGAAAATTATCAGCCGCCGGACGCGGCCCCGGCCACCGCGGTCGGCGCCCAGCAGAGCCGCAAGAGCTACGCGCCGGGCGAAATGCTGAAGAACCCGATCTTCTATCTGATGTTCGTGATGATGAGCATGATGTCGACCTCGGGCCTCATGGTCACGTCGAATGTCGGGCCGTTCGCCAAGGAATACGGCGTCGCCAATGTCATGGTTTTAGGCATGGCGGCGCTGCCGCTGTCGCTCACGCTGTCGCGCTTCACCAATGGGCTGACGCGGCCGTTCTTCGGCTGGGTCTCCGACCACATCGGCCGCGAAATGACGATGGCGCTGGCCTTCTCGCTGGAGGCGGTCGCGATCCTCATCTTGTTCGCCTATATCGACCAGCCGGCGCTGTTCGTCGTTTTGACCGGGCTCGTGTTCTTCGGCTGGGGCGAAATCTTCTCGCTGTTTCCCTCGACACTGACCGACACGTTCGGCCCGAAATACGCGGCGACCAATTACGGCTTTCTCTATATCGCGCAGGGCGTCGGATCGATCCTCGGCGGCCCCGCGGCGGCATTCCTCAAGCAGGCGACCGGGAGCTGGACCGCCGTCTTCATCGTCGTCGCGGTGCTCGACGCGGTCACGGCCTTGCTGGCGATCACCGTGCTGCAAGCGATGCGGCGCAGGCAGTTTGCCGCGCAGGTTTGACACCCGGCGGGTTTCCCCCTAGATACGCCGCACTGCGCGGGCCTTAACGGCCCGCGCGGTGTTTCGCGACCCGCGGTTTGAGCCGGCGCTTCGGCTCCAAAACCTGTCGGTTCCGGTCCGAGGCCGGAACAGGAGGAGGGCGCGATCCTCAGCCACGGCATGATCCCGAAAAGTGGTCTTCCGGTTTTCGGAAATAGATCATGCCTAAACAAGACAGCGAGGACGCGAATGACCAAGCGCCATCAGGCGAAGTACAAGATCGATCGGCGGATGGGCCAGAACATCTGGGGCCGCCCGAAGTCTCCGATCAACAAACGCGAATACGGCCCCGGCCAGCACGGCCAGCGCCGTAAGGGCAAGCTTTCGGATTACGGCGTGCAATTGCGCGCCAAGCAGAAGCTTAAGGGCTACTACGCCAACATGTCGGAGCGCCATTTTCACGGCATCTATGACGAAGCGAGGCGCTTGAAGGGCGACACCGGCGCCCACATGATCGGCCTGCTCGAGCGCCGACTCGACACCGTGATCTATCGCGCCAAATTCGTGCCCACGGTGTTTGCCGCGCGGCAGTTCGTCAGTCATGGCCACATCAAGGTGAACGGCAAGCGCGTCACCGTCGCGAGTTACCGCGTGAAGGTCGGCGATGAGGTCGAGGTCAAGGAGAAGTCGAAGCAACTCGCGCTGGTGCTGGAAGCCAACCAACTCGGCGAGCGTGACGTGCCCGACTATATCGAGGTCGATCACACCAAGATGACGGCGAAGCTTTCGCGCGTCCCGGCACCCGGCGACGTGCCCTACCCCGTCGTGATGGAGCCGCATCTCGTCGTCGAGTACTATTCGCGCTGATTGTTGCGCACTTATCCCCAGGCGCCGCTTCGCGCGATTTGCCAATAAAAGCGGCAGACGCCCGGCCGCGGCGTGCTAAGGCCGGCTGGGTTAAACTCGGAAATTACGAGGCGGTCGCGCTTTCCTTCACGGCGACGCCTTTGTCCTTCAGCAAGGACTGCAATTCGCCGGCCTGGAACATTTCGCGCACGATATCGCAGCCGCCGACAAATTCGCCTTTGACGTAGAGCTGCGGGATCGTCGGCCAATTGGAATAGGATTTGATGCCGCCGCGTAGCTCGTCGTTTTCCAGCACGTTGAGCCCCTTATAGGCGACGCCCAGATAATCGAGTATTTGCACGACCTGCCCGGAGAACCCGCACATCGGGAATTGCGGCGTGCCTTTCATGAAAAGCACGACATCGTTGGCTTTGACTTCATTGTCGATGAATTGCACGACTGGCCCATTGTGATCAGACATCGCGGTCATCCTTGCTGACGCCGCGGGTCACTCGTCCCGCGCCGAATCTCACCCTCTGCCTTGCAATATATGTACCGCAAAACGCCTTTAAAACCCAATGCCGCAGTGGCATGGCCGGATCACGCAAACTTCACGAGAACGAAAGGTTACGGACCGATCCGGCAAGAGAAGGAAGTTCCAGCCCTCGGCAAAATAAGGGAACGGGCCGGTTGACCCCCGACTAGCGCTCCGGCGTGCCGGTTTGCAGCGCGAGCGCATGCAGCTTGCCGCCCATTTCGGCCTTGAGCGCCTCGTAGACGATTTGGTGCTGCTGGACGCGGGATTTGCCGCGAAACGACTCGGCGATGACGGTCGCGGCATAATGGTCGCCGTCACCGGCGAGATCGCGGATCGTCACCTCGGCATCCGGAATGCTGCCCCGGATCAGTCTTTCGATGTCGCTCGCAGCCATGGCCATGGCGTGCTCCACCCATTCGTTTCGGCTCGCCCCCGCTCGAACCGGACATCCGCAAAACGTACGCGACACTCGCGCAGCGTTGCGACCACAATGGGGCGCTTGCCGACAAGCGTCAATGCGCCGCCTCGGCTGCCCCGGCCATATAGGCCGGAAGCCAAGCTTCGAAGCGCGCCTTGAGATGCTCGACCGGCAGCGGCCGCTCGCCGTCAAGCGCGAAAGCGCCGCCGCCGGTCGCGCCAAGCCGGGCCAGTGGCACCGCCGCCGCCCTCGCCCGCTGCGCGACGATTTCTCCCGCTTTCGCGGTGACGACATAACGAGCTTGATCCTCACCGAACCAGAAAGCGTGCGCGGCAAGGTGCGATGGCGGCTCCAGCACGGCGCCGATGCCGGAGGCGATCGCCATTTCGGCGAGCGCGACCAACAGCCCGCCGTCGGAAACATCGTGGACGGCGGTTACCATGCCGTCGCGGATCAGCTCCCGCACAAAATCGCCGTGACGGCGCTCGGCGGCAAGGTCCACCGGCGGCGGCGCGCCGTCCTCGCGGCCGCAGATGTCGCGCAAATAAAGCGATTGGCCGAGCCAGCCGCTGGTTTCGCCGATCAGCAGGATCGCCTCGCCTTCGGCTTTGAACGCAAGTGTCATCGATTTTGTGAATTGGTCCAGGAGACCGACGCCGCCGATGGTCGGTGTCGGCAGGATCGCCCGGCCATTGGTCTCGTTGTAGAGCGAGACGTTCCCGGACACGACCGGGAAGTCGAGCGCGCGGCAGGCCTCGCCGATGCCGCGCACGCAGCCTATCAACTGGCCCATGATCTCGGGCCGTTCCGGGCTGCCGAAATTGAGATTGTCGGTCACCGCGAGCGGGCGCGCGCCGACCGCGGTGAGATTGCGCCAGGCTTCGGCCACCGCCTGCTTACCGCCCTCGAACGGATCGGCCTCGCAATAGCGCGGCGTGACATCCGAAGTGAGCGCCAGTGCCTTGGGTCCATCGTTGATGCGCACCACGGCGGCGTCGCCGCCGGGCCGCTGCACCGTATTGCCGAGGATGACGTGATCGTATTGCTGCCAGACCCAGCGCTTGGAGCAGAGGTCGGGTGAGCCGATGAGCTTTTCCAGCGCATCGGCAAGCCGCAACGGCGGCGCGATTGACGCCGCATCGATGACCGGCCGCTTGAGATGGTCGGACGACGGCCGGTCATAGAGCGGCGCCTCGTCGCCGAGTTTCTTGATCGGCAGATCGGCCATCACCGCGCCGCCATGCCGGACGATGAAGCGCTTGGTCGCGGTAGTCGCACCGACGATCGCGAAGTCGAGACCCCATTTGCGGAAGATCGCCTCGGCCTCTTTTTCCTTCTCGGGCTTGAGCACCATGAGCATGCGCTCCTGGCTCTCCGAGAGCATCATTTCGTAGGCGCTCATGCCGGTCTCGCGGCACGGCACATTGTCGAGATCGAGCGTAACCCCGAGATCGCCCTTGGCGCCCATTTCGACGGCGGAGCAAGTCAGCCCCGCGGCGCCCATGTCTTGAATCGCGATGACGCAGCCCTTGGCCATGATTTCGAGGCAGGCTTCGAGCAGAAGCTTTTCCGA
>Ga0181525_10004659_pt1 | contig 10431 bp, 12 predicted proteins | sample PEATcosm2014_Bin_48_FD_121100 | JGI IMG/M metagenome (GOLD analysis project Ga0181525, IMG submission 121100) | Peatland microbial communities from MTU Mesocosm Facility, Houghton, MI, USA - PEATcosm2014_Bin06_10_metaG | ecosystem: Environmental > Terrestrial > Soil > Wetlands > Peat | place...
CAGTCCGCGCACGGGCGGTTCCTGTACTTCTCCCCCGACGAGGTCGAGCCCGGTGGAAGCTGAGACCGCGAGGCGGACGCTGGTCGCCGGGGTCGGCAACATCTTCCAGCGGGACGACGCCTTCGGGGTCGAGGTGATCAAGCTGCTGGCCGGCCGGCCGTGGCCGCCTGGCGTCGAAGTCGGGGACTTCGGCATCCGCGGCGTCCACCTGGTCTACGAACTGCTCGGCGGCTGCGACCTGTTCGTCCTCATCGACGCCGCGCAGCGCGGGTACCCGGCGGGCACCGTCACGGTGCTCGAGGTCGAGCCTTCAGATGTGGCGCGCACCGGGGTGATGGACGCGCACGGCCTGGCGCCGGACCAGGTTTTCGCGATGCTCACGGCCATGGGCAGCCGGCCAGGTCGCAGCCTGGTCGTCGCGTGCGAGCCGGCCGACGTGAGCCCAGGGATGGGACTGTCCGCGTCGGTGCGCGAGGCCCTGCCCGCGGCGGTCCGCGCAGTGGAGGAGATCCTTGAACAAAGCCAACGGGAAGAAGGAGCAGACGATGGTGTCGAGGCTCATTAAGGCGGCGATCGTCGCGGCGATCCTGACGGCGGTAATCCAGTCGCTGCCGGACATCAAGCGTTACCTAGAGATCAGGAAGATGTAGTCACCGGGCACTAGCCCGGCGCCACTCGATCTCGTCGGGGCCGACCTCGTGGCCGGCCGTGCACTGCACCCGCACCTCAATCGGGTGACCGCAGCCGGCATGGGCGAAATCGACCAGAGGCCGCACGTCGGTGTGGCGGCGCCCCCACTCGAACAGGCCGAATACCACCGGCATCAGGTCGGCGCCGGCCGGGGTCAGCGCGTACTCGTCGCGGGTCCGGCCGCCGGGCTCGCGGTACGGCTGCCGCCGCAGCAGGCCGGCGTCGGTGAGCGCACGCAGGTGCGTGGACGCGGTCGCGGGCGCCATCTCGACCCGCTGCACGAAGTCGTCGAACCGGCTCGTGCCGTAGAACGCCTCCCGCATGATCAGCATCGCGCTGCGCGAGCCGACCAGCCCCATGGCCCGCTCGATCGGGCAGTGGCCGGCGAACGAGGGCACGTTATCGCCTTCTTGCGCCTGTTGCGCCGCCATGGCGCCGCCTCCTCGTCCTACTGACTACACAAACCTGTAGTCAGCATGATAGCGTCAAGAAGCTGGCTTCAATTTTCCGAAGTTATGAGGAGTAGCCATGGACCTGCGCAACCGCGTCATCTTCGTCACCGGCGCCGCCGGCGGCCTCGGTCAGCAGTTCGTCACCCAGGCCCTCGCGCGCGGCGCCGCCAAGGTCTACGCCGCCGCCCGGCGCGACCACCCGTGGGCGGACGCGCGGATCGTCCCGGTCCGCCTTGACGTCACCGATCAAGCCGAGATCGCCGCGGCCGCGGCGGCGGCACAGGACACGGAGGTGCTCATCAACAACGCCGGGGTGGGCGGCGCGGCGTCGCTGCTGACGTCGCCCGAGGAGGAGATACGGGCGACGTTCGAGGCGAACCTCTTCGGTCCGCTGCTACTCGTGCGCGCCTTCGCGCCGATCCTGGCCAGGAACGGCGGCGGGGCGGTCGTGGACATCCACTCGGTGCTCAGCTGGCTCGCCCGCCCGGGGGCGTACGCCGCGTCCAAGACCGCCTTCTGGGGGCTGACCAACGCGCTGCGCCTCGAACTCGCCGACCAGAAGACTCAGGTCGTCGGGGCGCACCTCGGCTACACCGACACCCCGCTCATCGCGCACCTGACCGACGTGGACAAGTCCGACCCGGCGCTCGTCGTCTCCCGCATCCTCGACGCCCTGGAGCGGGGCGACGACGAGGCGATCGCGGACGACGTCTCCGGCCAGGTCAAGTCCATCCTGCCCGGCATCACCACGGGCGTCCTGCCGCAGTAAGCGGCGCTGGGCCGGCGTCTCTCCCGGCAGGGGCGCTCGCGGAGCCGGCGAGCGGGAGCCGGTCAGGGAGTGACTCCGGCCACCCCTTGTCCCGCACGGACGGGCAGCACCGTGAGCAGCACGGCGCTCGCGGAGGAGCACGCGCTGAACGTGTGGCTCACGTAGCCGGCCACGGTCTCCCCCGGCGGGTAGATCCGCAGCCAGTGCGCGGTGACGGGCCGGCAGGCCGAGGACGGGAAGTTGGCGGCCACCGCCACCTTCAGCCACGCGTGGGCGGTCTGGCCGGGGGCGAGGCGGACGGCCGTGTTGGCGAACGCGTCGCTCCGCAGCGCGGCCGCGCCGATCTGCTGCCCGGCGGCGGTCGGGGACGCGGCGAACGAGACGCCAGGGGAGCCGTACATCGCGCAGGCACTGCCTGACGTGTTGGTGAAGTTGAGTGGGTAATACGAATTGCCCGCGCCGCCTTGCGCCTGGCTGTCGTCCACCGTGATGCGCAGCGCGGTGGTGCTGCACGCGGCCAGGCCGCCCGCCCCGCCCGAGGCGGCCGACGAGCCCGGCGCGGACGACGACGGCGATGCCGCCGCGGCGCTCGACTGGGCGGTCGAGGGCGACGCCGGGGCACTGGGGGCGGCGGTGGTGACGGTCTCGGTCACGGTGGCGGTCGGCGCCGCGGGCTGGCCAGGCGCCGCGGTGCCGCAGGCCGCGACCAGCGATGACGCGACGGCCGCCCCGGCGAGCCACGCGAGCCGCGGCGCCCGGCCAGGCGCGCTGGCCGCGATCGCCTGCCTGGCACCGCGGGCCCAGCCGGTCGTCGTCAGGTGCGAAGCGGGGGCAGGGGAGCGCGTGGACGTAGACATAACGGGCCCTTTCGTTCGCCGGTGCGGCTGACTGAAAGCAGTGTGCGGTCACGGTCCGCCGACTCGAGCCCGTGAGACTCACTGGTCCCTGATGCCCTGGTTTTGCGGCCGCTTGCCCGGGTATCGCGCAACGAGCCTGGCCCGTCGTCACGCGCCAGCGACGAGGCATCCGAGGAGAACAAGCTGGAACAAGCAGCGGCCGACGGCCAGCGACCAGGCGGATCACCGGCGTCCGCATGACGCTGCTCGCGCTGACCGCGGGCGCGATGGGGATGCAGAGCGCCGCGGTACGGCTGCTCGGTCAGATGTCCACGACGTACCTCACCAGCACGCTGATCGGGATCTTCCAGTCGCTCGCGGTCCGCCGCGTGCCGCCGGACTGGCAGCGCAGCGCCGGCGTGCTCCTCGCCTTCGTGGCCGGCGCCGCGCTCGGCGTGGCCGGCGCCGTCGCGTCCCCGGTCCTGGTGCCCGTGGCGGTCATGCTCCCGCTCGCCGCGGTGGTGCTCGGCGCCGCCGGGTCGGCCGCACCGCGCCCGCCCAGGGCCCTGGGAGGTCACCGCTCTTGAGACGGGAGATCCACGCCTGCGTTCCCGCGTCAGGGGGTCCGGCCGAGCCACGCGGCCATCCGGGCGTAGGCCCCCGCCCCGGCCGGCGCGGCCACCACGGGGCCGAACGGGATGTCTTCCCGTCCGGATTCCGGCAAGGACCGCTGGGATACCTCAAGCGCGAACGCGCCGAGTTCCGGGTCGAGCTCGGTCTCCTGGCCGGTCGCGGTCGCCAGGTCCCAGCCGTGCGCCAGCACCTCCCGCACGTAGCCGGCGAGCGCGACGCGGCCGGGTACCTTGCCCCACGGCACCGCGAAGAGCGCGTCGAGCTTGGCGTCGTCGGCCCAGGCGGCGGCCACACGCGCGCTGGCCGTCCGGTAGGTGGCTGCCCATTCGCCGGGCTGCTGGTCACCGAGGTCCGCGAACGGCGGGACATGCAGCGCGTCCGCGCCCTCTCCGACGAGCGCGATGCGGGTGACGCCGCCGGCCATGTGGCTCACCAGGGTCCGCACGTCCCAGTCGGTGCACGGCGTCGGCAGGCCCGCCTGGTCTGGCCGCACCGCGGCGATGATGGATTCTGTCTGGGCTGTGGCCCGCTGGAAGATAACCCGAGGATCGTTCATGTGGCCTAGCTAACTGGCCAAACTTGACAGGTCGCGTCATATTTTAGAAGCATGTGGTCAGGTCGGCTGCTTGGAGATGAGGCATGAGGTCAAGCCGTCTGCTCGAGATGATGCTCCTGCTGCAGACCCGCGGCTCCGTGACCGCCGCCGAGCTCGCGGACCGGCTTGAGGTCTCACCGCGCACGGTCTACCGGGACGCGGAGGCGCTCGGCGCCGCCGGGGTTCCCATCTACGCCGAACGGGGCCGGGGCGGCGGGATCCGGCTGCTGCCGGGCTACCGTACCGATGTCACCGGACTCACCCGGGACGAGGCGCGGGCCCTGTTCGTTCTCTCCACGGGCGGCGCGCACGCCGATCTCGGGCTGGCCGCGCCGCTGCGCTCGGCCATCGCCAAGGTGATGCGGGCGGTGCCTGCCCCCTTCCAGCCCGCGGCGACGGCGGCCAGCGAGCGGGTCCTGGTCGACCCGGTTGGCTGGATGCGGTCTGCGGACGCCGCCGGTGAGCTCGGCGCCCTCCAGGCGGCGGTGTTCGCCGACCGGCGGGTCTGGCTGCGTTACCGGGCAAGCGGTCAGCACAAGGCCACGGACGTGGTCGTGGATCCCTACGGTCTGGTGTGCAAGTCCGGCGTCTGGTACCTGGTGGCCGACTTGACCGGGGAGCCACGGCTGTTCCGGGTGTCGCGGGTGGAGGCGGTGCTTTCCGCGGACGAGCCGGTGATCCGGCGGGACGGCGTCAGCCTCGCCGGCCTGTGGGAGGAGCTGCGGCGCCAAGTCGACGAGCGGCCGACGCCGGTGCGGGTCGTCGCCCGGGTCCGGCGGACGCGGCTGGACATGTTCAGCCGCATGTTCGCGGCGCACCTCGCGGAGGCCACGGCAGGCGACGCCCCGGCTGATCGCGCCCGCTCGGGGCAATCCGGCGCGGACGACGGCGAGTGGGCTGTGCTGACGCTGCGGTTCGCCGCTGTGCAGGCGGCCCGCGTCCTGCTCAGCTTCGGCGGTGACGTGGTGGTGACGTCTCCGCCCGCGGTCCGCGACGACCTGCTGGCCGTCGCCGCCGAGGTCACCGCCTGCTACAACCCGGCCAGGTAACCGCTTGCCCCCCGCTGGCGGCCGCTCGGCGGTGCTCGTCAGCCCCCGGAGCTTGGCCGCTGCCGCGGGAGGATGATCGCGTCCGGGCCGGGGAACAGCAGCCGGGTATGGCCGTCAGGGAATCGGACCAGGTAGGGCGGCTCGCCTGCGTTCCCGTGCACCTCGATGATTTCGCCGTGCTTGTCCGGATGGCCGACGGTGCCTCCGTGAATGCAGATCTTGTCCCCGATCGTCGCTTCCATAACCGCCTCCCTCGGCGCTGTGGTTCCGATGTCGAGACCAGCCTCGCATGGCCGCCGCGCGATGGCCACCATCTCAAATCCGGCAAAAGGGCATGAACTTAGCTGGATCACCTCAACCAAAAGTGATCTTCAATCGCCGGCCGCGCGGGCTCCGGGCCGCCCAACCAGGACCGACGAGCTGCTTTTAACTTTTCGTTGACAGCCAACTTGTTAGCGCTCACAATCGCAGAAGACCTACGAGACATAGGTTTTTCAGCAGATAAACGAGAGGATGTGATCGCTAACAACCTGGCTGGCGCCGTGCCGTCGCATGCTTGCGCCCGGTTCTTGTCTTGCCTGTGCACGGCCTTAAGCCTCCTCCGCAAACCTCTTCAGCCTCGGGACGACCACGAGCTTCAGAAGGGAAGGTCCGATTCAACGATGACTGACAGACCACGCCTGCGGCGCACGAGAAGGGGGCTGCTCGTCCTCGCCGCCACGGTGACCTTGGCCCTCGGCGGGCTGCTCGCCAGCGGCGCCACGCCGTCGCGGGCGGCGACGCAGGAGCCCTGTGACATCTACGCCGCGGGGAACACCCCCTGCGTGGCCGCGCACAGCACCACCCGGGCGCTGTACGCCGCCTACAGCGGCAACCTCTACCAGGTCAGGCGCTCTTCCGACAACACCACGCTGAACATCGGCACGGTCAGCGCGGGCGGGGTGGCCAACGCGGCGGCCCAGGACTCCTTCTGCTCCGGCACCACCTGCGTTATCACCGAGATCTACGACCAGTCGGGCCACGGCAACAACCTCACCGACGCACCCGGGGGCGGGGCGGCGGGCGGCCCCGATGCCCTCGCGAACGCGACCGCGGCCCCGGCCATGGTCGACGGCGCGAAGGTCTACGGCGTCTACATCGCCGCGGGTGACGGCTACCGCGATGACAGCACCTCGGGCATCGCGACCGGCGACGCGGCCGAGGGCGAGTACGCGATCTTCGACGGCACGCACCAGAACAACGGCTGCTGCTTCGACTACGGCAACGCCGAGACCAACAACGACGACAACGGCGCCGGCCACATGGAAGCCATCTACTTCGGGACGGAAACGACCTGGGGCCGCGGCTCGGGCAACGGCCCGTGGATCATGGCCGACATGGAGAACGGCCTGTTCTCCGGGTCGAGCACCGGCCTTAACTCGGGTGATCCGACCACCAACTTCCGGTTCACCACCGCGATGATCGAGGGCGAGTCGAACCAGTGGGCCATCCTCGGCGGCAACGCCCAGTCCGGCTCACTCGCGACGGACTTCAGCGGTGTCCGCCCCTCCGGCTACAACCCGATGCACAAGGAGGGCGCGATCATCCTCGGCATCGGCGGCGACAACAGCAAGAGCTCCGCCGGCACCTTCTACGAGGGCGTCATGACCTCCGGCTACCCGTCGTCGAGCACTGAGGCGTCCGTCCAGGCCAACATCGTCGCGGCCGGCTACACCACGTTCTCCGGCGGTGGATCCGGTGCGACCGGCACGATCGTGTCGGGCCTGAGCAGCTCGAAGTGCGTGGACGACAACAACGGCAGCGGCACTCCCGGCACCAAGGTGCAGATCTGGGACTGCGACGGCAACACCAGCGCACAGAACTGGACCGTCAACAGCAACGGCACCCTCACCATCGCCGGCGGCTGCATGGACATCACCGGCGCCAAGTACACCAACGGGACCCTCATCGAGTTGTGGACCTGCAACGGCGGCGCCAACCAGCAATGGACGGCGTCCAACGGCGAGATCGTGAACCCGCATTCGGGCATGTGCCTCGACGACCCGGCCTCCAACACCACCAACGGGACGCAGCTCGTCCTCTGGACCTGCAACGGCGGCACGAACCAGAAGTGGACCCTGCCGTAGCTAGCTGAGTCAGCCCCTCACCGCGCGGGCCTGCCGCCACGACGCTGGCGGCCGGGCCCGTGCGAATCCCCATGGCAACAGGCCGGGCGCGAGCATGCCCGCGCACGGCAAGCGGTCCGGGTTAACCGGCTCCCGGGAGAGGTCTCCCACCCAAGTAGGAAGGCAGATTCAACGATGACTGTCAGAGCACGACTGCGGCACACGAAAAGGGGACTGCTCGTCCTCGCCGCCACGGTGACGCTGGCCCTCGGCGGGCTGCTCGCCAGCGGCGCCACGCCGTCGCGGGCGGCGACGCAGGAGCCCTGCGACATCTACGCCGCGGCAGGCACGCCGTGCGTGGCCGCGCACAGCACCACCCGGGCGCTGTACGCCGCCTACGACGGGGCGCTCTACCAGGTCAAGCGCGCGTCCGACGGCACCACGACCAACGTTTACCCGCTGACCACGGGCGGTTACGCGAACTCGGCAACGCAGGACTCGTTCTGTGCGAACACCTACTGCACGATCACCGAGATCTACGACCAGTCGGGCAACGGCAACAACCTCACCGACGCGCCGGCCGGCGGCGCGGCCGGCGGCCCTGACATCCTCGCGAACGCCGCGGCGGCGCCGACCACGGCCGGCGGCCACAAGGTGTACGGGGTCTTCATCTCCCCCGGCATGGGCTACCGCGATGACAGCACCAAGAACATCGCCACCGGCAACGCGTCCGAGGGCGAGTACGCGGTCCTCGACGGCTCGCACTACGACAACGGCTGCTGCTTCGACTACGGCAACGCCGAGACTAACAACGACGACGATGGCGACGGCACCATGGAGGCCATCAACTTCGGCAACGAGACCACCTGGGGCTACGGCACAGGCAGCGGTCCGTGGATCATGGCAGACCTGGAGAACGGCCTGTTCTCTGGCTCCGCCGCCGGCTACAACAGCAACGACCCGACCACGAACTACCGGTTCACCACGGCGATGATCGAGGGCGGGGCGAACCAGTGGGCCATCCTCGGCGGCAACGCCGACTCCGGCTCACTGGCCACCGACTACAGCGGGGTGCGGCCCTCCGGCTATACCACGATGAAGAAGCAGGGCGCGATCATCCTCGGCATCGGCGGCGACAACAGCGACAGTTCGGCCGGCACCTTCTACGAGGGCGTCATGACGTCCGGCTACCCGTCGTCCTCGACCGAGGCGTCCGTGCAGGCCAACATCGTGTCGGTCGGCTACGCGAACTACACCCTGCCGAGCAACCCGTTCACCTCCGGGGCGACGATCTCGCTGAAGGCCACCACGCCGTGTTGCACGAGTGACTACCTGACCGGCGACTACCCGAGCAGCGACGAGGTCGGCGCGGACGCCGTGACCTCGAGCAGCTCGACGACGCTGAAGGAAGACGCGACCTGGATCGTCCGGCCCGGCCTGGCCAACACCAACTGCATCTCGTTTGAGACGGACAACGGGTCCGGCGACTACATACGGCACTACAACTTCGAGCTCTACCTGGAACCGAACGACGGCACAGGCCAGTTCGCGCTTGACGCCACGTTCTGCCCGAGAGCGGGCAACAGCGGCTCGAACTACTCGTTCATGTCGTACAACTACAGCTACAAATACATCAGGCACTACAACTACATCGGCTACGTAGCCAGCGACGGCGGGTCCAACACCTGGGACGCGTCCAGCCTCTGGTACGAGGACACCACCTGGGCCGTTGCGACGGCGCTGAGTTAACGCTTGGCCCTCTTCCACCTGGCTAAGAGGTTCACGCCCGATCCTTGAAGCACAGCCAGGATGGCAGGCTCACCAGCCGGCAGGACGCTCCCCGCTGCCTGCCGCGGGCCACAAGCCCGCGGCAGGCAGCCGGCGCCGCGGTCGTCAGCCCATGGACTTGGCGCCGTCCAGGGACTCACGGATGATGTCGGCGTGCCCGGCGTGCTGCGCGGTCTCCTCGGCGATGTGCAGCAGCGTGCGCCGCGCGGACCAGCGCGCGTTCGGCGGGTTCCACGGGGCGGGCGGCAGCGGGTGGCTGGCGTCGAGGTCCGGCACCGTGGCGAGGAGCTCGTCGGTCTGCCCGGCCGCCTCGGCGTAATCGCCGAGCGCGCCCGCGAGCGTTTCCCCGGGAAGCAACCGGAAGCCCTCGGCCCAGGCCGCGAAGTCGGCCTCGGTCATGGCCGAGAAGTCCCGCGACACCGCGGGACCGTGCACGATAAAGCGCGCCCAGGTCCGCTCGACCGCCGCGACGTGCTTGATCAGGCCGCCGATCGTCAGCTCGCTCGCGGTCGTGCGCTGCCGCGCCTGCTCATCGGTGAGGTCGCGGGCGGTGTAGCGCAGGAAGTGCCTGGCGTGCGCCAGCGTCGCCAGCAGGTCCGCCCGCTCGCCGGTGAGGGTCGTGGTGTCGCCAGAAGTACCGGAGGTCATGACCTTCCGCCTTTCCCTGTCTCTGTTCGCACTGCTCGGTGAGAACTGCCTGACAAGAACCAGGCTACGAGCCATTGCGGTCAGTTTCTGTCCGCAATGGCGAGCACAATGGGACTCATGGCGAACACCAGCTCCCGGGCCCTCCGCCTGCTCTCCCTGTTGCAGAACCACCGCTTCTGGCCGGGCGCGGAGCTCGCGGAGCGGCTTGGCGTGTCGCCCCGCACGCTGCGCCGGGACGTTGACCGGCTGCGCGAGCTCGGCTACCCGGTCACGGCGCACCCGGGCGTGGACGGCGGGTACCAGCTGGCCCCGGGCGCGGCGCTGCCGCCGCTGGTGCTCGACGACGAGGAGGCGGTGGCCCTGGCGGTCGGGCTGCGGCTCGCGACCCAGGGCGCGATCCAGAACCCGGTCGCGGGCGCGGCCAGGGACGACGCGTCCGGTGGCCACGACGGCGACGACGACCTGGCTGGCACCGTCGCGGAGGCCGCGGCCCGCGCGCTGGCGAAGGTCACCCAGGTCATGCCGGCCCGGCTGCGTCGCCGGGCCGGGGCGGTGGCCGCCATGACCGAGTCCGCCAGCTGGGATACCGCGCGGGCGGGCCAGGCGGCGGCGATCAACCCGGACGTACTCGCGACCGCGGCGCTCGCCTGCCGGGACTCCGAGCGCATCCGTTTCGACTACGGCGCGGCCAGCGGGATGAGGACCGAACGGCATGTCGAGCCGCACCGGCTGGTCGCGCTCGACCGCCGCTGGTACCTGGTCGCCTACGACCTGACCAGGAATGACTGGCGCAGCTTCCGGCTTGACCGCTACCTCGGGGTACCGCAGCAGACCGGGGCCAGGTTCCGCCCGCGGGCGCTGCCTGC
>Ga0181525_10004661_pt1 | contig 10429 bp, 11 predicted proteins | sample PEATcosm2014_Bin_48_FD_121100 | JGI IMG/M metagenome (GOLD analysis project Ga0181525, IMG submission 121100) | Peatland microbial communities from MTU Mesocosm Facility, Houghton, MI, USA - PEATcosm2014_Bin06_10_metaG | ecosystem: Environmental > Terrestrial > Soil > Wetlands > Peat | place...
CCCCTGATCGCCGCCGCCACTTAAAAATCAAAAACAAACATTTATCCCGAACGAGCCGTGGTGTCCCTCCCGCGCCCCCTGCGTCGGCCCGGCGGGCCTCAGCGGAACAGCCGGTCGATGTAGTCGGCGCCGATCCCGTTCTGCTCGTAGTGGTTGCGGCACAGCGCGATGTAGTCGAACACGTCGAAGGTGCCGTCGGCCTCGCCGTTCTCGTCCAGCCAGATCAGCGGCCCGGTGACGTTGAAGGTGACCCGCATCGGCTCGGGAGACTCGTACGCGACAAGCGTGTGCGACTCGCCCGGCGCCTCGTAGACCCAGTCGCCCGCGGTGGCCACCCAGTCGTGCTCCAGGTAGCCCCACTTGCCGGAGATCGTGTACGCGAAGACCTGCTGCGGGTGGTAGTGCCGGTTCACCAGCCCGGCGCCGCGGCACATCAGCACGTCGCACCACCGGTTCTGGCTGGGCGAGATCCACAGCGGCCGGGTGCCGACGGTCTCCGACAGCGGCGCGTAGTAGCGTTCGTCCTCCGTCGGGGCGTCGTGGATGTAGGCCTCGGGCAGCGCGCCGGGCCGGAACTTCTGCTCGATCGGCTTGAGCTCCCGCCAGAATTCGCTGTTCGCCGTCTCGGCCATGGCTTCCTCCCAGTTCCTCGCAGCACGCCAGCATCAGCGTCCCGCTACCGCCAGGCCGGCTGATCCCGTTCCTGCCGGTCCAACCACAACAATGGTCCATCCTCTTGGTGCCAGCAACGACGATGTTCCATCGTCGTCGTTAAGTCCGGCGCCGGGAACGCGCCGCCGAACTCTGCTGCTGCACGCGGGCGACCTGCGCGTTCTCCACGAGGTGGACCAAAAGGCGCAGGCTGTCTACATCCTCAGCGGGGGCCCAATAATCTGAGCCAGGACGGCACGCCGCCACGATGTGGCAGCGTAGCTACGCCGCAGCAATGACCTCCTCGGTGACCACGCCGACCGTGATCAGCGCCTGGTCCGCGCCGACACCCCTGGTGACTTCGGTGATGATCTCCTGTGCGGTCTCCGCCTCGGCCGCGGTGTGGGTGGCACCCAGCTTGGCTGCGGTGTCCCTCTTCAGCGCGAGCGGGTCGACCGCGATGATGTTGCGAGCGCCAGCGAACGCCGCGCCCTGAACCGCGTTGATGCCCACGCCGCCGATCCCGTAGATCACGGTCGTGTCGCCCGGGCGGACGCCACCCGCGTTCACCGCGGTGCCCCATCCGGTCGGCACCCCGCAGCCGACCAGGGCCACCGTCTCAAGCGGCAGGTCGTCGTCGATCTTGACACACGAGTGCTCGGACACCACGGGCAGCTAGGCGTCCCGGCCGGCCGCATCGACCTGACCTACCCCAGGGACCTCGATCCCTGACCAGCCGCCCGCCCCCGATACTGTGTAAGCCCGCCACCGCCCCGTGCCGACCTGCAAGGAAAAGAGGTTCCGCCCATGTCCGCGCGCACCAGCCCTCCGTTCCGCGCCGACCACGTCGGCAGCCTGCTGCGCCCGGCGCGCCTGCTGCAGGCCCGCGACGACTTCGCTGCGGGCCGGATCACCGCCGCTGACCTGCGCGCGGTGGAGGACGAGGAGATTCCGGGCGCGATCAAGATGCAGGAAGACGTCGGCCTGCAGTCCGCCACCGACGGGGAGTTCCGCCGCGCATCCTGGCACATGGACTTCATCTACGCCCTCGGCGGGGTGTCCAAGGCGCCGGGCAACCTCAAGGTCCAGTTCCACAACGCATCCGGCGACATCGAGTTCACCCCGGCGTCGATCCAGGTCGACGGCAAGGTGCGCATCGACGACACGATCTTCGCCGACGCGTTCACGTTCCTGCGCTCGCACGTCTCCATGGCCGTGCCCAAGCTCACCATCCCGTCGCCGAACATGGTGCACTACCGCGGCGGCCCCGCCATGCTCGACCCGGCGGTCTACCCCGACATCGACCAGTTCTGGGCCGACCTGGCCGCCGCCTACGCCGACGAGGTCGCCCGCCTCGGTGCGCTCGGCTGCACCTACCTGCAGTTCGACGACACCTCGCTGGCCTACCTCAACGACCCCGCGCAGCGCGCCGAGATCAGCGAGCGCGGCGAGGACGCCGACCACATGCACCTGCGCTACATCAAGCAGATCAACGACGCGGTCAAGGACAAGCCCGCGGACATGGCCATCACCACGCACATGTGCCGCGGCAACTTCCGTTCCTCCTGGGTCGCCTCCGGCGGCTACGACTTCGTCGCCGAGGCCCTGTTCTCCGAACTCAACGTCGACGGCTTCTTCCTCGAGTACGACGACGAGCGCTCCGGTGGCTTCGAACCCCTCCGCTTCGTCCCCCCCGGCAAGATGGTCGTCCTGGGCCTAGTCACCACCAAGCGCCCCGAGCTCGAATCCTCCGACGACCTCAAGCGCCGCATCGACGCCGCCGCCAAGCACGTCCCCCTGGATCAGATCTGCCTATCCGGCCAGTGCGGCTTCTCTTCCACCGTGGAGGGCAACGCCCTGACCTACGACGAGCAGCTTGCCAAGCTCCGCCTGATCGTGGAGACCGCCCACCAGATCTGGGGCTAGCCATGTAGGGCTCGGAACTACGATTCGGCGCGGGTACTGGTACGGGCTCATGGGCGGTCGTCGCCTTGCAGTGCGGTGAGTAGCTCGGTGTGGATCCGGCCGTTGCTCGCCACCACGTCGGCCCGGTCGGCGGTCCGGTGCGGCTGGCCGTCGAACCTGGTGAGCGTGCCGCCGGCTTCTTCGAGGATCAGCTGACCCGCGGTGATGTCCCATGGATCCATGGCGTGCTCGCAGTAGGCCTCGAGCCTGCCGGCCGCGATGGCGCACAGGGCAAGGGCGGGCGACCCGAGGGAGCGCACCCCGCCGGCCACGGTCATCAGCCGTTCGACAAGTCGGGCGTAGGCCCTGATCTCTTCAGGGTCGACGGACTGGGCCTGGGCGACGACCAGTGCCCGGTCCAGCCGTTCGACCTGGGAGACGCGCAGTGGCTCGCCGTTGCGGGTCGCGCCGCCGTGCCTGGTCGCGGCGAACATCTCGTCGTGGTACGGGTCGTAGACGACCCCGGCTGTGGTTTCTCCGCTGGTTCGCTGGGCGATCGACACGCAGAAGTAGGGAAGGCCGTGGGCGTAATTGGTGGTGCCGTCGAGCGGGTCTACGTACCAGACATGTTCGGACCCCGGGTCCCCGGCCGTGCCTTCTTCGCCCACGATCGCGTGGCCGGGGAAGGCACCGGCGATGACTTCGGTGATGGCCTGCTGGGACTGCTTGTCCGCGACCGTGACGAGGTTCGCGCGGGCGTCCTTGTAGGAGATGCCGAGGTCGGCTCCCATCGTGTCCCTCAGGACCTCGGCGGCCGCCCGGGCGGCTTTCACCGCGACCTCTAGCTCGCCCATCACGCGCCGGGGACCTTGAAGACGTTGCGCAGCGCGTACTGGACCGGGCCGAACGACGGCTGGGCGGTCGGCGCGGGCTGCGCATTAGCGGCAGGGGCCGGTGCGGGCACCGCGGACAGGGCGGCGGGCCAGGTCATCTCGGGGCGGTGCTGCAGGACCGTCCACATGCGCTTCCCGCTCCGCTGATCCGTGCTCATCTGCTGGCCTCCTTCTTGCGGCGGGCTCCGTCCCTGCTGGCTTGATTTCATTCCTGCTGGCCTGATTTCGGCGGCGCCAAGCCGGAAAGCTCGAGTTCTGTGCGCGCCCGTTCGATGTCGCGCTTGTTCTTCAGCAGCACCGGCAGGGTCCGGCTGACGGCGGCCGCGTCCAGCGAGGTCACGCCGAGCAGGGCAAGACTCCGCGCCCAGTCCACGCTCTCCGAGATGCTCGGCGGCTTGTCCAGTTCGAGCGAGCGCAAGGCGTGGATGATCCGTGCCGCCTGACCGGCCAATGCCACATCGAGACCGGGCACCCTGAGCCGGATGATCTCGCGTTCCCGTTCCGGGCCGGGATAGTCCAGGTGCAGGTACAGGCAGCGGCGCTTAAGCGCGTCGGACAGCTCCCTGGTGGCGTTCGAGGTCAGGAACACCAGCGGCGACCGCCGGGCGGTCAGGGTCCCGAGCTCGGGGATCGAGACCTGGAATTCCGACAGCACCTCGAGCAGGAGCGCCTCGGTCTCGACTTCTACCCGGTCGACCTCGTCGATCAGCAGTACCACCGGGTCGGTCGCCCGGATGGCTGCCAGCAGGGGCCGCTCGAGCAGGAAGTCCTGGGTGAAGATGTTCGCCTCCGTCTCGTCCCAGGATTGCTCGTGACCCGCCTGGATGCGCAGCAGCTGCTTCTTGTAGTTCCACTCGTACAGCGCCTTGGCCTCGTCAATGCCTTCGTAGCACTGCAGCCTCAGCAGCCGTGATCCCGTGACGACGGCGACCGCCTTGGCCAGCTCGGTCTTGCCCACCCCGGCCGGCCCCTCGATCAGCAGCGGCTTGCTGAGCCCGTCTGCCAGCAAGAGGGCATCGGCGATGGCATCGTCGGCGAGGTACCCGGCGGCCCGGAGCCGGTCCTTCATCGGCGTCGGCCCGGTCAACCGGTCAGTCATGGCCGTCCCGCGTGTCGATGCCGGGGGGCGGCGAGCCGGGATTCCCGGCCGCGTCGGTCCCGGTCATGCTGGCGGCCGGGGCGGACCGCTCGGCCGAGGCTGGCGCGGTCACGTCCACACGGTAGCCGACGGGGAACAGGCTGACGCGGGTGCGTGTGGTCAGCAGGCCCCAGATTCCCTGCCGGAGGCGGACGGTCATGATGATCGCGATCACGCCGAGCAGGATCAGGTACCAGACGCCGTAGGAGGAGAGCCAGTACTGGAGGGCGAAGAAGATGATCGCGCCGATGACCGGGCCCTCGATGGTGCCGAGGCCGCCTACCATCACGCAGAAGATCATGTACGCGGTCCACTGGACGTTGAACGCGGAGTCCGGCGCGACCTGCAGTGAGTTGGCCAGCATGATGGCTCCGGCGGCGCCGCAGCCCAGCGCGGCGATCAGGTACGCGACCAGCTTACTGGCGGTGACCCGCACGCCGAGGCTGCCGGCCGCGCTCTCGCTGTCCCTGATCGCGGTCAGCCCGAGCCCGAGCCTGCTGCGCAATAGCAGGTAGATACCGCCCAGGGCCGCTATCAGCAGTGCGAGAGTCACCCAGTAGGTGTCTGCCTGCCGTTGCGCGGGGCTGTAAGCCGACAGCCCGTTGAGCGATGCCCCCGAACCCGCTCCCAGGCTGTTCACCTGCGAGATGATCAGCAGGAACACCTCGGCGATGACCCATGTCCCGATCGCGAAGTAGCCGCCGCGCAGCCGGAAGGCGAGGAATGCGGTGGGCAGCGCGACGGCGGCGCTGATCAGGGCGGCCAGCGGGATCGCCGGATAGACGCCGACGCCGTGCAGCGACAGCCACAGCAGGCTGTAGGAGCCGATGCCGATGAATCCCTGCAGGCCGATCGAGACCAGCCCGGCGTAGCCGGCCAGCAGGTTCCACATGCTGGCGAGGATGACCAGCACGAAGAGGCTGGACAGCTGGTAGGTGACACCGGGTCCCTCCACGTAGGGGAGGAAGGCCAGTGCGACCGTCAGCACCAGCATGCCCGCGGCTCCCGCCGCCGAGCCGCGGCCGCGCCGGGATACCCGCCCGGCTGTGCGCTGCGGGCGCCTGCGTGCCAGGCTCGCGCCGCTGGTCACGCCACCGTCACCCGGCCGAAGAGCCCGCGCGGCCGGAACGCGAGCACCGCGAGGAACACCAGGTGACCGGCTAGGATCTGGTCCGCAGAGTTGATCTGCCCGCCGACCGTCTGCGCCACGCCCAGCACGATGCCGCCGGCCAGCGTGCCCCACAGCGATCCGAGCCCGCCGATCACCACCGCCTCGAAGGCGAAGATCAGGTCCATCGGACCAGACGTGGGCGTGAACTGCGTTCTCATCCCGGCCAAGATCCCCGCGACCGCGACGGTGGCCAGGGCGACCGCGGTGGCCAGCGCGTAGACGTGCCGCTCGTTGATGCCCATCAGCGAGGCCGTCTGCCGGTCATCGGCGCAGGCGCGCATCAGCCGCCCGGTCATCGTCCGGGAGAGGAAGAGCTGGAGCCCCGCCAGCAGCACCACGGCGACCCCGAACACCAGCACGTCGAACCTTCCCACCGCCAGCCCGTCGCCCAGGCCGATGGCCTCGATGCTGATGTTCCCGGCCTGGAGCCCGCGGGAGTCAGCCGAGAACACCTGCAGCAAGGCGTTGGAGATGATGATGGAGAGCCCGAACGTGACCAGGATCGAGGCGAGCGGCGTCACGCCGACGGTGAGATTCAGCAGGTATCTCTGCAGCAGGTAACCGATCACCGCCATCAGCGGGACGACCACGATGAGCGTCGCCCAGGCATTCAGGTGCGCCTGGTCCACCAGCACGACCGAGCCGAACGCCGCCAGCACGGCCAGGTCGCCGTGCGCGAGGTTGACCAGCCGCATCACGCCGAACATCAGGGACAGGCCGGCCGCGAACAGCGCGTAATAACCGCCCAGCAGGATCCCCTGCAGCACGGTATTGACCCAGATCATCGATTGCCTCCGAAGTAGGCCCGCCTGACCTGCTCGAATGACAGTTCCGACGCCTGCCCCTGCAGCACGCACCGGCCCTCGAGCAGGCAGTACACGCGGTCGGCGACCGCCATCGCCTGGTGCACGTCCTGCTCAACCAGCAGGATCGTCGTCCCGGCCGCCTGAACCTCGGGCAGCGCGCCGTAAAGCTGCCGCACCAGGACCGGCGCGAGCCCTAGCGACACCTCGTCAAGCAGCAGCAGCCGGGGATTGCTCATCAGCGCCCGCCCGAGCGCGACCGCCTGCTGCTCCCCGCCGGACAACGTGACCGCGCGCCGCCTGCGAAGGCGCGTCAGCAGCGGGAACAGGTCATACACGCGTGCCAGCTGCCACGGCCCAGGCCGGGCGCGGTAGCCGCCGACGAGCAGGTTCTCCTCCACCGTCAGGCTCGGGAACAGCCTGCGTCCCTCCGGCACCATCGCCATGCCAAGCGCCACCCGCCGGTAGGCCGGAGTCTGCTTCAGGTCGCGGCCGTCGAACCGGACGCAGCCGCTGGCCGGGTGCAGGACCCCCGTGATCGTCCGCAGCAGGGTCGACTTCCCGGCGCCGTTGGCCCCCACCACGGCTATGGTCTCTCCCTCCGCTACCTCCAGCTCGATGTCGAACAGCGCGTGGAAGTGGCCGTAGAAGGTATTCGCCCGCTCGACCTCCAGCAGGCCTGTCATGGTCGGCCGTCCGCTGCCGCGGGATCGTCAGGCAACGGTCCCGGGATTGTGCCCAGGTAAACCTCCTGCACCTCGCGGCTCGCCAGCACCATCGCCGGGTCACCCTCCATGAGAATCCGGCCCTCGCTGAGGCATATCAGCCGGCCGATGACCGACATCAGTGCGTCCACGATGTGCTCGATCCAGACGATGGCCACGCCCTGGGCGTGCACGCGGCGGATCAGCGCGACGAGATCGGCCACCTCGGGCTGGGTCAGGCCGCCGGCGACCTCGTCGAGCAGCAGCAGGCGAGGCTCGGTGGCCAGCGCCCGTGCCATCTCCAGCCGCTTACGGTCGAGCAGGCCCAGGTCGGCGGCCTGCTCATTCGCCTTGGCCGCCAGCCCGGCCGCGTGCAGGGCCTGCAGGCTGAGCTCATAGCCCCCGCGCCGGGTGCTGCGGCCATGCGCGGCACCCACCAGGACATTCTCGAAGACCGTCATGCCGGAGAACGGCAGCGGGATCTGGTAGGTCCGGCCGATCCCGGCGCGGCACCGCTGGTGCACCGGCGCGGAGGTGATGTCCTTGCCGTCGAAGATCACCGACCCCGCGTCCGGCCGGACCCCGCCTGCGACCAGGTTGAACAGCGTGGTCTTCCCTGCACCGTTGGGCCCGACGATGCCGACCAGCTCGCCGGGCCCGACGGTCGTGCTCAGGCTGTCGATCGCCTGGAGGCCGCCGAAGTGCTTGGCCAGCCCGTTGAGCTCGAGCAGGGGAGCGTCAGGCATACGTGATGGCTTCCATATGGCCGGCCACGGGGATGTTCGGGTGCTGCGTGTTGGCGACGATGACCAGGTCGTAAGGATAGTCGGTGCCTTTCCGCCACTGGGCGCCAACCAGCGGCGTCTTGGCCACATTCGGGACCGGTCCGGTGGTCCAGTCCAGCGGCCCGACGACCGTGTCGAGGCTCAGCGCGGAGATCGCCGCCACGATGTCATCGGGCGCCAGCGACTTGGCGCGGCTCAGGGTCGCGTTGGCAACCTCGAATAGCGCGTGGGCGAAGCCAATCGGCTGCGTCCACTGCTTGCCCGTGGCCGAGGTGTAAGCCGCGGCGAGCGCAGCCGAGGTCTGCCCGGTGAGCGAGCTGCTGAACGGGTGGGTCGGTCCCCACCAGTATTCGCTGGACAGGTTGTTGGCGACGTCACCGAGCGCGTCGACCGCGGCCGGGAACAAGATGGCCTTCGCGACGCTGGCGATCTTCGGGCGGTAGCCCTGTGTGTAGGCCTCTTTCCAGAATGTGGTGAAGTCCGGCGGGATCGGCACGCCGGTCATGATCTCCGCGTTATGTGACTTGAAGTCCGAGATCTGGGAGGAGAAATCGGTGGTCCCGTCGGCGTACCGGCCGGGATCGACGATCTTGTAGCCCAGCTTGCCCATGACCCCGGGGATTCCCGTCGTCTTGTTGGCGAACGCGTCGCCGTCAGAGTCGTTGGGCCAGAGCCCGCCGACGATCTTGTTGGTCGGGATCTGACCCCACATGTCGGTATAGATCGCCTCGAGATCCTCCAGCCCCCAGAAGAAGTGGTAGGTCCACTTCCACGACGACGACGCCGCGCGGGTCGCCCCGATCGTGCCGCCGCGGCCCACGAACCACGACTCCCACGGGGCCACGGTGGAGATGCAGGGCACGCCGTTGGCCTGACAGGCGTCCGATACCGGATTGGTGGTGTCCGGCGTGGATTGCACCAGCATCAGGTCGACCTTGCTGTTCAGGATGAGGTCGCTGGCGACGGTCCCCGCCTCGGCGTCGGTGGACTGGCTGTCCCTGACCAGGATGTCGACGGCATACTTCTTGCTGGCCACCGTAATGCCGTGCTGGCCGAAGTATGACCGCATCTGGCTGAGCACGAACGCGTCGGCCTGGCCGAAATCCGCCAGCGGTCCGGTCTCCGGGCTCACGTAGCCGATCTTGATGGTCTTGGTCGAACTCGATGTGCTCGAGCTGCTGCCCGCGACGCCGCCGCAGGCGGCCAGGAGCCCGGTGGACCCCGCGGCGACGGCCGCGAGCTGGAGGAAGCCTCGCCTGTCCAGCTGCCCGGATCTTGCGGACGACTCTGGAAGCTGTTCTCTGCTCATGGGCAGAACCTTTCATTTCCCGCGGCCCGCCGGCATGGGGCAGCCGGGCCGATGTGATGTTCGTGGTGTTTAGGTGGGGCGCTGGCCTGCGTGCGCGGGCTCTAGGCTCCGTACCAGTCCGGAACCCCGCCGTCGACGTTGACCCACACCGATTTGGCTTGCGTGTACTCCTGCAGGGCTTCGAAGCCCATTTCACGTCCGTATCCGGACATGCCTACGCCGCCGAACGGCGAGCCTGGGTTTACCCGCTTGTACGAGTTGACCCACACCATCCCGGCCCGCAGCGCCGCCGCGACCCGGTGCGCGCGGGACAGGTCGCGGGTCCACAGCCCGCCGCCGAGACCGTAGTCGGTGCCGTTCGCGATCGCGACCGCCTCGTCGTCATCGGAGAACGTGGTCACGGTGACGAAGGGGCCGAAGACCTCCTCCTGGCACACGCGGTCCCCCGGCGCCGCCCGCACCACCGTCGGCCGCAGGTAGAAACCCGCGGCCAGGCCGGGGTCCGCCGGCGGTGAGCCACCCGTGAGCACCTCCGCCCCCTCGTCGGCGGCGATCTTCAGGTAGCTCAGCACCCGGTCCCGGTGCGCCGCCGACGTCAGCGGCCCCATCTGCGTCGCCTCATCCAGCGGGTGGCCCAGCCTGATGCCCGACGCGACCGCGAGGAACGAGTCTAGGAACTCATTGGCGATCTGCTCCTGCAGCAGCAGCCTGGACCCCGCGATGCATGCCTGGCCCTGGTTGTGGAAGATCGCGAACGCCGAGCCCCGCACGGCCGCGGGAATGTCGGCGTCGGCGAAGACGATGTTGGCGCCCTTGCCGCCGAGTTCGAGCTGCAGCTTCTTCAGGTTGCCCGCGCTCGCCTCGACGATCCGCTGGCCCGTCTGGGTGGATCCGGTGAAAGACAGCTTGCCGACGTAAGGGTGCCCGGCCAGCCTGGCGCCGGCGAGATGCCCGTAGCCGGGCACGATGTTCACGGTTCCGGGCGGGAAGCCGACCTCGGCCATGAGCTCGGCCAGGCGCAGGGTGCTGAGCGGGGTGAGCTCGGAGGCCTTGAGCACCGTGGTGTTCCC
>Ga0181525_10004663_pt1 | contig 10421 bp, 8 predicted proteins | sample PEATcosm2014_Bin_48_FD_121100 | JGI IMG/M metagenome (GOLD analysis project Ga0181525, IMG submission 121100) | Peatland microbial communities from MTU Mesocosm Facility, Houghton, MI, USA - PEATcosm2014_Bin06_10_metaG | ecosystem: Environmental > Terrestrial > Soil > Wetlands > Peat | place...
CGGCGGCTGGGGTCAGGGAAAGGCGCTGGTTAAATCGTTGATCCGCGCCCTTTTGCCCCTTCCGTACCGGGTGGGGTGGAGGGACACTATGTGAACGGACCACAAAAGGAGGCGTAGATGGAGGCGAATCCGGCCGGGGACCTTCCCGGGCTCAAGCGTTCGCTGTCGGTCTGGCAGGCGGTGGGGCTGTCGGTGGCGCTGATGGCGCCGAGCATGGCGGCGAACATCAACCCGCAGGCGGGCGCGACCACCGCGGGCCGCGCCGTGCCGCTGACCTTCCTCATCGCGGCCGTGGGCGTGCTGCTAGTGGCCTACTCCTTCGTCCGGCTGTGCCAGTACTTCCATCACTCGGGATCTGTCTACGCGTTCGTCGGGGCGACGCTCGGGCCGCGTGCCGGGGTGGTCGCGGGGTGGGGCCTGCTCGGCACCTACACGTTCTACGCGGTGGTGACCTCGGCCGCGGCAGGCATCTTCGGCACCGCGTTCCTGCAGGCGGTCGGCATCTGGCCGAACCCGCCGACGTGGGCGCCGTTCATGCTGCTCGCGATCGCGCTGGCGCTGGCGCTCGGGCTTGCCGTCGTGCCCGCCAAGCGCGGCACGAACGTGCTGCTGACCGTCGAGGGCGCCACGGTCACGCTGATCCTGATCGTCACCGCGGTAGTGCTGGTCAGGCTGCTAGCAGGGAACGCGCCCGGGCACGAGCACTTCACCCTGAGCGTGTTCCAGGTAACACCGGGCACGAGCTTCTCTGGGGTGTTCCTCGGCGTGGTGTTCGGCTTCCTGTCGTTCGCCGGCTTCGAGGCGGCCTCCACCCTGGGCGAGGAAACTCACCGGCCGACCCGCGACATCCCGCGGGCGATCTTCGGCGTGGCCGTGTTCGGCGGCGTCTACTTCGTGATCGTGACCGCGGTCGAGATGATGGGCTTCGGCACGAGCACGGCCGGGGTGGCGAAGTTCGCCGCCTCGCCCTCGCTGCTCGGCGACCTGGGCTCTTCCTACGTCGGCCACTGGGTCGGCGACGTGATCACGCTCGGGACGATGATCAGCGCGTTCGGCTGCTGCCTGGCCTGCACCGTGGGCGGGGCACGGCTGCTGTACGCACTGGCGCGGGACACGGCGGGACCGCGCGGCCTAGGTGCGAGCTCCAAGTTCGGCACCCCGGCCAACGCGACCCTGATGGTGACCTCAGCGACGGCCGTGATTGTGATCGTCTACACCGCTGCCTTCCACGCCACCGCCTTTGACGCCTTCCTGTGGTCCGGCACCATCGGCACGCTGATCCTGCTCGTCGCCTACGTGCTTGCCTCGCTCGGCTGCATCATGCTGGTGTTTGTGCGCCGGAAGATGTCGGTGCCGATGTGGCAGATCGTGATCCCGATCGCCGGGCTCCTCGTGCTCGGGTACACGCTGTACCGCAACGTGATCCCGTACCCGACCTCGGGCGCGGCGGAGTGGCTGCCCGTGGTCTGTGGCGCCTGGCTAATCGCGGCGGTGATCGCGGTGATCGTTACGCCCGGCACGGCGCGGAAGCTCGGGGCCGCGCTTGGCGCCCGGGAAGGCATCGCGCCGCCGTCGGGCGACGAGGTCGCTGTGCCGGGCCCGCGGCTGGCGACCGCGCACGACGACGCATCGTGAGCCCGGAGGTAACTGCGTGACCGAACTGCTCGCCTGCGTCGCGGAGCAGCCCTTGGTGGATCACCACTGCCATGGGGTGCTATACCGCGACGCGGACGAGGCGACGCTGGAGTCGATGCTGAACGAGGGCGCCGGCGTGCGGGGCGCCTCCGTGTTCGATTCGCAGGCCGGGTTCGCCTTCCGCCGCCTGTGCCCGCCTGTCCTCGACCTGCCGCCACACGCCGAGCTGCCGGAATACGTGGCTCGCCGGGCCGAACTCGGCGCGCTCGAGATCAGCAAGCGCTTCCTGCAGGCGGCGGGGATATCCGTGCTGTGCGTAGATACCGGCTTCACCCCCGAGCCGCTGACCTCCCCGGCGGAGCTCGGCGGCCTGGCCGGGGCGACCGCGCACGAGATCGTCCGGCTTGAGCAGGTCGCGGAGGCGGTGGCGGCGGCCGGTATCGGGCCGTCCGGTTTCGCCGACGCGGTCCGGTCCGCACTGGCCACCCGCACGGCCTCGGCGGTCGGCGTGAAGTCGATCGCCGCCTACCGGACCGGACTCGAGCTGCGCGCCGAGCGGCCGTCCGACGCGGAGGTGGCGGCAGCCGCCGAGAACTGGCTGGCGGACCGGACCTCGGAGCCGAATCCGCCCAGGCTGGCTGACGAGACGCTGTCCAGGTTTCTCGTCTGGTGCAGCGTGGAACTTGGGCTGCCCGTCCAGTTCCATGTCGGTTACGGGGACAGCGACGTGGACCTGCACCGCTGCAACCCGCTGCTGCTCACCTCGCTGCTGCGGGCGATCGAGCCGACCGGGGTGCCCGTCATGCTGTTGCACAACTACCCCTTCCACCGGGAGGCGGGCTATCTCGCCCAGGTGTTCTCGAACGTGTTCGTCGACGCCGGGCTGGCCACCCACAACCTGGGCGCCCGCGCGCCAGCGCTGCTCGCCGAGGCGCTTGAACTGGCGCCGTTCGGCAAGTTCCTTTACTCCTCGGATGCGTTCGGGCTGCCCGAGCTGTACTACCTCGGGGCAGTGCTGTTCCGCGGCGCGCTCTCGGATTTCCTCCGTGCGGGGCTGGCAGAAGGCTTTTATCCGGAACGAGGAGTGGCTCGCCTGACCAGGATGATCTGCGCCGACAACGCCAAGCGGGCCTACCGGCTTGGCGACCAGATGTGACCGCCGGGTATCGTCCTAACGGCAATTCGCTGCGTATGTTCGTGTTGTGAAGCTGTTGTCGGTCAACATCGGCCAGCCGCGCGAGAACCCGTGGAAGGCGATCAAGCTGACCGGCATCGACAAGCGGCCGACGGAAGGTCCGGTCATGGTCACGCCGCCGCGCGCCAAGGGGATGGGCATGGTCGGGCTGGCCGGCGACCGGGTCTACGACGTCAGCGAGCACGGCGGGCCGGATCAGGCGGTCTACGCCTATGCCCGGGAAGACCTGGACTTCTGGGCGGGCGAGCTGGACCGGCCGCTGCCGAACGGGGTGTTCGGCGAGAACCTCACGACCGAAGGCATGGACTGCAACGGCGCGCTAGTCGGCGAGCGCTGGCGGGTCGGGCCTGCGGTAGTCCTGGAAGCGACCGCTCCGCGGATCCCGTGCGGGACCTTCCAGGGATGGCTGGCGCAGGCCGGCTGGATCAAGCGGTTCGCGCTGGCCGGGCGGCCCGGCACGTACTTCCGGGTGATCGAGCCGGGCGAGATCCAGGCCGGGGACGAGATCGAGATCGTGCACCGCCCCGATCACGAGGTCACCGTGGCCCTGACCTTCCGGGCACTGCTCGTCGAGCCAGAATTGCTGCCACTGCTGCTCGTCGCCGATGCCCTGCCCCGTGAGCTCAAGGAGATGGCGCGCCGACGGGTCACGTGAGGCGCAGCGCCTGAGCCAGCAGGGATGCCGGCGGCTGGCCGGCGTCAAGCCAGCTGACCCGGGAATCGCGGCGGAACCAGGACTCCTGGCGGCGGGCGAACCGCCGGGTGGCGCGGACCGTTTCCGCGCGTGCCTCGTCCAGCGTGCAGTCGCCGTCCAGGTGGCGCAGCACCTGCTGGTAGCCGAGCGCGCGGCTGGCCGTCTTGCCCAGCCGCAGGCCGTCGGCGACCAGGCGCCGCACCTCAGCCTCGAAACCCGCCTGCCACATCCGCTCGACCCTGGCGGCGATCCGCTGATCCAGTTCCGGCCTCGGCAGCGCGATGCCGATCTGTACCGCCGTGCTTGCCTGGTCGTAGCCGGGCAGCGTGGCGGTGTACGGGCGTCCTGATATCTCGATCACCTCGAGGGCACGCACGATCCGGCGCCCGTTGCTCGGCAGGATGGCGGCCGCCGCGGCCGGGTCGAGCGTAGCCAGCCTGGCGTGCAGCGCTGCCGTGCCGCACCGGGTCAGTTCGGCCTCGAGCCGCGCCCTGATATCACTGTCCGTCCCGGGAAAATGGAGATCGTCAAGGGCGGCACGGACGTATAGGCCCGAGCCGCCTACGAGCACCGGGACACGGCCGCGGCCGGTGATGTCCTCGATCGCGGCGCGGGCCAGGGCCTGGTACTCGGCCACGTTCGCGGTCCTGGTCACCGGCCAGACGTCGAGCAGGTGGTGCGGGACGCCGTGGCGCTCGGCCTGCGATTCCTTGGCCGTGCCGACATCCATGCCCTGGTAGAGCTGCATCGAGTCGGCGTTGACGATCTCGCCGCCCAGCACCCGGGCCAAGCCGATGGCCAGCCGCGACTTGCCGGTGGCGGTCGCGCCCACCACGGCGATCACGTGCGAGCCCATGCCACCAGTGTGCCCGTCCCCGCGGGGCGCCGGTGCCGCACTTGTCGCGTGTCGCTATTTGACTATCGCTCCTAGGAGCCATCGGCCTCAGAGCCGACAACCTGCTCGACGGTGAAGTAAGCGACAACCCGGCTGCCCTCGGTGACGGCGATCACGGAACCGACCTCGACTAGCTGATCTCGCACGCCCGGGACGACCAGCCAGCGGCCGTCGGCACGGGATCGCCACGCACCGGCCTCGAAGTCCCGCAATACAAAGGAGGCCAGGCCCGTCGCGGCGGTGCGGGGAGGCACGTACGCGGTCGCGGCGTAGAAGGGCCATACCGGACGGGGAATGGGAGGGCCCGTCCGACGGCCGCCCTGATCGGCGGTCAGCCAGATGACCTGACCGCGATAGGGGAACTCCGCTGCCGGACCTGGATCTGCCGTTCCCTCGGCCGGATCTGCCATCCAGGACCGCCCCCGCCGAATCCGCTTGCCGCCGGTAATGCTCGTAATGATGGCGCGCGGCGACGCCAGTTGGCGGCGAAATAGGTCACCTCGAAGGGCGTCGCGGCGTAGCGCAACTCGGCGTCGAACGGGTCCCGGGCGGCTGCACCCGCCAGGACCTGCCAGGCGGCGCGGCCCGCGATGAAAAGGTCGCCGTCCTGGCCGGGATCGAGCGCGGCAAGCGCGACGGGATCGGCGTCGGCTAGTGCGGCGGCCACCTGGGCGTCGTAGCGATCGGCCGCGTGGTCTGGTTTGGCCTCGATGCCGCGCGCCCGGCGACCTGGGCCGTCGCCCATCGCGAGCAGCGCGACCCTGGGCGCGAGCGCGGCGAGCTTCTCCCCCAGGACCCGGCATTCCTCAGGCCGCGCATCGGAGGCGATGCCCCACCATACGGTGCCCGGCTCGGTCGGCGGGGTCCGGGGTGCGGCCCGGGCAAGGAGCCAGCGGGCTATGGTCAGCGAGAGCGGGAGGACGGGCCGATCTAGTGGGTCCGAGGAGGCCTCGCCGATGGCGAACGGGATGCCGAAGTGGCCGAGGCCAGCCGGCGCATCCGGCGGATACTCGGCCGTGCGCGGGGCGCCGCCGACCACCGCGATCAGGTCGGGGGATTCGGCGGCGAGGGCGGCGACGGCCTGCAGGCACGCTGCCCGCAGCCGCTCCAGTTCGGCCAGACCCGGACCGGAGGCGCCGGTGGCCTCCGGCACCAGAAGAGGTGGGTGCGGGCACACCGCCGCCGCGATCAGCATCGATTGTCGAGGCTACCGTGCCCCTGGCGGTGCTGGCCAGGACCGCCCGGAGTCCGGCCAGCTCGGCCGGGGAGCGGGAATGTCGGCATCCGGCGTCCAGACCAGACCGAGGTCGGCATCGTCCAGGACGTGGTCCGGTCGCCAGTTCGGGCCGGAGTCATCCCTTGCCAGGGGCCAGCTCAGACCGGAGTCGTCGCGGCCTTGCCGCCACGGCGGGCCGGACTCGTCGCGGCTTGGCCGCCAGGGCGGGGCGGACTCGTCGCGGCTGTGCCGCCAGGGCGGGTCGGAGTCGTCGCGGCGGGGCTGCCTGGCCGGGCGGGAAGCGTCATCTTGGCTCGGCGGCCAGGTCAAACCAGGATCATCGTGGCTCCGCCGCCATGGTGGTCGGGAGTTGGCGCTGCGCGGCCGCCAGGCCTGGCTGGTATCGTCGTCGCGGCTCGGCCGCCAGGCCTGGCTGGCATCGTCGTCGCGGCTCGGCCGCCAGGCCTGGCTGGCATCGTCGTCGCGGCTGTGCCGCCAGGGCGGGTCGGAGTCGTCGTCGTATTCTGGCGGCCAGGGCGACTCCTCGTCGGTGTCGTCGGATCCGTAGTCCGGAGGCCAAGGGTCGATGTCAGCCGCATCGGGGTCGCCGGAGTCCATTGCGTGCTGCCGATGGCGAGCGACCTGACGGTAGGCCGCACTTGCCAGCGTCAGCGTGCCGATGTAGCACAGTAGTGCTACTGCAGTCAGGATAGCCATGGCCGCGGAGGCGAACTGCTGACCGTTGCGGACGAAGATCTCCCCCGCGGCGAATGCGCCGCCGATGGCGGTCAGGCCGCCTGCCGCCAGCACCGCGAACCGGCGGTCCCCGACGATAACCGCCCTGATCAGCAGCACGATCGCGGTGCCGACCAGCCCGAGGCCGAGCAGTGCGTGCAGGGTGAGGGTCAACGGGCCGTTGACGATCTCCTGCATGATCCCGGCATGCGCGTCGGCGGCGGGAACGGCAACGTACAGGTTCAGCACGATACCCAGGGCGTACTGGGCGACCAGCATTAGGAGGGCCAGCAGGGACATCCGCTGCAGCCCGGCTAGCATGAGCCGGCGCGAGTGCCTGCTAGGGACGACGAGATCGACAAAACCGCCTGCCATCAGACCCGATCACCTTTCTCTCTTCAGTTCCCGGGCCGTGTCCTGCCCTTAACACGGGCGCGAGCGGCGCGTAGTTCACCGCTGGGATAACTGCGAACACGCTGCGTGGGAACCGCGGGTCGATGGGAGCGTCGGGGTTAGGTTTCGTTGCGGTCTTGTAGGTAGGCGCGGAAGTCTTCTAGGGCGCCGTCTTGGTCGGGGCCCAGGTCTTCGGTGGTGACGATGTGGGTACCGGCCCAGTAGGCGCCGACGTAGGTTCCGGTGTCGAGCATCGGGACTAGCAGGGGGTGGTGCGCGATCTTGATGTGGTCCTGGACCTGTTCCCAGGAGGTGCCGTCGGGGACCAGGCCGATCGTGGGGGCCTCGGCGTCATCGAACTCCAGGTTCTCGAGCACTTATGGCCTTTCGTGACACGATCAGGAGCGGCTCTTGGCGGGGACGTCGGCTACCTTGGCGAGCTGGCTGCGGATCTGGTCTGCTTCTGGGGTGCTTAGCCGAGTGTAGAGGGCTAGGGCCTGCCGCCACTGCCGGCGGGCCTCGCCTGGGTCGCCGAGAGCATGCTCGGCGTCGCCGAGGCCGCCGAGCGCACGGGCCTGCTCGTACTGATCGTCGAGCTTGCGGGCCAGGGCGAGCGCGGCGGTGTACCGCGCGTGGGCGTCGGCGACCCGCCCGGCGGCCAGCAGCGCTGAGCCGAGACCGTTGAGCGCCTTTGCCTGGCCGGCCGGGTCGCCGGTCTCGTGGAACAGCGTAAGGGATCGCAGCTGGTGGCGGGCGGCGCTGTCGAAGTGGCCGCGCCGCAGGTCGATGTCGCCGAGATCGGTCAGCGCGTGGGCCTGGCCGGACCGATCGCCGGCCGTGCGGAACAGGCTGAGGGCCTGGCGCAAGTGATCGGCCGCCGACTCGTAACTGCCCTGCCGCCCATTGATGCTGCCCAGCGTGCTCAGCCCTTGGGCCTCGCCGGATCGGTCGCCGACCTCCCGGAAGATGATCAGGGCCTGCCGCTGGTAATCGACCGCCTGCTGGTAGCGGCCCTGGTGCATGGCGAGGATGCCGAGATTGACGAGCATGCGCGCCTGCCCGGCCCGGTCGCCGGTTTGGCGCAGCAGGCCCGCGGCCAGCTCGAAGTGACGGGCAGCCTGCTGATAACCGCCCTGCCGCATGGCCACGATGCCGAGGTTGCCGAGCGCGTGTGCCTCGCCGGACTTGTGGCCGACCGCGCGGAAGTGGGCATGGGCCTTCTGGAACCGGCCGATGGCCTGCTGGTAGTGGCCCTGGCGGAGATCGGCATGGCCGAGGGAGTTGAGCGCCTCGGCGATGGCGCCGCGGTCGCCGACCCGGCGGGCGGCCCGTCTCCCGGCGTTGTGCACCGTGATGGCCTCGGAGAGGTAGCCGCCGGTCTCTAGATAGCGGTGCAAGGTGACGGCCAGCCGGCTGGCGTGGCCTGACCAGCCGCGCCGGGCGGCGTGGGCCGAGACCGCGACCAGGCTGGCCCGCTCGGCGTCGAGCCATGCTTGCGCCGCGGCCGCGGTGGCCAACGGCGGAACGGGGCTGGCCACGCGGGGCACGTCCGGGTGCGGGCTGGCGGCGGGGTACAGGGTGCTGGTGGCGAGTGAGGCGGCGTGGAGGTAATAGTCGAATAGGCGGGTCAGGGCGGCCCGGCGTTCGCTGTCCGTGTCGGTAGCGGTGGCTAGCTCACGGCCGTAGGCGCGCAGCAAGTCGTGGCGGGTGTACCGGTCGCCAGCGGGCCGGGTCGAGCCGGACGGCTGGATCAGGCTTGCCTGGAGGAGCTGGCCGAGAAGTTCGGCGGCCTGCTCAACGGTGCCGCCGATGAGCGCGGCGACGGAGCAGGCGTCCAGGTCGGGCCCCGGGTGCAGGGCCGAGAGCCGGAACGCGCGCGCCGCCGCGTCCGGCAGCTGCCGGTACGACCAGGAAAAGACCGCCCGGACCGCGGCGCGCTGATCACCGTCCGGCTGGAGCGGGTCCGGGCCGGGCCGTTCACGGGCGAGCTCGGCGACCAGGTCGGCCAGTGCGGTGCCTGGGGTTGCCATGATGCGTTCGGCGGCTACCCGCAACGCCAGCGGGAGCCGCGAGCACGACTCCGCCAGCGCCCTGGTCGCGACGGGATCGGCGGTGGTCCGCTCGCCGATCAGCGTGCGCAGCAGCCCGGCCGCGTCGGGCAGCGGCAGCAGGTCCAGTTCTATCCGCCGGGCTCCTCCCCTCGCCACCAGTCCGGCCATCGGGTCGCGGCTGGTCACCACGGCCAGGCAGCCCGCGCTCGCGGGCAGCAGCGGGCGGACCTGTTCCACCGACCTGGCGTTATCGAGCAGCACGAGCATCCGCCGCCCGGCCAGCAGGCCGCGATACCGGGCGGCGCACTCGTCCACCCCGGCCGGGATGTCCTGCCCCGACACGCCAAGCGCGCGCAGGAACTCGGCCAGCGCGTCCTCCGGCGGCATCGGCGACCCCAGGTCGTAGCCGCGCAGGTTCACGTACAGCTGCCCGTCGGGGAAACGATGCGCGACCTGGTGGGCCCAGTGCACGGCAAGCGCCGTCTTGCCAACCCCGGCCGTGCCGCCGAGCGCGGTGATTACCGCGGTGCCCGGCGATCGCCGGTCCGGCTGGTCGAGCAGGCCGGTCAGCACGGCGAGCTCGGCTTCCCGCCCGGTGAAGTGCGGTACCGCTCCCGGCATCCCGCGCGGCGCGACGGGCACCGCGCCGCCGTCCGAGGGGGGCGCGGGCGCGGGGACGGGGACGGGATCGCCGCTGAGCATCTGCTGGTGCAGCTCGCGCAGCCGGGTGCCAGGCTCCCCGGCCATGACCTGCCGGGCGTCCCGGTACGCGGCTAGAGCCTCGGTCCGCTGACCGGACCGGTACAGCGCCAGCATCAGCAGCGCGTGCAGCTGCTCACGCAGCGGATTGAGGCCGACCAGCCGCCGCAGCTCGGGCACCGCCTCGGCGTGACCGCCGAGGCGCAGGTCGGCGTCCAGGCGGACCTCAAGTGCCTGCATGCGCAGCTCCGTCAGGCGGGGAACCTCCCGCCGGGCTAGGGCCTCGGACTCCACGCCGGTCAGCGGCTCCCCGCGCCACAGCGACAGCGCCGCGTGCGCCCGGGTCGCGGCCTGCTCCCAGGCGCCGGTCCGCATCGCCAGCCGGGCGGCCCGCAGCAGCGCCTCGAACCTGGACACGTCGAGGTCATCGGTGTCCACGCTGATCGCGTAGCCGCTCGGCTGAGTGCGGATCCGCGTGTGGCCGGAGTCACCGAGGACGTTACGCAGCCGCCTGACGTAGTTGCGCAGGCTGGCGCGCGCCGACGCGGGCGGATGGACGTCCCACAGCACCTCGATCAGCTCGTCCGCCTGCCGCAGCTGGCCGCCGCCCAGCAGCAGCGCCGCCAGCAGGGCACGCTGACGCCCGGCCGGGATAGACACCGCCGCCCCATCGCGGCTGACCCGCAGCGTCCCGAGCAGGCTGAACTCTAGCCGTGCCACCATGGCACCACCCCGTTCTGTCGGCGGTCACGGCTATGACGCAATGCCTACCGGAAACGTTGCTTCCCTAATGAGTGTTAGCGGGTCCGCCATCCGGCAGACTCGGTGCCTGGTGGCCGCCGGCAGGTGAGCACTGTTGCCCCCCTGGGTCTCGAGCCCTGAAAAAAGATCGTGCCCCTGCCGGTGAC
>Ga0181525_10004664_pt1 | contig 10421 bp, 7 predicted proteins | sample PEATcosm2014_Bin_48_FD_121100 | JGI IMG/M metagenome (GOLD analysis project Ga0181525, IMG submission 121100) | Peatland microbial communities from MTU Mesocosm Facility, Houghton, MI, USA - PEATcosm2014_Bin06_10_metaG | ecosystem: Environmental > Terrestrial > Soil > Wetlands > Peat | place...
GGTAACAACCGTGCACGATGCCCGGCAGGATGGCGCCTTCCGCGCAATCGTGGCAGACGGTTCCGTCCCGGAAAAAGGCCCCGTTGGCGCACATCAGGCGCTTGTTGTGGATGCTGGCCACCACCGGGACCCGGGCGTCGCGGCAGGCATAGAGGATGGACGGGCTCAGCAGGGGGAACGTGTTGTGCACGTGCACCACGTCGGGCCGATGCTCGCGCACGGTCGCGGCCAGGTCGCGATGGGCCTCCCGGCTCCAGATCATCCGGGCGGGCAGCGCTGCCTTTTTCGCCTTGGACCAGTGCTCGATCTCGTCGCTGCTGCGCTCGAACCTGATGACCTCGTGGCCCAGGTCCTCCAGCGCCTTGCCCTCCCGCTCGACGACCGCGGTCTCCCCGCTCGGAGCGACCGAACGGTAGCGGTTATGGACAACGACGACCCTCATCCCAGGCTCCCATTGGTAACCGGCGGCACGAGCAATGACATGGCCACGCTGAGGTCGAGAAGGTACAACGAGGGGTCGCTGAGCCCGGTCTCGGTGAACGACGACACCAGGCAGTACGCGATGAGGAACAGGGCCAGCGCGCGGTACAGACCGGGTGGCTGGAGGAACGCGAACACCAGCAGGAACAGCAGGATGGCGGCGGTTATCGCCACGCCGACGAGCCCCAGGTCGAGATAGGCTCCGAGCCAGTTGCTGTCGACCGAGAGCCCGTTGAACGACAGGTTCGACAGGCCGAAACCGAAGAACACCTGGAACTCGTCGCGGGGAGCGCTGAGAATCTGGCTCCAGACGTTCGTCCGGCCGGTCAGGTCGGTCAGCTGCGCCGAGCTCTGGCCGCGGGCGAGGTAGGTCGTCACGACGCCGGACAGCGTCAACGCCCCGATCGACACCACGACGAACAGCGATGCGAACAGCTTGCGCGCCCGGGCCCTGACCTTGAACAGGCTCAGCCCGGCCACGATAATGCCCGCCGTCATGCCGACGAGGGCGGTCCTGGTATGCGACAGCAGCAGGCTGGCCATGGTGATCAGGACGATGACCAGGGTAACCCGCCCGGACAGCCGGCCGCCGAGCCACAGGACGACCACCAGCCCGGTGGCAACCGCCGCGACGTGCGCGACCTGCGGCGGAGGAAGGGGCCAGAATGCGCCGTCCAGCCTGCCCTGGCCGAAGGCACTGGAAGGCTTGGCAGGGATACCGAGCAGCACGGTGCCGAGCACGGCCAACAGCATTGTCAGATGGGAGCGGACGAGCAGCAGGTCACGCCGACCCCACCAGGGCGTCAGCAGCCAGAGCGTCGCCACGAACCCGGCGAAGCGGAAGGTCCGGTAGATGGTGCCGATGTGCTGGGGTTCCAAGATCAGCAGGAATGACTCGATGATGAGCAGGGTCAGCAGGCACATGAACACGTTCGGGCGCACCAGAAGCCGGCGGTTCACGCTCAGCGCTACCAGCAGTGCCAGCGGCAGGGCACCCTGCGCGAGCAGCTTGCCCAGCACCGACGGGATGGGAATGACCAGGGGCGCCCCGGTCCAGGTCCGGGCCGAGAAGGGCAGGACGTCCGCGATAAGCAGGGCCCAGGCGATGCCGACCCTGATCCGCACCGAGCGCTCGGCGGCCTGCGCTGGCCGGCTCCGCAGCGCGCCGCGACGCAGCCGCAGCGGGACGGTGGCCGTGGACAAGGTCATCCGCTTACCCCCGCCATCTGGGCCGGCCGATGCGGGCGGCTCGGCTCCGGAGCCGCGCCCAGGCTGACGTCGGCCTTGTCCGCCCCGATGAGCACGCCGGATGGCTGCGGCAGGCCGGCCAGCCGTATCATCTCACCCACCGCATGGATCTTCGTCGGCGACGACCGGCCAGCGGTCACCACCGCGATGACATTGGCCGCCCAGGTCGCGAGGTGCTCTCCGCCGAGCGCGGGGTCGAGGGTGACCAGGGTAAGCAGCACGTCCGCGGAATCGCAGGCCGCGATCAGGGCTTCGGCGCCCGACCACGGCCGGGCGGCCGACGTAACGGCGGGCAGCGGGCCCATGGGCACCACGTCGTCGCGACCCGGGACCGCCACGACCAGGCGCACGCCGCGCACCCGGACCTCGCGGACCCCGGGTTTCCTGACCCCCAGCAGGCGGGCCGCGGGAGCACCGCCGCACAGGTCGGCCACCACGACCCGCTTGCCTGCGCGGGCGCACGAGGAGGCCAGCGATACCAGCGGCAGCGCCACCACCCGGGCGTTGTCCACGCACACGGCGGCCAGCGCGGCGTCGCTGGAGCCGGCCGGCATGGCCCGGCGCAGGTGCGCGACGATACGCCGCGTGTCCCGGCCCCGGGCGGCCGCGCGCCGGAGCCGGCCGGGGAGCCAGCGGTAGGCGTGGATGCTGCCCACGCTGAGCCGGACGGGGGCGCCGAGCGCGTACGCGACGTCGTCCCGCCGACGCGGGAAATCGGACGAGAGCGCCCCGACGATGACGATGCTCACACCGAGCATGAGGCCGACGAAAAGACCGCCGAGCGGATAGAACAGGATGGCCCGGTGCCCGCGCGCGGCCGGTACGGCGGCGTCGAGTATCCCGCTGCCCGCTACCATCGCCGTCGTGGTGACCGGGTAGCTGGCCGCGGTGTGCTGCAGCACCAGGAGCCCGGTGTACTGCTTGGTCTGCTCGGCGCGCAGCTTGGTTAGCTGCACGGTCGGCACCGGCCGCGTCCGCGCCAGCGCGGTCACCTGATCGGTAATCGAATCGAGTTCTTGGGTGGCCAGGGCGATCTGCTGGTCAAGCGACGCGACCACGATCTGCTGCTCGATCCGCAGCGCGTAGGTCCGGTACCGGAGGAATTCGGCGGCCACGGCGTCCGCCCGGCTCACCGCTTGACTGCTCGACGGTGCGCTGACCGTGAAAAGCAGGATCCGGTCGGTCACGACCGTGACCGTGTACGACGCCTGGAAGCTGCTGACGCTCTGCCGGAGCCCCAGCCGTTGCCAGGCGCCCTGGGCGACGGCCCTGGTCTGCGCCAACGCGAGGTCGGTCTGGATCGCATCGGTCGGGTCGTCGGTGGGATCGTTCGTCAGCAGCACCGACGTCGAGGCCTGGAAGGCAGGCGGGACCGCCGCCAGCAGGCCGAGGCCGATCACCATCCCGGCCACGGCGGTGGCGCAGCAGGCCCCGGCCCGGCGCCGCAGGGCGGTGCCCATGAACCGCAGGCTGGCCAGTCCCGTGATCAGATCGGCCGCCGGGGACTCCTCGACGACCGCGAAGTCCCCGGCCTCCAGCCGATCCGGCGCGACGCCATCGCTCGGGCGTACGGTCACCGCCTCGTCACCGTGCCGGTGCGGCGCGTCGGTAGCGGCCGCTGCGCCGGCCGTGCCGGTTCTGGCAGGCGACCGGTCGTGTGGTCGGCCGAGTCCGGGTCCGCCACGATGATCCCGGCGATGTCGCGGCCGTCGCCGGCCGCGCTGACCGCGATACGGGCGAGTTGCTCGGCGGTGGTCACGCCGGCCGAGACGCCCAGCACCGTGGCGGTCGTCCGCATCACCTGGGATACCTGCGATGCCTGGTCGTCGAGGACGGCGACGACGATGGTCAGGGCCGCGGCGCGCGGCGCCCCGGCGTCTTCGTCATTGCCCACCGTGATCCGCAGCTGGCCCGAGCCCAGCGAGACGACCGGCGACACGGTGCAGGCCGCGCACAGCGTTGCCGTGGCGTTCGTATCCTGCCGGGGACCGATGACCAGCGCCGTCGGGATTCCCAGCGAGGCGGCGAAGACCGCCAGTTGAGGGCCGAGGGCCACCGCTCCAGGGTCGGAGGACAGGGACAGGACGGTGAGCGAGGCGCCGCGGCCGCCCCTGACGTCGATCAGTTCCAGGTGATGCAGGGCCTTGCGCAGCGTCCACCCGTGGACGACTCCAGGGTCGTACTCCCCGAGCAGCTTCCGCCACCCCGCGGCGCTGGACGGGTGAGCGACGGGAACCGACGCGAGGACGGGGACGCCGATGGAATCCGCTATCGCGTCGCGTTCCCACAGCTTTCGGTCGCTGCGCTCGATGGACAGCGCGATGATGCTCCCGATCAGCGCGCACAGCAGGGCCCCGAGCCCTCCGTACAGAAGCAGCCTCATGATCAGCGGCGTCCTGGCCGCAATCGACGCGGTGTCCAGCACGTGCCCGACTATTTTGCCGTCCGGCGCGGCCGGGGACTTGAGGTAGGACACATAGCTGTTGGCCACCGCGTTCGCGATGTCTTCGGCCTGGGCGGCGGTCTTGCCCTCGGCGCTGACCTGGACAATTTCGGTGGTCACGCTCGTCGCGGTGACGTCGTGACGCAGCGTCGCCAGCGGCACGGGCGGTTTGATGCTCGGCATCGCGCCGATCAGGACCGAGTCGCTGATGGCGACCACGACCTGGGTCTGAATGTACTGTTCCCCGGGCAGCTCGACCAGGGCCGTGCTGCTATACAGCGGCGGCCGGACCATAGTGAACGCGGCACCCCCGACGAGGCCGAGTATCACGGCGCCGCCGACTATCTTCTTGTGCCGCCGCAGGGTATGCAGGAACCTTCTCGTGTCCAGAACCTGCGGGCTCACCCGGCCACCGCCAGCTGCGTAATCCCTGGGTCAGCCATCATCTGTCACCTGACGTGCTTCGCTCCATGGTTCGCTCGCGCAAGGAACCCTGTGTCCATATGAGCCGCCAGCCGGCGGCCCTGATACCGCCGGATGGCGGCTCGTTGGCCGGCTGGCGTACCCGCAGACCGCTGCGCCCCATGTTACTAGCTCTGATCATCCTGGCAGCTCAGGAGGCCTGCAACAGCAGGCGCAGCTGAGCCAGGCAGCGACCTCGGGTGGGACCGATGCTCCCGACGGGAAGCCCGAGCTGGTCGGATATTTTGGCGTAGGAAGCGGGCGGGTCAGCCATCAGCAGCTCAAGGAGGCGCTGCCACCGGCGGGGCAGGCGGGACATGGCGTCGCGAACGACTTGATCGCGCTCATCAGCGAGAATGCGCTCATCAACTTCGGGCGCGGACGCGACAACGCCGGTCAGGAGCTCGTTATCCTGGGCCAGGACTACCCTCTTACGCGCGGCGAGACTGCGCAGGCACTCGTTCCGCGCGGTCGCCGCCAGCCAGGAACCCACGCGGTCGGGGTACTGGATCCGGTTGATGTGCTCGAGCAAGCGCAGCCACGTGGTCTGCGCGACATCGGCGGCGTCGCTTTCGGTCAGCCTGAATTCCGCGGTAATGGACCAGATGAGCCGGGCGTACTGATCAACCAGGCGTTCCCACGCCTCATGATCCCCGTCTGCGGCGCGCCGCAGCAGGACTGCGACGCTCGAACTATTAGGATCTTGCTCCTCCATGGTGGTCACTGACCCCTCCGTCTATACACCAAGGCAGGGAAAACGGGCAGCCGCTAGTAGGCCCCCGACCCCCGCACCAGAACCGAAATGGTCTTCCAGAGAATCTGCAGGTCGAGTGCGAACGACCAGTTCTCCACGTACCGCAGGTCGAGCCGCACCGATTCGTCCCACGACAGGTCCGCTCGCCCGTTGACCTGCCAGAGGCCGGTCAGGCCGGGCTTGACCACGAGCCGGCGGCGGACATGCTCGGCGTACTGCTCCGCTTCTTCCGGAAGGGCCGGACGCGGCCCGACCAGCGACATGTCGCCGAGGAGCACGTTGATGAGCTGCGGTAGCTCATCAACCGACCAGCGCCGAAGATGCACACCCACGGCGGTGACCCGGGGATCCTTGCGCAGCTTGAACAGGACGTGATCGCGCTGGTGCGCCGAGGCCAGCTCCTGCTTGCGCTGCTCGGCGTCCACGACCATCGTGCGGAACTTGTAGAGCCTGAATGCGTGGCCGTCCTTGCCTACTCTGACCTGCGTGAATAGTGCCGGACCGCGGTCGTGGAGCCAGATAGCGGCGCCGAGGACCGTCATCAGCGGGGCGAGCAGTACCAGTGCGGCCGCCGCCGCGCAGCGGTCGAACAAGCCCTTCATGAGCAGCCGGACGCCGCCCAGCTGCGGGTGGTCGACGTGCAGCAGGGTCAGCCCGGCCGTCGGCCGCACCGTGGTCCGGGGACCCGCCACGTCAAGCAGCGCGGGCGACACGCACAGGTCGGTGCCGGTCTTCTCCAGGTCCCAGGCCAGTGACCGCAGCCTGATGCCATTCATTTCCGGGCACGCCAGGACGGCGACCGTATCCGCGTTGCATTTGCGCACCACGTCCGTGACGTCATCGAAGCCGCCGTAGACCGGGACCCCGGCGACCTCGCCGGACCCTGACGGCTGAGCAACGCAGGCGCCGACCACCCTCAGCCCGTGGTACCGATCCCGGTGGAGTTCGTTGACCAGATCTGCCACCGCCGACTCGTGGCCGGCCGCGACCACCCTGAGCATGCAGTGGCCAGAGTCGCGTTTGCGGTGCAGGTGCTTGCGGACCCCGAACCTGGCGAACAGATCGAACGCCGTGGTGGCGGGCAGCGCGATGAGCACGTAGACCCGGGAAAACTCGACGTTGACCGCGTACGAGAAGACCGCGATCGCCGCGGTCAGGCCCACGCCCGCACTCAGCACCTTGCGGAACTCGTCGGATCCGGTTCCGATGAACCGGGTGTCGAACCCCCCAGCCAGCCAGAGGGCACCGAGCCAGAGCACCGGCAGCGCGAGGCTCAGCGCCAGATAGGGCCGAGTGACATCGCTGCCGAAGCGAACCTGGGCGGCCACGAACACGCCGAGTATCGCACAACCGAGATCGGCCACGGCCGCCCGGAGCAGGTAGTCCCTGGTCCAAGTGGACAGACGTCGGACCGCTTGAGGCTCATATTGCTCACGAGTAACAGCAAACTCAAACATTCGCACCCATCCCCCGTGGGAAGTGCCCAAACACGTCGAGCACCGACCCACGCTCCCACTCAGTCCGCCCTGAGGTATGTCCCATATACGAGACGCATAGGTAAAACCCCGGGTTTACGAGTACGGGCTGTGACTTATAGTGACATTAACAGCTCTCTCAGGAGTGAACTTACCTCACGAAGACCATGTTTGGTCACAGAGAGCGAGATAGCACCCGAACTGCACCCGTATTGCTATCAAAGCTCCCGGACGCGCTCCCAGGCGCGGACCAGGTCGCGATAGCGCCGGGCGGCGGCGCGCAGCTCCATCTCGGGATCGAGGCCTGCCTCGCGGGCCCTCGCGACCAGCAGGAACAGGTCGCGGCCGAGCTGTTGGCCGGATGGACTCGGGCTGCTGGACTCATCCGGCGAGCCGGGCTCGCCAGGATCCAGCTGGGCCGCCAGGCGGGCCAGATCCGCCGGAACCCCGGCCCGCGCGGCGCGGCGGAGCAGTTGCGCGGCCAGCGCGAGGGCGGGCTGCCCGAACGGCACTCCGTCCAGCGCCGAGACAGGCTCCGTCGCCGGGACGCGCACCCCTTTTCGTTCGGCCAGAGCTCTTTGTTTTTCTGCTTTTTCCTGAAGCTTTATCGCATCCCAGTTGAGCTTTACCTCATCGGCACCCGAGACCGTCACGTCGCCGAACACGTGCGGATGCCGCCGCTTCAGCTTGGCGACGATCCCGTCGGCGACGTCGTCGACGTCGTAGCCGGTGCCGTCGTCGCGCTCGGCCGCGACCCGGGCGTGGAAGGCGACCTGCAGCAGCACGTCCCCGAGCTCCTCGCGGAACGCCTCCTGATCGCCGGATTCGAGCGCGTCGAGCGCCTCGTAGGGCTCCTCGAGCAGGTGCGGCGCCAGCGACTCATGGGTCTGCCTGGCATCCCACGGGCACTCGGCCCGCAGCCGGTCCATGGTCGCCACCAGGTCGATCAGCCGCGCGCCGGGCAGGTCCGCCGAGCCGGCCACCACCCGCGTCCGGCCCTCGCCGAGCCCGGCCAGCACCTCGGTCACGTCAACGCCGGCATCGGGCAGCCAGACGACCGATTCGCCGAGCCCGGCCGCCTGCGCCAGCGACCGGGTCAGCTCCGCCCCCTGGCCCGGATCCGCCACCCGGATCCCCGCCTCCTCCAGCGCGGGCCGCTGCGCGTGGCCGGCCGGGGCAAGCACCGACTCGGCCGTCTCGAGGGCCCGCCAGGCGGCCCGGCTGAGCAGCCCCGGCGCCACCCGCGGGCTGGTGGTGACGACGGTCAGCAAGCCGGCGCTAGCCCCGCCAGGGATGCCTTCTTGGCCGGCCCCTCGGCCCGCGTCACCGTCGAGGCCAGGGCCACCACCGCGTAGGTGCTGTAGTTCAGCCGGCCGAACTGCGGGTTGACCTGGATCTTCAGCGACTTGGCGGCCAGGCACTGCGCGTGGGCGAGCTTGGCGCCCGCCGCGTTCGAAGCCGCCTGCGTGCTAGGCGCCTTCCCGCCGTTCACCATTTCCTCGTACAGGTTGTCGATGGCCGCGTACCGCTGCACCTCGGCGTACAGGTTCGGCGGGATCCCCGCGTTGACCAGGATCAGATCCGGGCCGACGTGGGTCACGCCCTCGGACTCGGCGTTCGCCTTGGCCTCGTTGTAGATCGCCGCCCAGGCCGCCTGCGCCGCGCTCGGCGAGACCGTGATGCCCGCCTGCTGCGCCAGCTCCTCGTTGATCTGGAACCGGATCAGCCAGGTGAGCGTGTCCTGGGTCGCCTCCGCCTGGCTCAGCTTGAACAGGCTCGCATACGGCTTGGCGTTCTGGCTCAGGTTGGTGGCATCGGTGTCGAGGGTGGCGATCGTGATCGCGTGATTGCCCACGATCGCCGCCGAGCCGAACTTAACCGGGGCGCACCCGGCCAGCACGATACCGGCGCCGGCGACGACGGCGGACGTCACGGCCAGCCTCCTGAGCACCGCAGTGTGCCTTCTCATACAGACCCTTCTCACGCCGCGCCTAAGCTAAGTCGAGTACCGACCTGATGACTTCTGCGCACCAGGCAAGCAGTTCGGCATCCCGCAACGGCCGCCCGGCAACCGGAGCCGTCTTCGGGGCCGGTACGAGCATCGTACGCACCGCGGGTTTGAGGATGGTCTTCGGGTACAGCCGCTGCACCCGCACCTGCCGGGAATCGGGCAGCTCGACCGGCGCGAACCTGACGTGGTTGCCCGCCGCGGTGATGTCGGTGAGCCCGACCCGCCGGGCCGCGATGCGCAGCCGCGCCACGTCGAGCAGGTTTCCCACCGGCTGCGGCGGCTCCCCGTACCGGTCTTTCAGCTCGTCGCGCACCGCCATCACGTCGGCCTCGGACTCGATCGCGGCGATCCTGGTGTAGGCCTCCAGCCTGAGCTTCTCCCCGGCCACGTAGTCGTGCGGGATGTGCGCGTTGACCGGCAGCTCGACCCGGACCTCGGGTCGTTCGGCCGGGCCGTCGCCCTTGAGCTCGTTGACCGCCTCGCCGATCATCCGCACGTACAGGTCGAACCCGACCCCGGCAATATGCCCGGACTGCTCGCCGCCGAGCAGGTTGCCCGCGCCGCGGATCTCCAGGTCCTTGAGCGCCACGTACATGCCCGCGCCGACCTCGGTGTGCTGGGCGACGGTGACCAGCCGCTCGTGCGCGGTCTCGGTCAGCGTCGCCTCCGGCGGGTAGAGGAAATAGGCATAGGCGCGCTCGCGGCCGCGGCCGACCCGGCCCCGCAGCTGGTGCAGCTGCGACAGGCCGTACATGTCGGCCCGGTCCACGATGAGCGTGTTCGCGTTCGGGATGTCGAGGCCGGATTCCACGATCGTGGTCGCGACGAGCACGTCGGACTTCCGCTCCCAGAAGTCGACCATGATCTTTTCCAGCTCGTGCTCGTTCATCTGCCCGTGCGCGACCGCGATCCGCGCCTCCGGCACCAGCTCGGCGACGTGCGCGGCGGCCTTGCGGATCGAGGTGACCCGGTTGTGGATGTAGAAGGTCTGGCCGTCCCGCAGCAGCTCGCGCCTGATCGCCGCGGCCACCTGCTTGGCGTCGTAGCCGCCGACGAAGGTGAGCACCGGATGCCGTTCCTCCGGCGGGGTCAAGATGGTCGACATCTCCCTGATCCCCGCCACGCCCATCTCCAGCGTCCGCGGGATCGGGGTGGCCGACATGCCGAGCACGTCCACCTCGGTGCGCAGCCGCTTGAGGTACTCCTTGTGCTCCACGCCGAACCGCTGTTCCTCGTCGATGATCACCAGGCCGAGCCGGGCGAACCTGGTCTCAGGGGAGAGCAGCTTGTGGGTGCCGATGACCACGTCGACGGTGCCGTCGGCGAGCCCGCGCAGCGTCTCCGCCGACTCCGCGCTGCCCTGGAACCGCGACAGCGGCCTGACCGTCACCGGGAACGGGGCGTAGCGCTCGGAGAACGTGGAGAAGTGCTGCTGGACCAGCAGCGTGGTCGGCACCAGCACGGCGACCTGCTTGCCGTCCTGCACCGCCTTGAACGCGGCGCGGACCGCGATCTCGGTCTTCCCGTAGCCGACGTCACCGCAGATCA
>Ga0181525_10004665_pt1 | contig 10420 bp, 9 predicted proteins | sample PEATcosm2014_Bin_48_FD_121100 | JGI IMG/M metagenome (GOLD analysis project Ga0181525, IMG submission 121100) | Peatland microbial communities from MTU Mesocosm Facility, Houghton, MI, USA - PEATcosm2014_Bin06_10_metaG | ecosystem: Environmental > Terrestrial > Soil > Wetlands > Peat | place...
CAATCGGCCGCAGTGACTCGTGCCCACCACCACTTTTCTTTCCGGCGCGGCGGAACAAAGGACGCTGGAACCGGCAACAGCGCCGGCCAGCAGCCAGACCCATATCCCTGGCGCGCGGTTGGCAAAAGCGAAAGTCATAGGCGCTACAGACTGAATGCCTCTCGATTACGCCTGACTCGGCAGAAGTCTATGTTTCTTCGATCCGCTTGTCAATTTTGCAAAGGAAGCTGGTAGTGGTGCAGTTTCAGAATCCAAAGCGATTCATAATGTATCCATTATACCAAACCGCTTTCGCATGTCAAGACAAAATGTTCTAAAATGGTAATTATGAAGGGCATGACCATCGGTGCAAGCTTCGGAAATACACTATTGCCCTATACTCGTTTTAGAGGGATAATCCCACGCATATTTTGGGTGAGGTTTTTATGGCTCTGGAAAAAGAACTCGCGACCTACAATGAGAAGCTCCCCCAATTGAAAGAGAACGAAGGAAAGTTTGTTCTGATTCACGGCGATCAACTCGTGGATGTGTACACGAGCTATGAAGATGCGATTAAAGAAGGCTATGCAAAGTTCAAGCTGGAACCTTTCTTGGTCAAACAGATTCACTCTGTCGAGCAAGTGCAGTTTATCTCGCGCTTCGTAGACCCTTGCGCATCCACCTTGCGATAGGAGATGTTTGCCATATTTTAACGTCCAAGTCTCTCCACAGGGGCTAGTGGCTAACGCTGTCATTGCCGTGGGACATGCGCGAAGGTCTGCCCTCATTGCGTCTCAGCAGCCGATTCCAGCTCCGGCTCAAGTGCGCCTTCTAGTCGATACTGGGGCAAGCAACACTTGCATTTGACCCCTCAATTTTGCTTGGACTTGGCCTAACGCCGACAGGTATTGCCACCGTAAACACGCCAACTACGGGTACTGTACCGCAGACCCAAGATCAATACGATGTGAGTCTTTTTATCCCCGGACAGCTCCCAACTCACGCTCCGCTCATTGTCCCGAATCTCCCCGTAATATGCGCCGAATTTCTGCAGGCCCAAGGGTTTCACGGGCTACTGGGAAGAGATATTTTGTCGAAGTGCATTTTGATCTACAACGGCCCTATCAACTTCTTCACGGTCGCGTATTAGGCCTAGTTTTACCCCAACGCGCCTTAGCCGCCTTAATAGCCGATCTTTTCCTCTGTGCGGCTGTCATTGTTTCGAGACGGCGCTTCCCGCCGATCTGACCACCCTTACGCCCCATCTCGGCCATAACGCGAGAAATGTCATATTTGGATGGTTTGGTCTCCTGCGCAATAATAACCACTTCGGCAGGCTCAACCTTGGTTTGTTCCGAGGTGGACCGCTGGACCATTTCGTAAGCAGCCTGATTCACATCTCTTGTCCTGCGAGTACGCTTTGGCATGATGCTAGTATGCCATGTCTAAAAAGAGTGGGCTATTTTTCTTTGGTCAACGTAGCCCACGCGCTGAGTCCACCCCTCCTCAAATCGTGACGACAGCTCACAAACACAACAGCCTGAGACGTGGTCCCAGGCTGGTCGGGAGCGCGAACAAAAATCCTTGGCCCAAAAATCGTGGCCAATAAATCGAGGACGAAGCGCGGCTTACGGCCAGCGCTTGGCCGTATCGTCCCACCCCGCGGCACGCACTGGCTGCGGCGCCGGAACCACCGGCGGAGCCGGTATGCGGATCGGCTGCTGCGGTCCATTCACGGCCGTCGCCAAAGCGGGTTTCGCCATGTCGGAGTTCGTTTCCATTCCTTCCGAGAGCAGCGGAGCCACTAACCGCAGCGCCTCCACTTCTTTTTCCAGCCGGGTCAGTTCCATTTCTTTCTGCCGCAAAACTTCGTAAACATTCTTCATAGACAGGGCACCTGGGAACGAAATTGTGAGGTTGAGCAGCTTTTCTCGAACTTTAGCAGAGTTCGCCCGGTTGTCAAGGAATTAAGCCTCACTGCCGATGTTCATATAGACACGCTGAGTTCCCCAAGCGGCACAGCTTTATTGTCATTCCGAACAAGCGTTTTTTGCGCCGTGAGGAATCTAGGCGAGCCGCGCGAAGCGTCTTTGAGCCTGCCCTGAGCAAGCGAAGCGCGTCGAAGGGCGCTCTTTGCGACGCAGAAATCGCGCGTTTGGCTCGCTTCCCTATCACTGTACCCCTACCCCGTTCTTCTCCCGGCCCCGAAACCCCAGCCCAGCGCCGCTTTCGCCGGATTTTCACAGCCCCGCCGCGCCCGCGAAAATTCGCCCTCTCCAGGCAGCCAATCCCGAATAATGCAAAACCCGCGCCCCGCTTGCCTTCTGCGCGAGATCGACTCGCCAGGCTGCACAAAATCCGGTCACCCGCCTGTGGACGCCCTGCACTCCATTGAAAATACGCATCTTGCAGATGCAGGTTTTTGATTGACGAAAATTCTAAAAGGAGTAAAACCAGAATCGTTCTTTGACAGTTTCTTAAGTTTTTCCGGTTGGTGCGGCGTCCGGGGCTCAAGCTCAGTCACCCTCAACACTGCAAAGTGAAGAGGGAGGGCAAGTAAGGGTCTATAGCAAAGCGCTGGTCGAGGAGAACGGGAGACCCAGTCGAAGGCAAGACAGAGTTCCGAGGCGTTGAGTAGGTTTGTCCGGTTGGCGGTAAGCCCGGAGCCCGAGCGAAGATCGCGCGCAGCAACCCGCAAGGGAGGCAGCGACCACAGGTCAAGCAAGGGTCTAACGCGAGCTACTGGCTGAGACGAATGGACACAACACCACCTCGGAACTCTTAATTTTTGGACGCAGTTCCCATCCTAATCTCATCGATCGATGAAAATCGCAAACCTCCCGGCAGCCCAGGCAACCTTCGCCATAAACGAGATCCAGCGTTAACTGAGAACTGAGAACTGAGAACTGAGAACTGAGAACTGAGAACTGAGAACTGAGAACTGAGAACTGAGAACTGAGAACTGAGAACTGAAACCCGCCTATCCCTTCTTCCTCGAAACCACAACCCACACCGTTCCGCGGTCCTCGCAATACCGGCAGTGCTCCTGCCCCAGGGATTTTCCCGTCCCGTGGCATTCCAGGCAGGTGGCGACGATGTTCAACTCCTGCAGCGAGCTCTCCGGCAGCTTGGCCGGGTCCTTGAACATTTCCGCGTGATGATGGTCGCGCAGCCAGAAGACCAGCTTGCCCTCAAGGTTTTCTCGCTCTTTGGCGCCAAGTTCCGCGCAACGGTGCGGCCACCATTCGTGTATGCAGCCGTAGCAAACCAGTTCGCCGGCATCGAAAAGCGCTCCCGGATCGGAGCGGCGGAAAAACTTCCTGCACCACGAGCACGCGCTCACGCCGAGCAGTCCGAAGGCCTCCTTCAAGCGCTCGAGGTCGACCTCAAGCCGCGCCAAAACTTCTTCTGCGCGCTCATCAGATTTTTCCGGCATCCTCAGCTCTCGGTGGCGGGGAGTCTCCGCAAGAATATACCGGGAAGCGTTTAAAAGTCCCGAGCTTCGAGCGGCGGAAGCTGTGTTTGAAGCTGGAAACCAGAACTGAGAACTGAGAACTGAGAACTGCTCCCTAATCCACATGCTCGCCGGTCTCAAACGCTTCTTCGGCGCGAGGCAGCACGTCACGTTCGCCCGCTATCCAGACATAAATCGTTGGCAGCAGGAAGATGCTCATGATGAGGGCCGCGATCAGCCCTCCTACAATAACAATCGCGAACGGCCGCTGCGAATCGGAACCGATGGCATGCGATAGCGCTGCCGGCAACAATCCCAGCGTGGCCACCAGCATCGTCATCATGATCGGCCGCAACCGCAATACCGCGCCCTCCACAGCCGCGTCCTCAATCGAGAAGCGCCGCGCCCGCAGCTGGTTGATATATTCCAGCATGATGACTCCCGTTTGCACCGACACGCCGAACAGCGCCAGAAAACCCACGCCGGAGGAGACGCTGAAATTCGTGCCCGTAAACCACAAAGCCAGCAAACCGCCAATGGGTGCGATGGCAATGTTCGCCATGATCAACAGCGCCCATTTAAGCGATTTGAACATCGTATAAAGAATGATGAAGATGATAAGGATGGTGATGGGCAGCACGATCAACAGCCGCGCGTTGGCTCGTTTCTGGCTCGCATATTCTCCCTCCCAATCGATCGTGTATCCCACGGGCAACTTCACTTGCTCGTTCACCTTCTTGATCGCTTCTTCCACGGTGCTGCCCAGGTCGCGGCCGCGGACGCTGTATTTGATGGCGACATAGCGCCGGTTGCCCTCGCGATAAACTTCGGACGCGCCGTCCGTCTGTTTGATTTTGCAAAGCTGGGCCAGCGACACCCGTTCTCCCGAAGGCGACAGCAGGCGGATATTCTCGATCGCTTCCAGCGTATCCCGGTATTTCGGCAGATAGCGCAGCGTCAGGTCGTATCGCGCCTCGCCCTTCAGCACCTGCGTCAGCGCGTTTCCTCCCACCGCAGTCTGAATCGCATCCTGCACGTCCGCCACGTTGATCTGGTAGCGCGCCGCCGCTTCGCGATCCACCGTCACGTTCAGATTGGGCTGCCCCAGCACGCGAAAAACTCCAAGATCCTCAACCCCCCTGATCCCCGACATGATCTTGACGATCTCATCGCTCTTTCCCTCGAGTACCTTCAAATCGTCGCCGTAAATCTTGGTGGCCAGAGCGCCTTTCACTCCGCTCACTGCTTCTTCCATGTTGTCTTCGATCGGTTGCGAGAAGCCCCACACCACGCCCGGAATTTTGTCCAGTTCGCGACCCATGGCCGCGATCAGCTCGTCTTTATTCTCGTGAAAGACCGGCCGCCAGTCTTCTTTCTGCTTCAGGTCCACGAAAAACTCTGTGTTAAAAAAACCGGTCGTGTCCGTCCCGTCATCCGGACGCCCTACCTGGCTCGTGCATTGCGGAACCTCGGGGAACGAGCAAAGTACAACCCTCGCCTGGTTCGCCACCCGGATACCCTCGTCCGGCCCCGTGCTCGGCGCGAGCGTGCCTCTCACCCACAGTGCGCCTTCATCCAGGTGAGGCAGAAATTCCGAACCGATCGTCCCGCTAAAGGCCAGATAATTTCCCACGCCCGCCAGCAGCACGCACACCCCGATCGTGATGGCGCGATGTCGAATGGCCCAGCGCACCGCCACTCGATACCGGTCGATCAGAAATTGCATGACCGGGTTGTGCCACTCCTTGGCGCCCTTCGCGAACGCATAACTCGCCAGCACCGGCGCAATCACAATCGAAAACAGCAACGCCCCCAGCAGCGCAAACGCCACCGTCCACGCCATGGGATGAAACAAACGTCCCTCAACCCGCTGCAGCGTGAAGATCGGCAGGTAAGCCGTAATAATGATGGCGATCGCGTAAAACACCGGCCGCTGCACTTCGTGCGAGGCCTCACTGATTTTTTCGTTCGGAGTCTTTACTCCATTCTTGTGCCCCAGATGACGCACGATGTTTTCGACCATCACCACCGCGCCGTCCACCACCATGCCGAAATCCAGCGCGCCCAGCGACAGCAGGTTCGCTGGAATTTGCCGCAAGTCCAGGCAGATCGACGCGAACAACAAAGAAAACGGAATCGTCGCCGCTACGATCAGCGCGCCGCGAATGTTTCCGAGAAACAGAAACAGAATGATCGAGACCAGGATCATTCCCTCCGTCAGGTTGTGAATCACCGTGTGGCTGGTGAAGTGCACCAGTTCGCTGCGGTCGATGAAAGGAACGATCTTCACTCCCGGCGGCAAAATATGGTCGTTCAGTTCCTCCACTTTTTTGTGAATGCCTTGCAGAGCCGTGTCCGCCACCGCGCCTTTGCGCAACAGCACGATGCCTGACACCACATCGTCGTTGTCGACGATCTTTCCATCTTCGCGGTGAATCGCTTTGGCAAACTGCCCCAGCCGGATCTTCGGCCCCTGCGCAACCACTGCAATGTCCTTCACCCGGATCGGCGTGCCATTCTTGGTGAGGATCACCGTCTCCGCAATATCCTGCGACCGGTCGACCAATCCCACCGCGCGCACGTTGATCTGCTGCAGCCCTTCTTGAATGAAACTTCCGCCCGCGTTGGCGTTGTTGTTGGTGAGCTGCTGCTCCACCTGCGCCAGGCTCAATCCATAAGCCACAAGTTTGTTTGGATCCACGCGCACCTGATACTCCCGCGTAGGTCCGCCAAAGCTGGAAACGTCGACGATATCGGGCACCGCTTTGAAATTCTTCTCCACCACCCAGTCTTCAATCGACTTCAACTCCATCGCGTCGTACGCCGGATTCGTGCTGTGCAGCGTGAAGAAATAAATCTGCCCGACCGGGCTCCAGTCCGTCCCCATTTGCGGCGTTACATTCGGCGGCAGCGTAACCTCGCTCAGCCGTTCCAGCACCCGCTCGCGATTCCAGTCGTTGTCCGACTCGTCATCGAAAATCAACTTCAGGTCCGACAGTCCAAACAGCGAGAACGACCGCAGGTGTACTACGTGCGGGATTCCGTTCATCACCACTTCGAGCGGAATCGTCACCTGCTGTTCGATTTGCTCCGCCGAAATCCCCGGCCACTGCGTAATCACTTCGACGTAGTTGTCCGCCACGTCGGGATAAGCCTCAATCGGCAGCCGCTTGAACGAAACGATTCCTCCGGCGAAAAGAATCAGCGCCAGCGCCAGCACCAGCAGCCGGTTGTTCAAAGCGAAATCGACGACGCGCCGGATCATCTATTCCTTCACCTTATTGCTCCACCGTGTTTTGCAGCGCCAGGGCGTTCGATACCACGCGATCTCCCGGTTTCAGCCCCGAAACAACCTCCTGCATGTTGTCCGGAAGCATGTTTCCCCCAACCACTTCGAGCCGCTTGAAATGTCCAGCCCCGATCGGCGCGTAAACCCAGTCGCGGTCATGCAAATGCATAATCGCGGTCGCCGGAACCGCAGCCCGCATTTCCGCCTGCTTCCCCAAGAAAGTCGCGGTCGCGAACATGCCGATTCGCATCAGCCCCGGATTCTTCACTTCCAGCCGAACCTTCGCGGTATGAATCGTCGGATCGAGAACCGACAGAATGTTGTCGATCCGCCCCTTGAGAAGCTGCTTCGGATAGGCATTCAAGTGGATATCCGCGAACTCACCCACATGCACGGCGTCGAGATCGTTTTCGTAAACGTCGCAAATGATCCACACGTAAGAAAGATCGGAAATGGTAAATGGATTCGGCGAACCCAATCCCTGCACGCCCGACGAATTCGTAACCTGCTGGTCTGTGATCACACCGGAGATTGGAGCCTTGATGTCCACAATCCCCGAGGGATGGTCTTTATCCACGCCGAGCAGCCGCAATTGTTCGAGTGCGGCGTTCAGACCAGCCTGCGCGTCGGCTTCGGCGTTTTCTGCCTGTTCGAGAGCGCTCTTCGCAGTCGCACCCTTGTCGTAAAGCGTCTGGGCCCGTTCAAGTTGCACCCGCGCCAGCCGCTCATCGTTCTGCGCCTTCAAATATGTCTGGTACGCTCCGGAGACGTCGTTGCTCTGCACCCGCAGCAACAACTGGCCTTTCGTGACCGCATCTCCCAGCTTTGCCTTGACCTCCACCACTCGTCCTGCGGCCAGCGAGATCACGGGCACGGCGCGATTGATATCCGGCTGCACCACTCCGGTGACATTCAAAGTGGGCGCCGCCTTATACTCGACCGCTGCCACCAGCGGAAATTGTTCCGGATGCTCCACCTTGAAATTGTTGGCATCCATATCCGGCACGACAACTGCCGCTGGCGGCGCCTCTGCCTTCGGATCGGCCTTCCCTTCATTGCATCCAACAACAAAAAGCAATCCCAGCGCGACCACGGCACATGTGGCGACGGGCGCCTTCGCCCGTCCCGCCAAGCGAAGCGAGGCGGAATTCACGACAACTGCCGGCAGCTTAGACTTCGCCTGCTCAACCAAGCCGCACAACATCCATCCACTCTTCATTGGATCACCTCGCGCCCCACGGCTTGATTCAACTGCGCCGCCGCGGTCAAATACGATCCCACCAGGTTGGTGTAGTTCAGTTGCACGCTGCGGTACTCGCTCTCCGCATTCAGAAAGTCCAGCAGCGACGCCCCGCCATGCTGATAAGAAAAGAAAATCGTGTCCCGCACCCGCAACGCCTGCGCCAGATATTTCTGTTTGTAAGGCCGCAGCAAAATCAAATTGCTGTTCAGCGTCGCATAAGCCGAATCCACATCGTTGAACACCTGCGCCTCGGCCGCATCCTTCAGTCTTTCGTTGCGCGTAATTTCCAGCTTGGTATGCAGCTTGTTTCCCTGATTGCGATCGAAAATCCGCAACGGAATACTCACATCCACGCCAAAGTACGCGTCAATCGGAGGATTCCGCCCCACATCAAAGCTGAACGTCGGATCGGTCGACCCATTCGCCTCCGCCAGTTTGTAGTCAGTCTGCGCCTTATCCACGGCCTGCACCGCCGCTTTCAGATCGGGACGCGAATCCAGCGCCATCTGGCGGAACGCATCCAGCGCATCGATCTGATCGTTAAAATCAAACACGCCCACCACGTCGAACTGCTCCACCGGAGTGCGGTCGTTCAACAGCATCAGCATCTGCAGCTTCTCGGTGCGCAAATTCACCTCCGCCGTCTGCACGTCCGATTCGTATTGCACCCGCTGCAACTCCAGCCGGTCCAGATCGATCTGCGCAATGTCGCCTGCTTCAAAACGGTCGCGGCTGATCTTCAGCACGTGGTCGTAATACTCCAGATTGTCCTTTGAAACCTGCAGCACCGCCTTCGCCTGCAGCGTCTGCACAAACGCGCTGCGCAGGTTGTACAGCAGCCCTCGCTCCAGATCGTCCTGCTGCGAAATCGCAATCGCCGTCGCCTTCTTCGCGCTCTCCGTGCGCAGCTCGCGCTTGTGCGCCCGCTCGTGCAGATAGGTCACCGTCGCCGATGGCAGCAAATAAGCGAACGGACCGTGCGACGACCCTCCCTGAAACGGATCGATCTGGTCCGCCAGCAGCGTCAGGTTTGGATTCGGCCGGAAATGCGCCGTGATCTCGTCCGCCTGAAATTCGCTGATATTCAACTTCCCCGCCAGCAGCGTAGGATTTCCCAGCTCCAGCCGATCCTTCACCTGCTCCCAGGTCCAAGCCTGAGACGTCCAAGCCTGAGACGTCCAGGCCTGCGCTGCAGACGGCTTCGGCGCCGGCGTCTGCGGCGCCGCCTGCGCCACAGCCAATCCCGCCCCCAGCATCGCCAGCAATAAGAGCCACGAAAATGTTCTAAGCATCAACTGCTCCATCTACTCGTCCGGCTCTCCCAACACTCCCTGCGTTTGAGACGCCGCTTGTCACCACTAGCTTCAAAACTGCCACTTTCGGCCGCGCACGATTCTCATCAGAAGACCAGCTCACGATTCGTATCAGGGCATCGCTTCAGCGATGCCGCAAACGCCGCAACCAGAAGCGCCTTCACAGTTTGCTGAAAAACTTACGATTCGTATCAGGGTATGCCTTCAGGCATACCGCAGATGCAGCGTTTTCAGTGGCGCCTTCAGGCGCTGCGTCGGCGCTTCCGAGTTTTTCAGCAATCTGTTCAGGCGCTGGCAGTTCGGGATCAAGCCCACGAACCCGACCCAGACTCCGCTCTTAACTTCTCCAGAGAATAATCGCCGTCTGAAATGCCCCTCTCCGGAGTATCCGGTTTCCATCGTAAGGATTTCCTAAAGATGAGGCATGATCGCTGCGGATTTATCACTGCACCCGATCAGCGATTCGAGAACGACCCGACAACTTCTGTGAACTACCCGAGGAGGGAAAGAGGCGGCGCGCGGCCGGCATGCACGACCGACGGCCTCGACGATACAAACGAACGAACAACCACAACTTCCAGCAACTCAACTTTCGGAGCAACCAGCCACACCGCACTCGCTACCGCCGCCGGAGCTCCCTGCAGCCGGTTGATCCAGGCCGAATTCTTTTCGCCGCTCGCCTGGCGCACCGTCCGCTTGCTCGTGGCCGATTCTTCCATCTCGGCCCGCATCGCGTGCAGATCGTCCGAAGCCGAGATCACCGGAAACAGCAGAATCAGCACGCATCCCAGCGCCAGCATACACTGCAGCGGAGTGATCCTGCGCGCCAGCCGCGCTTCCGTGTCCCGCCGCCACAGCCAGTAAGCCGGCAGCGCCAGCAGCACCCACGCCAGATTGAGCAGCAGTTCCATCTCGATGTCTGGTTCCCAGTTTCTCGTTTCCGCTCTCAGCGGAAACATCCGCGCACAAGCGCAAAAACACCTTCAACACCAATTGTGTACCTAGTTTTTCAGAAACCTCAAACTCAAGTCAACATGACCAGAGTACCGCCGGAGCATCAAGCCAACGCCGGAAGCAAGAACTGAGAACTGAGAACCGAGAACTGAGAACCGAGAACTGAGAACTGCCCTCTAAGGCCCCAC
>Ga0181525_10004668_pt1 | contig 10417 bp, 10 predicted proteins | sample PEATcosm2014_Bin_48_FD_121100 | JGI IMG/M metagenome (GOLD analysis project Ga0181525, IMG submission 121100) | Peatland microbial communities from MTU Mesocosm Facility, Houghton, MI, USA - PEATcosm2014_Bin06_10_metaG | ecosystem: Environmental > Terrestrial > Soil > Wetlands > Peat | place...
ACGGCTCGACCCTTCGATTCCCCTGGGGCGAGAAGAGTTCACTCGAGGTCTGGGTCGCGGCCTACGGCCCCAAGGCGCTGCAGCTGGCCGGCGAGGTCGGTGACGGCTTCATCCTGCAGCTCGCCGACCCTGATATCGCGCGTTGGATGATCAAGGTCGTTCGCGACGCGGCGGCCAACGTTGGACGCGACCCCGCGGAACTGACTTTCTGCGTCGCGGCGCCCGCGTACGTCGGCAACGATCTCGAACATCAGCGCGACCAGTGTCGATGGTTCGGTGGCATGGTGGGTAATCACGTGGCGGACATCGTGGAGCGCTACGGCAACGATCCGTCCTCGGCGATCCCCGAAGCACTGACCGACTACATCAAAGAGCGCAAGGGCTATGACTACAACGAGCACGGGCGCGCGGGCAACACACACGCCGACTTCGTACCCGATGAAGTGATCGACCGGTTCTGTCTCTTGGGCCCGGCGGCGCGCCACATCGAACGGCTCGAGGAGCTTCGCCGCATCGGCGTCGATCAGTTCGCGCTCTACCTGCAACACGACGCGAAGTCCACGACGCTCGAGGCCTACGGAGAGACGATCATCCCGGCCATGATCGACTCGACCGCGGCCAAGTCCTAGGCGTCACGCGACCATGACCCGACGTCGTCGCGTGACGAGAGAGTCGAGCCAACTTTGACGCCGGGTCGGATGGAAGCGTTCAGTGACGGCGTCATCGCCATTCTGATCACGATCATGGTGCTCGAACTGCGACAGCCCCACGGCGCCACGTTCTCCGCGCTGCGTCACACGTTTCCCTCACTCCTCGCCTACGTGTTGAGTTTCGTGAACCTCGGCATCTACTGGGTGAATCATCACCATCTCGTAAAGACGGTGCGCCGGGTCACGGGCGCGATGCTGTGGGCCAACCTGAGCCTGTTGTTCTGGCTCTCACTCTTTCCTTTCGCGACCGCGTGGATGTCCGAGAACGGTTACGCCATCAACACCGTCGCGACCTACGGCGTGGTCCTGGCGTTGGCCGCTCTCGCCTTCACCATCCTTCAAACCGTGATCGTTCGCTCCTACGGGAGCGACCTCAGTCTCAAGCGTGCTCTGGGGCGCGACCTGAAGGCGAAACTCTCGCTGTTGGGCTACGTCGTGTCGATTCCCATGGCGTTCGCATTTCGCTGGGTGTCCATCGGCATCTTCATCGCCGTGGCCCTGACCTGGCTCGTTCCGGACCGCCGCATGGAGGGATTCCTCCAGTCGTCAACGACGGGTGTCGCGCTCGACTGAGTCGGATCGTTGTGGGCCCTTGGTCCCGGTCGGACCCTCGGGGTGACGGGGGCGCGCTGGTAAGGTCGTTAGGTTGCGATTGACCCGAAAGAGGCGTTTGTTGCGCAGTAATGGCCGGCGGGACGGCCTCGACTGAGGAGATTGTATGAAGGTATTGGTACTCGGCGGTGACGGATTCTGTGGATGGCCCACGTCGCTCCACCTCTCGGACCTGGGGCACGAAGTCACGATCGTCGACAACCTCAGCCGCCGCGAGATCGACATCGAGATCGAGACCGATTCGCTGACGCCCATCCGACCGATGGGCGAGCGACTTCGCGTCTGGAAGGAACTCACGGGCAACGTAATCGACTTCGTCCACCTCGACCTGGCCGAAGAGTACGACCGTTTCGAGTCACTCCTCAAGGAGATCAGTCCCGACGCCATCGTCCACTTCGGTGAGCAGCGCGCGGCCCCCTATTCGATGCGCAGTACCGCGGCGAAGCGCTATACGGTGGACAACAACGTTCGTGGCACGCACAACGTACTCACCGCCATTGTCGCGAGTGGACTCGACATCGCCCTCGTGCACCTCGGCACCATGGGTGTCTACGGCTACGGGTGGTCCGGTTCGGCGCCGATCCCCGAGGGCTATCTCACCGTGATGGTGCCCACCCCCGACGGTGAGATCGAGCGCGAGATCCTGCACCCGGCGAATCCCGGCTCCGTGTACCACATGACCAAGACGCTCGACCAGCTGCTCTTCGCGTTCTACTGCGCGAACGACCAACTACGCATCACCGACCTCCACCAGGGAATCGTGTGGGGCACGCAGACACCCCAGACCGCGCTCGACGAGCGACTGATCAACCGCTTCGACTACGACGGCGACTACGGCACGGTGTTGAACCGGTTCTTGATGCAGGCCGCCATCGGTCACCCCCTCACCGTGCACGGCACCGGCGGCCAGACCCGCGCGTTCATTCACATCCGTGACACGGTGCGCTGCATCCAGATCGCCCTGGAGAACCCTCCCCAGCGCGGTGAGAAGGTCAAGGTCTTCAATCAGGTCACCGAGGTGTATCGCGTTCGCGACCTGGCGGAATTGATCTCGAAGGAGACCGGCGTCGAGATCGCGAACCTGCCCAACCCGCGTCGCGAAGCGGTCGAGAACGACCTGAACGTGAGCCGCGATCAGTTCTTGGCCCTCGGCCTCGATCCGACGTACCTCTCGGAGGGGATGCTTGAAGAGATCCGCGACGTGGCCTACAAGTACAAGGACCGCGCCGACACGAGCAAGATCATCGCCCGCTCCGTGTGGCGCAAGGGTATGGAGACGTCGCCCGACTTGGTCGGCTGATGTAGCGACCCGGTGGTGACCAGCGCCGACGAGACCATCGCGCTCATGCGCGACGCCGCGCCTGCGCCCTCGAGTGACACGATGGAACGGATTCGTTCCACGACCGGCGCCGCAATCGCCTCGTTCACACGAACGATGGGTCTCTCCGACGACCAGAGTGCCGTCGTTGCCAACACGTGGGACGACTTTCGCGACGACGAACGCTGGACTTCGCTCCTGGCGTCGCTAGTGACGTTGGTCGAGGTTCAACGCGGCGACATCGACGCGCCGGTTCCGATATGGGATGACCTCGATGACGCCGGAGTGTTTGGCCGGATCTTCTACTTCTACCTCTTCGCGCTCTGCGCGCCGGGCACCATTGACTTCCTTACCGAGGCGAAGTGTCCCGCCACCGTCATCGATTTGACCATGACCGTCCTACGAAAACTGAGTACCCTCCACGAAAGGAAGTGGCGATCGTTCGGCGTCGAGACGGGATGGTGGCTCTTTCCCGTCCTGCGCGGCGAACTCATTCAGGTGGGCAGTCTGTGGTTCCACCGGGTGAATCTCGGCGTCGGAAGTCTCTCACCCGACCCCTGGTTCGATGATCAGCAAGCCGCGCGACTCGGCGTCGGCTTTCGTCGTGGCGATCCATCGATTGGGATTCATATTCCTCAAGACACCGCGTTGGACCCGACGACCCTGGACGCCACGTTCGAAGAGGGTCGCCGAGTGATCGCCGCGATGTGGCCCACGATGGGTCGACGCCTCGCCACTTGCCAGTCATGGATGCTCGACCCGCAGCTCCAGTCCTATTTGGCGCACGACAGCAACATCGTCGCCTTCCAACGCCGGTTCCACGTGATTTCGGACTGGGCGCCCACGTGGGCGAACGGTGACGATTCGATCGTGGAATTCGCCTTCCGGTCGCCCGGAACGCCGCTCGCTGACCTGCCGAGGGCGACGACCCTCCAACGAGCGATCCATACCCACCTGGAGCGTGGGGGCCACTGGTACGTGCAACCGGGATGGCTTGACTTCGACGGTGTCTGAGCGAAGCGGTGGCGCGGCCGCGCTATGGGTCGCGAGCGAAAACGTGTGAGAATTCGGGGATGCCCACCATATATGAATACGTGCGCCATCCTCGTGTGGAGGAACGAAAACTGTCCGGTCCGGTAAGGACTCGCGACTTACGAAAGCTCGACCATCCCAATTTCTTCGTGCGATTCAACGCTCGCTTCGGACTGCGGATCACACTCGTTATCGGCACGATGTGGGCCGCGTACGTGTTCACCGTTATCGCGTTGTTCGCGCTCCCCGACGCGATCAAACAGGGCACGTACTTCGTCATCGTGTGGCTTTCGAGCTCCTTCTTGCAACTGGTGCTCCTACCCATCATCATCGTCGGCCAGAACATCCAGGCCCGAGCCGCGGATAAGCGATCCGAGGACACGTACAAGGACGCCGAAGCCGTGCTGAAGGAGTCCGAGGAGATCCAAAAACACCTGTTGGCGCAGGACGCCGCAATCTCGAGCATCCTCGAGCGACTCGAGTCGTTGATGGCACAACAAGAGAAGCGTTCGTAGCGCTCATAGGCGATCGGCGCCGGTGCTGACCACCCGCGCCACCGGAGGAGGGTTGATGTTGATCGGTTTCGTTGCCGCCGTATCTACGAGCGTGCACCGTGGTTCGATCCTCCCCGTGGCGCGAGCCATCGTGATCGGTGTTCCGTTCACGTTCGCCTTCCTCTACTGGTTCGTCGTCGTGCGCCGAAGGGATCGTCCAAAATGAGCGACTTTCCCTACGTACCGCTCGAGACGAAGGGCTGGCGCATGGCGATGGGTCTTCGACCCCTCGACACGGATCGCTGGCTCGAAGTCGACGAACGTCGCGACATCGAGCTCGAAGAGAAGCGTCAACTGCTGGCTTCGAAGTACGACGTCGTCGTCGCGACCAACCCCGCGGGGGATGAGGGGAGCGCCGAGTTGCTGGCCGAGGTCACCGCCTTCTTGAAGGCGAACTTCGCGAGCCTGCCAACGGCGAGCTCACGGCGCGACCACCCGATCGTCGCAGCGGCTCGACTGATCCAAGAGGACCTGTGCCTCCTCGTTCGAAGTGATGCGTGGCGACTCCAGGCCGCCTGTGTCTGCTTTCCGTCACGGTGGAACCTCGCCTCGAAGTTGGGCACGACGCTCGATGACATTCACGGTCCGGTACCGGGCTACGACGCGGAGCTCAGTCGGCCGACGAACGCGTTCTTCGAGCGCCTGAAGCCGGAGCGGTCCTTCTGGCGCCTCAACTGGACCCTCATCGACAACCCCGCCCTGCACCAGCCAACGAGTGCTCGACGAAGTCCCAACGGGGACCTCGATGATTGGTACTTTCGCGTCGAGCGTCAGACGCTGCGACGACTACCCAAAAGCGACGCCGTCGTCTTCACGATTCGCAATTACGTCGCATCGGCGCGGTCGCTCTGTGACACGCACGCCGAGTTCGGTGTGACACTCCTGAGGAATCTCGATTCGGCCCCTAAGGAGATGCGCGAGTACAAGGGTTGGAGTGGAGTCGCCGACCGCTTGCGCGAGTCGCTCAGCGCAACGTCCTAGTCGCGGACGAGGTCCTTAGCGATCGCGACCACCTGCATCTCGTCGGTCCCGGCGTAGATGCGCAGCACGCGGGCGTCGCGGCTGAGTTGCTCGACTCGGTATTCGGCGATGTAGCCGTTACCGCCGAATATCTGGATCGCGTCGTCTGCGACCTGACAGGCGGCCTGGGCGGCGTAGAGCTTCATGGCCGAGGCCTCCGCGAGCGTCGGTACCGCTCCGGCGGCGGATCGCTCGATGTGGGCGAAGACCATATTGCGGACGTTGATCCGGGCGACTTCCATCTGCGCGAGTTTCAACTGGATGAGTTGGAAGTCGGCGATGGCGGTGCCCCAGAGTCGACGATGCTTGGCGTAGTCGATGGACAGTTTGACGCACTCTTCGATGATGCCGAGTGACATCGCCGCCACGCCGGCGCGTTCGGCGACGAAGTTGTCCTTTGCGCTCTGGCGACCGCCGCCCTTGGTCTCCTCGCTCTCGCCGAGGAGACGATCGCGACCGACGCGCACGTCACTGAGGAAGACCTCTCCGGTCGGCGAACCGTGCTGTCCCATCTTTCGCATGGGCTTGGCCTGCTCGAGACCGGGCATTCCCTTGTCGAGCACGAAGGTCAGCACTTTGCGGTTTCGCATCTCTTCGCCGCTGCCGTCATCGAGTTTGGCGTAGAGGACGATGGTGTCGGCGTAGGGCCCGTTGGTGATCCACGTCTTCTGTCCGTTGATGACGTACTCCTCGCCGTCGCGCCTGGCGCTCGTGCGCATGCCCCCCAACGCGTCCGACCCAGAATCGGGCTCGGTGATGGCCCAGGCCCCGATCTTGTCGAGGGTCATCAGGTCGAGCGACCAGCGTTCCATCTGCGCGGGTGTGCCGAGCTTGTTGATGGTGCCCGCGGCCAGTCCGGTGGAGACACCGAGTGACGTGAGCAGGCCCGGGCTCACGCGGCAGAGTTCGATCGTCGAGATCAGCTGCGCCGCGGGGTCGGTGCCGCGGCTCTCGCGTGTCGCGTCGTCACCGGAGACCTTGCGCTTGAGCTGTCGAGCGAAGTTCTCCTGCGCCATCTCCTTGAGACCGAACGTGGCGTACATCTTTCGCAGGATCTCGTACGGCGGTACGCCATTGTGTTCGAGGTCGTCCAGGTGAGGACGGATCTCCTCGTCGACGAAGCGACGCACGACGGCGATGATCGCCTGTTGTTCGTCGGACCAGTCGTACATGATCTACTCGTCGCGACTTATCAGCTTGAGCGTGTTGCGGTCCGTGTGCATGACGACGGACGGGTACTTCTGGTGTTCGATCTCGGTCGTCTCGTCGTACGTGAAGGTGTCCTCGGTGAACGAGACGGTGACGTCGAAGTGCGTCGAGTGGGCCACCTCGTCGATGTGCTGATTGGACAAGATTCCATACGTATTAGAGCCGAGGCGTGCCTGAAGTCGAAATGTCGTCGCGTCGGGTTCGACGGTGGCTCCCGCGATCAACGCCTGTGCCCGGGGAATCACGAAGCATCGGGTGACCTGCTTGTCCGTGGCGTCCCACATCCAGTAGCCGACCTCGGTGTGGAAAGGGTTCTCGTCGCCCTCACGCCACGCGGCGGTGCGGTAGTCAAGGCCGTAGAGACACTGCTCACCATTGTCGACTGGACCAAAGGGCTTGAACGTCGTGAGCTCACGAAAGGCGGTCTCGTGGATCTTTCCGTTGTCATTGTGGAACGCTACGTCGAGACCATCCCAACCCGACTCCCACGTTCCAATGAGACCAGCCAATGGTCCCCACAGTTCTCGATCCACCGCGTCATCTCCTCATATGCGTTGACACCTGACGTGGCCGTCATCCTAGGGGGCGTGCGTACACCTCGCCGTTGGCGTTCAGCAGCTTCTCGATCAAGGCGGCGACCCAGGTCGATTCACCGACGGCCAAGATCACCGGAGCGATGCAGAGCCACATCTCATTGTGGAACTGGACGACGAAGAGAATCAGCAAGAAGACGTCGGCACCGACGCGTTGGAGAGGTCGTCCACCGAGTCGACGAGTGACGACACTGAGGACCGCGAAGAGATTGACGACGGGGACGAACGCCCACCAAGACCAGCGCCCTTCGAGTTCGTGGGCGGCGAAAGCGAAACAGACGGAACCGAAGAGCACGAGAGCGACCGCGACGTTGGCTACCGTCACGGCAAAGGTCTCCGAGACCGGCTTGGCGCTACCGGGCCAATGGGCCTGCACACTCACAAGGAACGCCAGGCCGACGAAGAACATCGCGATCGCGTAGCGCACGAGGCGGTGCAGCGCCTGGATCAGGGCGATGTCCGACACAATGCTCACGGGCTCGACTCGGTCACCGTAGGGGATCGTCGAACTCGTCCACGCACTCGCGGTCCACCACCGCCACTGGCGCTCTCCCGAAGGGTCGGGATACCAGCCCATGGGGACTTCGGACGTGTTCGAGCTCACGGAACCAGCCTCGCATATATCGAGTTCGGGGGAGTCAATTTTGCTAAGCAGGTGCCGACACCGGCGTGGGCCGCCGCCGCGTCGCTACGTTCAGGAACGCAGCGCCAACAGCGTCGTCACGCCAATGCCAGCGCATACCTTTGATCCGCAGGCCAGTTGAAGAATCGGTGAAGGAACGTACTTCAACTTCTGAGTCGTCAGCGTTCCGTCGTTGTACGTGGCGAGCCAAGGTGTGGATCCGTCCTTGGTGCCCCCGAGGGCGCAATGCGTCAGGTTCGAGCAGGCCAACGTCGGCACGGAGTTCGACGCGACCGTGAACGCTGACTTGACCGACCACGTTCGACCGAGTGTCGCCGTGCGAACGACGTGCCACTTCGTCGATAGCTGGGCGAGACCGAGGCAGACGAGCTGGTGACACGTGAGGGAGGTCAGCGTCTCCCATGCGGCACTCGTGGAGTTCATCCTCGGTGTCCAGGTGGTACCGCCATCAAGGGTGACGTAGATATTGACTGCATCGTTCGACGACGCCATCGCGACTACGCAGTCGAGTGGGGTCCCGCAGGCCAGCGAGCGAACCGTGGCGTCGGGTTGCTCGATGGTGACCGGCGTAGACCAGGTCTCGCCCCCGTCGCTCGTGGTTTCGAAGCGAGGTCCCGTACCCGTCGCGTTGTCGATCGCCGCGCACGAGAGTGACGCGTAGCAACTCACCGACTGCATTGCGGTCCCGCCAACGGGAGTGTTCACCGGCGTCACGGCGCCGGTCGATGTCGAGAAGCGCCAGGCCACGTCGCCGCCCGCGTCTTGACCAACGAAGAGGCACCCGTCGCTCCAGCATGACGCGTCTTGGATCGTGACCGTACTGGCGATCGCCGGTGTGGCGATGGCGCTCCAGCCACCGTGAGCGCCGCGCGATTCCCCCACTGACATCGGTGCGACATCGCTGGTCGAGGTGCCGACGGCGACACACGTAGTCGCCGTGCATCCGACCGTCGTGAGTGGCACCGAGATGCTGGTCGATGGAACGCCCGAAACGGGGGTGTTCGGGGCAACCGCGGGCGTGCCGCACGACGCCAAGATCAGGGCAACACCGACGCCGACGACACCGACGTAAGTCCATGAGCGCACGCTGGCTCTTACTCGGCTCATGTTTTCCTTGTCATCCCTACGGCAGTTGTCTCTGCGTTGATGTTACCGAGTCGTTGTCGTGCATCGACTGAGTCGCGCGGAGCGCGACGTCTACCCTTAGGGCGTGAACTGGGTGGACATACTCATCGTGGCCATCGTTATCGTCGCTGCGATCCGGGGGTGGTATCAGGGGGCGATCCGCCAGGCCTTGGGCTGGCTGGGCTTCGTCGCAGGATTCCTCATCGGTTCCGCGTTCGCTCCTGCGCTCTCAACTCATATCACGCACGCACCGTGGCGCCCACTGCTCGCTATTGGCATCGTCATCGTCGTTGCCTACATCGGCCACTTCCTCGGACACATCATTGGCTCGACCATCCGCAGGTCGATCAAGATGATCAAACTGGGCTTCGTCGATTCGGGACTCGGTGTCGCGGTCGGTGTCGCCGGAGCCTTGCTCACGTGCTGGCTCTTGGCCGCACTGCTGGTCGCGACACCGTGGACTACGGCCGCCACCGGTGTCCAGGGGTCGCGAATCGTCAAGGCGCTCGACGCGGCGCTACCGCCCGTGCCCTCCTTCGAGGCAAAGTTACAGACCCTCTTACACAACGCAAACTTCCCGAGCGCCTTCGCCAGCATCGTGGCCCCGAGTGTGCCCTCGGCGGGAACGGTTCCCAAACTCGCGCGCAACACGCTCGCGCCTGGTGGTCCCACGGACGTCGTGAAGGTGATCGCCAGCGGCTGCACCGATATCCACCAGGGCACCGCGTTCTTCATCCAACCGCACGTCGCGGTGACGAACGCCCACGTCGTGGCGGGAGCGACGAGCGTGAGCGTCGGCGGAGCGAGGGCGAGCGTCGCCTACTTCGACCCGGTCAACGACATCGCAATCCTTCGAGTGTCCTCACTCGATCTCGCCCCGATGCGTTTCCTCGCGGCCGTCCCGAAATCCGGCTCGGCCGCGTCGGTAATTGGTTACCCACTCAACGGATCGCGCACGCTCAGTCCGAGCGTCGTCAGCGGTGAGATAACGGCCCAGTCACGCGACATCTATGACCAGAATCTCTTCAATCGAACCGTGCTCGTCCTGTACGCGAACGTTGAACCGGGCAATTCTGGAAGTCCGGTCATCGTGAACGGGCACGTCGCCGGCGTACTCTTCTCCAAGTCGCTCAGCCTGTCGTCCACGGCGTACGCGATACCGGCCGCGACGGTGGAACACGACCTGTCGCTGACACCGGCGCGCGCCACGGCGTCGACGAAGAGTTGCGTGAGTTAGTTCACCGAGCGCACGGCGGACGCGAGGACGCTCAGTCCGTCCGCCAACTGCTCGTTGCTGATCACGAGTGGCGGCAGAAGACGCACGACATTGCCGAAAGTACCGCAGGAGATGGCGAGCACGCCCTGTTGGTTGCAGTAACTCACAACCGCCTTGGCCGCGGCGGCGTTGGGGTCCTTCGTCCCGGGGTGGACGAACTCCATGGCGACCATCGCGCCTCGACCGCGGACATCGCCGATGATCGCGACGTCCTGTTGCAGGGAACGAAGATTGGCGAAGAGGATGTCGCCGATCTCACGCGCCCGCGCGCCCAGGTTGCGGTCGCGCAGTGTCTTGATCGTGGCGAGCGCGGCGGCGCAGGCGA
>Ga0181525_10004670_pt1 | contig 10415 bp, 9 predicted proteins | sample PEATcosm2014_Bin_48_FD_121100 | JGI IMG/M metagenome (GOLD analysis project Ga0181525, IMG submission 121100) | Peatland microbial communities from MTU Mesocosm Facility, Houghton, MI, USA - PEATcosm2014_Bin06_10_metaG | ecosystem: Environmental > Terrestrial > Soil > Wetlands > Peat | place...
AACTTGGTCACGCGCCGCAACCGGCGCACCAGTTTTTGCGCATCGTCCGCCAATTGCTCGCGCGCTCCGGTCACGCCAGTGCGCGCAACAGCATACACAAATCCTCGCGACGCCCCCGCGATCCGCTTCAGCCGCTCCTCCGGACTAGTCGGAGCCGCCAGAAATATCGGCGCCAAGTCATGCATCCTCGTCGCCTGCAGATATTCGTCGGCTTCTTCCACCGGCAAGTCGGTTACCAGCACGCCATCCACTCCCGCATGCCGCGCCACCTTGCAAAACCTATCCATCCCCATCCGCAACAGGGGATTCAAATACGAAAACACCACCAGCCCGGTCGACTGAGCCTGGTTCCGAACCTCCGCCGCGAGGGTTAAGACCTGCGCCAGCGAAGTCCCATGCTTCAGCGCCCGCTCACTCGCCCGCTGAATCACCGGCCCGTCCGCCACCGGATCACTAAACGGAACGCCTAGCTCAATCACATCCGCGCCCGCTTCAATCGCCGCCAGCACCACCGCCCGCGTAGTGGCAAGATCCGGATCGCCGCATGTCACATACATTATCAGCGCCGGCTTCTTATAGAAAGATAGAGGCATAGAGGAGTGAGTCGTTGAATCATTGAGAGATTGACTCCATGATTCAATCTCTCAATGATTTAATCCAACTTCAGGTTCTCCCGCATGATCCCGACATCCTTGTCCCCGCGCCCGGAAATATTCACCAGTACCACGTCCGATTTCTTCATCCGAGGCGCCCGCTTCATCACCTCCGCCACGGCATGCGCGGACTCGAGCGCCGGAATAATTCCCTCCGTCCGGGCGAGCAAAGTCGTCGCCTGCAGCGCCTCCGCATCCGACGCCGGAACATACTCCGCCCTCCCCGCGTCCCGCAACGCCGCGTGCTCCGGCCCAATCGAGGGATAATCCAGCCCCGCCGAAACCGAGTGCGTGTTTAGAATTTGCCCGGCCGAATCCTGCAGAACATAAGAATACGTTCCCTGCAAGACTCCCGGTGATCCTCCACGAAACCTCGCCGCGTGTTCGCCCAGAGCATCGCCGCGCCCGCCGGCCTCCACGCCGATCAATCGAACGTTCTTGTCCCTGATGAATTCGTAGAAGATTCCAATCGAATTCGATCCTCCGCCCACACATGCGATGATCGCCGCCGGCAGCTTCCTCTCGGCTTTCAATATCTGCGCTCGCGCCTCCCGCCCAATTACGCGATGAAAATCCCGCACCATCGTCGGGTAAGGATGTGCCCCGAGCACGCTCCCCAACAGATAATGTGTGGTCCGCACATTCGTCACCCAATCTCGCATGGCCTCGTTGATTGCATCCTTCAGCGTCCGCGATCCCGACTCCACTCCCCGCACTTCCGCTCCCAGCAAGCGCATGCGGAACACATTCAACTCCTGTCGCCGCATGTCTTCGGTGCCCATGTACACCACGCATTCGAATCCCAGCAGCGCACAAACCGTTGCCGTAGCCACGCCATGCTGCCCCGCCCCAGTCTCCGCAATCACGCGCCGCTTGCCCATGCGCTCGACCAGCAGCGCCTGTCCCAAGCAGTTGTTGATTTTGTGCGCCCCGGTGTGCAGCAAATCTTCCCGCTTCAAATAAATCTTCGCCCCGCCCAACTTTTGCGTAAGCCGCCGCGCAAATGTCAAGGCCGTAGGACGCCCCGCGTAAGTCCGCAGCAATTCCTCGAGCCGTTGCTGAAACTTCGAATCGCGCTTCGCCTTCTCATATTCCCGCTCGAGTTCCTCCAGCGCGGCCATCAAAGTCTCCGGCACGTACCGGCCGCCATAAACCCCAAACCTACCGGGCTCACTCGAAGGACTTTTCTTTGTCATCCCGAGCGGAGCATCGGCTTTGCGAAGAAAAGCTGATGCGGAGTCGAGGGACCTGCTTTTTCTTGCGTCGGATACCACCTTCGCCGTAGCCATGGGTTAACTCACCTTCCGATCCGCAGCCCGCACCGCCTTCACAAACGCCCGTACCTTCTCTGGATCCTTTTTCCCCGGCCTGGCCTCGACTCCGGAAACCACATCCACTCCCCAAGGTCTCAAAGTTCCGATGGCCTCTCCAACGTTCTCCGCGGTCAACCCACCCGCGATCATGATCGGAACAATTTCGCTTATCACTTTCACGTTGTCCGCCGCGTTGCTCCAATCGAAAGCCCTCCCCGTCCCGCCAGGTCGCCTCGAGCTGCCGGAATCAATTAAGACAGCGCTCGCACGGCTCAACAATTCACGAGGAAACGTTACGGCAAAACGGTCTCCGGAAGTAATTCGTCCGCTAGGTATGGCAACAAAGAGGCGCCCGAGAAAGCCCGTAAGGGCAAAATCAGCAGGCAAGGCATCGTGGTCTCCATTCAACGGATACACCTGCGCCGCGCTCAATCCAACACGGTCGGCGATTCTCGCGACTTGAGAATCGGGTTCACTTACAAACACTCCTACCTTCTCCACACTCATCGGCAGCTTCTTCACAATCTCCCGCGCCGCCTCCACCGTAACATTCCGCGGACTCTTCTCATAAAACACAAATCCCAGCGCATCCGCCCCGGCATCGACCGCCAGCAGCGCGTCCTCCAGATTCGTCATCCCGCAAATCTTGATCCAAGTCATGAGAACCAGTGGCCAGTGCCAGTTGCCAGTAAATCCGAACGCCTAAGCTTTTCATTCCGAACCGGCGAAGCCGAAGAAAAACCTGCCTTTTTCTCTTCCCCAGCAAGGCACGCGCGCCCTCATCGTCCACTCGGTACTTGGTCCTCGCGACTCGGTACTCGGAGGAATTCCCGCAGCGCTTCCCCCGGCCGCTCCGCCCGCATCAGCGACTCCCCAATCAGAAACGCCTGATAGCCCGCCCCCCGCAGTTGCGCCATATCTTCTCCCGACCGAATCCCACTCTCGGCCACGCCGACCACATTCTTCGGAATCCGACCCGCCAGCCGAAAGGCCGTCTCCGCATCCACCTTGAACGTCCGCAGATCGCGCGTGTTCACTCCAATCAAATCGCAACCGGCATCCAAAGCCCGCTGCAATTCTCCCTCATCATGCACCTCGCACAAAACGTCCAACCGGTTCAGGCCCGCCCCCAGCGCCAGCCTATTCAATTCTGCGTTCGTCAAAGCCGCCACGATCAGCAACACCGCATCCGCCGCATTCGCCCGCGCCTCGAGCAACTGAAATTCGTCGACAATAAAATCCTTGCGCAGACACGGAATTTTGACCGCCGAGGAAGCTCGCCGCAAGTTCTCCAGCGAGCCCTGAAAAAACTCCTCATCGGTCAACACCGAAAGCGCGGCGGCTCCCGCCGCTTCCAACTCCTTCGCCAGCTCCTCCACACAAAAATGCTCCCGGATCAATCCCTTCGACGGCGACGCTTTCTTCAACTCCGCGATCACCGCGACGCCAGTTCTACTCTTTTCCTCCAGCGCCCGCCGAAACCCACGCGGCAAATGTTGTTCCGCCCGCTGCTCCAGCTCACGCACGTCCGCCGCACGCTTCGCCGCCGCCACTCTCGCCCGAGTGGAACCCACGATCTGTTCAAGGAGAGCAGCCATAGTGAGTCTGAATTATACGGGAATGAGGGACGCCCCAATTGAGACGCCCGCTACTGGCAAATGCTCTCCAACTCCTTGTAAGGTTTCTCTGTGTGCGGCGGATCGTTGATCTGTTTCACCATCATCCATTGATCCAGCAATGTGCCAGCGTCCTTCATCCCCACATCCGGATCGCTCCCATAGGCTGCATCGCTTTCCGCCTCCTCCAGCGTAACCAGCGTGAATCCCTTCTTCTGCAGCAGATCGAGCGCCTCGGGCAGAATCGTGCTGCTGAACGCGCCCAGGTGCAGCAACAAGACATGGTTAATCTCCCGCCCATAAATCAGCTTGGCCTGCGCCCGGCCCAGATCGATGAAGTCAGAAGCGGTGCTCAGATAACTCGATCGCAGCCACTCGATCGACTTCTGATCGTTCTTCGCCGCGCACTTTGCATAAGCCGAGTTCCACAGATAGTCTTCCCAGTCGATTGTCACTTGCGCGATCCCGTAAGCGTGCGCCTGCAGGTACGTCCGCACCGCACGCCGTTTCTCCACCGTGTCCCCCTCATGGAGATAGGGATAGCGCAACCAGTGCCAGTTGTCGCTCGCCTCTTTTGGCAATTCCGGTTTCAGCAACTCCAGGGCAGGCTCGTTCTCCTCAATGTCGCGCTCGAACGCCTCGGCAGGATTTTGCTCCAAGTCCATATGCGAATAAGTATGATTCCCCACCGGCTCCGCCCTCGCCCACAGCTTCAGTGCCTCCGCGCCATCCGGATTGCCTTCCAGTCTCTTTGCGTTCACGAATCCGTACACAGGAGGAACGTGCCGTTTCTTAAAAACAGCCAGCACATTCTGGGTGGTCTCGGCCCGCGTAACTCCTGGAGGCAGCGCTCCGTTCAGCGGCAGATCGTCCATGGTGATCGCCAACTTCTGCGCCCCTCCCATGCCGCAGAACGTCGACAACAGAAGTCCCATTTCGCAGCTCAACCTCGCCAGATTGTTCATGAAGAGAGTGTACGGGACGACGCACGCTCGCGATAGGACTCTGCTTCCAGCCTCCCACCCTCGGGAGCGGGGCGTAGTGCGTTCCCTTCAGCTTCGCGGCGCGCGATTCAGGGCTTTTCGGACTTCCATCGCTCGAAGGCCTTCTGCATCTTCGGGTTGGTGAAGAGTGCGAAGCAAGCATCACGCTCCACCGGCCCGTCGACGATGCAGGTCATGTCGGAGCGCTTGGCAACCTCGGTTGCTGGAATCGAAATCTGGTGGACGAAGCGGGCCGCGTCCGCGATTGTCGCTCCATATACCACGCGGTCCAGACGCGCCCACAGCGCGCAGGCCATGCACATCGCACAAGGCTCGCAGGTGGTGTAGAGGGTATAGCCTCGCAGCGAATACGAGCCAATAGTTTTGCACGCCAGTCTGATCGTGCGCACCTCGGCGTGCGCGCTGGGATCGTGTTCCGGCCCCACCGCGTTGCAGGCGCGCATCAGGCGTTCGCCGTTTTTACTGCCTACGATCTCGGCGCCGAAGGGCACCGGGCTTGGCGTCTCCAGCGTCAATGCCGTCCACGCCGCTAGCCCCCGCATCCGTTTTTCGTCAACCCCCGGTTCCGCCGGGCTTACCGGGTTGGCGCTCGCCTGCGCGCCAGCTGCGGCCGCCGGTACGAACTGTGCCTCGCAGAACATCGCGGACGTGGCGGCAAGCGAAACGGAGCGAAGAAAGCTCCGGCGCGAAGCAACTAAAGGAAAGTCTGCCTCCCGATGGCGCATATCGCTTCTCCTTACAAGGTTTTCGCCCACATTAGGGAAGTCTCCCATCGCGCGGCGTACCGCCACGACCAATCACTATCTCCAGGAGAACATTTCTTGGTGCCATCGAAGGGACTCGAACCCCCACACCGTTGCCGGTACATGGACCTGAACCATGCGCGTCTGCCAATTCCGCCACGATGGCAATTTGAATTGCAATGCAGCGGCGGCCGCAAGGCCGCCGAGTCGGGAAGACCAACCGCTCTATTTTACAGGCCTGTTACAGCGTGTCAAACGCGCGTCCCGAATGCCGGAGGCCGAGAGCCGCGAGCACAACCTAGCCCAGCTTCGCGGTCATCGAAATCTTAGCGTTTAGCACCTTCGATACCGGACAGCCCTTCTCCGCCGCCTCAGCATACTTCTGAAACGCCGCCCCATCCGCACCTGGAACCTTCCCCACTACATCGATGTGGCTCGATGTAATCGTCCACCCCGAATCCAGCTTCTCCATCGTCAGCGTCACATTCGTGCTGATACTCTCCGGAGTCAGATTTGCCCCTCCCAGCTGCGCCGATAGTGCCATTGAAAAACACGCCGCGTGCGCCGCCGCAATCAACTCCTCCGGATTTGTTCCCGGACCGTTCTCAAATCGCGAGGTAAAAGAATACTGTGTATCTTTCAGCACTCCGCCGGGAGCCGAAATCGTTCCTTTTCCATCCTTCAATCCGCCCTTCCACAACGCGCTTGCCTTCCGTTCCATCCCGTTCTCCTCATCTCAAGAAAATTGAAGCCTAGCCATTGTAGACGGAGATCACGGGGCTCGTCAGGAGGCCTCCATGTCTCAACACGCCTTCGCGCGCAAGAAAATCCGGGGCCAATCACGGGTGGATGTTTCATTTTTCACGCGCCATGCACCGTGCCCGAGGCCCTCAATTTTTTCTTCCTCGCAGCAAAAAAACTTTCCGCCTTCCACAGACCCTTTTGCGCTAGAATGCCCCTGCATTGGAGAGCGGGCACCCATGGCCGTGGACCCGTTTTCGGCCTTCCCCCAGGAGGTAGTAGATGTATCGCTCCTATTCGAGTTCAGTAGCGGACTCGCGTCCGTTTATGGACGTTCAGTCCTTGATCCGCAACCTTTCTCAAGACTTCGTCACTTCATTCAACACGGCCAACTACGATCAGGTAGCAGCCATGTTCGCGCAAGACGGCGCTTTCATGGCGCCTCACCACGATCCTGCCTACGGTCCCAAGGCGGTCGAACGCCTGCTCCGGGCATTCGGCGAAGCCGGATATGAAGACCTGCGCCTTGAGACCATTCGCGTGGATTCTTCCGGCGATATGGCGGTCGAGATCGGACGCTACGCCGTCGCCATCCGTCAGCCTGATGGCACCGTGCTCGCCGATCGCGGCAAGTACGTTAAAGCGTGGCGTCGTCTCGGGGCATGGCTCATCGTCGCCGATTGCTGGAGCACGAACCTTCCTGCCTCTCTCTAGCCGGGCGGCTTGGCAAACGTGCGAACCCAAAAACCACTGCCTTGGAGTTGCTTCACAGCTCGCGGAGATGAAAATTCCAGATCGAGTCGCTGACAAGCTAGCGTGGATGAGCAAGGCGTTGAAAAATAGACGACGGCGGAGCTGTGAACTCCCCGCCATTTTCTTATTCCGTCAACCATCTTGCTAGTTGGAGATGGTCGCGGTCGTGCCATCAAATTTCGTGATGCTGACCGAGAACTTCTCGTTATAGGTCTGCGCCTTGTCCTGCAGAATACTAAGCGCAACTGCCTCGCCCAGAATTAAAGACTCATCGCTATCGCTGCGAAAGTGAATGCCCGGGTGAATCCCGTGCCCGAACGTGACGTTGTGCCCGAGTTTGTTCAACTCTCCATTGACGGTCAAGGGGCTGCCGGAGTATGGCGTGAGACCTTCGCCATTCGGAGTCGGCACCATGGGGCTGGGGATCACGAAGCTGCCGTCGAAAAAGAATTTCAGCACGGTGATGCAAGCTCCGCCCACCGTGCCGTGTCCCGCAGGGTAAGAGGGATGCGTCGGCGATCCTTCCGGAAACGCCTGCGGCAGCAGGTAAGAGCCATGGCGGCTGGAGATGGCTGTCAGCGCCTTGCAATTCATTAGATCAGAACTTAACGTGACGTCCGAATTCGCACCTTGACCCGTCCGAATCAGATGTGCGATCGCTCCGGGAACCTCGGGTCGCGCGCGGCGGTGCACAAACCACTTCTGGAACCAGACGGCCTGCAGCGCGCGGCTGGCAACTTCGCCGACGGTTGCCGCAAAGTCGGGACCGCCAAGAGTTCCAAAGCCCGCCTGCGTGGCCGAGGTTGCATAAGGGTTTCCGGCATTGACGGGAGCGCCGATCGATTGCAAAACCAGCAGCGCCACGAAATAGCCCTGGTAGAGAACATCCACATGCGTCCACGATGAGAAGTCCCTGCCGTTTCGGATATAGCGGAAAACCGGCTCGAAGTTCACGAAATCACCAGAGCTGCCTCCGTTTTGCACCAGCACATAGGAGTTGAAGTCCGTCAGGTAATCGACCCCTTTTACAAAAGTGCGGAATCTCTGGCTGATCGGCTGAGAGCCCAAATAGGTGGGAAGAACCATGAGTTGTGAAACGTATGGCCCGATCGTTTCACCCGCAAAATTTCCCCGGAATAGTTCGCTGGTCGTCACTTGGCCGCTGCTGTTTCTTGGGCCCGTGTAACCTGAGAGTCCATTGAGTTCCGCGGCCGCCAGGTTGGCCAGCGTGTTTTCGGAATAGTTGATAAAGGCCACGTCGCGCAGCAAAGCGGCCCAATACATCTCGACCATCTCCGCAGCACATTGTGAACCCCTTATCACGGGGGCCGGATCAACCCTAAAGTTGTGGCCGTCGCCGCCCTCCAGATCGTAAGCCAAGCCAGCCTGCGGATTCGTGAGCGTTCGAGTTCCACCCAGTGTAATCGCTTCAAAGTCAGAAGGATTGCCAGTCGTGAGAGCATTGATCAGAGTGCCATACGCGCCCAGATCAACTCTTCCGAAATTGTCGTGGGGCAGGCACTTGCTAAAGCTGGCGCCCTTGTCGGCGTAGAGCGCCTCGTCCCCGTTGCTGGGATGAGCCACCAGCGGCAGGTTATGCTGGATGGTGGCCAGATTGACGCGAAGATTGAAGGCGGCATCCGCGCGGGCCTGGTCTGCCAACGGGCCAATATCGTCGGCCCGGGCATCTCCGGCCCTGCCCGCCACCACCGGTTCGAGCACGGTGATGCCACTTGCGGCCAGGGCAGCTGCGGCCGCGCCACCCAAGCTGCCCAGGAACGTGCGCCGGCCCCGCGACTGCAGTTCGCATGCAGGTTTAATCTCGGGTGACTGTCCCTCTAGTGGAGGGACTTCAGGTACGGGGACTTCGAGGGCTGGGCATTTCATGGTGTTTCTCCAATCAACAGGATTTTGGAGGAAGGAAAGAGGCGCCGAAAACGGTCGGCGGCAGGATAGTCGGCGCTTCACCGTCAAGTCAACAATAGGAAGTACTCCAATCCCAAGTCCCCACCGGGGAAAGTCCCGAAAAGGGGAGGGGAGCGGGAAAAGCAAATCAAGCTGAGCATCCCATCTGCAACATTCCTTGAAACCCGTGCCGGTCGCCTTCTCGGGATGCGGTTCGCGCCAGCCAACTTCATGTAGCTTCGCTGATTCACCCTGCCCTACCCTGTTCTGGATTGGTTTGCTACCGTCCCTCCCCTGTGCTAACGTCCCATTGATTTCCCAATTAAAGACTTTGCGATTCAGCCTTCGACGTTATCAAGGAGACGCTCATGGTCCCCATCATTTTCCTCGTTGTCCTGATTGTCATTGCCGTCGTACTCGTCGGCATGTACAACAGCCTAGTGCAGCTGCGCGTGCGCTGCGACTCGGCCTGGTCCGATATCGATGTGCAGCTCAAGCGCCGGCATGATCTCATCCCCAATCTGGTGGAGACCGTCAAGGGCTACGCTGCCCACGAGAAAGGCACCTTCGAAAACATCGCCAAATTCCGCTCGCAAGCCATGCAGGCCACTACGCCTGAAGGCAAAGCTGCGGCGGAAAACCAGTTGACCGGAGCGCTGAAGAGTTTGTTTGCCGTCGCCGAAAACTACCCCGAGTTGAAAGCGTCAGAGGAATTCACCCAGCTGCAAGCCTCGCTCAGCCAGACCGAAGATTCCATCCAGAACGCCCGCCGTTACTACAACGCGGTGGTTCGCGATCTGAATACAAAGATCCAGTCGTTCCCCACAAACATCCTCGCCGGAATGTTCAACTTCACCCCGCGTCAGTTCTTCGAAACCACCGACGCCGACCGCGAGCCCGTAGCCGTAAAGTTCTGATCCAATGAGAGCAGCGACTTATGGAAGGTCATACCCCATCTCGCCGGCAGCCTTTCGCGCGGAGCTCGAAAGCGTTACTACTGCGGTTGGCAGCGGTCCTGGTCCTTGCCGCGCCGCTAGCAGCCAAGTCCTGGCACATTTCGAATTTCGAGGACACGATCACCGTTAATCCTGACGGCAGCGCTCAGGTAACCGAAACCATCTTGTTGGTTTTCGTGGGAGAGTGGCACGGCATTCACCGCACCATTCCCATCGAATATCCCGGATCAAAGGGCTCCAATTACCAGCTCTTCGTCAATATCATCGGCGTCACCGACGAAAATGGCGCAAAACTGAAATATGACTCGTCCTCTTCGGGCGCATATCGCGACCTGAAAATTTATATCCCCAACGCCATCGATACCACGCGCACGGTTGAGATCGCGTACCGAGTGCGCAACGGCACACGCTTTTTCGATAGCAACGACCCCGATAGCCACGACGAGTTCTACTGGAACGTCACCGGCAACGACTGGCCCGTTGCCATCGATCACGCCAGCGCCACGGTTCACTTTCCCGCCGCCAACGGATCCTTGCGCGCCCAGGCCTTCACCGGCTTCTATGGCTCGGCCGGACGCGATGCCACCGCGCAGGTGAAAGGCGCGACCGTCGAGTTCGAGAGCACAAGTCCTCTGCCCATGCGCGGTGGGATGACCATCGACATCTACATCCCCAAAGGCATCCTCCAAGAACCCGGCGGACTCACTAAATTTTTCTGGTTCATCGGGAGC
>Ga0181525_10004671_pt1 | contig 10414 bp, 12 predicted proteins | sample PEATcosm2014_Bin_48_FD_121100 | JGI IMG/M metagenome (GOLD analysis project Ga0181525, IMG submission 121100) | Peatland microbial communities from MTU Mesocosm Facility, Houghton, MI, USA - PEATcosm2014_Bin06_10_metaG | ecosystem: Environmental > Terrestrial > Soil > Wetlands > Peat | place...
ACGCCGATCGTGGTCTTCGGACACGTTCCGCTTTATACGGTCTACCAGCCCTGGGGTTGGCTCACGGAAGACGGCGCGCAAGTCGTTTCGATGCTGCAGCGCTTCGACAACGTGACCGTGCTCAACGGGCACATCCATCAGATTCTCGAGCATACAGAAGGCAAGGTCCGCTTTCGAACCGCGGCCGGAACGGCGTATCCGCAACCCGCGCCGGGTATGGCGGCGGCGCCCGGACCCGTTGCCGATCTTCCGCCCGACAAGCTCCTATCAACGCTCGAATATCGCCAAGTCACGATCAGCGGGGGGAAGATCGCGCTCAGCGACAAGATGCTTGGATAGTGGACCTCGACGAGATCTACCGATCGTACGCCGACGTATGCTTCTCGGTCGCGATGCACGTGTTGCGCGCGCCGGACGACGCGCAAGACTGCGTTCACGACGTATTCGTGCGCGTGTGGCAGAATCGCGAAGCGTATTCTCCGGAACGCGGTTCGTTGCGCTCGTTTCTCATCGCTTGCGTGCGGAATGAAGCACTGACGCGCCGGCGAGCCGATGCGCGTCATCGTGCGATCGAAGCACGCGAAGCCCTTACCGAAACTGCGACGGAGTTCGAGGTGGCCGATCATGTCGAGCGCGCGCGCGTGCGTCGCGCGCTCGATACGCTTCCCGCCGAACAACGCCGCGCACTCGAGCTTGCCTATTTCGGCGGTTTGACGCATCGCGAGATTGCATCTGCACTCGGCGAACCGCTGGGGACGATCAAGAGCCGCCTTGCGATGGCGCTGCGCAAGCTCGGCCGTGAACTCGGCGCACAAGGAGCAACTTCATGAGCACGCATCTCGGCGACGAGCTCGAGCTCTACGCGCTCGGCGACCTTTCGCCCGAAGAGCGCGCCAACGTCGAGCAACATTTGGCGACGTGCGACGAGTGCGTGCGCGCGCTCGCCGACGCCGAAGAAACGCTGGCGCACATGACGAGCCTGCTCCCTGCATACCGTGCTCCGCGCCGTTCGGCGCTGCGCAATTTGTGGACGATGCCGGCCGCGCGGATGGCAATCGCTGCTGCATTCGTCGTCGGATTGCTGGTCGCCGCCGGAACGTTACCGTTCATTACGGTGCGTCCCGGAACGACGGACCAAGATGCGCGCGCGCAAATCGCGATGACGCACGCGCATTTCGAACACGTGCAACTCCAACCGCTCATCACCGGAGCGCCGGCCGTTAAGGTGATCTACGCCCGGGATCGCTCCTGGATGTACGCGATCGCCGACGATGGCCGTCCCGGCTACCATCTCTATCTGACTGCGGGGCCCGGTTCACGGCAAGATCTCGGCGAGCTCATCGCACACGACGGCTCAGCCTCATTGTTCGTCGAGCATCCACCCACTGGAAACGAGCTGCAGCTCGTGAGCAACGACCGCATTCTCGCGCGGGGAATGCTGCCTTAGGCGCGAACGCTGCCGCCGATGCGCATCAAAACCGGAAAATTCTACGATGGTACGTTGGACGCGCCGCGCACCAACGTCATCGTCACCATCAATGAGGCAACGATTGCCGCCGTTGAACCGGCTGGTGACGGCGCGAAGGCCGATCGCGAAGCCGCGGCAATCGTTCCGGGGCTGATCAATGCGCACGCGCACCTCGAGATGGGCGGCGAACCGCAGACGCTGACGGTCTTCATCGTTCGCAACCAGGAACAGCGGCTGCTGGCGTGCGTTGCAAATGCACAAAAAGCGCTGCGTTCGGGCGTTACGGCCCTGCGCGATCTCGGTTCGAGCGCGCACAACAACGTCGAGACCCGCAACGCGATTCGGGCCGGACAGCTCGAAGGTCCGACGGTCGTCGCTGCCGGCAAAGCAATCTGCATGACCGGTGGTCACGGGTGGTGGTTTGAATCACGGCAAGCCGACGGACCGTGGGATATGCGCAAAGCGGTACGCGAACAGCTCAAGGCGGGCGCAGACTGCATCAAGATGATCGCGACGGGCGGTGTTTTGACGCCCGGAGCCGTGGTGGGCAACGACCAGCTCAGCGAGGAAGAGATGCGCGCCGGCATTTTGGAAGCCAAAACGCACGGCATGCGCGTCGCGGCGCACGCAATCGGTGCGAGCGGCATCAAGAATGCGATCCGCGCCGGCGTTACGTCGATCGAGCACGGCAGCTATGTCGATGACGAAGGGATCGCGCTCATGAAACAGCACGGCACGACACTCGTTCCGACGCTCAACGCACTAATGGGCATCATCGAAAACGCCGCCGACTTCGACATTCCGAAGTACGCGATCGATAAAGCCAAGATGGTCGGCGAGCAGCTGCAAACCAATATCACGCGTGCGTGGAAAGCCGGCGTCCGCATCGCGGGCGGATCTGATGCCGGCACGCCGTGCAACAAGCACGAGGACTACGGCCGCGAGATCGAGCTCATGACGACGATGCTCGGCATGTCGCCACTCGAGGCGCTGCATGCCGCGACGCAAATCTCGGGCGATCTGCTCGGGATAAAAGAAGGCGTGCTCAAGGCGGATGCTCCCGCCGATCTCTTGCTGCTCGATGGCGACTTGGAGCGCACGGCTCTGCCGCTGAAGAATCCGCTCGCAGTCATCAAAGCCGGCAAGATCGTTTTCCAGCGCGCGTGAGTCTCGCGGGTCTTCGGCTCGCGATCCTCGGGTCGATCTCATGGCCGTCGCCACCGGCGGGATACGGACCATGGGAACAGATCGCGTACAATATCGCCGAGGGCATGCTACGGCGCGGCCTCGACGTCACGCTCTTTGCAACCGGCAACTCGCAGACGAACGCCAAGCTCGTCTCGACGGTTCCGGTCGGACTCAACGAAGATCCCGCACTCAACGACGAAGTTTACACCGCGCTGCACATCGCATCGCTCTTCGAGCGCGCGGGCAATTTCGATTTAATTCATAACAGTTTCGATTGGAAGCCGTTGACCTACGCGCTCGCGACGACGTCGCCGCCGATGCTTACGACGATTCATGGCTTTTCTTCGCCACCTATTTTAGGCGCGTACTACCGGGGCGCGCAGCGCAGCTTCTTCTGTTCGATCAGTGACTCGGATCGCGATCCAGGCCTCGCGTATCTAGGCACGGCCTACAACGGCATCGATCCGGCGGAGTTCACGTTCGTTAACCAACCGGGCGACTATCTTGTCTTCCTCGGGCGATGGCATCCCGAGAAAGGTGCGCATCTCGCGATCGAGATTGCAAAGCGAGCCGGCGTTCGACTGAAAATGGCCGCCATACCCCAAGACGAGCGCTATTACAAGGAAGCGATTGCGCCGCACGTCGACGGCGATCAGATCCAAGATATCGGTCCCGTGCTGCGCGAAGGTCGCGACGCGCTGTTGCGCGATGCGCTCGCGCTCGTCCACATGACGACGCGACCCGAGCGTTTCGGACTGACGATGGTCGAGGCGATGGCGTGCGGAACGCCGGTGCTCGGAGCGCGCATGGGCTCGACACGCGAGATCGTCGTCGACGGCGTCACCGGGTTCTTGTGCGACACCGTCCCGGACGCTGTCGCGCGCGTCCCCGCACTTGCGAGCCTCTCGCGACGCGCGTGCCGGAAGCACGTTGAGGAGCTTTTCACGATCGAGCGAATGGTCGAGCGCTACTGCAGCTACTACGAGGAAGCGTTGCGCCTCCGGACGCCGCCGCCGCCCTCCGCGGAGCAGCTTGCGGCACGTAGCCACGACTGGTGGGACCGGCCGCAGGCCTTCACCGACATCCCGCCCAAGCCACGGACGCAATGTTACTAAGCATTTCGATCGTGATGCTCGGCGCATCGGACATGGATAAATCGATCACGTTCTACCGGGACAAGCTCGGTTTGAAGCTCACGTCGCAAAATGCAGATTTCGCCTTCTTCGATGCGGGCGGAACGACGCTCGCGCTTAGCCGTGCGCACGCGCAGCACAGCAGCTCGCTGATCGGCGCAACCGAAGTCGTCTTTGGCGTCGAGGGCGTCAAAACGGAATACGACAAGCTCAAGAAACAGGGCGTCAAGTTCGTCGACGAGCCGCACGAAGTCAAAGACGGCGAGGAGTGGACGACGTCGTTCACCGACCCCGACGGGCATATGCTCTCGATTTTCGGACCGCCGTAGAGCCCTACCGGCTCGCTTTCACGACGATAAACCAGGGATCAACGGCCTCCGCAATGCGCGGTTCCGTGATCTTGACGACGCGCCAGTCAGTCTCGATGATCGCATTGACGATCGACTGCAGCGGCCGGCGCCAATAACGCACGTGCTCCTCGACGACGAGCCCGGTCGAGAAATAATCAACACCAAGACCGTCGTGCAGACCGCGGCACGGGTGGTGCGTCGAGAAGACAAGCGATCCGCCCGGGCGGGTGACGCGGCGGAACTCGCGCAAGATCGGTTCCCATTCGCGCACCTGATGCAGCGTCAGCGAAGAAAACACCAAGTCAACGGATTCTTTTTGCAATGGTAGCGGTTCGCGCAGATCGTGCACTCCAGGATCGATCTCGAGGATGCGCGCACCGTGTTCGACGAGCCACAGCGCATGCTCGTCGCCGGCGCTCCCCACATCGAGAACGTCGAGTCCGCGCACGTCGCCTGCGGCAGCGCGTATCGCAGGACGTTCGTAGTCGTCTTCGAGGCTCAGCCGCTCATACGGCGATCCCTTGACGGCGATCGCTCCATCGCAAGTGCGCGCGCGCTCGTTCCGCGACGGTGAGCGCTGTTGCGACATCGGAAGAGAGGACCGTGAAGTGACCCATCTTGCGGCGTAACGCCGCATGAGCCTTACCATAAAGATGCAGCTTGAGATCGGGTTCGCGTAGGATCGTATCGATTCCGTCCAATTGATCGCCCGAACCGCTGCCGAGAATGTTGATCATCACCGCCGCCGGTGCTAAGAGATGGGGCGGCACGAGCGGCAGATCGCAGATCGCACGAATATGTGCCTCGTGCTGTGAGATCTGCGTGGCGTCGAGTGAATAGTGTCCGCTGTTGTGCACGCGCGGCGCGATCTCGTTAACCAGCAGCTCACCGTTCTCGCTCCAGAAGAACTCGACTGCGAATGCGCCGGTGATGCCGAGCGCACGCCCGATCGTGACCGCGATGTCGCGAACGCGCTGTGCATCCTGCTCCGGGACGCGCGCCGGCACGATCGTCGTCGAGAGGACACCGTGATCGTGAATGTTTTCCGTAACGGGGAAGGTCACGATCTCATCGCGCACGTTGCGCGCCGCGATGATTGCCAGCTCGCGATCGAACGGTATCATGCGCTCGAAGATCAGCGGCGCGCCTTTGGCCGCTACGAGTGCCGCGCGGCCTTGCTCGCTCGAGCGCGCAACCCACTGACCCTTGCCGTCGTAACCGCCCGTCGTCGTTTTGAGGACGGCGGGATATCCGATCGTCTTTTCGGCATGCGCGAGCTCGCGCTCGTTTGCGACCGGCGCAAAATCCGCGGTCGGCACGCCGTTCGCGCGCAAGAACGTCTTCTCCAATATGCGGTCTTGGGTCGTACGCAATACGCTCGCATCCGGGCGTACGAGCCGGCGATCGTGTTCGAGCGCTTCGACCGCTACGCGCGGAATGTTCTCGAACTCGTACGTGATCACGTCGGAGCGCGCGCCAAGCTCGCCGATCGCGCGTAAATCGTCGTAGGCTGCGACGATCTGCTCGTCGGCAACTTGACCGCACGGTGAATTGGGAAGCGGCTCGAGCGTGATCACGCGATAGCCCATCCGCTTGGCCTCGAGCGTCAGCATGCGACCGAGCTGGCCGCCGCCCAGAATTCCAATGGTCCCGAAGTTCACAGTGTCGTGTTCTCGACCTCGCGCTTCGTTGATTCGATCCGCGCCTCGATTCGCTTCGCGAGCTCGGCATCTTCGAGCGCTAGAATGCGCGCTGCATACAGTGCCGCATTGGCTGCGCCGCCGATCGCCATCGTCGCGACGGGGACGCCGGCCGGCATCTGCGCGATCGAAAGCAGCGAATCGAGTCCCTTGAGGGAGCGCGACTCAACCGGCACGCCGATCACGGGCAACATCGTCTTGGTCGCGACCATCCCGGGGAGATGCGCTGCGCCGCCGGCGCCCGCGATGATAACCTTCAAGCCGCGTGAGCCGGCGCTCGCCGCGTACTCGAACATGAGGTCCGGCGTCCGGTGCGCGGATACGACGCGCATCTCGAAGGCGATGCCCAGCTCTTGCAGCGTGGTTGCTGCCGCTCGCATCGTCTCCAAGTCCGAACGGCTCCCCATAATGATGCCGACGCGCGGAGGACCATCGCGATGCGAATCCATAGCCCAGGAGTATGCCGCCGTTTCGCCTCGGAATCAACTATTGGCCCGCTCGTACAGCGATGGCGATGTGGACGAACTTCGATCGGGACGCGCTCGACGAGGACTTTTCGCGCATCGCGGGCGCCGGTTTGCAGAGCGTTCGCTTCTTTTTGCTGTGGGAGGCGTTCCAACCCGACGAAGATCGCATCGATCGGGAGGCACTGAACAAAATGGAGCAGCTGCTCGAGCTGCTTGCAGCGCACCGGCTCCGCGGAATGCCGACGTTCTTTTGCGGCCACATGAGCGGCGTGAATTGGTTGCCGCGCTGGACGCTCGATCGCGGCACGCCTTCGGTTCGATTTCGCACGATCGCAAATGGCAAAGTCGAACCGTGGGGCATCGGCGATTTCTACGCCCGTGGGCCACTCCTCGATGCGCAGCGCTTTGCCGTCCGCACGATCGGCGCGCATTTCCGCGGCAACGAAACGATCGAGGCCTGGGATCTCGGCAACGAATTCAGCAATTTGCGCACGCCGGCGAACGTTGCCGAAGGGTTGAGTTGGAGCGAAACGCTCACGCGCGAGCTCGCGCGCGCGTCTTCGTTACCGGTTACCGGCGGCTTGCACGGTGAAGACGTCGAGCAAGATCGCAACATCCGACCGTCGGCAATGTGTGCACCCTGGGATTTTGCGACGATGCACGGCTACTCGGCGTATGCGACGTTTGCGCGCGACCGGCTCGATCCCGAGGTCGTGCCGTTCTACTACGAGCTGATGGCATCGTTCAGCAACAAGCGCGTCTTGGTCAGCGAGTTCGGCAACCCGCAGTGCGGTGACGGACCAAACCTCAGCGGACATCCGTGTCTGAACGAAACCGAGATGGCGACATATGCCGCGGCAGTCATCGAACGGTTGCAGAAGCGTGGTGCACTCGGCGCCTATTGGTGGTGCTATACGGATTACGATCAGCGGCTGCGCGATACGCCGCCGTTCGATCGAGCGCCGCACGAATTTCGCTTCGGCGCGTGGCGCGTGGACGGTTCACCCAAACCGGTCGTCGAGGCGCTCGCGCGCATCGCGCGTGCCGGACCCGACGTCGCCGCAGCTCCGGTTCCCGATGTCATCGAGTCCGATTTCTATGCGCCGCCGATGGATGTGAAAGCGGCATATGCGGACTACTTGCGATTGGTGGGTTCAGCATGACGTCGATCCTCATCACCGGAGCGTCGTCGGGGATCGGACGCGCGCTTGCGCTCCGCGCCGTACGCGCCGGACTCTGCGTGGTCGGCGTCGGCCGCGACGCAACGCGTCTCGGTGAGCTGACCGGCGTCTCGACGTTTATTGCGGACGTCGGTGAGATCGGCGCTGCGAAACGCATCGTCGCGTTCGCGCTCGAGAAATGCGGACGCATCGACATTCTCGTCAACAACGCGGGCGAAGCATCGGCAGGCGCGCTCGTCGAGCAATCTGATGAAGCGTTGCGACGACAATTTGCGACGCATGTGACCGGTCCGGTTGCGCTCGTGCGTGAAGCGCTGCCGGCCTTGCAAGCTGCGCGCGGCCACGTCGTGATGGTCGGTTCCGGCGTGGCGCGTGTCCCCGTCGACGGGCTCGGCGCGTACTCGCCGGCGAAGGCGGCGTTACGTTCTGCGACGTCCTTGTTGCGGCGCGAACTGCAGCGCTACGGCGTTGCGGTCACGTACGTCGATCCCGGCGTCGTCGATACGCCGTTCATGGAACGCGCCGGCCTTGCCGGCGCACCGAAACCGATGCTGGTCTCGCCCGAAGTCGTTGCACGCAAGATTTGGGGCGCGCTCGCAAAGCGTCCGCGCGAGCTTAACGCCGTTCCGTGGCAAACAGCCGCAGTCGCGCTTGGCGAGCACTTCCCGCGCGTCACAGACGCACTCTTGTCGCGCACATCCCACCTCGTCGGCACACAAAACGCACCGCCGCCCGTTGTCAAGAGCGTAGAAAGCGGCGAGACGCCCCCTCCGCTGTCATCCCGAGCGCCCCTCGACTCCGCTTCGCTACGCTCGGGACCTCGGGACAGCGACAATGTAGACCCGATCGAATCGGCGCTCGAACCGTGCGCGCGTCGCATGGAACGCTCGGGATTACGCGTGCAATTCGTGCGCGAGTTGCTCGTGCCGGGTGCGCGTCTTGAAGCGGGCGAGATTGCAATGCGATGGGCCGGCATGCCGAACAAACACGAACGTGCGCTGACGGTAGATGTGCTGCACGCGCTCGAGGTTGCCGGTCATTTGGAGCGCGCCGGCGACGACGTTTGGACCGTTCGGGGGGTCGACGTTTAACATTCCAGATTCTTGGAACATTTTTGCCGATGTTAGTGAATCCATGGCCGGTTAACTGGAGCGCAGCCTGGGCAGGCGCGCTCGTTTCGCTCGCCGTTTCCGTCGTTCTCGGTTTGATCGCGACGGTCATCGGCGCGACTACCGCGCATCCGTTTACCTCGTTTCATACCGTCGCGCTCGTCACGCTCATCGCGGTCGTGCTTGCAAGCTTCTTCGCGTTTCTCGCCGGCGGATGGGTCGCCGGAAAAATCGCGGGCTTCAGTCATTCGGAGGCGTCGATCTTGCACGCCGCGATCAGCTGGTTGATCGCACTGCCGCTCTTGCTGCTCGCACTTGCCGCCGGCGCCGGACAAGCGTTTGGCGGTTGGTACGGCGGTCTGCTTGGAGCCTCACCGCTCGTTGCAGCCGCGACAACCGCGGTCACGCCGCCGGACGTCGTTCGCAACACCGCGCTTTCAGCGCTGACCGGAATCCTGATCGGACTGATCGGTTCTGTAATCGGCGGCTGGATGGCGTCGGGCGAGCCGATGACCTTCACCTACTATCGCACCCGAACGCTCACGTCGACTGAACGGAGACCGCTCTAAATGATTCTGATTCTGTTCTGGCTGCTCGGCATGCCGCTGACCCTGATCATCATCCTGTATCTACTCGGCGTCGGACACTAGTTTACCAGTAGACTTCGTCGATCGCTTCCGTGTCCTTGAACTTGCCGAAGAGCTCGGGATTCTGCCTGAAGTGTTCTTTGAGCCCCGCGATGCGCGTTGCATCGAGCGGATGATTTTGTAGCCACGAGGTCTGCCCCGGACCGAATTCGCGCGACATCTTTTCGAAGAACCACACCATCCCCCAGGGATTGAGGACGCCGCTCTGGGCTTCAATCTCCGAGCCGACCATGTCGGCTTGCGATTCGATGTGCCGCGACACGTTTGCGTCAACGCCGGCGATGAGCATGCCGCTCGCGTAGTCGGCAACGTTCGCGGCAATATACCCGCCGACGCCCGGCACGATGATACTGGTCAAGATCGTCCCAATCGTCGCAATGACGCCCATCGTTTGCAGCTTCGCCATGTTCTTGGCGACGTGGTGCTCGATCATATGGCCCGACTCGTGCGCGATCACGCCGCCGAGCTCGTCGCGGTTTGACGCCATCCGCAACAGCGGCTCGTTCACGTAGATCATCCCGCCCGGCACGGAGAAGGCGTTGGGTGAATCGCCTTTGACGATGTAAAACCGCAGCGGGTACTCGTACCGCTTTCCAACGGTAGCCGCAATAATTTGGCCGACTTCGTTTAGATGCTCGTAGTAAGGCGAGTCGAAGAGGAGATCGCCCGAATCACGCAGGTCTTCATAGACTTCGCGACCGACTTGGGCTTCGTCAAATGCCTCGGCAGGCTGCGCCGCAGAAACTTGCGACGCGGCAATCGCACAACTCAGGCATCCCAGAAAGGCCGAACGTTGCATCGCTTCTCCCCGCGGGCGTCATTCATTCGATGGAGCATCGTCGTACTCATGGCAGCGGCGGTCGCCGAGCGTGGCGGCGCAGCGCCGAGCACGCCGTATACGCCTCCGCTCGCCCGCCTTGCTGCGATGCACCGTCTTCCGACGCTCGACGCGGCCGCGAAACTGCACGTTGAAATCGAGCTCACGCCCAAGGATCCCTCACTCGATCGGTTTGCGCTCGCGGTCGGCGATCCGTCCGCACCTGAATTTCATCATTTTCTCACGCGCGATGCATTCACGGCGCGCTTCGGCCGTCCGAGCAGCGATCTCGACCCGCTCGCAGCGTTGCTGCGTGACAACGGTGGCGAGAACGTCTACGTTTCCGCGAACCGC
>Ga0181525_10004672_pt1 | contig 10413 bp, 10 predicted proteins | sample PEATcosm2014_Bin_48_FD_121100 | JGI IMG/M metagenome (GOLD analysis project Ga0181525, IMG submission 121100) | Peatland microbial communities from MTU Mesocosm Facility, Houghton, MI, USA - PEATcosm2014_Bin06_10_metaG | ecosystem: Environmental > Terrestrial > Soil > Wetlands > Peat | place...
TCACCCGCCGCGGCAACGGTCACCACGTCACCGCGTTGCATCTGCGTCAAACTCGGAGACGGATTCGATCCACCGCAGCGCGTCGCGCTCGCGATTCAAGTCGAGACCGGCGACCTGCTTCGCCACCCGTCGTCGCACCGCGCGCGAGCGCGCATCGGCCACCACGAGACGGAGTTCGCGCAGGCCCCGCGCGCGCCTGCTTTGCCGCATCATTTTCATCCTCTCGGCTGGCGCCGCCATGGGAACCTCCCCTGTAACGCGTTACATCGTAACGCGTTACAGGGGAGGGGGCAAGGGTCGGGACTGGCGGTTGCCGAGCCCGCGGGGGCGCGCCTTCGGGGAAGTCGTCTTAAAATGGGGAGTGAGATGTCTTCTACTTCTTCCGCAATGAAACGCCAGAAGGGGCCGGCTCATTTTGGGGTAAGTCGCATGGCAATATGCAAATCTGGATAAAACTCCGCCACCGCGCCGATCATCCGCTCGATATCTTCCGGCCGCGACAGGCGGTGATCGCCGTCTTTGATCAGCGTCAGCACCACGTCGTCGTGAGGGAGCCGCGCCACCAGCGCCTTGGCGTGCTGCCATGGCACGTCGGGGTCTTCGACGCCTTGCAGGATGCGCACCGGGCAGCCGGTCTCGATCATGCCGCCGAGCAGAAGATGGTCGCGGCCTTCCTCGATCAATTGTCGCGTCACGAGATAAGGTTCGTCCGAATATTCCGACGGCCGCGCCCAAATGCCGGTTTCTTCGAGTTCGCGTTTGATCTCAGGCGTAAATCGTTTCCACATCAATTCTTCGGTGAAGTCGACCGCCGGCGCGATCAGCACCAGGCCGGCGACGGAGGCCGTCGCCGATGCGATTGGCGAGGCATTCCGGCGCCGCGACAGCGCGCGGACCAAAAGCAGCGCCAGCCAGCCGCCCATCGACGAGCCGACCAGAATTTGCGGGCCGCGGCAGCAGGCGTCGAACACCGCCAGGCTCTCGGAGAGCCAGCGGCCGATAGTGCCGTCGGTGAAGGCGCCCTCCGACTCGCCGTGGCCGGAATAATCGAAACGCACGCAGGCACGGCCCTGCCGTTCCGCCCATTCGGCGAGCGCCAGCGCTTTGGTGCCTTTCATGTCGGACTTGTAGCCGCCGAGCCAGAATAGGCCGGGAGACGTCCCGGGGACGCCGCGCACAGCGATGGCGCGGCGCGCGGCGCCCTCGCCAATGTGCAGGAATCTCAGGCTGTTATCGTTCATCTCTGCGCCATAGCCGATCGTGGGACGCGACACTCGCGCCGTCCGGTCAAGAAACATAATCACGCCTCCCCGCACTGCACCATGCAGGCCGCGTCCAGGTCACGTTAATGTCGTTGACTTAAAGCCAGAAAATAACGATCTTCCGCGTTTGCCGTTGAGCACCGCCGATCTTTCCGTCGTGGTCGCGATGGCTGCCTAACGACCTGTCGCAACAACTTAAGGAGATATTACCCATTCGCCGCCCGATCAGAACCGCGCAACCTGCCGCCAAGGAAGGTCCGCGCATTAACGAGGAGATCCGCGTTCGCGAGGTCCAACTCATCGACAAGGATGGCGCCAACAAGGGCGTCACTGAAATCAACGCCGCCATCGCGCTAGCCCAGGAGGCCGGGCTCGATCTGGTGGAGATCGCGCCAAATTCGGTGCCTCCGGTGTGCAAAATTCTCGATTTCGGCAAATACAAATATCAGGCGCAGAAGAAAGCCGCCGAAGCCCGCAAAAAGCAAAAAGTCGTCGAGATCAAGGAAATCAAGCTGCGGCCGATGATCGACGATCACGACTATGACGTGAAGATGCGCTCGATGGAGCGGTTTTTCGGCGAAGGCGACAAGGTCAAGGTGACATTGCGGTTCCGCGGCCGCGAAATGGCGCACCAGGAACTCGGCTATAAGCTCCTCGACCGGGTCAAAGGCGACACCGCCAAATTCGCCAAGATCGAGCAGGAACCGCGCTTCGAAGGCCGCCAGGTGGTCATGGTTTTGGCGCCGCGGTAACCCCGTGGCGTCCGGTCCGGGCCGAAAGCCTTTGCAATTGCCATAATTGGCGCTCTCTGCCATAACCGCGCCCTCTCGCCGCCCGGCTGATTAAGGGCTGCCGTGGCGGCGCGACGTGCTCAGGCACAATCAGCTCATTTCGAGCATCTCGGCGGGGCGGGGCGTCAAGCCTTTCGACCGGCCGTCAAAGGAGAGCCAAATGCCCAAGATCAAGACCAAGTCAGGCGCGAAAAAGCGCTTCAAGGTGACGGGAACCGGCAAGGTGCTTTACGCGCATTCGCGCAAGCGCCACGGCATGATCAAGCGCACCAAGAAGCAGATCCGCCAGCTGCGCGGCACCAACGTGCTGTTCAAGACCGACGGCGATAACATCAAAAAGTACTTCTTGCCGAACGGTTGAGGCACGGCCGCGCCCCCTTCAGCGAGGGGGCATTCCAGCTTTTGCTACTTTTTATAGGAGACTAGCCATGGCACGCGTCAAACGCGGCGTCACTTCCCACGCCAAGCACAAGAAGGTGCTCAAGGCCGCCAAGGGCTTTCGCGGCCGGCGCAAAAACACCATCCGCATCGCCAAGCAGGCGGTGGAGAAGGCCAACCAATACGCCTTCCGCGACCGCAAGCGGCGCAAGCGCACCTTCCGCGCCTTGTGGATTCAGCGCCTCAATGCGGCGGTGCGGCCCTTTGGCCTCAATTACAGCCGCTTCATCGCCGGTCTCGCCAAAGCGAACATCATGGTCGATCGCAAAGTGCTCTCCGACCTCGCCATCACCGAGCCGGCGGCGTTCGAGGCCATCGTTGGACAGGCTAAGTCGGCACTCGCGTAGTCATTTGCAAAGCGTCTCGTAGCCGTCATGGCCGGGCTTGTCCCGGCCATCCCGATCAGGCAGGCGATGTGTTGCCCATTGAATCGGGATGCGCGGGTCAAGCCCGCGCATGACGCCGAAAATGTTAGGCGAGCGAGCCATGATCGATCGCGCATACGTACAGCGCATGGCGCGATACAATCGCTGGCAGAACGAAAACCTCTATGGCGTCGCCGACCGGTTGCCGGCGGAGGCGCGCCAGCGGGAAAGCGGTGCGTTCTTTGGCTCGATTCATAAGACGTTGAGCCATCTGTTGTGGGGCGATCGGATGTGGATGAGCCGCTTCGCCGACTTTGCGAAGCCGGAAGTCGGGATTCCAGGTTCTGTGACGCTTTATCCGGATTGGGAGATTCTAAAATCGGAGCGTGCCGGTTTTGACCGCAAAATGCTCGATTGGGCCGATCGGATCGATGAGGATTGGCTTGCGGCCGATCAAACCTTCTTTTCCGCGGCGACCCAGCGCGAGTGGACCAGGCCGCGCTGGGTTCTGGTCACCCATATGTTCAATCACCAGACCCATCATCGCGGCCAAGTCCATTGCATGTTAACGCAGGCCGGCGGCAGGCCGTCCGACACCGATCTTACTGTCATGCCGGATTGACCGCCGAGGCCGAGTTCCATGACCGATATCGCGCAGCTTGAAAATGAGGTCCTCGCCGGCGTGGCGGCCGCGGACGACGAAGCCGCGCTCGAGGCGGTTCGTGTCGCGGCCCTGGGCAAAAACGGTTCGATCACGGCGCTGCTCAAGACGCTCGGTACGCTCGCGCCCGAGGAGCGGAAAACCCAGGGCCCGCTGATCAATGGCCTCAAGGATCGTATCAACGCGGCGCTCGCGGCCCGCCGCGACGCCTTCAAAGGCTTGGCGCTCGAAGCGCGGCTGAACACCGAAACCGTCGATGTCACTTTGCCGGTGCGCGAGGCGGCAGCCGAGATCGGCCGCGTCCATCCGATCACCCAGGTGATCGACGAATTAACGGCGATCTTCGCCGATATGGGTTTCGCCGTGGCCGAAGGTCCCGACATCGAAACCGACGATTACAATTTCACCAAGCTTAATTTTCCGGAAGATCATCCGGCGCGCTTGATGCACGACACCTTCTTCTTCAATCCGAAGCCGGACGGCACGCGGCTGTTGCTGCGCACGCACACCTCGCCGGTCCAGGTGCGCACCATGCTGACGCAAAAGCCGCCGATCCGGATCATCACGCCCGGCCGCACCTATCGCTGCGACAGCGATCAGACCCACACCCCGATGTTTCACCAGGTCGAGGGCCTGGTGATCGACAAAAGCTCGCATCTCGGCCACCTGAAATGGATTCTTGAAGAATTCTGCAAGGCGTTCTTCGAAGTCGATCGCGTCGGCATGCGGTTCCGGCCGTCGTATTTTCCGTTCACCGAGCCGTCGCTTGAAGTCGACATCCAGTGCCGGCGCGACAAAGGCGAAATCCGCTTCGGCGAGGGCAACGATTGGCTGGAGATTCTCGGCTGCGGCATGGTGCATCCGAACGTGCTGCGAAATTGCGGGCTCGATCCCGACGAATATCAAGGCTTTGCCTGGGGCATGGGGATCGACCGCATCGCCATGCTCAAATACGGCATGTCGGACCTGCGCGCCTTCTTCGAGGCCGACGTTCGCTGGCTGTCGCATTACGGCTTCCGCCCGTTGGATTTTCCGACGTTGGCGGGGGGATTGAGCGCGTGACGCGATGAAATTGACCCTCGCCTGGCTCAAGGAGCACCTCGATACCGATCATTCGCTCGGCGAGCTTGCCGATAAGCTCACCATGATCGGGCTCGAAGTCGAGCGCATCGAGGACAAGGCGAAATTATTCGCGCCCTTTCTCATCGCGCGCGTCGTCGAGGCCAGACAGCATCCCAACGCGGATCGGCTGCGGGTGTGCATGGTCGACACCGGCTCCGGCGATCCGGTGCAGGTGGTGTGCGGCGCGCCCAATGCGCGCAGCGGCATGAAGAGCGTCTTCGCGCCGCCGGGCGCTTTCATTCCGGGCAAAAACATCACGCTCGGCATCGGCAAGATTCGCGACGTCGAAAGCCGCGGCATGCTGGTGTCGGAAGCCGAGCTGGAAATCTCCGACGATCATGACGGCATCATCGATCTGCCGGACGATGCGCCGCTCGGGCAGCCTTACGCCAAATTCGCCGGGCTCGACGATCCGGTGATCGAAATCAATCTGACACCGAACCGCGCCGACGCCACCGGTGTGCACGGTATCGCCCGCGACCTTGCCGCCGCCGACATGGGCAAACTCAAGGAGGCAAGCATCAAGCCGATCAAGGGCGAGTTTCCGTGCCCGGTCGGCGTGACGATCGAGGCCGCCGAGCTGTGCCCCGCCTTCGCGCTGCGCCTGGTGCGGGGCGTCAACAACGGCCCGTCGCCGCCATGGCTGCAACGACGGCTGACCGCGATCGGCTTGCGTCCGATCAACGCGCTGGTCGATATCACGAATTTTATGACCTATGACCGCGGTCGGCCGCTGCATGTGTTCGACGCCGCGAAAGTGCGCGGCAACCTCACGGTGCGTCGCGCCCGCGACGGCGAAAGCCTGCTGGCGCTCGACGGCAAGACCTACACGCTCGGCAACGCGATCTGCGTCATCGCCGACGACGATGGCGTCGAATCGCTGTCCGGCATCATGGGCGGCGAGAAAACCGGCTGCTCGGAAACGACGACAGACGTGCTCATCGAGTCGGCGCTTTGGGACCCGACCAACATCGCCCAGACCGGCCGCAAGCTCGGCATCAATTCCGACGCCCGCTACCGCTTCGAGCGTGGCGTCGATCCGGCCTTCATGGGGCCGGGCCTCGACCTGGCGACCCGATTGGTCATGGATTTTTGCGGCGGCGCGCCGTCGGAGGCCATCGTCGCCGGCCACGCCGAGGCGCCCGAGCGCGTCATCGATTTTCCGCTGTCCGAACTCAAGCGCCTCGCCGGACTCACGGTGTCGCTGCTCGACGTGCGCCGGGTGCTCGGCCATCTGGGATTTTTTGTTGCCGGCCAAGGCGAGCGGGTCAAGATCGCGGTGCCGTCGTGGCGGCCCGACGTGTCGGGCAAGGCCGATATCGTCGAGGAAGTGGTGCGCATCCTTGGCGTCGATAAGGTGCCGCCGACGCCATTTCCGCGCGGCGAGCCGCAGCGTAAGCCGGTGCTCACCGCGATTCAGCTCCGCACCCGCAAGGCGAAGCGCGCGCTTGCCGCGCGTAACCTGGTCGAAGCGGTGACCTGGTCGTTTATCGGCAAAGCCCAGGCGGAATTGTTCGGCGGCGGCAAGCCGGAACTGGCCTTGGCCAATCCGATCGCGGCCGAACTCTCCGACATGCGGCCGAGTCTCATTCCCGGCCTCGTTGCCGCGGCGCAGAAAAACGCCGACCGCGGCTTTCCGGACTCGGGTTTGTTCGAAGTCGGCCAAGTTTTTCGCGGCGACCAGCCGCAGGATCAATTGACGGCTGCCGCCGGCGTGCGTCGCGCTCTGGCAAAGCCGTCGGGAATCGGGCGGCATTGGACCAAGCGCGACGGCGCGGTCGATGCGTTCGACGCCAAGGCCGACGCGCTCGCCGTGTTGACGGCAGCCGGCGCGCCGGCGCAGGCCTTACAAGTGGTGCCGGGCGGGCCGGCCTGGTTTCATCCCGGCCGTTCCGGCACCATCCAGATCGGCCCGCAAAACGTGCTCGGCCATTTTGGCGAGCTGCATCCGAGCGCGCTTGAAGCGCTTGATGCCACGGGCCCCTTGGTCGCGTTCGAGGTCATTCTGGAGCGACTGCCTGAACCAAAGGCGAAGGCGACGCGCGCAAAAGCCGCGCTCGACCTGTCGCCGTTGCAGCCGGTCGAGCGCGACTTTGCCTTCGTGGTCGAGCGCAGCGTGAAAGCCGCCGATCTGGTGCGCGCGGCACAGTCGGCCGATCGCAAGCTCATCTCGGGCGTCAGCGTATTCGATCTCTACGAAGGCCAAGGTATCGAGCCGGGCAAGAAATCGATCGCCATCGCGGTGACGCTGCAGCCACGCGACAAAACCATGACCGATGCCGAGATCGAAGCACTCGCGGCCAAGATCGTCGCCGAAGTCGGCAAACGAACCGGCGGTGTCCTGCGGGCCTGATCAGCGAGTCTCGTTTCGCATAATACTCGGGGTGCCCCCGTATTGCGGCGAATCTTCATAACGCGGCCGCTGTGCGGTGCGCGCGCGCTTTGGTTTCGGCGTGGCCTCGGTCTGTGCCGGCGCCGCCGACTTGAGCGGGCCGAGCTGGCGCAACACGGCGTCGGCGGCGCGCTCGCCGGATTCCCAGGCGCCGCCGACGGTGCCCCACAGCGTCTCATGCCCGGCTTCGCCGGCATACCAAACATTGTCGGCGATCGGCTCGAATAATTGGCGGCGCGCGAACTCCCCGCCCGGTGCGGCGGCCGACGCAGCACCGAGCGCATAGGCCTGGCTGTTCCAGCGCGTGGCATGGGTGCGGCCGATCGCTTTTTTCACTTCCGCGCCATAGAGTCCGGCGAGCCAGGCGGAGGCGAAGTCGATCATCGCGGCTTCGCCTTGCGCCGACAGATCGCGTCCGAATGTGCCGGCGACGTCGATGACGCAAAGCGGCGTGCCGGACACGTTGCCGAGAATCGCGGCGGTGTGGCTGTCGGAGGATTTCTCAAACACCAAATCATCGCTGTCGAGGCCGAGCGGATTACCTAATAGTTCGAATGCGATGTGGTCGTAACTGCCTAGCGAAAGCTTGCCGAAGGCGTCGAACTGACGGTGGCCGAGTTCGGGCGCGAATTTCAAACCGCCGGAAGCGATAACATTGGTCGGCACGGTGACGATCGCCGTTCGGGCCGAGATCGTCCCTTTCGGCGTTTCCACCGCGATGCCGCGCCGGGTGTCGATCGTGGTCGCGGGCGTCGCCAGCGAAATCGCGAAGCCTTGAGCGAACCCGGCGAGCAATGCGCCGTAGCCTTGTTTGCAGAAGGCGGCGGCGTTGCGCTCGGCCGCCTTGGCAAAGTCGAATGACGACAGCTGCGCCAGGTCCTTGGTGCAATTGTAGGGGCCGAGCACGAATTCGACGGTCGAGCGCCATTCGCCGAGATCGCTCGGCACCGCCTGCTCGCAAGGAATATCGGCTTTGCGCGCACTATCGCCGATGGCGCGGATGGCGCGAACTTGCGCGGCCAAAAAATCCTCGAGTTCGCCGGCGCGGGCGTTGCGCCGGCCGACTCGCACCTTCTGGCTCTGCGACGCCGGATAGACCTCGATGCCGCCGCGCGGCGCGAGTTTCGTCAACGGGTTCTGGCCGGGCAGATAAATCCAATGCGCGCCGCGGTCGTAAGGCACGCCAAAGCTGGTGGTGTCGGTGACGCAGCGCCCGCCGACATGGGCGGTCGCTTCGATTAACAGCGCGCGCCGGCCGGCGCCGGCGATTCGGCGCGCGGCGGCGATCCCCGCAGCGCCGGCGCCGACAATGACGACGTCCAGCGGACCGGAGGCCGGCGCCGGCGGCGTCGTGCCGAACGCCGGCCCCAGCGCCGGTTTTGCCGCAAGCGCAGCCGAGGCGGCGAGGAACGAACGGCGGCTTACTTGCGGCATGGTTGGCGCGGCATGGTGTCCAAATCGTTACGGCCTGCCGCAGCTTGCCCGAAGCGGCCAAGGCGGGCAACGTCAGGGTTGAACCATCCTGCCCAAGGTGAAGGGTTCCAAGACATGCTTGACGATGCGGTCAATGCGATCATCCAAATGTTCTCGCCGCCGCTGCGCGCGGTGTTGTGGAAATCGATCGGACTGGCGCTCGCGCTCATCGTCGTCGTCGTTATCGCGCTCAACCGGCTGATCTTTCGCCTGGTCGGCGCCGGAAGTGCCGCGGTAGAGACCGCGTTCGGCGCGCATGCGCATTTTCCGACGGAAGCGCTTGCCTGGCTACTCTCGTTCGCCGCAGGCCTCGGCATTCTGGTCGGCAGCGTGTTGCTGATGCCGGCGGTCACCGCCATTGTCGGAAGCTTTTTCGCCGACCGGATCGGCGCAGAAGTGGAACGCGAACATTATCCGGCCGATCCGCCCGGCCGGGCGCTGCCGCTCTGGCTCGCGCTGTGGGAAGGCGGCAAGACCGCCCTCTTGGCGATCGTAATCTATGTCTGCGCCGCGCCGCTCTTCCTGTTGCTCGGATTTGGCGCCGTGATCTTCTTTCTCGCCACCGCCTACATCCTCGGCCGCGAATATTTCGAGCTTGCCGCGATGCGGCTACGGCCGCCGGCCGAAGCCAAGGCGCTGCGCAAGCGCCACGCTGCGACCGTCTATATCGGCGGCCTATTCATCGCCGCCTTCGTCTCGATCCCGATCGTCAATCTGGCGACGCCGCTATTCGCTATGTCTTTCATGGTCCACATGCACAAACGGCTGAGTGCGACAAAGCTGATCGCGCGATAGCCGCCGGCTCACGCGTCGGCCTAGATTTCCCCTTGGAAAATGATCTTTTCCGAAAGCCGGTATCCATCATCGGATCAAGTCCGAGGACAGGCATTTTCGGGATCATGCTCTAGGCGTGCGGCCAATGCCGCGCGTGGAACCAAGTCCGATATTCCGACATCTTGGCGCGCTGCGCCGCCGGCGCATGCCGCTTGCAGGTCGAGGCCTCGTCGCTCTCCGCCGGCGCGCCCCACCGCAGCTCGACGCAGTCGTTGAGGTTATACGCCATTTCGAGATCCGCCAGGCGGTCGACCACGTCTTTGAGCGACAGCGTCCATTGCGATCCGTCGCTGCGCGTATAGGAAAACTTGCGCGCCGCGAGCTCCGACGCCAATACGCTCTGCATTTCGGCCTTTAAGTCCGACACGCTCTTGCCGTTCGGGATCGCGTAGCGCTCGGGCCGTCGCGCCACGTGATCCGGATATCCGCGCACCACATCGATCGCGATCAACACGCGAAAATCGCGCGCCGGCGTTGCGAAATCCTCCCACGCGCCGTTGGTCTCGAAGATCGACGGGCCGTTCGGCATGTCGGCGTCGCCGGGCTTGCTGGTCTGCCACTTGCGCCCGTTTTCGACCGCGGTGACGCGGGTCTTGACTTGTTCTTCGAGCGAGGTGATGGCGCCGGCCATGGCGCGCACCGGATCGAGCGGCTCCGGCGACATCACATCATCCATCCGATCGTAAAAATCTTCGATTCCGAGCTGCGATTGCTCGAGCGAAAAATCGCCATATTGCGGATTTTTCGCGATCTCGGCGTTGGTCAGCCGCCGCAAGCTCCCGTTCGCCTCGCGCACGATCGGCCGGAAGCGCTTGAAGCCGGGACTGCCGAGCGTGGGTTCGTGCACGAACAGGAAATTGCCGCGCCAGAAACGCTTGCGCGTGATCGACCCGTCGGGCTCCGCGTCGACCGCGAGGAAGACGCCGGCATTGCCGCCGGACTCCGGCACGCGCTTTACCAACATCAACACGTGGCCGTATGGATCGGCGTAGACGGTGCCGGGGCGCAGCATCTCCTGGGCCAGCGGCACGGTATAAAAATCGGTGTTGTCGTCGTTCGCCGCGACGCGTACGGA
>Ga0181525_10004673_pt1 | contig 10413 bp, 9 predicted proteins | sample PEATcosm2014_Bin_48_FD_121100 | JGI IMG/M metagenome (GOLD analysis project Ga0181525, IMG submission 121100) | Peatland microbial communities from MTU Mesocosm Facility, Houghton, MI, USA - PEATcosm2014_Bin06_10_metaG | ecosystem: Environmental > Terrestrial > Soil > Wetlands > Peat | place...
GCGCCCGCGCCGTCGCCGAAAAGGACGCAGGTGTTGCGGTCTTTCCAATTTACGATTGAAGAAAGTTTTTCCGCGCCGATGACGAGGACCGTTTCATAGCTGCGCGACAAAATAAACTGCTGGCCGATTTCCAACGCGTAAATGAAACCGGAACATGCGGCCTCGATGTCAAACGCCGCCGCGCGGGCCGCGCCGATTTTGCGCTGCACGAGGCACGCGGTCGAAGGAAACGGCATATCCGGCGTGAGCGTGGCGACAATAATTAGGTCAATCTGGTCGGCGGAGACGCCGGCCATTTTCATCGCATGCGCCGCGGCTTTCGCGGCAAGGTCGGAAGTGAATTCATTTGCGGCGGCGATGCGCCGCTCCTTGATGCCGGTCCGCGAAGTGATCCATTCGTCCGAGGTCTCGACCATTTTTTCGAGTTCGGCGTTCGTGAGGATTTTTTCCGGCACATACGAACCGACGCCGGTGATGGAACAGGGGCGGCCTTGAAAATTATGATTCGCGCGCGGATTTTTGAATTTGGCTTTCATGCGGGAACGGATATTTCCGCAGCGGACAATTTTTCATTCGCGCGCGCAATTTCGATGGCGATGGTTTTGTTGACTTCGTGCTGCAACGCCTCCGCCGTCACGCGTAGCGCGCTTGCGACGGCGCGTTCGCGCGCGGAGCCGTGCGCCTTGAAAACCATGCCGTTGAAGCCGAGCAGCGGCGCGCCGCCGTGAACCTCCGGATCCATGCGCTTGCGGATCGCGTGAAACGCGTCCTTCGCCAGAAACGCGCCGATCTGCCTTTTGGCATTGCTCATCAGTTCGCGCTTGAGCATCGAAAACATCGCGATAGCGAGGCTCTCGGAAGTTTTCAATACGATGTTGCCGACAAAGCCGTCGCAGACGACGACATCAACGTGATCCTTGAACAAATCGTGCCCCTCGACATTACCAATGAAGTTCAAATCGAGCTTCTGGCAGAGCTTGAACGCCGCGAGCGAAAGGTCATTGCCCTTGGATTCTTCCGTGCCGATGCTCAAGACGCCGACGCGCGGTTTTTTCCGACCGAGAACGTCGCGCGAATAAACGTTGCCCATCACGGCAAATTGCGCGAGGTGGAACGGCTTGCACTCGACGTTCGCTCCGGCGTCGAGCAGGACAAATTCATTTCCCTGCCGCGGAATCACCGTGGCGATGCAGCCGCGGTCCACGCCGTCAATGCGCCCGACTTTGAAAGTCGCCGCCGCGAAAATGCCGCCGGTGTTGCCGAGCGAAACCAGCGCGTCGGCCTCGCCGTCACGGACAAGTTCGGCGGCGCGGGCGATGGAAGAATCCTTTTTCTTTCGGAGTGCGACGACCGGCTTGTCGTCCATCGTCACCACTTCGCTGGTGTGGATGACCTTGACGCGGTGGTCGCGAAAGCCGCGTGGCGGCAGTGCTGCGTGGATTGCGGCCTGGTCGCCGACAAGAAAAAGCGCGGTGATTTTTTTGTTGGCATCGAGCGCCAGCTTTGCGCCCGCGATGACGACCCCGCAACCGTGGTCGCCGCCCATGACATCCACTGCGATTCGCATAAAAATTAGTTTTAAGTTTTGAATTTTTAGTTGGAGCGGCGAACCGCCCTCGTCCAAAACTTAAAATTAAAAATTAAGAACTAAAAATTATTTACGCGCCCGCCGTGACGGTCAAAACTTGGCGTCCTTTGTAAAAGCCGCACGCCGGGCAGACGCGATGCGGAATGTATGGCTCGGCGCATTGCGGACATTTACCGACCTGCGGCAAGGTCAGCACGCTGTTGTAAGCGCGGCGCTGGCGCATCCGGCTTTTCGAAGGTTTACGTTTTGGGACGCCCATAAAATAAATTCAAATTACAGTTTCAGTTTGTTCAATTCAGCCCATGCGGACGGTTTCGGTTCTTTTTCGCCCGCGATTTTTCTGGACTTGCCGGCTTTCGGTTTCAACCCTCCGCAATCCGGCCTGCACAACGGATGCTGCGGAAACTCAAGGAGAATATCTTCCCGCACGAACGGCGTCAAGTCCACGAAATCGTTCTTCACGGCCACCGCGTCCTCGCCTGCGAGCGGCAAATGCAGCGTCCAATTGTCCAAATCCAGTTCGTGCGCAAATTTTTTGAGGCAGCGGACGCATTCGCATTCGAGCGCGACGCACAATCCGCCCTGGACCAGAATTGCGTCGTTCAGCCTTTCAACCTCGACGTCGTATTCAACCGGCTGCGTGACGCGGACCATCTCGTCGCGCACGTCCAAATCCAGTTCGGCCAATGACAATTCGCCGCGCAAATTCACGTTGCGGGTTTCCAGATGGCGAAGGTTGACGGTCAGCATAAATTTTTAATTTTTAGTTTTGAATTGTAAGCTGGAAACCAATGGCAAACCCGCCGTTCAACTAAAAACTAAAAATTCAACACTTAAAACTATTTTAGCGGCTTCAATTTCTTTATCAAGGCCGTCTGGACATGCGCCGGCACAAACGCGCCCACGTCGCCGCCAAGCCGCGCGATTTCCTTGACGATGCGCGAGCTTAAAAATGTGTAAGTATCCTTGGGCATCATGAAAATCGTCTCGACGTTTTCATCCAGCTTGCGGTTCATCAGCGCGAGCTGGAACTCGAACTCAAAGTCGGAAACGGCGCGCAGGCCGCGCAAAATCGCCTGCGCCTTTTGCTTCGCGACATATTCGACCAGCAAAATGTCGAACGTGTCGGCCTCGACATTCGGCAGATGTTTCACCGCCTGCTTCACAAGCACGAGCCTCTCTTTCAGGGTGAAGAGCGGCTTTTTGCCCTCGTTTTTCGCCACGGCCACGACGACGTGGTCAAACAGCTTCGCCGCACGCTGCACCACGTCCAGATGGCCGTTGGTGAGCGGGTCGAAACTGCCGGGATAAATCGCGGTTCGCATTTGCTCAATTAAAAACTAAAAATTCAAAATTAAAAACTAATTATTCAATTGCTCTCGCGCTGGATGATGCCGGTGAACGACGTTCCTTCGCCGGGCTTGGTGGAGGAGAAAAGCTCCTCGTCAAATGGCGACGCGCCGGGCGGACGCCACGGCACCTCGTAAATTTTTATTTCGGCGACAATTCCCTTCACCTTCACCGGCGGCAGCGCGACACAGGTCGCCGCCAGTTCGGGGTCGGCGCGGAGCAAATGCTTGTAAGTCGCCTCGCTGATGACGATGCGGCTGCGACCGGAAACGGCTTCGAGCCGGCTGGCGAGATTCACTTCGCGACCAAAGACGGTGTAATTCAAAAGATGCTCGTTCGATCCCATCAAGCCGACGGTGGCCATGCCGGTGTTGATGCCGCTGCCGAGCGTCAGAATTGCCAGCCTGGGTTTCGGACGCACGTCGCCACCGCCCATCATGTTTTCCAGTTCGCGTTTCTGGTTTTCCTCGACGCGCTTGAGGTTCAATTCGTAAATGGCCCGCTGTGCGTCAACCGCTGCACGCACGCAGGCGGCGGCGTGTTGCGCGTTCGGAATGGGCGCGTTCCAAAACGCCATCGCGCAGTCGCCGATGTATTTGTCGAGCGTGCCTTTGTGCCGCTTGATGGCGTCGGCGACCGCGCCGAGGTAAAGGTTGACGGTTGCGAGCGTTTCATGCGCCTCGTCATTGATGGCGGCCTCGGCTTCCGCGCCGGCAAGATTGTGTTCGCGGATGAATTCCAGCGCCTTCGCCTGGCTCTCGTCGGTGAACGCGGTGAAGCCGCGCACGTCGGAAAACCAGACCGTGACCTCCTGCCGTCCGCCGCCGAGCGAAAGTTTATCCAGTTGCAGCAGTTCATTGACGACATCGGGCGAGACGATTTTTGAAAAAACGGTTTTGACGTGGCGCTTCTGGCCTTCCTCGAACACGACGCGATAAACGACGAGCATCAGGTGCTCCACCAGCATCGCGCCGGCCAGCGGAAAAACGAGCGGAAGCCAGAACCGGAATTTCACGAACGCAAAAAACGCGACGGCGGTGTAAAGGGCCGCAAGCAGAAACGTCGCGCCCGCCGCCGTGAACGCGCTCAATTGCCACGTCAGAAACGCCGTGAGCGCGCCGAGAAAAATGATGAGCGCCAGTTCCAGCGGCAGCGACGCGCGGCGGACGAACTGGCCGGTGAGGACGGAGTTGGCGATGTTCCAATGCTTGCTGACGAGGAACGTGTCCTTTTCCAACGGCGTAGCGCCGCGGTCGGTCAAATTATTCCCCTGCGCCGTCGAGCCGACGACGACGAGCTTGCCGCGAAAGGCGTCGGTCAGGCCGTTGGTTTGGCCCGACAATCTTTGTTTGTCCTGCCAGAGCAGGCTTTCAATCGGCGCTTCGAGCAAATTTGGATCGTTCGGCTTCAGCCGCCAGTCAATGTAAAAATAGCCGTCGCGGTCAACGGGAATGACGCGCTCGACGCCGTTTGCTCCGCGTAAAATGATTTTTCCGCGCGGCAGGTCAATTTCAGCGTGCGCCAGATCGAGCTTCAGTTCCTGCGCGGCGAGGACGATGCCCATTTGCCAGACGCGCTCGTCAGTGAAAGCTTTGGCCTTGGGCGCGACGCCGGGCGGCAATTTGTCGCCGTCAAAATCGGCGAGTTCAAAATTATTTTCGGCGTCCACGGGAATTTCAATCGTGTTGGTCGTGCCATTTTGCGGCAAAATAATTTTCCCCGGTTCAACGCGCGCTTTGTTGAGATCAATTCCATAGCTTGGATCGGCTTCAACTTGTTTGAAGAGCGGATGCCAGTTGCGATAAATGCGGAAGGCCTTGACGCGGCGCAGGACGCCGTCGGAATCCTTCTCGGTCGAAATGTCGCCGGGCGCGAGCGCGTTGGTCGCGAACAAATCCGGCAGCGGCGCGTCGGCGGTCGTGGCGAGAATGACATTGGTGGCAAGGCGCATTTGAAGCGCAAAATAGTCGTCAGATTCCACTAGGCTGCCGTCAGCCATTTGCACGGCCGGATGGTCGGGGCGCAATTCCTCGAACTGCACGTCGAACGCGACAGCCTTCGCGCCCTGCGCCGAAAGTTCCTCGACGAGCCGGCCATAAACCTGGCGCGGCCATGCAAGCCCGAAATGAAATCCGAGAGATCCGTTTTGAACGGCGACGATGCTGGAGTCTTGCATCGAGACGAGGGCGAGATTTGTCGCGACGGGCGCGGAAAAATGGAGCGCGGCCTTCGCACGCAGATCGTAGATCATCCACTCCGGTCGCTCTAAAAAATCCAGCCGCAGCAGCCGCAGGCCGCAGACGAGCGCAAGGACGGAAACGGCCAGGATGACCGGGGCGCGTTTGATGGGCTTGAGCGTCACGCCGTGGGATTAAACAAAAAGCCAGCGCAACTCAAGGCTGCGCTGGCTTTTTGCAAATTTTTACGATTAAAGATTAATGGTAATTGATCCTGAATTACCTGAAGTCGGCGATATGAGCACGGTAGTCGTATCCGAACCGTTCGCAGTCTGCGTCTCAACCACCGTGACGGGAGCATTGATTGCAATAACAAGCGCGGTGGCCTCACTGACGAGCTGTCCAATATCCTGCCTGATTTGCCCACGCGTAAGTTGACCCACAGTCTGACCAGTCTGCAAACTGGTGACAGTTCCAGTCCTTAAATTGGTCACATTTCCAGTTTGAGGATCAAACGATTCGCCAGCGGATACAACTCCCGTTACCGGCTGGCCATTGGAACCGACAAATGAGACAACCACTGAACCGGAAATGGTCGTCACGGAGCCGTCCGAACCCAGAAAAAAGGCCGTGCCACGAACACCTGCCACACCGGTCGGCATCTTGATAAGATATGTGGAAGCAGCAGAAACTTTTTTGACGTTTCCAAAAATTTTTCCAGAACGCAAATCCAGTTCCGTGTCGCTGACGGTGTCGGCACCCGTTTCTGTGAAGGTAAATTTATCTATGGCCAACGTAGTGTCTGGCTGAAGTCTGATTATGTTTTGTTCGGGTGCCGATTGCCCTGCGCCACTGATTGGCTTTATGGGAAATCCGGCAATGTTGACAGACCCGCCGATGGCCGCGCCGGCAGCGGTTTGAAAGGAGACGTGCGCGGCTTTGTCAGCCAAGACCAAATCCACCGTCGAATTGGCACCGGACTGGACTACGTCATTGACGCCCAAGGTTGTGCCCGCAGCCAACGGATGCCAGACATTGTCGCCGTGGGAATATCGCGCCTCACCGTGAATGCGAACCACCGTGGCTACACCTTGTATTACGTCTTGAGCCGTGGCGGTGGCGGTCCATGTCAGAACAGCGGCGCAAATTGTCGCGGCGATTAATGCTTTAATATGTTTCATAACATTTTTCAGGATTTCAAAATTTCTCTATCTGGCGGAAAATATAAGGTTTAGCCATCAAATGTCAACCGGAATCTTTTCAAAATTCACGTTTCAAAAACCCGGCGGCAACGCTTTACCGGACGCCATTTCCGCCAGCTTTTGTTCGGTGATTTGGAGGTAGGAGCGGGCGAGGACGTTTTCCTGGTTCCAGTCAATCCGCAATGAACGCTCAAACCATGACTTGGCCGCCGCATAATCCCCGGCCTGCGCATAATGCCAGCCGACGTTGGCGACGGTGAAATAGCCGTTGGGGTCAAGCGCCTCGGCGCGCCAGAAATATTCCCCGGCCTCGTCGTGCAGTCCCAGCCAGTCGAGGCATATTCCGTAGCGCATGTAATCATAGCCGTCGAAACGGTCGAGCTTCATGCCGCGCGAATACCAGTCCAGCGCCGTTTGCGCCAGCGCCGCGTAATCGTTTCCGCCTTCGAAGCTTTGAATCCGATACGCCTCGCCAATTTCGTAAGACGTCTCAAAATTCATCGGCTCGGCGTCAAATGCTTTTTTCAGAACTTCCGCGCGGTCGGGAAAAAGAACCGGCGTTTTGTCCGCTCGCGCCAGCCAGAATTGCTCGTGGCCGCGACGCCATTCCTGCCAGCTCAAATAGGTGACGCCGCCCGCGAGCGCGGCGGTCAGCAGGATTTTCAATGGCAGCCGGATGTTCAGCCAATAGCGCTCGGTGGCGAAACGCAAATTGCTGCTCAAAAGCGCCAGCAGCGTCACGCCGAGAATCGCGTTGGCCGGGATGTGCAGGTTGAAATCCACCACGGAATGGACGGCCAAAGCGAGCAACGCCGTTGACGCGCCAAGAAAAAACGCGAGCCGGTTGCTCTGCCCGCCGCCAAAATCCTTTTCCGCGCGGCGGACGTGATTGCGTGTTTGCAGCAGGCCGATGACAAAAATGGTAATGCCGGACAGGACGATGATTCCGCCAACCGTCCCCCAGTCGGCCAGCAAATTGAGGTAGTCATTGTGCGCGCGGTCGGGCCGGGCCTGGATATGTTCCGGGCGATATTGCCGGAAGCGATAGTCATAATGCGCCGGGCCGACGCCCCACCAAAAATTGTCCAGCCACATCCGCTCCGCCGCCGCCCACATTCCGCGCCGGAAATCCAGCTTGTCCCCGCTGCTGTCCAGCGTTCCCTCGACGCGGTTCATGTAAGGCAGCGATTTCTCCAGATAATTTTTCGTGAAATACATCCCGCCGCCGGCCAGGACAACCAGCAGCAGCAGCGCCGGAATCCGGTGGTTGCGGTGGAAAATCAAAACTAACAGCAACACCAGCAACGCCACTCCGCACGCCGTCCAGCCGCCGCGCGAAAATGTAAAAGCCATCCCGAACATCGCCGCCACCGTCGCGTAGCCCAGCACAATCCGCGTCACCGGCTTGATGCGCCCCGCCAAAATGTAGGCGACAGCCATCGGCAGGATCATTTCCAGAAATCCCGCGAAATCGTTCGGCGAAAAATAAGTTCCCGAGGCGCGGCCCAAATACGGCGACGTGAAATTCCAGACGCGGTTCGAATGTCTTAAGTATTGCCAAGCCGCGTAGCCCGAAATCCCCGCTGCCAGCAAAACCAGCGTGAAGCTGATGACCTGCGAAAATTCCTGCCGGTATAAATTGTTGCCGATCGCAAAAAACAGGAACGCATACATCACCACCTGGATCATTTCCAGCCGCGCGACGTATTCGATGTCCGCCGTCAAGTAACGCACGACGGCGTAAATCGTGAACGCCAGCACCACCCAGCAGATCGGCGGCCAGAGCAATTGCGGCTTGCGGCTGAACCAGATTCGCGCCGCCCACAACAGCATCACGCCAATCGTCAATCCTTGGACGACAAGAAACGCCCACGCGTCCACCGCGCCCAACGCCAGCGGCGCGAAAACCAAAATGGCCAGCACGAGCGCAAGGATTCCGCGCTCGAAAAATTTGTCCAGTGTTTCACGGTTCATTTGCAGCGCGCAAAAATGACCTGTGTTTGCTGTTGAGTAAAGTGGATTTGCCGGACGATTTCATTTCAGTTAGACTTCCTTTAATTTATGACCGACCCGCGTTACACCAAACTGGCCAGTTTGCTCGTCAATTATTCCACCGCGCTCAAAAATGGCGACCGCATCCTGCTCGACATGATTGATGTGCCGGACGAATTCACCGTCGAACTTATGCGCGCCGTTCGCGCGGCGGGTGCAACGCCGTTTGTCGAGACGCGGCGCACGCGAGTCGGACGCGAGCAGCTTTTGGAAATTTCGGAAACGCAGGCCGCCGACATCCGCGACATCGAAATGTTCCGCATGAAAAAAATGCAGGCTTACATCGCCATCCGCGGCGCGGACAACATGAACGAAAATTCCGATGTGCCGAGCGACAAGATGCAAATGTATTCAAAAAACATCCGGCCCGTGCAGGATTATCGCGTGAACAAGACGCGCTGGTGCGTGTTGCGCTGGCCCACGCCGAGCATGGCGCAGGCCGCGGGCATGAGCACCGAGGCGTTTGAAAATTTATACTTCGACGTCTGCACGATGGATTACGCAAAGATGGCGCGCGCGATGGCTCCGCTGGAAAAATTGATGAAGCGCACCGACAAAGTGCATTTGAAAGCGCCCGGCACGGATTTGACGTTCAGCATCAAGGGCATCGGCGCGAAAAAATGCGAAGGCACCCGGAACATCCCTGACGGCGAAGTTTTTTCCTGTCCGGTGAAAAATTCCGTGAACGGCGTGATTCAATTCAACACGCCGACGCTCTATTCCGGCACGAAGTTTGAAAATGTGAAGTTGGAATTGGTTGACGGAAAAATTGTGAACGCGACGGCGAACAACACGAAGCGGCTGAATGAAATTTTGGACACGGACGCCGGCGCGCGCCACATCGGCGAATTTTCGCTCGGCTTCAATCCGTATATCTTAAGCCCGATGTGTGACATTTTGTTCGATGAAAAAATCGCCGGCTCGCTGCACTTCACGCCGGGCCAGGCTTACGAGGATTGCGGCAACGGCAACAAGAGCGCAATCCATTGGGACATGGTTTTGATCCAGCGCAAGGATTGGGGCGGCGGCGAGGTGTGGTTCGACGGCGAATTGATCCGCAAAGACGGAATTTTTCTGCCGAAGGAATTGAAGCCACTCAATCCACAGAATTTGAAATGACCGGCTTGACGCGGCGCGGCAACAGGCGCAATCTGCAAGCATGAAAACATTCGTGCGCCGTTTTTGTTTTTTTATCACCGTTTATTTTCTCGCCCCAAATTTTCCTCCGGCCATTGCCGCCGACACGAATCCACCGCCTCGTGTGACGGTTGATTTGCAGGACGGTTCCCGCGTCATTGGCACAAGTGTGGAGAAGTTTTTTAGATTTAAATCGGCATTGCTCGGCGAACTGAAGCTGGAACTAAAAGACATCCGTTCGGTGGAATGTGTTTCCAGCAACTCGGCGAAATTGTCCACGGCCAATGGCGATTTGCTGACAGTTTCGTTCGCGGATTCGGAATTTGCCCTCAACACAAGTTTTGGCAAAGTGGAACTGACGGTGGATTCGATGCTCAAATTTTCCGTGTCGGCTGGGAGCATGGGCGTATATCTGCCGGGGTTGGTCGCGCTGTGGTCGGGCGAGAGCGATGGGAACGATTCGGTGGGCGGAAACAATGCGACGTTGACGGACATTTCATTTGCCGACGGCCAGGCGGGTCAGGCGTTTTCATTCAATGGAACAACTTCATGCATCAAAATACCCGCCAGCCCGTCTTTGGATATTGGCGCGGATGACGGTTTCACAATCATGGCTTGGATCAAACCGTCGGATGTTGAAGGCATCCATCCGATTATTTATTGGGAAAATAACGGAGACGGCGACACGCCTCAATTGTGGATTAGCGCCCGGCCTGACGAAAACGGCGTCTTGCGCGGCAATATTCCTGGCGGAGACGGAGGCAGTTGGTTGGTTACACAAGAAGGAAATCTCTGCAAAAGTATTTTGAACAACTGACGCGGCGAAGCATCAGAGCAGTCATGCAACCCAAACGTGAGAACCAACCGGCTTTTTTTGATCTGGCCGTGCAGCAACGGGGCAGCGCCA
>Ga0181525_10004674_pt1 | contig 10412 bp, 6 predicted proteins | sample PEATcosm2014_Bin_48_FD_121100 | JGI IMG/M metagenome (GOLD analysis project Ga0181525, IMG submission 121100) | Peatland microbial communities from MTU Mesocosm Facility, Houghton, MI, USA - PEATcosm2014_Bin06_10_metaG | ecosystem: Environmental > Terrestrial > Soil > Wetlands > Peat | place...
CAATCGCACGATGCTCGAAGAGTGGGCCTATGTGCGACCATACGGATCAGAGGCCGAACGAACTGCCGCCTTCAGTGACTTCCTACACCTCTACAATCACCATCGAAGCCACTCTGCTCTCAGGGGCGAACCGCCGGTGAGTCGTGTCAATGACCTACTTGGTCAATACAGCTAGTTAGTACATATCTGCTATATCGAGTACGGAATAGTGAAGCCGAGCGCGCTCGAGCGGTCGGTGAAGGGCGTTAGCGGGAGCCAGTCTTTTCGACCTCGCGCGCCGCCGCCATCACCTCCTCGGGCACCACCGTTCCCGGTCGATGTGAGGGGTCGTTCGCGAGGAACCGTCCGAGCAGCGGGAGTTCGGTGATGCTCTCGGCGCGCAGCGTCGCCGCGACGACGGGCACGAAACTCTCCGCGGCGGGATAGACCAGGTGGCGCGGCAGCCAGCTGGGGTGGTACTTCGCGTTGAAGCTCCAAAGCGTCTCCAACGGCAAGATCCCCGAGAGTCGTTTGATGGCCCAGCGCTCGACGCGAGTGAAGGTGCCTTCGCCGCGTTCGCCGTCCAGCACCGAGCGAAAGGCCGCAAAGTTGAGACTCAGGCCCCCTGCCCCCTGGGTTCGTAGGAACTCAATGGTCGAGCACAGCGCGTAGTCGATGAGTCCGTTGGGGTGCTCCCCCGGGTCTCGGCGCATGAGGTCGAGCGAGTAGCCGTGGATCGCGGGTGAGGGCACGAACTGACAGACCGCGGCCGGCGCGCCGGTCGGTCCGTAGACGACGGTGAGCAGCAGTCCCTTGTCCTTAGGGTCAAAGAGTCGCCCGAGCATCATCGAGAACCCCCGCTCGTCGCCCCCCCGGCGAAGCAGTGAGATCAGCTCGACGATGGGGAGGACGCGCGTGGGTTCGATCTTCGCGGGGTCGAGGAACTCGACGGTGTAGCCGTAGCGCGCGAGCCGGGTGCAGGCCTGGCGCAGCCCCTTCATCTTCTGTCCCGCCAAGGAGAACTGCTGACAGTCGACGATTGCCTCGTCACCCAAGTAGAGGTAGTGCAGGCCGGCGGCGTGGTAGATGGGCAGCCACTCCTCGCCGGCGGCCATCACGCCGATGGTCCAGCCTCTCGACTCCGCGAACTCGCGAAAGGCGCTGAAGACCTCGGTGCGTTCGGTGGCCGGACCCACGGGGTCGGGCGAGATCAACGCGACGCCGCCGTAGACGGCGTAGGCGACGAGGGAGTCGCGGAAGAAGAAGAACTGCTTGTCGTCGCGTAGTGCGAAGAAGTCCAAGGTCCCGCGCCCGTGACGACGGACGATCTCTCTCGCGCGCAGCTCGGCGAGTCGTCGCTCGGCGGAACTCGTCGAGGTCGACAGTCGTCGGTCCACCACCGGGCGCGTCAGGAGATAGAGCGCCGCGACCACGAGTGAGACGCCGATGGCGAGCAACGTGGGATCGAGGAAATCGGCAATCCCGTCGGGCAGCGCCACCGAGCTCTGTCCCGCGAGTCGCTCGACGCAGGCGAAGAAGACCACCGCGACGTTGGGCAGGTGGTGGTGGCGCGAGGTCGCCTCCACGCCCAAGGTCGCCGCCACCGTCGCGACCAACACGATCAAACCGAGGCGCGGGAGCGCGTCGGCCACGCTGGTGCGGTCCGTGGTCGCCTGGAAGTAACGTCGCTGGCCGACCAGCAGCGCCAAGATGAAGAGGGCGATCAGGAGGGACACGATCGTCCCGCCTCGCAGCGCGTGGGCGACCACGGTGACGGCGAGCAGAGCAGTCGCTAAGAACCACGAGCGTCGCTGACCACGCCGGATGCCGCGCGCGAGCATGATCATCGCGATGCCCGCTACTGCGGTCACCGCCGCCGCCGACGTCACCACCGCAAGGGGCAAGACCGAGAGCACGAGGTGCAGGTGACTACGCAGGGGTCGCACGGTGGTGACCGCGACGTTTAAAAGCCCGTCTACGAAGACCAGACCACCGGCCCACCGACGGACCGATCGCTGTCGACGCTGCTCACTGAAGAGTTCGACGTTCTCGGGAAAGGGGCCCCCGTTGGGCCAGGACGCAATCGTCTCGGTCACGACCGGCGACTCCGGCTGGACGTTCGTGCCGGCGACGAGCCGCTCGAGCGTGGTGCCCCGGCGCAAGGGTGCTTCGCCGCTGACCAGACGCACTTGGAGGGTGCTGGCGGCTTCGATCTCGACCACGCCGAAGCGTTCAAAGGAACCGAAGACCGGCGGCAGACCGAAACGACCCTTCCGCTCGACCAGCACCGTCCTCGACGGTCCGGGGGAGGCGCAGACGCCGTCCTCCATAAAGGACAACGCGCTACGGGGCGCCCCGCCGACGATCGCCCCGGCGCCCCCTCGTTCAACGACGCGGCGGGCGAGTTCGAGCGCGTCGACGCCCCCGACCGTAGTGAGCGCGAGGGGCTCACTGAGAGAGTCGACGCGCGCGACGCGCGCCTGTCGGGTGAAACGACGGCGTACCACCAGCCCCGCGAGGCCCGCCACGAAGGTTTCGACGATGGCGATGATGGCCAGATCGAAGAACAGGTTCACCCAGAAGTGGTGCGAGTGCAGCACGTGGACGCTGTAGTTGTGATGCGTAAAGTGCCCGACGAGTGCGGTGAGGGCACTCCAGAGATCAAAGAGAGCGACCGCGAAGACGGGAAACCAGACCCAGCCCGCGAGACGGCGATAGAGCACCCGAGAGGCGACGAAGCGTTCGACCGCGAGCGGGTCTTCGAGCCGCGCGGCGTCTGCGCGGTCGCCCAGGTCGACCGGTCGTACGTCGAGTTGGTAGGCGCCCGCGGCGACGTAGAGGTCGCGCACGCCACTCGCGGTCGCGACTTGCAATACGAGGTCCGTGGCGAGGGTGACGCCCAGTTCTTCGAGCTGAGCGCGAGTGCGGGAGCTCTCGCCGAGTTCGGCGTCGTCACTGCCGGGCAGCACGACGAGTTGACGCCGGTCACTCGCACAGAACGTCGCCACACCCGCGCGCACCGAGGGGAGCTGTTGGAACGTTGCGTCAATGAACTTCGCGAGGTCCGAAGTGGAGTCGGGTTGAAAGAGGTTGCCCGCCACGACGACGACTGCGGCGTCGTCGATGTCGTCGAGGAGGCCGAGTAGCTCGCGAACGGGTCTACTCGAGGGGTCCGTGGTGGGTGAGAGCGCGAGGTCGCTCACGACGTAGACGTGATGACCGTAGGGGACCGGAATCGTACGTCGTTCAGTCCCTGCCACGGGGTCTAGTCTCGCAGACATCACCCCGACGCATTCACGACTGCATAATCACTGATGACGAGCGAGAGACCACGAGAGAACTGGCACTGGCGCGCGCAACCCCGCGCTCCGGGGCCCGCGGTCATCTTCGACATCGACGGCGTGCTGGCCGACGCCGCCGGCCGACAGCACTACTTGGACTGGGGTGACTGGAAGAGCTTCTTCGACGCGGTCGGCGACGACCCCATTATCGAGGAGATCGAACGGCTCTTGGAGCTGCTCGACCACTCGCTCGCGGTCGTGCTCGTGACCGGCCGGCCCCGTCGTGTCCAGTCGCCGACCATCGCGTGGTTGGAGCGCTACAAACTGCGCTGGGACCTCCTGGTCATGCGCGAGTACGGCGACTACTCCGGCGTCGACCGCTTCAAACGCGAAACCCTCCACGACCTGCTCACGCACGGTTTCGACGTGCGCCTGGCCCTCGACGACGACCCCAAGAACCACGCGATGTACGTCAGCGAGGGCGTGCCGTGTATCTACATCCACTCCGGCTACTACCTCTAAAAGTCCTTCGTCGCTAGGTTCGCCGACGTCACGAGAGGTCGAAGCGGTCGAGATTCATCACCTTGCTCCAAGCCGCGACGAAGTCGCGAACGAACTTTTCCTTCGAGTCGTCAGCGGCGTAGACCTCGGCGATCGCGCGGAGCTGGGAGTTCGAGCCGAAGACGAGGTCGACGCGGCTGGCGCTCCACCGGTTCGCGCCCGAACTGCGGTCGTGCCCTTCGAAGGTCGCGGCCGACTCTGAGGTCGGACGCCACTCGGTGTCCATGTCGAGGAGGTTCACGAAGAAGTCGTTCGAGAGGGTCCCGGGACGCTCGGTCAGCACGCCCAGCGAGGACCCGTCGGCGTTGGCCCCGAGGGCGCGCAGCCCTCCGACGAGCACCGTCATCTCGGGGGCGCTGAGCGTGAGCAGGTGCGCCTTGTCGAGTAACAGCTCCTCCGCGGGGCGACGGTGGCCTTCGGCGAGGTAGTTGCGGAACCCGTCCGCGGTGGGCTCTAAGGGCTCGAAGGATTCGACGTCGGTCTGTTCCTGGCTCGCGTCGGTGCGGCCGGGGGAGAAGGGTACCTTCACGTCGTGTCCGGCGCGCGCGGCCGCCGCTTCAATCGCGGCACCTCCGCCGAGCACGATGACGTCGGCCAACGAGACGGCCTTCTTCGACGTCTGCGCCGCGTTGAACTCCTGCTGGATCGTCGAGAGCTTCTCGAGCACGCCAGCGAGCTCGTCGGGTCGGTTCACCGCCCAGGATCGCTGCGGTTCGAGACGAACGCGCGCGCCGTTGGCGCCGCCGCGCTTGTCGGTACCGCGAAAGGACGACGCCGACGCCCACGCCGTCACCACCAGCTGATTCGTGCTGAGCCCGGACGCGAGGATGGTGGCCTTGAGCGCCGCGACGTCCGCCTCGTCGATTAGGTCGTGCGCGCGAGCGGGCACCGGGTCTTGCCAGAGCTGCGGCTCGGCCGGGACGAGTGCGCCGAGACCGCGAACGTAGGGACCCATGTCGCGGTGGGTCAACTTGAACCAGGCCTTCGCGAACGCGTCCGCGAACTCCTCGGGGTGCTCGTGGTAGCGCTTCGCGATCGACGCGTAGACCGGGTCAAAGCGCAGCGCGAGGTCGGTCGTGAGCATCGTCGGGGCGTGACGCTTTGAGGGGTCGTGTGCGTCGGGAACGGTGTTCGCCGCGGCGTCGTCGGTGGGCTTCCACTGCTTCGCGCCGGCCGGGCTCGTCGTGAGCTCCCACTCGTAGCGAAAGAGGAGGTCTAAGAACTCGTTGTCCCAGGTGGCGGGAGAGGTCGTCCACGCGCCTTCGAGGCCACTCGAGATGGTGTCGCCACCGACGCCGGTGCCGAAGGTGCTCGTCCATCCGAGCCCCTGCTCTTCGATGTTCGAGGCCTCGGGCTCCCTGCCGCCGTAGACGTTGGGGTCCGCGGCCCCGTGGGTCTTGCCGAAGGTGTGACCGCCGGCGATAAGCGCCACGGTCTCCTCGTCGTTCATGGCCATGCGGCGAAACGTCTCGCGGATGTCCACCGCGGCGGCGAGGGGGTCCGGCTCCCCATTGGGCCCTTCGGGGTTCACGTAGATCAACCCCATCTGCACCGCGCCGAGGGGCGTGTCGAGCTGGCGTTCGCCGGTGTAGCGCTCGTCCCCGAGCCACGTGGTCTCGTAGCCCCAGTGGATGTCGTCTTCGGGCTCCCAGATGTCCACGCGGCCACCGGCGAATCCGAACGTCGAAAAGCCCATCGACTCCAGGGCGCAGTTGCCGGCGAAGATCATGAGGTCGGCCCAGGAGATCTTTCGGCCGTACTTCTGCTTGACCGACCAGAGCAGACGCCGCGCCTTGTCCAAGTTGACGTTGTCGGGCCAACTGTTCAGTGGCGCGAATCGTTGCGCGCCCGAACCGGCCCCGCCTCGACCGTCACCGACGCGGTACGTACCCGCGCTGTGCCAGGCCATACGAATGAAGAGCGGACCGTAGTGGCCGTAGTCCGCGGGCCACCACTCCTTCGAGGTCGTCATCACGGCCTCCACGTCGCGCTTGAGCGCCGCTAAGTCGAGGGTCTTGAACTCCGCGGCGTAGTCGAAGTCGGCGTCCATGGGGTTGGCCGCCGGGGAGTGCTGGTGGAGGATCTTTAGGTTCAACTGATTCGGCCACCACACCGCGTTCGTCTGGCTACCCCCCGCGTGCGTGTAGGCCCCACCACTGCTCACGGGGCACGTGTTCTCGTCGGTCATGCTGTCTCCTTCATTTCTTCAAGTTTGACTACTTCATCGAACCGGGCGCCACTGCTTTCAGGTCGAAGAGGAAATGACGCGGTGACGCCTCGTACGGCGAGCCGTCGGAGGGTCGAGACGCGAGGACGCCCGGCCCTCACGCTGGCACTGTGGGCAGCGGCCCCAGTAGGTGACCTCGGCCTCGTCGATCTCGTAACCGAGCGCGTCGGCGGCCTCCAGACAGGGCGCCGCGCCCACCGCGCAGTCGACGTCGACCATCTCGCCGCAGAGACGACAGATGAGGTGGTGGTGGTTGTCGTTCACGCGGTCTTCGAAGCGCGCGGGTGACCCCACCGGCTGGATGCGGCGGACGAGGCCCTTGTCGACGAGGACGGCGAGCGCGTCGTAGACCGCCTGTCGCGAGATGGTACCGATGTCGACGGCCACGCTCTCGGCCACGTCGTCGGCGGTGACGTGCGGTGTGCCCGCGACCGCGCGTAAAACGGCGAGACGTTGGGCGGTGGCCTGGATACCGTGCTGGCGAAGTAGTTCGGCCGTTCCCGTGATCACGAAGAGTGACCCTAGCACACTCTTGAATCAGTCCAGAATCAGACGGAATCAACGGCCACTCGTGCCGCTTGATTTCGCGGCGCCACCACTCCCAGACTGTGAGCGTGCGCAAGGGCCCCCTTTTCGTCGTCGGCGTCGTGCTGGCGGCGATGGCGCTGGGTGGTCCGGCGTCGGCCTCGCTGAATCTCGTCGACGACGGAAACTTCTCGTCCCCGGTTGTCGGCGTTGGCACGTACTCGTTGTTCGCCACCGGCGCAACCTTCTCCTCGTGGCGCGTGGTGGGTGCCGTCGGCAACGTGGCCCTCACCAGTGGATCGTTCGCCCAGAACGGCTTTGCGTTCGAAGCCGACCACGGTAGCCAATTTCTCGATCTCACCGGCATCAGCGATACACCCACCGGCGTCGCCCAAGCGGTGGCCACCACCGTCGGCGTGCGTTACACGCTCGATTTCGCCGTGGGCAACGTCTATAACCCCGGAGGCATCTTTGGAGTGAAGAGTTCGGTCGGCCTCTACCTGAACGGCTCGCTCGTGCTGGTTGCGACGAACGCCAGGGGAAAGGGAATGACCAAGGTGGCCTGGGAGAACTTCTCAACGAGCTTCACGGCGACGTCGAGTGCGACCACGATCGAGTTCCTCAACCGCGACCCCCCTTCTGACACGTGCAATCTCCTCGCGCTCGTCTCGCTCACGACGAGGAACTCCGGGACCGTGCCCTCGACGATTACCACCACGATTCCCACACCGCGAGCGGCGTTGTTGCCGATCAAGTCGTTAGCGGTAAATTGGGGGATCGCCGCGGCGGCGGCGACGTTGCTCACCTTTCCCTCGCAGCTCTTCAATCAAACGCTGCAACAGAACTACGACGAACTCTCGCTGTGGTGGCGCCGCCGGATGCGGTTCCTGCGGCGGCGCCGCCGCGGTGCGGTCACCACCGAAGGTGCGACCGGGCACGGCGCCGGAACGTCAGCGACCAAGACCGCGCTACGCGAACGGCGGGGGGTCTTCGTGGCGGTGTTCCTGCTCGGGGTACTGGCGAACGCGCTCAACGATGGGCACTTTGGTGTGAACGCGAGTTCGATGGTCACTTTGCTCGCCGTCGCGTTGTCGATTGGTATCGGCCTAGCGGTCTCGGCCGCCCTCGGCGCGCTCTATCACGTGCGCCGTCACGGGAGCGCGCCACGAAAACTCATCGCGATACCCGCCGGCCTCGCCGTCGCCGTGGGTTTGGTCGCCTTCAGCCGTTTGATTGACTTCGAGCCGGGCTACCTCTACGGGCTCGTCTGTGGTGTCGTCTTCACGCGAGCCCTGCCCCGCGACGAGCAGGGGCAACTCGCCGCGCTCGGAGTGTTGACGACCCTCGCTATCAGCGCCGTCGCGTGGGTTCTGTGGGTGCCCGTGAACGCCGCGGCCGAGCGAGCCAGTCCCTTCGTCGGGATCGTTCTCGCTGACGACGTGTTGGGGGCGCTCTTTGTCGGCGGTCTCGTGGGATCGTTCTTCGGGATGATTCCGATCAAGGGCCTTCCGGGATGGACGATCAAAGAGTGGAACGCGTGGGCCTGGGTGGCCGGTTTCGCCGTCTCGGTACTCGGACTATTCCAGATACTCCTGCGACCCGGCATCGCCGGTCACGGTCATCGACCCTTGGTGGCGTCGATCGTCCTCTTTCTCGCTTTCGGGATCGGCTCTTTCGTCTTTCACGAACACTTCGAGCGAAAGGCGCGTCGCGCACACGCGGACGACCGTGAGGGTGTTGGGGGACCACCGCGTTAGTCGTTGAGTGCCGACGGCGCGAGTCTGACGAGGATCTCGCGCGCGGCGCGTCGACCGGAGCCGACGCTCGCGGGTACCCCGACGCCGTCGTACGCGTTGCCGGCCAGCGCGACCGAGAGTCGCGAACTCGCCGCCCGGGCCTGCTGGACCCGGAGCTCGTGACCGACCCGGTACTGGGGTAGACCGTGCGGCCAACGCTGGACGAGGGCCTCTCTCGGCGTGCCGAAGCGAGGGAGCAGCACCGCCAGTTCACTCTGCACTCGGTCAGTGAGTTCTACGTCGCTCAGGTCGGCGAACCTCACGTCGTCGCTTCGTCCCACGTGCGCGCGCACGATCACGTCGCCCTCGCGGACGTGACGTGGCCACTTTCGATCGAGCAGCGTGATCGCCGTCACCATCATGGTTCCCTCGCCCGACCACGTGGTACCGAGGGGCACGAGCACGCCGGTACCCGCTTCGAGCAGCGTGATCTCGTCGCGGGGCAGCGCGAAGGTCACGATCGCGGTACTGGCACTCTCGATGCGTCGCAGCTCATCGAGCGCGGGATCGAAGTTCGTGAGCAACGCGCCCGTCGTGGGGGCGGGCGTGGCGAGCACCATCGCGTTCGCGGGCGTGGTGGTGTGCATGGTGTCGACTTCCCAGGGATAGTCGCCCGCGGGCGTGCGCCGCAGGGCGGTCACCGCAACGCCGGTGCGCAACACGACCCCGCGCGCGGAGAGTCGCGTCACGAGTTCCTCGACGAGCGAGCCGACTCCCCGGCTCAGTGAGTAAAACACTGGCCCCGCAGCGACCCCCTCGGCGGCGGGTCCGGGGTCGACCGAGCTCGAGGGTCGCAGCGCCCGCATCAGCGATCCCCCTCCTCGCGCGGCCTCGAAGAGCGCGGGGAAGACGGACTTCGCCGAGAGGTCGTCGATTCGCCCCGCCTGGATCCCCCCGATCATGGGTTCGATGAGTTGATAACTCAGCTCGCGACCGAGCTTCGTGCGAACGATCTCGCCGATCGTCGCGTCCTCGCCGACGCGCAGACGCTTCGGGAGAATCGCGTCGCGGCGCGCGGCCAGGCGCGCGCGCCAGGTCAACCCCGCGAAGTGCAGGGTCGCCGAAAGGTCGGTTGGCACGCCCAGGACGAGGCCGGTCGGCAGCTCGTAGAGGGCGCCGCGGAGGTAGATCGAGGCGCCGCGGGCGTTTATCGCCTCGAGCTCGTCGTGCAGACCGAGCTCGTGGGCGAGGGTCACGGCCTCGGGTCGTCGCGCCAGAAAACCGTCGGCACCGAGGTCGATCGTCCGACCGGCGAAGGTCGCAGTGGCGAGTGATCCGCCGAAGCGCCCGCCCGCCTCGATCACTTCCACGCGCGGGGTCGTCTCGTTAGGACCCTCGACCCCGCCGGTCAGCTCCCACGCCGCCGCGAGGCCGCTGATGCCTCCACCGACCACGACGACCGAGGCGCGACTCACTTAGGCGGCGGCGCGCACGACGTCGGCGAGGACGGACATGAACGCCGGGTCGTCGTTGAGCGATCGCGTACGCACGAGGTTGAGGCCGATCTCTCGGGCCACGCCCTGGGCTTCGATATCGACGTCGAAGAGCACCTCGAGATGGTCCGAGACGAAGCCGATGGGGCACGAGACGACGTCGGTGACGCCCGCGGCGCGCTTCTCGCGTAGGACCCTCAAGATGTCCGGCCCGATCCACGGGTCGGCGGTTCGCCCCGCGGACTGCCAGGCGACGTCAAAGGGCGCCACGTCGGCGCGTGCGGCGACGAGCTCGGCGCTCTCGCGCAACTGCTCGGGGTAGGTGTCGCCACTCTGGAGGATCTTTTCGGGCAGGGAGTGGGCGCTGAAGAGCACCTCGGTTGTGGCTCGTCGCGCCGCGGGGATCGTCGCGAGTGCCTCGACGACGCGAGCCGCGACGAGTTCGACGAAGCCCGGAGCGTCGTACCACGCGCCGATCGTTCGAAAGTCGACGCCCCCACCGAGCGAGACGCGCGCGCGTTCCATGTACTGGTCCGTCGACATCGACGAGGCGTGCGGCGCCAGCACGAGACCGACGACCTCGGCGAAGCCCTCCTCGCGAAAGGATTCG
>Ga0181525_10004675_pt1 | contig 10410 bp, 9 predicted proteins | sample PEATcosm2014_Bin_48_FD_121100 | JGI IMG/M metagenome (GOLD analysis project Ga0181525, IMG submission 121100) | Peatland microbial communities from MTU Mesocosm Facility, Houghton, MI, USA - PEATcosm2014_Bin06_10_metaG | ecosystem: Environmental > Terrestrial > Soil > Wetlands > Peat | place...
ACCTTGTCCACGAACCCGACCGTGACCACGTATAAGTCCGGCGCCACCACGCCGGGCGTGACCCTCCCGTGCGCGTCTCCTCTCGGTGTCGCGGTCGACTCGAGCGAGACGCTGTACGTCGTAAGCTCGGTGGAGATCGCCGAATACGCGGCAAGTTTTACCGCGGCAAGCTCCCCCACGACGACCATCAGCGGCGCTTTCGAAGGAGGCGTCGCCGTCGATGCCGCCGGCACGATCTACGTTGCGACGGCAAACGGCATCAGCGAATATGCAGCGGGAAGTACGTCGTCGAGCAGTCCCGTCGCGACGATCGCCGTGGCGAACGCCAACAACACCGACTTCATCGCGGTCGTTCCCGCGTCGCTGCAGCCATGATGAGTCGCATCGCCGCTCTCCTATCGATCGCACTGCTGACCGGCTGCGGCGGCGGCTCGTCCACACTCCCGTCTTCCACGCTCGCAAGCTCGCCGCACGCCAGCATCATCACGCTGCGCATCGACCAGCCCGCGGCGTCATCGTCTTCCTTCCGGCGCAGGCCGCAGTACGTCTCTCCCGCTACGGAATCGCTCGTCTACGTTATTACCGGCCCCGGCAGCGCCGGCACCGTCATCGGTTCCGGCTACGTGAACCTCACGCCCGGTTCGACCTATTGCACCTCGAGCGGAGCGCTGCAGCCACTCACGTGCACCACGCAGTTCGCGCTCCCGTTCCCGTCGACGGGCAATTACACGTTCAACGTCGCGACCTACGACGCGCAGCAAACCGCGCAGTGCACGCCGGGCACCACCGGTGCGACCGCATGTGCCGGGAATCTCCTTTCGGATCAGGACGTCGCACAAACGCTAACGCTCGGCACCAACAACGTTCTCACCCTCGTGCTTGGCGGCGTCGCGACCTCGATTTCGCTCGGGCCACTGACGCCCGGCTATATTAAAGGAGACGCACACGGACTGACGCTGTGGGGCGCGACCGCAGAAAAAGTCACAGTGGAGCCGCTCGACGCCGACGGCAATCCGATCGTGGGTCTCGGGGCACCATCGATCGCGGTAACCAGTTCCGCGGCTACGCTTAAGGTCACGACCGCCCCCACGGCCAGCGCACCGAATCTGTTCGCGCTGCAAGCCAAGACGAGCGGAACACCGGCCGCCGTAACGCCCGGCGTCGTGAACGTGAGCGTCGCCCTTACGGCGCCCGCATCGGGTGGCGGCAACGCTGCGACGTTCACGGTACCGGTAACGATCGCGCACAGCATCGTGTACGTTGCCACCGAGCAAGCGACGTCGACGGTGTACGGATTCTACGACGGGAACACCAATGGAACGAAGCCGAACATCACCATCACCAACGACGTCGGAGATCCATTTGGAGTAGCGGTCGATGCAAACGGCGCGCTCTACGTCTCGGATTCCGACCTCTCGTACATCAGCGTCTATCCGTCCGGCAGTACGACCCAAAGCTACGTCTTAAATAACGCCGTCAATTCGCCGCAAGGCGTCGCCGTCGACCAAGGCGGTAATCTCTACGTCGCAAACAACGGCGCGAACAACGTCACCGAATACGCGCAAGGGGCTCGGACCGGCGCTCCATTTGCGACCTTCTCCGTGACGGCGCCCTACGGTCTCGCCGTCGACGGTTCGGGCAACCTCTACGTCGGCTCCCAGAACGCCGCTCACACCGCATACCAAATCGCGATGTTTCCAGCCGGCAGTCCGGACGGCGCCTCGCCGTCGTTCGTCATCACGTCGGGAGTCAACTATCCGTCGCAGCTCGCATTCGACGGCTCCGGAAATCTTTACGTCGCGGACACGACAAAGGTTGAGGAATACTTCGCGCCGCTAAGCGCTTCGAGCACCGTCGGCAATACCATCACGACGCTTGCCACGCCTTACGGTGTTGCGGTCGACGCGGCCGGTACGATCTATGCATGCAACGACAGCTCACCCGGTAGCGTGGACCTCTTTGCCCCCGGAAGCACCGGTGCGGCGACGCCGACCGCTCAGATCAGCATCAAGTACGCCGCCGCCCTCGCGGTCGTCCCCGCCGCCGTCCAGCCATAACCCGGTAGCACCCCCAGCTATGCCGAAGGGGCGGCCAAACGCTCAACGCTTGCATAGAGCGCGTCGATGGCCACGTCGATCTGCGCGTGGCTGACGATGAGGGGAGGCGCGAACCGCAAGGTGTTCCCCCCGGCACTCCCGACCAACACGCCGGCATCGCGCATCGCCGCAACCATGCCCGCAGCCGCGAACGGTTCGCGCACGGGAAGCCCGATCAGCAGACCGAGTCCGCGCGGCGAATCGAATACGCGGGGATGGTCGGCGACGAGAATGCGCAACTGATCCATCAAATAGGTGCCGCGCTCGAGCGTCCGCGTACCCAAATCCAACTCATCGCGCACGCGCAAGTGGGCGAGCGCTGCCGCAGCCGGAACCGGTGAACCGCCGAAAGTCGACCCATGGTCGCCCGGCTGGAGCGCGTCCGATGCAGCCTCGGACACCAGCATCGCGCCGATCGGCAAGCCATTCGCGAGCGCCTTGGCCAGCGTCACGACGTCCGGCTTCACCCCGAAATGTTCGAAAGCAAAGAGCGGACCGATGCGTCCCATCCCGCACTGAATCTCATCGAAAATCAGGAGCGCGCCGCGTGCGTCACATAACTCACGCGCCGCGACGAGAAACGCCTGATTCGCCGGATGCACGCCGCTCTCGCCCTGCAGCGGCTCGACGATAAACGCCGCGACGTTCTTATCGAGATTGCGTTCGAGCGCCTCGATGTCGTTAAACGGCGTAAATGCGAAGCCGGGCGGCATCGGACCGAACCCAACCTTGTACGCATCGTTGGCCGTCGCGGCAAGCGCACCCATGGTACGCCCGTGAAATGAACCCGTGCACGCGAGGATCGTGACGCGCTCTTGTTCGTCGCTACGATAGGCGTGCTTGCGCGCGAGCTTGATTGCGGCCTCGTTGGCTTCCGTCCCCGAGTTACAGAAAAAGGCCTTCGCCAGTCCGCTACGCGCGACCAGCTCGCGCGCCAGCGTTCCGGCCGGCTCGTGATGAAAGAGGTTGCTGACGTGCACGAGCGTGCGGGCCTGCGCTGCAATCGCATCCGCGATGGCCGGATGGGCGTGACCCAGCGCGCACACCGCGATGCCCCCGATAAAATCGAGAAACTCACGATCGGCATCGTCGTAGAGAAAACACCCGTCCCCGCGCACGAACGTAATCGGCGCGCGATTATAGTTGCCTAACAGCGCTTCCGTCACGTGCGGTAGCTCGCGTTGATACGAACGTAATCTTTTGAGAGGTCGCAGCCCCACGCGGTCGCGCGCGCGTTCCCGATTCCCAGACGCAATTCCACCACGATCTCCGTCTCCTCGAGCTCGTTGAAGGCCTCAGCCTCCGAGAGCACCTCGATGGCACCGACCTCGACCCACGTCTTGTCGTTGAGGATCAGCGACCACTTCTCCGGATCGAGTCCGACACCGGGCGAGCCGGCAGCCGCAATGATGCGCCCCCAGTTCGGATCCTCGCCGTACAGTGCCGTCTTCACGAGATTGCTGTTGATGATCGCACGACCGATCGTGCGCGCTTGCGCGACGTCTTTGGCGCCGGTGACGTGCACGGTGAGACGCTTCGTCGCACCTTCACCGTCGGCGACCATCGCCTGCGCCAGCTCCAAGCACACCAACCGCAGCGCGCGCGCAAATGCGGGCGGCGGTTCGTCCATGCTCGATGGAGCGAAGGCATAGGCGGCGTCGTTGGTCGACATGCATCCGTCGACCGAGATCATGTTAAAACTCTCGTCGGCCCCTTCGGTCAGCGCGCGTGCGAGCGCGGACTGACTCATCGGCAGATCGGTCGCCAGAAACGCGAGCATCGTCGCCATGTTGGGAGCGATCATGCCCGAGCCTTTCGCCATACCGCCGATCACGTATTTCCTGTTCTCGTGATGGAACGAGTACGCCGCAAGCTTCGGCACGCGGTCGGTCGTCATAATCGCCTCGGCCGCATCGTGCGCGGCCTTGCCGCCGCCATCGAGTTGGTCGTGCGCGCGTTCGACCCCGCGCTGAACGCGATCCATCGGCAACGGCACGCCGATAACGCCGGTCGACGCCACGACGATCTGGCTCGGCGCGAATCCCAAGAGCGTTGCGGCCTGGCGCGCGGTCGCGCGCACGTCGCGCTCGCCGCGTTCTCCCGTGCAAGCGTTCGCGCATCCCGAATTGCAGACGATCGCACGCATCGCGGTTCCCGATTTTGCGAGGTGCTCGGCCGACACGACCACCGGCGCCGCTTTGATCTCGTTGGTGGTAACCACCGACGCGCAGACCTGCGCGTCGTCGAAGACGACCAGCGCCAAATCGCGCTTACGCGCTTTAATTCCGGCGTGTACGCCCGCGAGACGGACGCCGGGGACGGCGCCAAGGCCCCCGCGCACCGCGATGAGGCGAACGTCCTCTTCAGGCAAGGATTGCGCGAGTACCAAAACCAGTCTCCTCGGGTATACCTAACATGACGTTGAGGTTTTGAATCGCCTGTCCTGCCGCGCCTTTGCCCAAGTTATCGATGGCGCACAGAACGCGTACGGTATTTCCAAGAACGTCGACGCGAATCTCGGCATCGTTCGTTCCCACCACCGCCGCGACGCTCGGCGTCATCCCTTCCTCGAGCACGCGAACGAACGGACTTCCGGCGTACGCGCGCGCAAAGGCGGCTTGCACCGCGCCCTCATCCGGGGCGGTATCGTACATCGCGTAAGCGTCGGCCAACATCCCGCGGCTGAGCGGCACGACGTGCGGCGTAAATACCAACGGCGCGAGCGTATCGTTCGCGGCCAGCACGCGTTCGATCTCCGGTTGATGCCGGTGCTGGTCGAGGCCATACGGACGAATGTCGCGCGCGACTTCGGCATAGAGCGCGCCGAGCGACGGATTGCGGCCCGCGCCGGTAATCCCGCTCTTCGCATCCACCACGAGTTGTCTCGCGCGCTTGAGGTGCAGCAACGGCAAAAGCGCAAGCAGGCTAGCGGTTGGATAGCAGCCCGGATTCGCGACCAGCGCCGCATCCGCGATCGGCGCGCGATTCCACTCGGTCAAGCCGTAGACCGCGTTGTCGTCGAAACGAAAATCGGCGGAGAGATCCACGACCCGCGCGCCCTTCTTCAGAAACTCCGGCACGCGTGCGATGGCCTCGCCATGGCCGCCCGCCGCAATGACGAACTCGCCATCGCGCAGCGCACCCAACACCGAACCCGCTTCGCTGAAGCGATACGGCAGCGTGCGTAGATCCGGAAAGTGCTGCGCGACGGACGAGCCCGCATGACTGCGGCTCTCGAGCACGCCAAGCTCGAGCGCCGGATGCGTCGCGATCAGCCGAATCGCCTCCGCCGCCGCATACCCGCTAGCCCCCCAAATATGAACCTTCATGTTTCACCTAACTCAGCCGAAAGCGAAGCAATCGCCTCGGCGACGGCGGTGGGTGACGTTGAGCCCGGCGTGACCTTGCCGTCCACGCTTTCGCGCGGCGACATCGAGAGCGTGCGGCCTTCATCCTCGGCTTGGCGTACGAGTGCCCCGATGTGCACGTGTGCATCGCGCGCCGACATGCCTTGGGCGATCAGCGCGTCGGCGAGATCGGTCGCGACGCCGTAACCGTCGCCGGCATGGGCGTTGCACGTCTCGCGGACGAACTGCGTGTCGGCGAGCGCGCGTTCGAAGGCCCGTAATGCGTCACTGCCGCGCTCCACGCACTCGACGATCTGCCGTTTGGTCTCCTGAAGATCGCGGTGGTACGACAGCGCCATACCCGCGAGCGACGAGAGCGCGCCCGTATACCTGCCAACTTCCGCACTCGCAACGCCGCGCATTAACTCAAAGATATCAGGATTACGTTTTTGCGGCATTAAGCTCGACCCGGTCGACGAGGCGTCGCCGAGCTTGACGTACCCATACGCAGGCGTCGCCCAGATCACCAGTTCGCCGGCAATCCGCGACGCATCCAGGCACGCCCGCACGTACGCATGCGCCACGTCGAGTGCGGCATCGCGCGTGCCGACCGCATCCATCGCGTTACGCGAGGGACGCGCGAACCCCAGTCGCGCCGCAGCCGCCGGGCGGTCGAGGGGCAAACTCGATCCCGCGAGCGCCGCCGAGCCCAGCGGGCAGCTTTCGCTCGCCGTTGCTGCCGCCGCAGTAAAACGCTTAGCCGCGCGCGCGAACGGCTCGGCGGCCGCGACGAGCCAGAACGCGAGCAGTACCGGCTGCGCCGGCTGCCAATGCGTGGTAGCGGCCAGCAACGTGCCTTCGGCAAGTTCGACCGTCGCGCGTCCCAGCAGCGCGCCCGCAATTGCCGTCGAGCGCGCCGCGCCGGCCTGCGCCTGCGCGCGCGCGTACAGCGTCAGCGTCGTTGCAACCTGATCGTTGCGGCTGCGCCCTGCGTGCAGGAACGCGCCGTGTTCCGGTTCGAGATCGCGCACACGCTGATCGATCGCCCCGTGGACGTCTTCGGCGCCGCTCGCCCGCGCGTACGCCGCAAAGTCGCCGTCGTCGATTTCGGCCGCCACTTGATCGAGCGCGCGCCGAAGCGCACCCGCGCGCTCCTCATCGACGATACCGCCGCCCGCGAGCGCATCGACGTGCGCGAGCGACGTCTGTACGTCAAATGGCGCCAGCACCAAGTCGTCGGAGAGCGACGAACCAAAGGCGAGTAACATGGGATCGGCAGCACCATTAAAGCGGCCGCCCCACTGAAGCGACGTCACTACAACACCGCTGGTACGGTGTCACCCTGAGCTTGTCGAAGGGCGATCTGGGCGACGCGATCGAGCGGCAACCCGTAGCAGCGGATGAATCCACCGGCGGCCTGGTGATCGAACGCGTCGCCCGCACCATACGTCGCGAGCGCTTCGTCATACAGTGCGTAGGGCGAGCGCACACCCGTCACTACGATATTCGCCTGATGAAGAAGCACCCGCACGTCTCCGGTCATGCGGCTCGAGAAACTTGCATTGAAGGCATCCAACGCGTCGCGCAACGGCGACATCCACAGACCGTCGTAAGCGAGCTCCGCATATTTTTGATCGGCGGTCGCCTTGAAGCGCAACTCGTCGCGCGTGAGCGTCAGCCGTTCCAGCGCTTTGTGCGCCGCAATCAACACCGTCGCGCCCGGAGCTTCGTACACTTCACGCGATTTCACGCCGATCACGCGATCTTCAACGAGATCGATGCGCCCGATGCCGTGCTTCCCCGCGATCGCATTGAGCCACGCCACCAGCTGAGCGCCCTTGAGCCCATCGACACTAGGCACGCCGGCTTCGAAGTGCACCACGATTTCATCGCCTGCGCCGGGGCGCGCTGCGGGCGAAGCCGTCCAAGCGTAGGCGTCTTCGGGCGGCGAAGTCCAGGGATCTTCGAGCACGCCCGCTTCGATCGACCGCCCCCAGAGATTGGCGTCGACGGAATAGGGCTTCGCCGCGGTGTGCGAGATCGGAATGCCATGTTCGGCCGCAAACGCAATCGCATCGGGACGCGAGAGCGGCGATTCGCGCAACGGCGCGCGCACGGTGATCGACGGATCGATCGCCCGCACGGCTAGCTCGATGCGAACCTGATCGTTGCCCTTGCCCGTGCACCCATGTGCGACGGCGTCGGCATTGAATTTTTGCGCGGTTTCAACCAGCAGCGTCCCGATCAACGGCCGCGAGAGCGCCGCGGAAAGCGGATAGACGCCTTCATACATCGCGTTGGCCGCGAGCGCCGGCATCGCGTAGTTCGCGACGAAACGCTCGCGCGCATCGATCACCACCGCGTCGTACGCCCCGAGGTCGCGCGCCTTCTGCGCGACCTTTTCGAGCTCGGCCTTGGCAAGCGTTCCCGCTTGCGCGTCGCTCTCGCCAAGATCGAGCGTCATCGCGACGACTTCAATACCCGAGAGGATGAGTTTCTTGAGCAGCACCGAGGTATCGAGGCCACCGGAATAGGCGAGGACGAGCCGGCTCACGCTGCGTTGGTTCCTTTCAAATCGAGAAAACGCTGTTTGATTACGGGCATCTCGTTCGGGTCGCGCACGATCACCATGATGGTATCGTCGCCGCCGACCGAACCAAGAATTTCGGGCCAACCGGCTTCGTCGATCGCCGACGCCACCATCTGCGCGCTGCCCGGCGGGGTGCGCAGCACGATGAGATTCACGCTGCCTTCAACGCTCGTTACCAGTTCTGCCACCGCACGGTGCAGGCGGCTCACGTAACTCACGGTTGCACTCGGAACGACGTACTTGAAAAGACCCTCGGCATCTTCTTCGCCCTTAATCGGAACCTTGACGAGGCCGAGTTCCTTGATGTCGCGCGACACCGTTGCTTGCGTTGCGGCGAAGCCCTTACGCTCGAGCAGCGCCACGAGTTCTTCTTGCGAGTGGATCGGTCGCGTTGCGACCAGCGTGAGAATCGCGCGCTGGCGACGGTCCTTCATATCGGCATTCCCTTAACGTCGGTAAGTAAAGCTACGAGCAGCGCCTTTTGCGCGTGCAAACGATTTTCGGCCTGATCGAAGACCGCGCTTTGGATCCCCTCGATCACGCCTTCGGTGACTTCCTCGCCGCGATGCGCCGGCAGACAGTGCATGAAGATCGCGTGCGGCGCGGCATACGAAAGCAGCGTCTCCGTTACGGCATAGGGACGCAGCATGGCGTCGTTACGCTCGCGGTACCGTTCTTCACCCATCGAAGTCCAGACATCGGTGTACACGACGTCGGCGCCGCGCGCCGCGCGCACCGGGTCGCTGAAGGCGCGCGCGTTTCCGCCCGAGGCTTCGCCGAGCGCGTTGAGCTGTGCGAGGGTGGCTTCGGATGGACGGTGCGTCGGCGGGCAGCCGAATTGCACGATGCCGCCGAGCATGACGGCCGCTTGAGCGAGCGAGAGGGCGACGTTGTTTTTGGCATCGCCGAGATAGGCGATGCGCAATCCGTCGAGCGAGCCGAATTTCTCTTCCATGGTCAGCAGATCGGCGAGCGCCTGCGCGGGATGTGCGGCGGCGGAGAGCCCGTTGATCACCGGCACGGTCGCCGCGCGCGCGAAACGCTGGAGCGGCTCGTGTTCGTGCGTACGCACTACGATGGCGTTCACGTAACGCGAAAGCACGCGCGCCGCATCCTCCGGCGTTTCGCGCGAGCCGACCATGAATTCGTTCCCCGAGGCAAAGAGCGACTCGCCGCCGAGCTGCTTCATCGCGACCTCAAAAGAGATCCGCGTGCGCAGGCTGGGCTTCTCGAACAGCAGCGCGAGCGTCTTGTCGCGCAGGAGGGTACGCTCCTGAGAAGGCGGCGCCGCCTTGAGGTAGTGGGCGAGGCGCAAGATCCCCGCCAGCTCCGAAGGGCTAAGATCGGTGACCTCCAACAGGTTCCGGCCCTGGAGCAGAAATGGGGCTGGTGCTATGGCGTACATCGTGTGTATATTTATGCATAATGTCGAATGATTATGCAAGCCCCTTGGCCACAAGGCCTATCGTCGTCAAGTATGGCGGCAACGCAATGGGGGGTGGCGACCCCCTCCTGGGCAGCCTCGGGGACCTCATCCACGAGGGAATTCCGGTGGTTCTGGTCCACGGCGGCGGGCCCGAGATCGACCGCTGGCTGAGCGAGCGCGCCATCCCCACCCACCGGATCGACGGCTTGCGCGCCACCGACGCAGCGACCCTCGAGATCTCTGAGGCCGTCCTCTGCGGCACGATCAACAAGCGGCTGGTGCGCGAGTGCACGGCGCTCGGGATGCGTGCGATCGGCATCAGCGGCGAGGATGCACGCCTGCTCGTCGCACGCCCGGTCGGCAATCGCGCGCTCGGCTTCGTCGGTGAAATCGCCTCGACCGACCCCGCGCCGTTACTCCATCTTCTCGCGGCGGGCTATACTCCGGTCGTTGCGCCGCTCGCAGTCAGCGACGATGGCGCGAGCGCACTCAACGTCAACGCGGATCTTGCCGCCGCCGCAATCGCCGCCGCGCTACACGCGCGCGCGTTCGTCATGGTTACCAACGTGCCGCGCGTGATGCGCGACGTCAACGACGCAAGCAGCGCGATCGATCGCATGACGCTCGACGAAGCCCGCGCGTTTGCCGCCAGCCCGGCCTGCGCCGGCGGCATGAAACCGAAAATCGCCGCGGCCATCGCTGCAGCTCAACACGGTGCCACGGCCAGCTATATCTGCGGTCCGCAATCCATCGCCGCAGCTCTCGCCGGCTCCGCAACAATCATCTGTCATCCCAATCGTAGCGAAGTGTAGCGAAACAAAACAAAGCTATCCGAAAACGGCAAACTGCCTCGCGGTGCATTTTCCGGATGGCATCCCTGCAAGCGAACGCGATAGTTTTCTCTTAGCCACATCGTTAACTAAGGGAGAGCCTGTGTTTTATACCGACGAT
>Ga0181525_10004676_pt1 | contig 10409 bp, 9 predicted proteins | sample PEATcosm2014_Bin_48_FD_121100 | JGI IMG/M metagenome (GOLD analysis project Ga0181525, IMG submission 121100) | Peatland microbial communities from MTU Mesocosm Facility, Houghton, MI, USA - PEATcosm2014_Bin06_10_metaG | ecosystem: Environmental > Terrestrial > Soil > Wetlands > Peat | place...
AGCCAGTTCAGGGTTTTTGTGAGCTTTGGAGAGTTTTTTCAGCAGAGCAGCAGCTTCCTTGTTGGGTCGTTGGTTTGAAAGATGAGGTTCAAGCCAGTCCACCATCTCGCGCGGACTACCCAAGCCTTCTGCGTCCCTGTCCGGTATGTCGGTCCCAAAGATTTCCTCAATGAGCATCACAGCTTCAACGAGGTCGAGGCTGTCCATCGCTTTGGGAAACATCGGAATATTTTAACGCTGGCTGTCGAAATCAGGCCCTAGCGTTAAACATTCAGAGAACGATAACCTAACTAAACTACCTAATTAACTTATATTTTATTCTTGACAACCCGACAGGCTTGAAGTAGATTGAAGTCCCCCCAAGTCAGGGCTGCTGTGGGCCCCGGCTGCATTCGCTGACCGCGCTGTTCTTCACGAAGGCGAAGTCAAATTCGTAACGCCATTGAATCGAGGCCAACTGTGCATCGCTCAAGATTCCTGATCTCTTTCCTGCTTGCTGCCGCTTCGCTGCTCTCCGCGCAAAGTGTCAACACCATTCTGACTTTCAACGGAAGCAACGGCGCAGACCCGTTGTTCGTCACCTTTGTGCAGGGGCGCGACGGACGCCTTTACGGCACCACCTACAGCGGAGGCGCCAACGGCGTGGGCGCCGTCGTCAAAATCAACCTTAGCGACAATAACAGCATCGTCGTGCACAGCTTTTCTGGCGCCGACGGCAGTAGCCCCGGCGCTGGCCTCACTCTCGCCACCAATGGCAGTTACTACGGCACCACGGTCATGGGAGGCGCCTATGGTTTCGGCGTTGTCTACTCCATCACTCCATCGGGAACGCTCACCGTGCTGCACAGTTTTGCCGGAGGCAGCGACGGCGAATATCCCTACGGTCCGCCGATTCAGGCGGTCGATGGAAATTTTTACGGCGCAACTTCCGGCACCCCGGATTCCAGCGACGAGGCCACTATCTATAAGCTGACCAGCACCGGCGCCTATAGCGTCATTTACACCTTCAACTCTTCAACCACCGGAGTCGGAGTGTACGGCCTCGTCCAGGGGTCGGATGGTTTACTGTATGCTGTCGCGAACGTTGGGGGCGCTAACAACTGCGGAACTGTAGTGAAGGTCACCACTGCGGGAGTGCTGAAAGAAACTCACAGCTTCAGTTGCTCGGTTGGACCGCACTATCCTGTTGCTGCACCTGTTCTGGCTTCGAACGGCACGCTCTACGGCACCACCCCAAGTGGCGGAGCGCATGGCCAAGGCACCATCTACGACATCAGCAGCCTTTTCGGAGTGAACGTCCTTTACAGCTTCACTGACATTCCGGGTGACGGCGACGATCCGAATGCCGGCCTGGTGCAGGCCAATGACGGCAACCTCTACGGCGTCACTTACTCCTATTCGCAGGTTTTTAGCTGGAATCTTGGCGGGACCTACACCGCCTTCCCCGGCTACATCTACGGAGATACGGTTGCCAATCTGATGCAGGACACAAATGGGCTCTTCTACGGCGTCTCCGGCGGGAACGGTGGTGACGGCTTCGTCTATTCGTTCAACAATGGCCTGAGCCCGTTCGTGGCGTTCGTCAAATCTCAGGGGGCCGTGGGAGCAAGCGCGCAAATCCTCGGCCAGGGATTTACCGGCTCAACCTCCGTCACCTTCAACGGCGTGCCTGCCAGCTTCACCGTAAAAAGCGACACGTATATGACGGCTACCGTTCCTGCCGGAGCGAGCACTGGCCCGGTCGTGGTAACCACGCCGAGCGCGACGCTGACCAGCAACAGGAACTTCACGGTCACGGAGTGAGGCGGCAAGCGAGTTATTAGCGGCCTATAACGCTAACGACCGCGTAGTGTCGTTGAGTCGTGAACTAACAGTTGATCATTCAGGCGATTGAATCGCGAGTTAGCTTTGTCGGCTCTTGTGCGGGCTGTTGAAATCAGGCTATAGCATGTTTTGACCGCGGGTTGGTGAGCGTAACCGCGATTTTTCGCCAATCGTGAAGCCCCGTAGTATTATTTCTTTTTCGGTGACTTCGGTGCTTCTTCGTCCCGCTTCGACAAGGCGCAGATGGGAACCCGGTGTAAGAGGAGTTTGAGATGAGCAGCGCAACTTCTCCGCGAATTGAACAAACTCGGTTCTTTTTCTGGACGAGGATTGTTGCCGGATCGATCGCTGCGATTGCAGCCGCAGTGCATGCTCTGACAGATTTTAAAGATGTGGTCGGCTGGACGTACCCGCTTTTACTCGCCTGCTTCTTCGCGTTTCTTCGCCTCAGACAGCCCGGCGAATCTCGACGAGAATATTTTGCAAATCCCCGTTCGTTATTTTCGAACCTTGCTGCGTTGTCCGCAGTCATTTTGAGCATCTTCTTTTTGATCCGAACGCTGACGTAAGTGTCGCCATTTTGACGGGGACGGCGCGACTTCTCCCGCGGTCTCTAGGCTCCCACCGAATTTGCCGAAACGGACATGCTCGACAATCTGCTGCCTGTGATCGCCGGTACTAGCTGGATCTGCACCAGGCGCGCGGGCGATGTTTGCTCTTTTTTTGCGAGCAGGTTCTTTGAGGGGATGCCGGTGCGGGCGAAAGATTTCTCGCAGTCCGCGGTCGAGGGGCCGCGCATATTTCCTTCGAGGTACGCGAGGCCGGGGCAGCGGGTGCAGGTGGAACCGTGGGCGCACTGGGAGCAACTGGAAAGATCGCGCAGGCGAATTGAGCGGACTTCTTTTAATTGCTCGGAGTTGCGCCAGATATCGATGAAGCGCTGCTGGCGCACGTTGCCGCACGAGAGGGGAAACTGCACGCAGGGATAAAACTCTCCGTAGGGCGAAACGTAGCAGGCGGTGTGGCCGGCGCTGCAGGGCAATGACTCCATGCTGTCTTCATCGGGAGCGGGCGGCGGGGCGCAGAATTCTTCGGCGTTGCCGACTAGCGTTTCGTCGCGGAACAGGGTATGCAGCGCGGGTTCGCCTGCATTCAAGTCGAGGATGGAGCGGTCGCCATCCATCATCGGCGTGATGGTTGGGTCGAGTGTGTATTCGGCATCGATTTCGTGCGCCAGCGAGCGGACGTCCTGATAATCCTGCATGTTCTGATTCATGAGGACGTTGGCTACGATCACTTTTAAACCTTGCTCCCTGAGAAAGCGGATGGCTTTGATCGAGCGGCGCAGCGAACCGGGAACTTTTGTGATCGCGTCATGCACCTCGGGCTTGTGCGAATAAATGCTGACTTGAATCGATTCGACGCCGAGATCGCGCAGACGGGCCGCTTGCGCTTCGCGGATTAGCACGGCGTTGGTTTTGAGTTTGATGCAGAAGGTGAGAGAGCGCGCGTACTCGAGGATTTCGAAGAAATCTTTGCGCAGGAAAATTTCGCCGCCGCTCAGCGTGAGGATGAAAACCCCGGCCTCGGCCATTTCCTTGAGCAGGTGCTTGATCTCTACCGTGGTCATCTCGCCGTGATCGTGGTGATCGAGGTAGCAGTGAATGCACTGCTCGTTGCAGCGATAGGTGAGATCGAGCTGCGCGCTGAAAGGCACGCCGAGTTCGAGCGCGCGGTTGCTCATCTCCTGCATTAAGGCGCTCATGATTGTTGGGACCTCGGTTGCGAGTCTGGTTGTTGGGGCGAATGAACTGACGCTACCGGCTTGGGAATCGGCTGCTCTGAGATTTGCAGGATGCCGTGCCTGGCGAGGTCTTCGGCAAGCGATTCGGCGTCGCGGAGGGCTTCTTCGGGCTGCACCTGGAATTCTGTGCAGATGCGATGTTCGACAATTTCGTCGAGAGGCGTGGCGCCGTCGGCGGCCTGCCAGAGAATGGTTGCGGTCGGGTTCAGCGTGAACAGTGTCGATCCCTGGCCTGACATTACCAGCATCTCCTGGCCTAGCATGCGGGCGGCGATTCGCGGACTGCGCGCGATGTAGAGTTTTCTAGTCATATGGAATTTATAAAATTGTTGATTGATGATTGTTGATTGATGATTAAAACCCTTACGGTTTTGCTTTTCAATCATCAATCAACAATCTTCAATCATCAATGTCCTTCGCTAGCCGATCAGTTCCCATACGCGCGCGTCCGGCATAAAGGTTAGCCGGTGAACCGGGACGCGAGAGACGAAGTCACATGCTGCTTGAAACGCACTGTGAACCATTTCAGAATCTTCAGCGAAGAACAGCATGTTGGCCAGAAGTTCGCGTCCGGCATCAGACGTGGTCACTGGATCGATGCGATTCTCGAGGCCTTGCGCCAGCAGATAGAGCGCGGCCACTGGGGCTGATGTGTTCTCGCCTAGCTTCGCGAGTTCTCCGGTGAAGGGCGTGCCGAATGCGACGTAAGAATCATCGTTTGTCGAGTCGTCGTTTCTCGAGTCGTTGATTTTGCGGACGTAGGAGATTTCGTCGGTGAGAAGAGTCGCGTCGGCGGGCGCGAGGCGCGAGATTGTGGTCTTCCCTGCTCCGGAGACGCCGGCGAACAGAAATGCTTTGCCGTTGCGAATGGCGCTGGCGGAGTGCAGGAGAAAGCCTCCGCGCTGCGCTAGTACGAGCGTGTGGGTGATGCGCAGAACGGCGTCGATCGAATACGGGTTGGCTGACTGGTGAATGCGGCCACGCCGCGATGCGGGATCCAATTCGGCGCGGAAGTCGCCGCGCTCCATGAACCAGCGGCCTGCGCGGTAGGCTACGCTTACGTCCGCGTCGGGATCGGCGAATGACGGCGGCGCGAGGTCTACATCGAAATCGAATTCGGCGGCTTGTGCTTGGTTTTCCGCAAGCACGAAGCCGGCGTAGCGGTCTTCGAGCATGGCGAGAAAATCGGCGTCGGTGGTGTGCACGCGGACGGCTACGCCGCCGATGGCGATGATCACGCTGCTGCGCTCGATTTGTGTGGCTACATCTATCATGCTAACCATGGCGTCGCAAAGCTTATGATCGCGCCGTTCCAAAAACTTCTTAGCGGCTAAAGAATGTGCGTGAAAACTGCTCTTCCGCCCCTTCGGGGCTCGCCAATCTCCCACATCTTACCCACGGCTTACGCCGTGGGCTGCATTCTGACGTCGCTTCGCGGCTGAACCGACGAACTTCATTCCTGAGATTGGAGCCGTCCGGTGCAGATAGACGAGAGCGCGCGCTGCTAGAAACGAGTGCCGCACTACTTTCGTTGTGACCTTCTCGGCAATACTTGGCTTCGCGGAGACTGCGAGGCATTTTCCATTCCGGATGACGTAGTTGACTCGGCCCAGCACTTCATTCTGTTTCACGGGCGGATCGGGCATGGGCATGGAATCGCCCTGGGTTGTCCAGTGCGGCTTTCCGCAGTCTTCTTCTCGGGAAATTACGCGATGGGCACAGAGCCTGCCATTGCGGCCGACGAGTACAACTTCGCCGACCTCGACTTGATCTGCGCTGACGCGCTCGACCATTAGCGTGTCGCCCGGGAAAATGGCTGGGAGCATGCTCCAGCCTGTGGCTGAAAAACGGAGGGCGCCGAATGAGCGCAGAACTTCGCATGCAAGCTCACACTTCGCAGCGGCGAAATCCGCCGGCGCGCTGGCAAGCAAGCTCACGACACCTTCTTGTTGTACTGGCAAGCGCTAGAGGTAGGGTCGACTTTGCCGCAATTAAGCGCCGACGTCACAAAGATCTGCTCGTAGCGGAAGCCCGGCTTTTCGTACGGTTTTTTATCGATTGCCGCTGGACGCGGCTCTTCTCCAGATGAATGATTGATTGCCATAATGATCGTCCCTTCAATACTTAAGGCCGATTGCGATTCCGCAATGCGCATCCGGACTTTCGTCTGCTATAGGAACCACATCATACACCCCCCGGTTTTCTGGAAATGCGCAAAATTTGCTTGCGCGGGGGAGATTTCCACAGACATTTCCACTTCGCGGGCAGCCCGTAGGAGCTCAGCTCGACTGCGAAGCTCAGGGGCGTCGTCCCGAAATGCCCGCGTTCTTACCACAGCATCGTAGCGGAGATCCCTCCGACGAGCTCAGGGCAGGCTCTTCGCTCCGCCTGAGGAACGGCTGCGCTCAGGATGACAGCGCTGAGTTAAGCTATCTCTATGGGCGATCACGAGTTGGGCGGGGCCGGATCAGGGAGCGGGGCGCTGGTTCCGGGAAATTACGGAAGGCTCGTCCTGCAGATGCCGGGGAGCCGCAGGGAGGAATTCACATTATCGAAGTCCCGCGTGACCGTTGGGCGGTCTTCGACGGCTGACATTGTGGTGCGCGACCCGAAAGTTTCTCGCAGGCATGCCTTGATCGAGTGCAATGCGGAGGGCTGCACGGTGATCGATGCCGGGTCGCCGAACGGAACCTGGATTAACGGCGTGCGCGTGGAGCGGCGGTTGCTGCGGCCCGGGGACATGGTGGCGATGGGCGGCGTGACTGCGGTCTTTGAAACTGGCGTGTCTGAGGCCGATGACCAGCGGACGCGGATCGATTCTGACGCCGACATGGATGCGGCGCTCTCGCAGGTTTCGCTGCAGATGGAAGTTCAGGAGACGGACACGGCGCGGCTGGCCGTGCGCGTAGCTGGGCAGACTTGGGAAGTCGCGCTCGATCGCGAGACGCTGGCGATTGGACGATCTCCAGATAACGATCTTGTGCTTGACCGTCCGGGGGTTTCGCGCAGGCACGCGCGTATTGAGCGCCGCGGCGAAGGCTTCTTGATTCAGGATTTGAATAGCGGCAACGGCACGATGGTCGGCGGCGTGAAGATCGATAAACATTTGCTGACGGATGGCGACGCGATCCGCATCGGCGATGCGCGGCTGATTTATAAGGCGGTGTTCTCCGGAGAAGATCTGACTATCGTTGATCAGGCGCAGAAGCCTGCGCGGCGCCCGGTCGTGGTTATTCCTGGGCTTGGAGGTTCCAAGTTGTGGCGTGGCAGCCAACTGGTTTGGCCTAATCTTCGCCACCTGCTCGCGCATGTGGACGAGTTGGCCATGTCAAATGAACTTGAGCCGCGCGGGCTGTTGGATGAAGTGGTGATCATCCCTAATTTTATTAAGCTGCAGCAGTATGGCGCGCTGAGCGATTATCTGGTGGAAGAGTTGGGATATGAGCGCGGCCGCGACCTGCTGGAGTTTGCTTATGATTCGCGGCAGGACGCGCGGGTGACGGCGCGCAAGCTGGGCGCGGCGATTGAGGGATGGAAGGTTACGGCTCCGATTACGATTCTTGCGCATAGCCTGGGCTGCCTGGTGAGCCGCTATTATGTTGAGCGGCTTAGCGGAGCAAAGAAAGTGGGCAGGCTTGTGCTCATGGGTGGTCCTCATGCCGGCGCGCCGGAGACTCTGGTAACGATGATGGAAGGCATGAACATCACTCCGCTGGGATTGCTGGACCGCAAGTTTCGCGACGCGATGGCGACGTGGCCGTCGACTTACCAACTGCTGCCGAATTATCCGAGCGTGTTTACTGCGGCTGGAACAGATTTGGACGTGCTGGCGAATAATAACTGGCTGCCGGAGCCGAGTCGCGGACTGCTGGCTGGGGCACGCGAATTCCGCGCCGAGCTTGGCACTCGATCGAGCGTGCCTACTGTGTGCATCTTCGGATACGGGCTGAAAACGGCAACGCGGATTCGCTTCGAATGCGACCCGCTTGGACTGTGCCGCAGGGTCGGCGCCGTGTACGAAATGGCTGGCGATGGAACTGTGCCGGAATCGAGTGCGTGCATGGAAGGAACGGAGATTCATCCGGTGCGGCAGCATCATGGCGTGATGTTTGTGGATAACGATGTGAAGAAGCGGCTGAAGCTGGAATTGACGCGCGATCTTGGCGTGAGAGTGTGAGCGGCCGATGTCTTGTTCGGGGAAAATGATTTCACATGCTATCGGAGCCGATGACGATCGAGCGATTTGAAGGCGCGAACCGAGAACGCGTGCTGCGTGTGACTGGGCCGCTGACGGCGGCGACGGCGCAACCTTTTCAAAATGCTGTGCGCGCGGAGAATGCGGGAACCATTATTCTCGATCTGAGTCTCGTTCCTTATATGGATTCGGTTGGACTGGGATCTCTGGTCGGAATTTATGTGAGTTCGCAGAAATCCGGTAAGCGAATGGCTTTGAGCGGCGTGACTCCGCGGGTGCGGCAGTTGTTTGAGATTACCAGGCTTGAGCCATTCTTTCTGGCTTTTCCTACGCTGAAAGATGCTGTCGAGGGCCTGACGAACGCCGGCAGCGCTTGAACTCATCATGTCCCAGTGACGCATCAGTTTCTGCTGTGCGGCAACCGTCGTCCGGGCCACAAACGAGATGCAGCGGCCCATTCCAAGGTGGTTCAGATGGATCTGCCGAAGCCCAACTGATTTGCGAGTGATTTGCATGTCTGTAAGTTGTTGAAAAATGGCGGAAGCGAGTGGGGGTCGAATCCGCACCTTAACGAAGATTCAACAACTTACAGCGCAATGGACGGCATGTAAGACGATCCTAGTGGATGCAAAGCGATGGCAATGGCAGGTGATGGCAGGTAGATGCTAGCGTGGGAAATCGCCCCCACAACGCAACACAACCCCGATTTCAGTTCCCTTCCCAAGTTCCTTCCTTCAACGCGGCGCTCCCAGTCGCGGCATTCAACGAGAAAACTCCTCTCTCTAATGTCTGGCATTTTGTACCTCGCGCGTACGGGGCTTGTCCCGTGGCGATTGGCGGGGCGCACGCTACGTCGAACTCGGGGCGATCCTTGTGGGTGATCCGTGGAGATTTTCCAAGCCCGCAGTTCAGAGTTTGTGCTTCTTGAGAATCTTGTCCAGTTCTCGCCAAAGGGCAGGATGCCCAGCTTTCTTCTTGGGGTCCTTTCTCACCAGCACGACAAAGGTCGTTGAGGCTAGTTTGATCGCGGTGCCGGGAGGAGCGCTGCGCCAGAAATGCACCTTCAGAGGAACTGTCTTTGGCTTCTTCATGGCTGCATCCTACACGAGATTTTGGAGCAACCGCTCCGGGCGAGTGCAAGGTGGTCCGCACGGAGCACGATGGATTCTGCCATGAGTGTCGCGTGGAATTTTTCCCGGCTCTCGGCGTGCGGACCTTAGTGGTCAGCTATCCTTAGCGCATGGATACGCTGAGGATTTCGCCACGATACACCTCCCTCGATTGGCAACGCTTGAATTCGAGTAACCCGAACGACTGGTCAAAGGCAGTCGAGATTGTCCGCGACAGGCTAGAAGGTCGGTTCACCCTTTCGCAATTCATACCACGACAACCATTCGTAACGCTTCTCTCGATATTGTTCTAGGGTTTTACGGTCAATGACATCGCACTGATCGACCGGCGTTTTATAGCGATATTCCGGGCTTTCCGGCTCGCAATGCATCCAAAGACAACCCTCCCAATCACTAGTGTAATATCAACGCTAAATAGATACTCTTCGGCGGGACGCGCCGTTTCGCCTGACTATGAGCCTTGATCTGTTTACGCTTGACTTCGGCACGATCAACAACGATCAACGGTTCTCTGCTATTACCTCATTCGCCCAAGCCCAGCCAACTGAGAGCAGCGCTCCTCCTCTTCGGCGTGGTGTACTTGATTGCGACCTAGCCGCTTCCGGCGTATACTGCTCTCTGTTTTTCGGCCCCTTCCCCCAAGGTGTAATTCCCCGGTCAACCAGAGGAGAATCTTCATGGCCTTCCTGCGCCGATTCGTTTCGCTCTTTGCGCTCGCTGCGATCTTGCTTCCCGCATTCGCGGAAACTCCTCAACAGCCGTCACCACAGCAGCAGCCACAACAGCAATCCAAACCGAAATGCACGGATACTGCACCTATGTAAACAGCCAAGGCCAGACCGTGAAGAGACCGGAGAACTGCTCGGCAGCGCCTCAAGGTGCAACGGCGCAATGCCGCGATGGGACCTATAGTTTCAGCCAAGGTCGCAAGGGAACATGCTCCCATCATGGCGGCGTTGAGAAGTGGTTGTAAGAAATACCCAGACATGCGGTGTGCAAGAGAATCCCCATGAACAATTCCGATATCTCGGCTTTAATACTTGTTGTCCTGCTAGTGCCAGCGCTCGCGAATGCACAGAAACTAACCGTGGTCACCGTATCCCATTCGAGGGACGAACGCGGCTACACTATCACGACGCCCCAAACAACAAATACGAATTGTGATCTGTATCCAAATTCCGTCAATTGCACTTCGACCACCTATGGAGGTGGAACTCAAAATAAAGCGGTCTACCGTTTCCTTGAGGTTGTCACTTCCAGTGATGGGGAAAGAGTGACTCAATACACTCTCTCGCGAACAGCGCGATGGGTTTGGAATTCCATGGACTGGTTAAATGACGGTGAGTCTTTTCCCGCAGAGATAAAGGGAAAGCATATGTTTATCACCTATCGGCGAGGTGGGAATCAGGGCAAGAAGGAGACACTCAAGTACGACATACTGGATATCAGATCCGCG
>Ga0181525_10004677_pt1 | contig 10409 bp, 7 predicted proteins | sample PEATcosm2014_Bin_48_FD_121100 | JGI IMG/M metagenome (GOLD analysis project Ga0181525, IMG submission 121100) | Peatland microbial communities from MTU Mesocosm Facility, Houghton, MI, USA - PEATcosm2014_Bin06_10_metaG | ecosystem: Environmental > Terrestrial > Soil > Wetlands > Peat | place...
CCCCGCCAACTCCAGCCCCTCCTTGCCCGCCAAGCGGCCCTTGCCCGCCAAGCGGCCCCTGCCCCCCGAACGGCCCCTGCCCGCCAAGCGGCCCCTGCGGCCCGAGCCCAGGCTCTGCCCCCGGCCGACTCCAGCCGTCACCGCCCTGCCTATTCCACGCGTCCGGATCCGTATCCGCCTGCTGGTTCCACCCGCTGACGCGCTGGTCCTGCCGGTTCCATCCGCCGGCATGCGGGTCAGCGTCCCCGGCCTGGCGCTCCCAGCCCCGACCACGCGGACCCGCACCCTGCCCCGGTGGATCCGGCGCGCCACCCTGCCGGTTCCGCCCTCCGCCATACGGGTCAGATGTATGCCGTCCCCAACTCTCGCCACGCTGGTCCTGCGGATCCCATCCCGCGGCATGCGGGTCCGCCGTCAAGTCATCGCCGGGCGGCCTCGGAGCCGCGCCCTGCCGATTCCACCCGTCCGCGACGGGCGCCTGCCGATTCCGACCGACGTAAGGATCAGGCGCCGGAGAGTCCCAGCCGCTGCCGTACGGATCAGGGGCGCGGCGGTTCCAGCCGCCGTAGGGATCCGGCGCGGGAGCCTGCCCGCCCGGACCTGGTGCCTGTGCCCGGTACATGCGGTACGCCGCCGGAGGGATGCGTCGGCCGTTAGGCAGCCGGTAATGGTAGCCAGGCGCCTGCCCCCCAAACGGCCCGCCTTCCGGCCCGCCGCTACCCTGAGCTCCGCCGCCAGGCACGCCTCCACCCGAAACTCCGCCCGGACCTCCGCCGCCCGGCCCGCCTCCGCCTTGAGTTCTGCCGGCTGGCCCGCCTACGCCCGGGAGTCCGCCGCCCGCAGGCCAGCCGCCCGCAGCGCCGCCGCCTGGCGCGCCCCCGTACGGCACGCCCCCACTCGACGTGCCCGGACTCGCCCGGCCGCCGTTGTGCCCGTCGGCCGGCCAGGGGCCGTGCGCCGCCCCACCGTGTGCTGCCCCGCCATTGGTCGGCCAGGTGCCGGGCGGAGGCCCGCCGCCTGGTGGGACCTGGCCCGACGGCGGGAAGCGTCCCGGCTGCCGCGGCCGTGGGCCGGGTTGGCGGAGCCGCTGACGCCGTGATGGCATCTCGCCGGGCCGTCGAAGCAGCAGGCCGTAGTCCTCTTCGCCCAGGTGATCTCCGTCCCCCTCGGGGCCGCCCCGTTCTGGCGGAGGATCTGGATAGCCATCCGCGCTTGGGTAGGGCCGGTCGATAGGGCCGCCGGGCACATGCCGGTCTCCGCCCGGGGCCGACCGCCTAGGCAGGTCATACGCGTCGTGACCGGGACCGGTCTCGCCACGTTCCACCAGGTACCTCCGGACTTCGGGCCCAGTCGCGCCACGGGGGACAACCGCCCTTATCAGACGAGTGTAGGTCGGCGGAAATCCCCTGTAGGACCTAGACGGCCAATTGTCATTAATTGTACAGATTTACGGAATTTTCGATGCCAAAAGTCACTTATTAGTACCCATAGCCGTTTCTCCTCGACGGTGTGATGCGAACCATGCCTGGCGGGGATACTCTCTGTACAGGAACACTCTCGCGGAGCGGCCATGGGGTCCTGGATCGTCTGGCTGATCGTGGCAGCCGTGCTCGGCGTCGCCGAACTCCTCACCACGACGCTGGCTTTTGGCCTCATCGCGGTCGCCGCGGTGGTCGCCGCGGTGGTCGGAGCGTTTCACATTGACCTGCCTTTGCAGCTCGCTGCGTTCGTCGTCGCGGCCGGTGCCGGGCTCGTCTTCATCCGCCCGATCGCGCTCCGCCACCTCAAGCAGCCACCGCTGCTGCGCACCGGAACCGCCGCCCTCGTCGGCCGCTCTGCGATCGTCCTTGAGGAGGTCACCGAGCATAGCGGACGCGTGCGCATCGACGGTGCGGAGTGGACCTCTCGTGCCTACGACGAGTCGCTGGTGATCCCGGTCGGCACCAAGGTCGACGTCATGCAGATTTCAGGGGCCACCGCCCTTGTCTACCCACGGGAGTAGCCATGATATTGGCGGAACTCATCATCGCGGCCGTGGTCGTACTGTTCGCGGTTATCACGGTACTGCGTTCGATCCGGATCGTGCCGCAGGCGCGGGCACGCAACGTGGAGCGGTTCGGCCGTTACCGCAAGACCCTAGAGCCCGGGATGAACTTCATCATTCCGTTCATCGACCGGGTCAAGCCGCTGATCGACCTGCGCGAGCAGGTCGTCTCGTTCCGCGGTCAGCACGTGATCACCGAGGACAACCTGGTCGTGCTCATCGACACCGTGCTGTTCTTCCAGGTAACCGATCCGCGGGCCGCCGACTACGAGATCGTCGACTACATCCAGGCGATCGAGCAGATCACCGCGACGATGCTTCGCAGCGTGATCGGCTCGATGGACCTGGAGCAGTCGCTGACGTCGCGCGACAAGATCAACAACATGCTGCGCGGCGTGCTTGACGATGCGTCAGGCAAGTGGGGCATCCGGGTAACCAGGGTGGAGATCAAGGCCATCGACCCGCCGCAGTCGGTCAAGGACGCGATGGAGAAGCAGATGCGGGCCGAACGGGAGAAGCGCGCCGCGATCCTGACCGCCGAGGGCGTCAGGCAGTCCAAGATTCTCACGGCCGAAGGCGAGAAGCAGAGCGCCATCCTGAGCGCCGAAGGCGCGCGGCAAAGCGCGATCTTGCGGGCCGAAGGCCAGGCCCAGGCGATCGCCACCGTCTTCCAGGCGGTACATGACAACGATCCGGACCCCAAGCTGCTTGCCTACCAGTACCTGCAGACGCTGCCTCAGATCGCGCAGGGTGCGGGCAGCACGTTCTGGGTCATCCCGAGCGAGGTAACAACCGCCCTCAGGGCCTTTTCCAGTGCCTTCGACGGTACGGGCGGCGGCGCGGCCCAGACCGGCCCTAGGCGCGAGTCGGCCGCCGAGACGCCAGCGGTCGGGGCGAGCGAGCCGCCCGCCATTGGCTCTGGCGAGCCGCACGCCATAGGCACCGCGCCCGCCACCGGCGAGATGCCGACGATAGGCGTCACCGAAGCAGTTAACGCAATGCTTGCCGCCGGGATCCCGGCGATCGAAATTGCCGGCCCGCTGGGCCAGGGCGAGACGCCCTCCGCCAACGGCAGCGAGGCCGCCCCTATTTGAACAGGAGTACCAGCCCACTGCCGATAAGCGCGGCGATGACGATGATCAACAGCAGCCGCAGCGGGTATAGCCGATCCGCAGAACGCCCTTTGGTCTCCGGAGCCACCATCTGCACCGGTATCGACCTCGCCTGGGACTCGGATCTTATCTGTGCATGCCCTGAGACTTCGGGGATAGCGGGCCCGTGATGCGCACCGTTCCAGGCCGGCGATTCGGCTGCGGCCTCCATCTCCCTCGTCAGCGCCACGTCCGCAGTAGGTACCTCAGCCCAGCCCAGTTCGCCGCCAGACAGATCGGGATGCGCGAGTCGTTCTCCATCCGCGCCCGGCGTCAACTCGGCGTCTGCCAATTCCGGCCATACGAGCTCGCCGCTGGCTGACTCCGACGGCGATGCTTCTATGCCAGGCGACCACGGTTCCTGCTCAGCTTCCGTCAGACCCGACCATGCGGACTCGCTGCCTTGCTGGCCCAGTTCGCTGTCCTGCGACCACGACTCGGCAAACTGGCCCTCCTTGTCGACGGCGCCGAAGGACCCGTTCCGCTGTTTCGTCTCGTGATTCCCATTGGCAGGGTCCTGTTCCACCGCCGTGTCCCACCTCCAGCCCGCGGAATTCGCGCCGCCATCGCGCGTGCCCCAACTCTCCGTAGCGCCATCCGCGGCGCTCCAGCCCGGGCCAGCGGCGTCCGCCGCAGCAGTCCACCCCGCCGCGGGGGCCTCCACGGTGTTCAAGCCTGGGCCCGCGTCCATGGCGTCCCATCCCGCAGGGGGAGTCGCCGCGGTGTCCAACGCCTCTCCCGTGGCGTCCCAGCCCGCAGCCGCCTCCGCGGTGTTCCATCCCGTCGAGCCGGCGTCCGCGAAGCTCCAGCCCGTGCCGCCGGAACCGGTGCCGCGGGCGGCCGACGCCGCGATTCCGGGAGTCCCGGCCGAGCGACTAGATTGACCCGAGCGCTGGGCACCCCTGAGCGCCGCCTTGATCCGCTCCGGGTCGTACGCATCTGGTGGTACCACGCCAATCCCCGCGCGGGCGCCGGCGACGGCGGCAGGGCTGGCCCCGGGGGGCCTTATCGGCAGGCCCGGATCGCCGGCTGCCTCATTCGCCACGCGCCGCCACCGCTCTTCCCACTCAAGGACGTCCCCCTCGCAGGCGCGGACGTAGGCGGCCAGAATTGGCAGGGTCGGCAGGTAAGGGCCGTTCTCCGCTTCCTTGAGGATGTCGCTGGGGTAATGAGCCCTGGCCGCGAGTTCGTCGTATCCGATCGCAGCCCCATCGCGCAGCGCGCGGAGATCGGCAAGGAATCGCGCCTGATCGTCGCCTGGTCCGGCCGACCTCATTCCCCGGGGTTGCAACTGGGCACCTTCCCGCTGGATACGCATGGCTTAGGCACGACCCTGCGCCCGCGCCTCATCTCCTGGGATTACGGGGCAGGGTACCGCGCGAACAGCCCCGACGTAGCTCATACCGTGCATTTCACACCAAGTGTCTCTCGCCGGCCGCGGAACCGGGCGCGAATCGTCCATCTCACCCAATCTTGTCTATCACGCTCCGTTCCCCGGCACTTGGAATGCCCCGCCAAACCTCCCCGCATCATCTACCCCTCAGCTTCTGCCAAAGGCACCGGCACGCCCAGCGGTATGGGTACTGGCCTGCGTCATCGCCTGCCGGAGGCATTATCAGGCACGAGATGGCGGGCCGTGGCTCCTGAACACCTTCGTTCCGTCGGGGCTACGCACGGTAGTGGTGCCATCGGGATTAGGCGTGACGGTCCAGCCCCAAGCCGCACCGGTCAAACGCACCTGGCCAGCCGCGCAGGCCTCAGATCCTGATGGCAAGGCCGATCGCGAACGCGATGCCAAACGCCAGCTGGAGCCGTCCCGTCTGCGCCAGCGCCTCGATGAGGGCCGGACCGGACGCGCCCGCCCGCACCGACCGGACCGGCATTGGTGCGAGCGGCAACGCGACGGCGACGACCAGGGCGAACGGCCGGAAGACGGCGATCAGCGCCGCCAGGCAGAAGGGCAGCAGCAGCGCCAGCACGTAGACGGCGCGACTGCGAGCATCGCCGAGCATGACCGCGAGCGTCCGCTTGCCCGCCGTCAGGTCGGTGCGGATGTCGCGCAGGTTGTTGACCATCAGCAGGGCACAGGCCAGCAGCCCGGCCGGCACCGAGGCGGCCAGGCCAAGCCAGCTAAAGGTCCTCATCTGCACGTACGCCGTGCCCACGACCGCGACGACGCCGAAGAATCCGAACACGAACACCTCACCGAGCCCGCGGTACCCATAGGGCCGCGGGCCGCCGGTATAGAACCACGCGGCGGCGATACACGCAGCGCCCACCAGAAGCAGCCACCATGACGTCACGGCGGCCAGCGCCAGCCCGGCCAGGCCAGCCACGGCAAAGCAGCCGAACGCAGCCGCCAGCACCTGCCGGGGCGGCGCCAGACCTGCGGCGACCAGCCGGACCGGCCCCACCCGCTTGGCGTCGGAGCCGCGCACGCCGTCGCTGTAGTCGTTGGCGTAGTTGACCCCGACCTGCAGCGCGAGCGCGACCACGAGCGCGAGCACGGCCCGCCACCAGACGAACCGACCGTAGCCGAAGGCCACGCCCGAACCGATCAGTACCGGCACCACCGCCGCGGGGAGCGTCCTGGGCCGGGTCCCCGCCAGCCATTCCCGAGCATCAGCCACCCCCAGATTTTACGGGCGGACAAAAATCACCGCCGCCGGCGGTACGCAGGTCGGGCGAATCACCCGCCGGACCCGTCACTCGCTGATGGCCGTGTGCATCCGCACCACCGGAACGCCCGTGCCGAGGTCCAGCTCGGCACGGGCGCCGTCGGCGGCCCAGCCCGTCGCCTCGAGGAAGCGGCGCAGCACCGAGTCCGCCTCGAGCACCCAGATGTCCACGGTGTGGAAGCCGTCCTTGGCCAGCGTGTCGGCGACCGCGTGCAGCAGCCTGCTGCCGTGCCCGCGCCCGGTTAGTTCAGGCATGACCCGCAGTTCGTAGAGACCGGCGTCGGTACCGGGCCACCGGTCGGCGTCCGTGGCCGGGCCGACGGAGGCGAATCCGGCCACGGCCCGATCCGCCTCGACCGCGACGAGCACCCGGTGCCTGCTGGTCGGCGGGTTGGTGACCGCGTCCCGCCAGCGATCACGAAACACGCCCTGCGCTTCGTCGCCGGTCAGCTCCGCGAGCAACGCAGCGGGCACCATGCCGGCGTAGCCGCAACGCCAGCTAGCCACCTGGACCCGAGCCAGCTCGGGAGCATCGCCCGCGCGCGCCGGACGGACAAAGCCCGCGGCGTCCGAGCTCACTGCTCCGGGTGCGCGATCAGGGTGACGTCGCGGGCCGCGCCGGTAGCGGCTGACGTCGCCATCGCGGCGTAGACCTGCAGCGCCGCGCTGATCGGCCGCTGCCTATCCGCGGGGCGGTACGAGCCGAGCGAAGCAAGCAGCTGGTCCCGACGGGCAGCGAGCAAGGCATCGGGCACGTCCAGCCGCAACTCGCGCCCAGGGATGTCGATCACCACCGTGTCGCCATCCTCAGCCAGCGCGATCGTCCCGCCCGCCGCCGCCTCGGGAGCGACGTGGCAGACCGACAGGCCCGACGTCCCGCCGGAGAACCGCCCGTCCGTGATCAGCGCGCACTCCCGGCCGAGCCCCTTGCCCTTGAGGAAGCTGGTCGGATACAGCATCTCCTGCATGCCGGGTCCGCCGCGGGGGCCCTCGTAGCGGATGACCACCACGTCGCCCGCGCGCACCGCGCCGCCGAGGATGCCGGCGACGGCGTCCTCCTGGCTCTCGAACACCACGGCAGGCCCGGAGAACTGCCACAGCTCTTCAGGCACGCCGGCGGTCTTGATGATCGCGCCGTCGGGGGCGAGGTTGCCGTAGAGCACGGCGAGCCCGCCGTCGGCGGTGTACGCGTGCGCCGCGTCCCGGATGCACCCAGAAGCCCGGTCCGCATCCAGCGTTTCCCAGCGCGCCGACTGCGAGTACGGCCGGGTGGTCCGCACCCCGCCGGGCGCGCCGTGGTACAGCTCGACGGCCTCCGCGCTAACCGAGGAAGAACCCAGGTCCCACGCGTCGAGGAACTCGCGCAACGACGCGCTGTGCACCGTGCGCACGTCCCTGTTGAGCAGGCCGGCACGGTCGAGCTCGCCGAGGATCGACGGGATGCCGCCAGCCCGGTGCACGTCCTCGAGGTGGTAAGCGCTGCTCGGCGCGACCTTGCACAGGCACGGCACCCGGCGGGAGAGCTCGTCGATCTCCTTGAGCCCGAAGTTGACCCCTGCCTCGTGGGCGGCCGCGAGCAGGTGCAGGATCGTGTTCGTCGACCCGCCCATCGCGACGTCCAGCGCCATCGCGTTCTCGAACGCGTCACGGCTCGCGATCGAACGAGGCAGCACCGAGTCGTCGCCATCGACGTAGTAGGAACGGGTGATCTCCGCGATCAGCCGCCCGGCCCGCTCGAACAGGCCGCGCCGCCCGGTGTGCGTGGCCAGCGTGCTCCCGTTGCCCGGCAGGGCCAGGCCGATCGCCTCGGTCAGGCAGTTCATCGAGTTGGCCGTGAACATGCCCGAGCACGACCCGCAGGTCGGGCAGGCCGACTCCTCCATCGCCAGCAGCTGTTCGTCGGACACCGACGGGTCCGCGGACGCGACCATCGGGTCGATCAGGTCGAGCTTCCGTCCAGGGGCCAAGCCGGCCAGTCCAGCCGGCGCGCCCGCCTCCATCGGCCCGCCGGACACGAACACGGTGGGGATGTTCAGCCGCATGGTCGCGATCAGCATGCCCGGCGTGATCTTGTCGCAGTTCGAGATGCAGATCATGGCGTCGGCGCAGTGCGCGTTCACCATGAACTCAACCGAGTCGGCGATCAGCTCCCGGCTCGGCAGCGAGTACAGCATCCCGCCGTGGCCCATGGCGATGCCGTCGTCCACCGCGATCGTGTTGAACTCGCGCGGTATCGCCCCGGCCTCCCGCACCGCATCGGCCACCACCTGGCCGACCTCGCGCAGGTGCACGTGCCCGGGGACGAACTCGGTAAAGCTGTTCGCCACGGCGATGATCGGCTTGCCGATGTCGGATCGCGCTACCCCGGTGGCGCGGAGCAGGGCACGGGCGCCCGCCATGTTCCTACCGTGGGTAACCGTACGAGACCGAAGCGGCGGCATATCGATATCCCCCAACATCAGGAGCGGAATGACAGAACCACCAGCCTACCGGCGCCGCCCGTCACCCGTTCCGCAAAGGGTGGTCTAGCTGGGGTCCGGAGCCGCGAACGCCGCGCCCGCGGCCTTGAAGATCCGCTCCGCCTCGCCGTCGCTCAGCAGCCGCACCTCGCCTTCCCGCGCGCGGCGCCGCAGGTACTTGCGCAGCCGCGGACCGCTGAAGACGTCGACATCCCGGATCGTCGCCACGTCCCAGGGGATCTTCGGCCCGTAGACCGCCATCGTCGGGCGGACGCTGACCGGGCTGCCGGCCGCGGCGGACAGCAGCTCGGTGGCCCGTTCGGCCTCCCAGCGGGCGTGCTCGAGCCGGTCCTTCTTGCTGTACGGGCCGTGCCACAGCTGCCTGGCGTTCTTCGTCCGCACGACCAGCCTCTTGTCCCAGGCCTCCGAGTCGATGGCGAACACGCCCGCGGGACCCACCACCAGGTGGTCGATCTGGTCATCGCTGTCCGGGATCGGGCTGCAGTGCATCGCGTGGTAGCCCGCGCGCTCCAGCTTGGCCAGCTGGTTGCGGGTCCGCCGCTGGGCCGAGGTCAGCTTGGCCCCCTTCGGGCCGTGGAAGACGTTCCGTGACCGGTAGATGGTGTCGGCGATGGCGACGAGCACCGCGAGGGTCAGCCCGAGCTGCCAGGAGAAGACGATCGCGAACACGACCCCGACGACGATCGCGATGATGGCCCGCCGCTGCCAGGCGCGCATCCTCGGGTCGGAGGACAGGTGCGCCAGGTTGCCCACCCGCCGGCCGATGCCCTCGCGCGGCGGCGGATCGGCGTCGGCGCCGACCGGGCTGACCACGATCCGCCGCGGCCCCGAGCCGGCCTCCGCGCCCCGAGCCGCGCCATCGCCGCTGGACGACAAGGAACCGCCGCCAGACGACAAGGAACCCCCAGCGTCCCGGCCAAGATCCCACGGATCCCCGGCATCCCCGGCATCACCGGCATCCCCGGCATCCGAGGAATCCCCGGCACCGGAAGAGTCCGAGGCGCCGGAAGAGCCGTCGAGACCAGAATCCCCGACCGGCTCCCAGTCCCAGAACGACGGCGCCTCGGCCTCCGCCGCCTCCGCGGCCTCCGCGGCCTCCGCGGCAGACTCGGGCGTCACCTCGCTGCCCGGCCAGGCCCACGGCACCGGGTCGTCGGCCGGATTAGAAGCAGCGGGAACCGCCGTCGAGCCCGAGGGAGCTGCCCCTACTGCGCGTGATCGTGTCCCGCCCGTTTGTCCCCCGCCTCGGTTGTGAATCGTCACCAGCGGCCCCGTTGACTTCCGGTTTTTCCGGTTCAGCCACGCCATCCGGTCTCACCTACCACCTCAGCGTAACTGCCACACGACTCAGCGCATAGCACGGTCACTATCACGATTGTGCCCTATTGCCGTTGGTTTTATAGCAGGACGTTGGTCCCGTAAACGCAAGTAAACGCGCCGACCACCGCGCGGAAGCCGTGGTCTACCATCTCCACCATGAGCCAGATACACGAGCTCACGATGATCGAGCTGGCCACCGCGATCCGCTCGAGGGAGCTGTCGCCGGTCGCCGTGACCGATCACTACCTGCAGCGGACGCAGGAGCTCAACGACAAGATAGGCGCCTTCTTCACGGTGACCGCCGAACTCGCCGCCGAGCAGGCCCTGGCAGCGGAGAAAGCGGTCGCCGAAGCACCAGACCCCAGCGCGCTACCGCCGCTGACCGGCGTACCCATCCCGATCAAGGACCTTAACATGGTCGCGGGCGTCCGGCAGACGCTTGGCTCGGCTGTATTCGTCAACAACGTGCCCGACGCCGACGACTACGTCGTCGTCAAGATAAGGAAGGCCGGCGCGGTCCTCACGGGCAAGACGGCGACCCCCGAGTTCGGCCTGCCGTGCTACACCGAGACCGCGATCGCGCCGCCGGCCAGGACGCCGTGGGACCTGTCGAGGTCGGCGGGCGGCTCGAGCGGCGGCGCCGCCGCCGCGGTGGCGGCCGGCCTGGCGCCCGCCGCCCAGGGCAGCGACGGCGGCGGGTCCATCCGCATTCCCTCGAGCGTGTGCGGGCTGTTCG
>Ga0181525_10004678_pt1 | contig 10409 bp, 12 predicted proteins | sample PEATcosm2014_Bin_48_FD_121100 | JGI IMG/M metagenome (GOLD analysis project Ga0181525, IMG submission 121100) | Peatland microbial communities from MTU Mesocosm Facility, Houghton, MI, USA - PEATcosm2014_Bin06_10_metaG | ecosystem: Environmental > Terrestrial > Soil > Wetlands > Peat | place...
AGGTCGGTGAAGTCATCGGCTTCATAAACCACACAGGTCACACGGCCCCGCTCATGAAGCTCATCTACGAGGACCTCACTGAAGGCTACCTGCTCGCTCCGGAAGGAGTCAAGACTGGGGACAAGGTCCAGATAACAGGAGGTCAGAAGTTCACGCTCGGGTCCGTCGTAAGGATAGGCGACATCCCGGAAGGAATACCGATATTCAATGTTGAATCAAGGCCAGGTGACGGAGGGAAGATGGTCAGGAGCGCCGGAGGAGTTGCGTACATTGCAGCCCACGCCGAAAACACGACCACAGTGCAGCTTCCTTCAAAGAGCGTCATGACACTCCCCAACGAGTGCAGGGCACAGCTCGGCATAGTCGCAGGGGGCGGAATGGTTGACCAGCCTCTCGTAAAGGCAGGAAAGAACCACTACCGCAGGCACGCAGTCAACAGGACCTGGCCAACGATCAGAGGAGTCAAGATGAACCCAGTGGACCACCCATTCGGTGGTAAGCAGCACCACAAGGGTAAGTCCAGCATGACCTCCAGGAATGCACCGCCAGGAAGGAAGGTCGGTCACATTGCCGCCAGGAGGGTAGGAAGGAAGAAGAGATGATGTTATGGCAGAGCGAATAGCGTTTAGGGGGCTTACTCCATCGGAGCTGGCAAAGAAGGACATGAAGGACTACATGCCGATGATAACTTCCCGTGAGAGAAGGACGATCAAGAGGAACGGCCTCGAATACAGGCAGCTCATCGAGAAGGTCAATGCCCACATCGCATCCAAGTCAACCAAGGCGATAAGAACAACCATCAGGGAGGCAGTAATCCTGCCCCACTGGGTAGGTCTCAAGTTCGAGGTCCACAATGGGAAGGAATGGAAGCCAGTTTACGTCACAGCCGCAATGCTTAACCACAGACTTGGGCAGTACTCTCACACCACCAAGAGAGTCATACACTCTGACCCAGGTATCAGGGCAACAAGAGGAAGCAAGTTCCTGGCCATGAAGTGAGCGCATGATAAGATACTCATACAACAAGGACAAAGAAGGCGTCGTCTTCGCGGGAGCGAAGGACATCAACGCCTCCTTCAAGGACCTTTGCGCAGTCTGCGACTCCATAAGGGGAAGGCAGGTCACGACTGCAATGGCATTCCTCGACATGGCAGAGAAGGGCAAGGTTGCCGTGCTCTACAAGAGGCACAACAGGTACATGGGAGACAGGCACGAGCTCGGCGGAAAGAAGGGAAGGTGGCCGAAGAAGTGCGCTTCATTCGTTAAGAAGGTCCTGGTCAACGCGACGGCAAACGCCCGCAACATGGGGGAGGAGCCTGACGACATGATGGTCGTTCACGTGGCAGCCAACAAGACCCAGGTCATACCAAGGAGGCCGCCCAAGGGAATAAGGGGCGTACGCACAGGAGGTTATGGTTATTCGCCAGTCAGGAGAAGCGACATGGAGCTCGCAAGGATCGAGATCGGTCTCGCTTATCCGAAGGGCGTCAAGAGGCCGGAAAAGAAGGCAGCCCCGGCAAAGAAGCCTGCAGCAGCGCCATCGACTCAGAAGCAGGAGGCGAAGGCACTGGCGCCAGAGAAGAAGGCAGAGCAGCCTAAGACGGTGGCGACAGCTCAGGCGGCAACGGTAACGAAATAATGGTGTATTGATTGGCAATAGAAAGGAAATTCATTGAGGACTCGATCATCAAGCTGAACATATCCAAGTACCTCAGCACGGAGCTGGCGAGGGCCGGATTCTCCAGGATCGAGATCCAGAAGACGCCGATACTCACAAGGATAACTGTCTATGTTCTAAACCCGGGCCGTGTCATCGGAAGGCAGGGGAAGACGATCGATTCCATAACCGAAACAATAAAAAACAAATTTAAGGTCCAGAATCCGCAGATCAACGTCATGGAGGTCGAAAACAGGATGCTGGAGCCTCTTCTTGTCGCCAAGAGCATAACAGAAAAGCTCGAGAGGAACATGAACGCAAGGAGGATCATACAGCAGGCAATCAGGGAGATAATTGACAACGGCGCACTCGGTGCCGAGATAATCGCGAATGGAAAGCTCGCCGCAAAGGGAGCGAGGTCCAAGAGCATAAGAAAGATACTCGGTTACATACCGAAGGCCGGCGACGTAACAGAGCTGGTCAGGGAGGCGCATGCAACTGCCCACCCGAAATACGGTGCCATCGGAGTCAAGGTAAGGCTTGTTCCGCCAGGAACAGTGTTCCCGGACAGAGAAATTAAAAAGATAGAGATACCTAAGTCAATACTAAATAGTTGAGCAAATGTTTGGTGGGGTACTAGCATCCGTGCTGATAGCGATAGTATCGCTTTTCGTGCCGGGAATCCTGCTCTCATTTGCCCTGCTTAAGAAAACCGAGCTGCACACCTTCGAGATCGTCTCCATCGGCTTCATATTCGGAATCATCGCCGCTCCGGCCATGACCTGGATGGAGTCCTACCTGATAAACTACTTCCACTTCTTCTCGTTCTCGCTGTGGCTCTTTGAGCTCAACTGCCTTATACTCATAATAATAGGTCTGGCCCTCACCTTCAAGGAGGGAATACTGCAGGACTTTGTGTCATGGACGCGCAACCTTCTGGGCGGCGCAACCAACCCTGAATCTCGTGTGTCACGCGATCTCAATGATGCCCGCTCCTATCTTACCAAGTATGACCGCGGCAACGAGGTAATCGCCAAGCACAAGGAGGAAGAAAACGGCCTCAAGTCAAGGCAGCAGGCCGAGATGGCGGCCGCCACCTTCAAGGCCGACGAAAAGCAGATCATGATCTACAACCACAGGGATGCGCTGCTGCGCCTGATGAAGAGCCATGCAGCAGAGGAGAAGGCCCTCGCCGAAAGCCTCCAGGGCGCCAGATACAAGGCCACCAAGCCCCACTGGATAATCTGGGCCGTGCTGCTCGTGCTCATTCTACTCACATTCTACACCAGGATACTCAACATAAGCATCGCGCCGAAGTACTTCGAGTTCGACCCGTACTTCGACATGATAGACACGCACTACGTGCTTACCTATGGCCATCAGCTGCTGCTGGATCCTTCGGCCTGGCCAGTGGTCGCAGCAGGAACGAACCACAGGATCGAGCCGATTGTGCCCTACCTCGAGGCCTATTGGTACAGCCTTGCAAACCAGATCAAGTTCCACTACTCCAATTTCAGCACAAGCCTGATGTCCTATGTCAGCAGCATCTACCCGCCGATAACCGCGGCCATGCTGGTCTTCGTTGTATTCGTGCTTCTGTACCACGAATACGATGAGAAAATCGGACTGATAGGCGCCGGGCTCGCTGCCACCATGCCCACGCTGATCTCCACATTCATAGCAGGGGAGCAGCTGGTAGAACCATGGGGCATAATGACGCTGTTCTTCTTCATCATGGCCTACATGCTTGCCGTCAGGAATATGAAGAGCAAGAGGCTGGCCATACTCGCCGGAATCGCATTCGCATCAACGTTCCTCGGAGCCCACTACTACACGGTCACCACCGGTGTAATGGCGCTTTACATAATCCTACAGGGCTTCATAGAGATCGTCAGGGGACACGACCTGAAGGACTTCTACAAGATGAACGCAATGGTCCTGATCGTAATCGCAATCTTCCTTGCCATCTTCCTGCCCTACAGCTCGACCCTGCAGAACAGGATACCGAGCATACTGGGTATACCGTTCACGCTGTCGGCGCCATTGTTCGCGCTAATCGGCATATTTGTCATGGACTACCTGACGAAGTTGGCACTCCCAAAGGTAAAGTCCGTGCCTTCCATAATTCCAGCAGCCATCATAACCATAGTCGGAGTCGCCGTTCTGTCCTTCCTGACCTGGGCGGTTCTTGGAAGCTCAGTAACCAACGTTCTCATAATCATTCTGCTGCCGATATGGCTATTCGCGATATTCCTGTTCCTTATGGTCCTGCTCAAGAAGTTCACGATCACAGCGGAAACGCTCTGGAGAAGCACCATACTCATCATCCTGGCCGCATTGGCGCTGGTGGCGATATTTGTGTCACCAATACATCACTCGCTCAACAGCTACATCCAGCTCAGCACCAGATTCACCACGCCATCGATCCCGCTCTTCATGACCGTGCAGGAGTATGAGCCTACGGGTCTGTCATACAACTTCGCATCAGGCGGATTCGGCGCACTAGGTTCTCCCGGACTTCTCTACCTGATCTGCATAGCATCAATTTTCATAATCCTGCTTTCCATGCTCTATAGGAAGAGCCAAACTGGCGTTCTGTACCTCGCGATAGCAGCCCCGCTCATGATGGCAGGGCTCATCGAGGTCAAGTACCTACCCCACTTCGGAGTGGCATACCTGATACTGTTCTGCATACTACTCGGAGAGCTTCTCTACCTGCTGCAGGCCGGCTGGAAGCTCAACGACTACGGCAAGAACGAAAAGATAAGCCCGTCAGTCTACCAGAACTATGCTGCAGTCGCATTCACGCTGCTGCTCATCGGATCATTCTTCATAATCGGGGCTGTGGCAGCGCTCGCATTCCTGGTATTCGGGCTTTACCAGTACTTCGGAAGGCAGAAGCACAACACTGCCTACCTGGTCATGACAGGCCTCGCCATAGTATTGCTTGTAATCTCAATCTTCCCGCTGTTCACGCTGGGTGAGGGCTATGCGGCGGTCGGAGCCATAAGGGCATCCATAGTCGTGGCAGGGAACTCCAACATTACCTCAGCCTGCAGCACGCTCAACGCCAACGGAAACTCATTCGGATCATCTGTATACTGCAACCTCATCCCACAGTACTGGCTCAACGCCATGTCCTGGATAAGCGGGAACGTAGGGCCGAACGCACCAAGGGTGCTAGCCTGGTGGGACTACGGAGACTGGATCAACTGGTTCGGCAGAAGCAATGCCGTGCTCAGGGGAGACAACTCCGTGCCGACTGAAGACTACGCCACCGCAGCCCAGTATGTGCTAGGACCAAAGTACAATGCAACACCGCAGTCGCTGGCCAACTACATGAACACCAACCAGTCAAGGTACGTGCTCTTCGACCAGGACCTCATACAGAAGTGGGGCGCCCTGGACTTCCTGGGCTGCATAAACGCCAATGGAACATCCCTGCAATACGCAATATCGCAGGGCAAGGCCCAAAACCCAGTACAGCCCTACACGCTCGGCACTTCGCAGTGCGAGCAGAGCCACGACCCTCAGTTCGCGGCCGTGCCGCTGTCGGTATTCGAGCCGAACAGCACCCAGTCCAGCATAAACCAGTACTGCAGCATCACGAGCTCCAACGCGCTTTACGTTAACACCTATCTCATTACGGGCAGCAGCCTCTCCAACCAGAGCGCCTGCACAGAGCTGCCCTACAAGCAGTCGTCAGCTCTGGCGAACGGCGTGCTGCAGCTCTACAACACCAACGGCACCAAGATGAACGCCGTGATACAGGAGAGCCAGTACATCAGCGTGCAGTACCTGCAGGGCATACCCTATGTGCTGTTCCTGGTGGTCTACCTGCCGAACGCCAACGGCACAGTGGTAAACGCACCATCCCAGTTCTACAACTCAAACTACTACCGCGGCTTCTTCACCGGAGACCTGCCTGGATTCAAGCAGGTCTACCCGAACTACACCGCAGGCACCAACTATGTCAATTTCACCCAGGCCATCAGGATCTACGAGCTGGTGAACTACACCGGAGGCCTGCCGCCAATCCCGCCCAAGCCGAGCTGGATAACGAACAACGACGTAATGCCTTGATCTTGGGAGTGCGGCACAACGAATAAATAAGCACCAGAAAGATAATCAATAAAACGGGCTTGTAGCTCAGCATGGTTAGAGCGCTGCTCTTATAAGGCAGATGTCGAGAGTTCAAATCTCTCCAGGCCCATTAATTTATCATCCAGTAGGGCGACCCCATGTCAAACCAAGAGGCATTCATAAAGGAACTCATCTCCAGGCCTGGCGCGAAGATTGCATTGGATGCGGACCAGGTGCTGGCCCAGACTTTTGGAAGGATCGCAGAGGTTCTCAACATAAAGTACCACACCAGCTACACCCTCAATGACATGAAGGAATACCCAAAGCCAGGTGTGCCTCTGCTGCCAGGCTGGGACGAGCCGTTCGACACGACCTACGACCGGCTCTGGAACGAGGACTGGAAGAGCATACCAAAGCTAGCGGACCCTACTCTATTCGAAAAGGCCTGCGAGAAGATGCACATCGACATAGTGACGAGCAGGGGAGAGGAAGCGGCAGGACCGCTCAAGGAATGGATGAAGTTCAATTACCCCAACGTGAAGGCAAAGATGGTCATAGTGCCCAAGTACAGCGACAAGGGATTGCTGCCCTACAACCTATACATCGACGACGCCCCAAGGTTGTCAGAATCAATAGCAAACAACTCGGGCAAGGCTGTCCTGCTGGTAGATGCACCTTACAATAAGTCAATACAAAGCGCGTCTAACATACTCAGAGTAAATAACGTCGACGACGCATTTAGGAAACTGCTGCAACTTTGAAAGCAAGGGAATTGACAGACCTGCAATTCTTGCATCTGTAAATAATTCTCTTTTCCTTCGCTATTACTCTCTGTTCACAGTTTAGCCCTTCGATAAGCGGTAGATAACACTCCTTGCAGATGTGCGCCCCCATTTCAGCAGGTATTCTCACTTTGTAGTGCCTTCCGATCTCCAGAAGCAGCTTTATGTAACCCCTGGCCAAACCCGTCTCTTTAGGATAAGCCTTCACCGCAGCCGCATACAGGATCTCTATTCTCTCGGCAGAGATCTTCCTGATCAAGCCCCTTGCCTCAGGCATGGAGTCACATCACATCAGGCCGAGGTGCTGCATCCAATCGTCCATCGAGTCCTCGATTGCCTTGCTGTTCTTTATCGTGATCAGGTTACCCATGCCCTCAACATTGTTGTTCGTCGGTATGCCATAGAACAGCCTCGCCAGCCTCATGGTGTCTTCATCGCCGACGGCTACCTTCTTCGCCTTGACAATGTTCGCCCTGCAGGGTATCTTTACCGCATTACCTACAGCGACTATGTACCTGTTGGCATCGTTGAAGTGGCCCACTATGTCCAGCAGCGGCCTATAATCATACATCTTCTGCTCATCAATCCCGCCTCCGTCTATGAACACGATTCCGTCGAACTTGTCCGTGGTGACATCCTCTGCCCTGATGTCATTCTTCACCAGCGCCCCGTGCAGCCCCACTCCTCCCTTGCCGTAGCTGGCTATCTCATATTTCACGCCCCACTTGTCGAAAATGAGCTTGATGAGGTTAAGGCTCTCATCCCGGAAGTCCTTTTGGGGGATAAAGATCGCAATCCTCATCTTATCATCAGCTTTCCATGTATGGGGCAAGGAAGTATGACACGGTGGCGTCGCCGATCTTGTACTCCACCTTGACCGGATCCTCTGTCTTCAGAGAAACTGTCATGGAAGCATTTGATGGGCATGCCCTGATCATCCTTTCCAGGTAATCGAGGTTGAATGTCGCGATGGAGGGCTTGCTTATCTTCATCGTCTTGACCACGTCAGCGTTGTTGACGTGCTCCTCTTCCAATTCACCCGCGTCTCCCTTTGCGACCACGTAGAAGGAGTCCTTCTCGGTCTTGAAGCCAACGTGGCTTGAAAGCAGGCTTGCGTCCTTGAGGACCTCCCTTATGGAGTCCGACTTAAGTTCAACTACTGATTCAAATTCAATCTTCGGTTCCTTGTCCGGCTCCTTCTTGACGTCTATCATGGGAAGCTTGTACCTCCTCTTGCTTGTCTTCCCTGTGAACTCGAGCACAAGCTTGTTGCCGCTGTCCTTCATAAGCAGCTGCTCTCCCTGCCTCGAGCTTGCGAGTATGTTGCCCAGGTTTTCCAGGTTCAGACCGACGCTCGTGGTCTTGTCGACCTCGAACTTGGAGAATGCCTTGTTGGGCATGAAAAATGAAACCATGCTGATGCTCGACGGGTCCATGGCCTTGAGACCTATGCCGTCCTTTGATATGCTGAAAGAACCCTCATCGATAAGGCTCACTATCGAATCTATGCAGCTTTTCCAGTAGCGCGCATCATCTATCTTGATCTCGAACATGCGATCACACAATTAGCGTAATTATAACGTTCTAAAGGAATAAAAAGGATAGCACAAATGGCATGACCATCACGGAACCCTCGGCAAAAATGGTGGCGGCCGTTAGTTATATATATCTCCTGAAGGCCATAGGAAACCAATTCTAATGGTGTTTCAACTGGCCAAGGGAAAGTTCAATGCAATGCCAACAACTGCCAGCGAAAGGCAAAAGTTCAGGGATGAAACCATAAGTGCCCTTGCTGGAAGAGGAATAGCCATTCCCAAAAAGCCAACAAAATCATTCAATAGACTTCTACGCCAGGCGATCCCGAAGCGGCGTGAGATCCTTGCCAATCAGGAAATGGCAAGAAAGAAGCAGGAGGCAAAGTGGGGTGATCAAAGGGCGCATCAGGCACTCGAACACGAAGTCGAACAGTATAGGCGACTTTTCGGAGGCTACTCGAGCACAGACAATCCACAGACAAGGGCAAGAGCAGCAAGATTTGCTAAGGAAAATCGCAGGCTGGAGCTGGAAAGGAAAAGCGGTACAGACCTAAGAGATATAGTATATGACCTGACCGTACTGACAAACGGAGCAGAGCTACATTCCAAAGATCCGGAACTCTATAGAAGGATGAGGCAACTATACTCCGGGATACCAATCTTTGATTCGCTTTTCACTTTAAGGGTAAAGAATGAATTGATAGAAGTGATCCTCAAAGCGGAGACAATACTAAACGGAACCGAATAAAAGAAATAATAAGCAAATAAAGGTAAACTTAACCTATGTTCTTCAGGCGAATCGTGATACGCAGACGGATCATTCATCCAGACAAGACAAGGATAACCTTCACACACGGACAGAACGTAAGCGTGATGGGCAAGCAGTTCACAATAGTGGTCCAGGACTCAAATTCAACAAGCTCCACTGCCCGGTGTAAGGATGGGGTGGTAAAGGTAAGGCTAGCCGCCGATCTTGACGGTCGAAGCCGCAATAAGCACATCTCCCTGCTCTCCAGGCGAGCCATATCGCGTGCAATGCTGCCTCTTGTCGAAGAGAAGATGAAGCAATTCAACGAGAGACATTTCAACTCGGAGCTCGGCGCAGTGCGGCTGAAGGACAACCTAAGCAACTGGGGCAGCTGCTCCTCACGCAACAACATAAACATTGACTTCAGGCTGCTTTTCGGACCAACAGAGATACTCGAAGCTGTGATGCTTCACGAGCTGACCCACACGAAGCACAGAAATCACTCGAAGGCCTACTATGCCGATCTGCTGGCGATAATGCCCGACAACAAGAAGCGGCTTAGGTGGCTGAGGGACAATGGCCACAGGCTTACGTCGGAAGCCTCCGGCACGCTAAGATACACGGATGAAATAAAAACAGAAATAGAAACAAAGGAAATGCCCTCGATTGAGGGCATGTAAATCCTCAGTTTATGTCGATTCCGGACTGCTTGAGCGTAAAGTCCACCGTGTGGCCCACCTGGAATCCCAGATAGAACAGCACGAAGAGTATTATCGCTCCGACGATGAAGCCGGATATGGTTGCGAATGCAAGCACACCAAGGGCGCCGAAGAACGCCAGGTAACCCAGCGCACCGAATACGGCACCGACGACGTCTTCTATCCAGCAGACCTTCTTCAGGTTGTTGGCGGCATAGTCAACCAGTACCGCTATTATGAACAGGGTCACAACAGCTATCCAGAACGGTGCGGTCGTGAGGCCCAGCCTCAGCGGGGTTATGTGGCCCGCGGAATAGATCAGCAGGTTAAGGCCCCCTAGGAATGTTATCACAGACGCGATAATCGCTACTATCGCTGATTTCTTTGCCCAGTGCTCGTGCTTGCTCGCCTTCGGAGCAGCCTTTGCAGTTCGTCTTGGCATCAATTCACCAAATAGACTACATATCCAGTCTTTTTAAGATTTGCGGCGGGCTCGGTTCCTGCGATGATGGTGCGGGTGGTTTATCGGATGCTTGTTCAAGCCGATGAAAAGGCCATAGAGCGCAACGGCTCCCCAGGCGACGTTGAGCAGTGCAGAAGGATAAGCTCTGTAATGGTAGGCATTGATGAGTATGCCGATGCTACCGAAGAGGTTGAGCAGCAGGTAAATCTTCGAGTGAAGCTGCAACCGGTTCGAGGCTATGCCGGCGTAGGCCAAAAGCACAAATATCGCTCCGATCCAACCGACAACATCGATCAATGAGATGAACATGGATTTAATTCACTGGTTGCATATTTAATCTGCAAGGTCATGGGCAAAAAGAAAAAGATTGGGGTTGTAGGGATTTGAACCCTAACCAGCTGGTTTCTTCATGTAAAGACTTTCCAGATCCTAATCATCGGCAA